>Ga0316202_10000224_pt1 | contig 79750 bp, 83 predicted proteins | sample 3monrhotite_MG_FD_204934 | JGI IMG/M metagenome (GOLD analysis project Ga0316202, IMG submission 204934) | Microbial mat bacterial communities from mineral coupon in-situ incubated in ocean water Damariscotta River, Maine, United States -... | ecosystem: Environmental > Aquatic > Marine >...
GTTGCGAATATTGCAGCTCAATTTGTTCGAGCGACGCGATTTGATGAGTCTTTTTCGACCACCGGATCGTAAATTTAAACAAGAAATCAGACAGTTAGCTCTCATTTAGAACTATGAGACAGCAGTGGGGTGAACCACTGAAGTAAATTCGTGAGGGGTAAGGCGTAAGGAGTGAGGTGTGACTCCTCACCCTATTTGCAAACAGGAGGGGGATGTGAGTCGGATTAAAGATTGGCCTGCTGAGGAGCGCCCGCGTGAGAAGCTGTTGCAGCGCGGTGCCGAGCACCTGAGCTGCGCCGAACTTCTTGCGCTGATTCTGCGCAGTGGTGATGCTTCTAGTGGGCGCAGTGCCGTTGATCAGGCGCGCAGTCTGCTGGAGCGTTTCGGCGGCCTGCGTGAACTGGCCAATGCACATACCGCCGAACTTTGTGAGTTAGCCGGTGTCGGACCGGCCAAGGCCGCCGAGATCCAGGCGGTCTTTCAGTTAGCCCGCCGCTTTGCAGCCGAGGCGCTGCAGCCGGGTGCCCGTTATACCAGTTCGGCCGATGCCTTCAGCCACTTTCATCCCCGCTTGCGAGACTACCGGCGCGAGGTCTTTCTCGCACTCTTGCTCGACAGCAAGAATTGTCTGATCCGCGAGGTGCAGGTTTCAGAGGGGAGCCTCAACGCCAGCATCGTTCACCCGCGTGAGGTCTTCGTGCCGGTGGTCCGTGAATCGGCTGCTGCAGTCCTGTTTATTCATAACCACCCCTCAGGTGACCCGACCCCCTCCAGTGAAGATATTGCCCTGACGACTCGGCTTAAGCAAGCCGGTGAACTGATGGGGGTGCGCGTCCTTGATCACATCATCATCGGTGATGGGCGTTATCACAGCTTTGCCGATCAGGGGATGTTATGATAACACAGTAAGTTGTTATTTTTAAAGAAGTGCTCAATTTACCTTCATCCCGTTGTATATAAGCAATGGGCACTTCCAGAGTTCGAGGCTGTGCCGGTTCATTTCTAGGGGTTAGTAATAGTGTCAAATAAAATTGGATTACGCGCAGAGATAAATTTCAGCATCGCGATGTTGGTTGGAGCCTCGTTGCTTTTTTCCGGCCTGGTCTTATTGAAGTTGTCAGAACACGAACTTGTTGTTCAAAAGATAAATAGCACTCGGACTATGGTCGCTGTGCTTGCCGATTTACTCTCGAATTCAGGCGCGGGAGGAGCAGAGGGACACACTGCTTTTGATTCTCAAGTGAGATCATTGATGCGCTTTGGTTTACATGATTCATCCGTAGATGCCTGGTGGATTTTTGATCAAAATGGTGTTGTGACTCTCTCAAGTTTAAAGAAAAACGTTCAGCCGGATCTCAGCCAGATTGAGGTGTCAAGCGGGATCGAAGACATAAAATTAAAAGTCAGTTACGGCTCACTATTTAGCCCCTTCAGACAACAAGCATCCAGCCAGGTGACTGCGACAGCTAAATTTTCAAATGCTCAGAATGATTTAAGTGCAATCCAGGTTGTCATATCACTCAACGATGTAAGGGCTAAAATATTTTCATCTGCTAAGCTATTATTTATTTTTTTCCTTTGCTCAAGTACCACAATCTTTCTTTTCGGCTGGTGGTTGATCTGGCGCAATATACTTAAGCCGATCGACGGTCTTACCGTGGCAATTATTGAAGTTGAAAATGGGAATTATGAGCAAACAGTTCAGGTAACGGGACCCAGAGAAATAGGTGCGCTGGCCGGAACATTTAATCGTATGACTAAAGTTCTGAAGGGAAATAGAGCGGCAATCGCTGAGCATATCATCTCCCTGGAGAAGGTCAATGGCGAGTTGCAAGAGGTGAGAAACGAATTAGTCCACTCCGAGAGGATGTCTTCGGTCGGAAATTTAGCTGCGGGAATGGCGCATGAAATTGGTAACCCTCTTGCCGCCATAATTGGCTACCTAGACCTGATGGGAAAAACTTCAAAGGAGCTTGAAACTCGAGAGTTGGTCGATCGGGTGACTCTAGAAGCGGAGCGGATAGACCAGTTGGTGAGAGATTTGCTTGATTATTCAGGGTCACAGGCCGATCTTGAAGAAATCGTAGATCCCCTGTCTGTTGTAAGGGGTTCTTTTGCGCTGGTGCAAAATCAGGGATTTTTAGGCTGTTGTCAATTTTTAGATTTAGGCCCAAAGCAGTTGCCACTAGTGCGACTCATCCCACATCGCTTGCAGCAGGTTGTGGTTAATTTGATCCTCAACGCCGTTGATGCCTCCCCTGATGGTGGCAGGCTCACACTTGAAGCAGGGTTTAGAGACGGTCGTGTCTGGTTCTCAGTCGCTGACGAAGGGGAAGGCTTGAGCTCTGAGGCTGCGAAAAATATTTTTGATCCCTTTTATACGACCAAGGCGAGCGGACGCGGGCTGGGACTCTCAGTAAGTTACCGAATAATTAAAGAGGCAGGGGGGAGAATTGCTGTTAAGTCAGGCCCCGGAATAGGGAGTACCTTTACAGTTGTTCTTCCGCAGACTGAATAAACTGGAATTAAATGCACGGTAGTCATGCAACTATTGCACTTATATCTATTTTGAGGTATTGAAAACGCTTTAAAATCAGTACCTTTTCTTCTGGCATGGGATTCGCTATAAGCAAGGCTGTCTGAAACGATCAACTGGAGAGGATTTTTAGTCCATGAGACTTTTGACCCGAAATGAGCGCGGTTTCACCCTGATCGAATTGTTGGTGACTGTCGGCATCGCATCCATTTTGATGGCGACTGCAGCCGTGAGTGTGAACAGGTATCTGCCTGTTTATCGTTTACGCGAAGCAACTCGAGACCTTGCCTCAACCATGCAGCAGACTCGCTATGAAGCGATCCGCAGAAGCAGTCGTTGTGTGGTTGCTTTCAATGTCGACATCAACGGAACGGTTTTCGATTATGCGGCCTATGTTGATAACGGACCTCAGAACTTTCAGTATGATGCTGGAGAGGTTGTGCTGGCCACCCAAAACTTTACTACTTACGGCTCTGGTATCTCATTCGATCTCGTCAATGTCGCTGGCGAGGCTGATGGCGTAGATTTTGAGGATAATTCTTTAGGCTTTAATAGCCGCGGGATTGCTGAATGGAATGCCCCACCAATACCTCCAATACCTCCACCTCCACCCCCGACGAATACTGTCTATTTAACAAACAACCAGGACAGGGCGCGCGGGGTTACCGCCAATGTCGCGGGAAATGTGAGGGTAAGGTCTTTTTAAAGGGTTGTCTTGGTTGGTCGAAGCTGCTCAGCATTAAATATTGCCGGCGTCGTCGGCTTGAATGAGGGAAGTAAGATGCGGATATCACCTAAAAGTGCTGGTTTTACCCTGATTGAACTTATGGTGGCGATCGCCTTGACTGGGATTCTTTCGGCGGCGGTCTTCAGCTTGTTTGTCTCCCAGAACCGCACCTTTAATTCTCAGGAGCAAACAGTGTCGATGAGGCAGAACTTGCGGGTTTCACTCGACTTTATCGAGCGCGATATCCGTACTGCCGGATATGACCCTGGCAATACAGGTAATTTCGGCATTACCGATATTCGAAACCGAGATCTCAATAATGCTCTGGCCCCCGCTGGCGAGAATGCTCTGTGGTTCACAACGGATATCGATTCGAGCGGAACGCTGAACGGGAATGAAACGATCAGCTACTCAATCTATGATTTTGATGCCGATGGGATCAACGATCTTGCCCGAAACGCTGGCGGCGGCCGCCAAATGGTCGGTGAAGGCGTAGAGGCCCTGGGCCTGGCCTACGCCTATGCCGACGAAGATGGCAGCAGGATGCTGGACGCGGCCACCGGCCAGCCGATTTGGGCCTTCGACAGCAATAACGACAATCTCCTCGACCGGCGTCTCGACACCAACGGCGACGGCTTGATCGACATCAATGATAACCCGGCAGGCGTTGTGCTGCCGCCGCTGAGCAAGACTGGCGCCATCATCGTCCCGCTGAAGCAGATTCGCGCGGTTCGGATCTGGATTCTGGCCCGTTCGCGGCAGGCAGATACGGGTTATACTGCCGCCAATCTACAGTTCAAAGTTGGTAACCGGAATATTATTCTCGCCAATGACAATGTGCGCCGTCAACTACTGACCACGATCGTTAAAGGTCGTAATCTGGGGCTTTAAACTATGCACGAATCCAACAACCAAAACGGCTTCACCATTATCGAAGTGCTCTTCGCCATGTTGATTTTCGCTATCGGCATGCTGGCAGTAGCGACCATGCAGATCACCTCGATTGAGGGCGGAACCCAGGCCAACATCAGGACCGAATCAACCAGTGTTGCCAGTGCCAAACTTGAAGAGTTGATGTTTCTCCCCTTTGCCGATCCCCTCTTGTTGGACACAGATGGTGACGGTACCGGCCAGGATATTATCCTTCCTGTGGATAATCTGGATGATGATGGTGGCGGCTTTGGCCTGCTCGATGAAGACGCTGCGTCCGATTTTCAAAGATATCTGATTGGAAATAAGGGGAACTTTCAAGAGGTCCCAGTCGGGACTCCCGGGATCGTTTACTCGATTTTCTGGAATGTCGCGAATATCTTACCCGCACCGCCTGCTCCCTTGGTATTGCCGGTAGTCGCTGGCAATGAAACGTCCAAGAGGATCAGCGTGATTGTCCGCTGGACCGATCTGACCAAGGTCACCACTACGGATAACGGTGTACGGCGCGTAATTCTCAATGCAAGTAAATCGGCAGTTGGAGGCTGAATTGATGTCGCGAAAAAGGGATGAAGATATGGCTGAAACAATAAATTTACAGCTGTCGTTGCGTCGAGTTCTCGGCAATCAACAGGGCTCGATTATTCTTGTTGCACTGCTGGTGCTCTCGCTGATTACCATCCTCGGTCTGGCGACCAGCAAGACAACCGTGATTGAAATGCAGATCAGCAGTAACGATAAGGTTCGCAAGCAGAATTTTTATCAAGCCGAGGGTGCCGCCGCAGAAGCGATGCAGTTCCTGGAGGATAACGACCTGAAAACCATCCCCTCCCCTCCCTGGCTGGTCGCAAATGGAGGCGCGGTGCTTTCTTCAAACACCGAACTCACCGATGTCTTCAATGATGGTACCTGGGTCGCCAACAGTCAGGATCCGCGGGGAATTCCGGGAGTTATCCCCCCTGCTGGAGTTACGGTTGACACGCGGATGATGGCCAAAGCGCGGGGGATTGCTGCCGGGTCTTCTGGAGGAATGGGGGGGAGCCAGGTTTACCTTTATGATCTCTACGGCCGAAGCACCGATGATCGTGGCCAATCGATTGTCAAAATCACTTATAAAAAAGCTTTTTGATGACTCAGCAGAGTTGACTGTTACAGGTAAAGAAAGACGCTTATCCCTTGGAGGTAGTCATATGAACGCAATACAAAGAGGTTTCGTTTGCTTGCTGGTAGTTTTCGGTTTGCTGATTGGTCTGCCAGCCTTCGCCTTGGTCGATATCTCTAATCTTCCCCTTGATACTCAGGTGACGGCGGCGCCAGCCAATATCATGTTCGTGCTGGATGATTCTGGAAGTATGGACTGGACCTTCATGACGCCGGAACCAAACGGCACATTTTCCGGCTACGCTTATGTATTTAACAACCCTAGAGATAATCTCTATAACGGAGTGCTCCCTAACTCGCGGCGCAACCAGTGGAAATCGCAGTGGGCCGGCTATAACCATATGTACTACGACCCGAACGTGACATATGTTCCCTGGGCGACACTGACTAATGCCGATCCGGTCAATCCACGCTCTCACCCGCACACAGCAACACCGACCTTTAATCTCGATACAACCTATACCACCCTGACTCAGGCAGCGGTCGCTGCTCCAGTGGTCACCCTCCCTACCGTAGTTGATCCCCCTCCTGTCGATAATTCGGATCCCGGGTTTAAGATATTATCAGGCAGTTGGTCAAGTTCGAGTGCCCCAAAGCCCTACCAAACAAATTCAATGCAGAGTAATGCGAAAAACGCAAAGGTTAGTTGGACTGCAACCATCACGACACCAGGGGCATACCAGGTTTGGGTTTATTGGACCTCTGGGAAAGGATATAACCGAGATAAAAATGCAAAATATACTGTTTACGACGCCATTGGGTCAAAGACCTACAAGAAGAACCAGAACAATACTTTTGGTCAATGGGTCTTGTTGGGTGTTCATGATTTTAAAGCCGGGAGCGCTAAGGTTGAATTGCAGCGCGGAGACAAGAGAAAAACTCAGACCAGTGCCGATGCCGTAAAGTTTATCTTTAATGCTGGCGGTGGCGGTGGCGGTGGCGGTGGCGGCACTGTCCTGAATGTACCTCGTGCTCACTACTATATATGGTCAGCAACCGCTGGCAAACCCTACTTGGTGACGATAGATGGCGTAGCGACCAAATACTATGCGGTGACAACAAACGGGAGTGGTGGCAGTACCGAGGCGGTTGTTTCTGTTGCGTTTGACAGCGTTCCTCCAGGGGATGTGCAAATTTCTCGCAGTGATGCTGCTGAACGGCAGAACTTTGCCAACTGGTTTTCTTTTTACCGGCGGCGTGAATTGACCGCTTTGGCTGCAGTTTCGAATGTCATTGTCAATATGCAAGGTGTCCAGATGGGCATCGACAGCATTAACGGCACGATAACTGTGCCTGTGGTCAAAATCAAGGTCGGTGGCGTCGATGACACTCTGCCGCTGCTGACTGCCCTTTATGGCAAGAAGCGGATCGGTGCCGGAACGCCACTACGGATGGGGTTGAAAAGTGTCGGCCAGTATTTTGATCAGGATGATGGTGCTAACGGCGGCATTGGAACCGCTGGCGATACTAGCTGTCCCTATGCTCTGGCAGCCGACGGAGGCGAGTGTCAACAGGCGTTTGCTATTCTAATGACCGATGGCTATTGGAACGGCAACAACCCTGGTGTCGGGAATGCTGACGGCGATAATGGTATCCCTTACGCAGATAAAACATCAGATACTCTCGCTGATGTCGCCATGCACTTTTATGAAAGGGATCTTTCTAAGACGCTGGCTAACTTAGTCCCGTTGTCTGATGCTGATCAGTCTGCCACCCAGCATATGGTGACCTATGGAGTCTCCTTCGGAGTAAAAGGGACGCTTGATCCGGCTAACTTTAATTTACTGACGGGGCCTTATCCTACCTGGCCTGCTCCAAGCGGAAATTCAACAACTGCTATTGATGATCTTTGGCATGCATCGGTCAATGGGCATGGCACCTTTTTGAGTGCCGGTAACCCCAGTGAGTTGGTCTCTTCTTTGCTGGCTATCATGCAAAATATTGAGGTCCGTATAGGCTCGGCATCTTCGGTTTCGGTTAATGGTGATCAGCTCTACAAAAAAATCGATAACAACACATTTATGTATCAGGCGAGTTATTCCAGCAATGGCTGGACAGGGGACGTGAAGTCTTTCAAGGTCAGTTCGATAGATGGGTCTGTTGACTTGACTGCCCCGATCTGGGAAGCCTCAGAAGTGTTCAAGACTCTGAATTGGACGAATCGACGGATTGCCACCTATAATGGATCTAGTGGAATCCCATTTCAGTATGCCAGTTTGTCACCCACTCAGCAGACACAGTTGGGCGCTGACGCTGTTTCTTCAGCGGCAATGCTGGACTATATTCGGGGCGATGCGAGCCAGACCTTGAATCAGGGGGGGAAATTCCGTAACCGACTCAGTCTGCTGGGTGATGTTGTTCACTCGTCGCCTGTCTTTTATCAAGATGTCCTCTATGTCGGGGCCAACGATGGCACCTTACATGCGCTGAATGCGTTAGGGGCTGATGCCGGCACCGAACTTTTTGCTTATGTGCCGAGTCAGGTTATTTCGACTCTGCCTCTATTTGCCAATACAGCCTATAACCATCAGTATTATGTCGATTTGACCCCATCAATCGGTGGACCTTTGCCGATCAGTGGAGTAACCAAGACCATGCTGGTCGGTGGGCTGGGGCAGGGTGGCCGGGGTTATTTCGCACTCGACATTACTGACCCTTCGGTGATTACAACAGAAGTTGATTTGGCTAATCTTGTGATGTGGGAGTTCCCTAATCCGACCACAGCTGCCGCCGATGTCGCGGATATTGGCTACTCCTTCTCTGAATCTGTTATTGTGCAGACCAATGATCCTGCTCACCCCTGGGTGGTCATTTTTGGTAATGGCTATAACAGCCCCAGCGGTCAGTCGGCGCTCTTTATTCTCGATCCTGCTAATGGGGCGGTGTTGAAGAAAATTATTTTGGGTGCTGGGCCGGATAACGGTTTGTCGACACCGGTGGTTGCCGATTTTGATGGCGATCGCAAGGCCGATTATGTTTTTGGCGGAGATCTGCATGGCAACCTGTGGAAGATCAAGCTGAAAGGCGCTATAGCTGAGTGGGATGTTGCATTCAAGAGTGGTACTGTGCCAATGCCACTGTTTCAAGCCAAGGGACCAGGTGGGGCTCAACAATCGATCACGGCCAAACCTGATGTGATGCTGCACTGTTTTCAACAGGGACACATGGTTGTGTTTACCACCGGCAAGCTGCTGGGGTCTTCCGATTTTGCAGACACGAGCACTCAGACTGTTTATGGCATCTGGGACTATGCAGATGATGTGGATACCAGTGAATATCTGGGGAGCTTCAACCGAACAGCCATGCCTCAACTCTCTAATCAACCGGTGACAGTTTCTTTGCTAGAGCAGACCCAGCTCTTATTTGCAAACAAGGTCAGGGTCACTACGGACAACAATATTGTCTGGGCCACTGATGATGATGTCACCATCGGCCAGCATCCAGATCCATCGGCCAGCGTAAAAAATCATGCAGGTTGGTACTTTGATTTACCTGAAACGGGGGAGAGGGGGATTTCTCGCACCTTGATTCGTGATGGACGGGCGATCTTCATCACCTTTACACCGGTTAGTTCACCCTGTTCTTCAGGTGGGTTCTCGATCCTCAACGAACTCGAGGCTTGTAATGGAAGTCGGCCGCGCGTGCCGGTGCTCGATATCAATGGTGATGGTGTGATCGATGGAAATGATGGTGTGGTTATCCCTGATCCGAATGACCCCACCAAGACGATAATCGTACCCCCGTCTGGAGTGGCGCGTGATGGAAATCTGCAGCCTCCGGCTATCCTGAGGCTTGATAATGAACAAGAGATTAAATACATGAGTTCTTCGACCGGTACTGTTGAAACAGCCAGCGAAAAAGCCACCCAAATTGGGGTGAGTGGGTGGCAGGAATTCTAGGGATTCTCAATGTGCGCCTGACGTATCTCTGGCCGGTAAGGTTCTGGCGGTAGTTAGGCAGTAAGTCTACGTAGTTTGCTGGAGGTTAATTATGAGGATAATTAGGACGTTGATACCAATGCTATTTATGGGCTGTTTGTTGTTTACACCGGTGATGGTCAATCGGGTTCTTGCGGAGGTTGTGCATACTGATGAGGGTGTCATAGTCACCCACTATCCGAGAATCTTTGATGGCGACGGAATAATCGATCGTATCGATGACAAGGGTATAGTTGTTGAGGATCGTTACTATCCATTTTCTCTTCGGGTAAAATTCCAATTGCCCTATCGTGAGTATGCCTCCAAACATGCTTTTAAGGAGGGTCAGGATGTTGCTTTCTTGCTCAATGACGAGGGACAAATCACGGTTCTCTGTAGCTTTGATGGAATCTGAAACGAAATTAGATTTGCTCTCAACAGACTAAGATTTCCCAGATAGATAGTAATGATTCATATTGATTGGCTCCGTCGAACCCTAGATTTATTGGCATAGTGGGTTGACGGAGCCTTTTTTAATGGGTTGAAATTAGGGCCTTCCGAGCAAAGGTGTGCCTCATGAACAGAGAAAATCTCTGTCGTCGCAATAAGTCTTGTACTATCTCGATGTGCCTAAAACTTTATTTACTTTTAACTGTGTCTATTTGTTAGGTGTTGAGTGCCACCACATCGTGGCCTCAACGAATGAATTATCGGATTTTGTAGTCCAATTCCTCGACCTGGGTTTTGCCCAGATAGAGCTTTAATTTCTGTTCTTTGACATCGATAGTAGCCACCACGTATTCGAGCTTTACTTCCGGTGGAACGGAAAACAGTTCACCGAGAATGTTGAGTTTGAGATCGCTGCGAATCAGACGAACCAAATGGTAACGGCCTATTTCAGGTTTCTCCAAGCGCTACTAGGGTTTGTCTTCTGGATTCGGGAATCTCAGAGTTGCCTTGCTCGCAGAAAGTGCCTTGATTGGCGTCTTTCCACCGAGTTTACTGTAGCGGTAGGAGCTGTTGTGCCGCTGTTCAAAGGCCATTGTTCCGTCAGCCAATTCATCGGTCGAGGTCATGATCACCTTGCGGAGAAACTTCTGTTGGTAATGATCATTGAACTGCTCGATGTTGCCATTGCTCCACGGCTCGGCCATGGGAACAAACCAGGGCTCCATATTGAAGGCAAAGACGGACAAACTGACTCAAGGCCCGCGGATACCTCGGGCTGCCAAGGAAAGACATGGCGTTATCAACCTGGAGGTTGTCCGCCCAGGCGTAACCAGATGGCCCAGGTTCCGTCCAGAACGTCTTCTCATGTGGGGAGTGACGAGTGCAGCCCACAGCGTGCGGTTGCCGTATCAATCGCGTTGAGCCCATAGAAACGGATCGGCCCGGTCAAATAACAGGGACCGACCATATCCATCTGATGGGTTTGATTCGGCAACAGCGCCGGAAGTTTGGGATAAGGAGTTCCCTTCGGCTCATACTTGCCGGTTCTGCGATGAGTCAGATCATTGCGTTCTAGAATCCGATTGATCGTACACAGTGAAGGTAATGGTGTTACGCCAAAATCTTCCAATTCCCACAAAATGGCCTGCGCACCACAGAACAGATTCCGATTGTAGAGATTCAAACGCACGAGCTTGACGATTTCCTCGATCTCCGTTGGTGTGCGATTGGCAACACTGGCTGGACTTTTCGACAGGTTATTGAACCAAATATCGCCCAGATCAGAATGTCGCTGGGTCCATTTGTAAAGCCATGAGCGTGACCGCCCGAGAGAGGAGCAGATGGCCTCAGGCTTTTCACCGGCGAGAAACCTGCGCACCGCTAAGATTCGCTGTTTTTCTTCGTCATCCATGAACACCTCCTTGTGGAAATGTTCAGTAGCATGACGGGTGGCTATTCGATTGTCAGAGAACTATTTTGTCCATGATGTCCTGGCACTTAACAGTTAGCAGGTTATTCGATTTCGTAGTCTTTGATCTTGTACATCAAAGACCGCAGGCTGATTTCGAGCAGAGCAGCGGCCTGGGTCCGATTGCCAGAAGTCTGCTGCAGTGCGCGTATGATGTAGTCTTTTTCGATCCGTTTGATGGTATTTTTGAGGGAGAGATCGGTCTTGTTGTTCCGCAGAATTTCACGGCGCTCTGAGGGGAGTTGATGCAGGTTGATTTCGCCTGGGCGGCTGAAGATGACCGCTTTTTCGATGAAATTTTTCAGTTCGCGCACATTCCCCGGCCAGTGATATCCTTGCAGCAGCGCCAGATCATTCTGCGACAATTGCAAGAGAGGCAAGCCTTCGCGAGAGGTGATTTCGGCAAGAAAGTGCTGACTGAGTACCGCGATATCTTCAGGCCGCTGGTGTAGCGCGGGTATATTCAGATCGACCACTGCCAGGCGATAGTAAAGATCCTGGCGAAACTGCCCGTTCGCAACCATCTGTTTCAGGTCGGTACCGCAGGCGGCTATAACCCTGGTATCGATTTTTTCGCTGAGATTTGCGCCGACGGGGCGGATCTCATTTTCTTGTAAGACTCTTAGCAGTTTAGGCTGTAAGGCGAGCGGCAATTCGGAAATTTCATCCAGAAAAAGGGTTCCACCACTGGTAGCGGCAAACAAACCCTGGTGATTCCGGTCGGCACCGGTAAAGGCACCACGGACATGACCAAAAAGTTCGCTTTCCAGCAGCCCCGCGGAAATGGCGCTGCAGTTGACCGCCAGAAAAGGTCCTTGGGCTCGGGGACTGTGTTGGTGAAGAGCCTGCGCGATCAACTCTTTTCCGGTGCCTGTTTCACCGGTGATCAAAACAGAGACTTCACTAGCGGCGATCTTTTCAACTTGGTGCAAAAGAGTGCTGATGCTTTGGCTGACATGAATAATATCGGCTGTAGTGATTGTCCCTTTTTGTTGCGTCAGCTCTTTTTTGAGCTGTTTGTTCTCCTGTTCAAGTCGCTGGCGTTCTTCAGCTTTCTTCAGGGTCAGTAGAACTTCATCTGGTTTGAAGGGTTTGGAAATAAAATCATAAGCCCCACGTTTCATACATTCAATGGCAGTATCGATGCTGCCGTAGGCACTCATCATGATAATTTCGGCATTGCACGTTTTGACTTCTGGTAGTGCAAGAAAGGTCAGGCCATCAATGCCAGGCATGCGGATATCACACAGAATAGCGTCAAAGGTCTCCTTTCCAATCATCTTTAATGCCATCTCGACATTTTCAGCTTCGCTGATTCGGTATTGTTCGCGTTCCAGGACCAGGCGCAACATATGGCGCATCGACTTGTCGTCGTCAATTAACAGGATGTTCAGCAGGCCGGGTCTGGGCATGGGTTCCTTCGCTGTCAGGAAAGAAATAGTGATATTGATATCTGCGCTATACTTGACATACTAAAGGGTTGTTCGCATTGGCTCCAACAAAAAAGGACCGGCGATTGCTGGCCGGTCCTTTTTTGTATTTTTTCTTTAATCTCAGGGTTGCCAGATCTTCAGCAACGCGTCAGCCATCTCGGCTGGGGAGTCAGCAACACTGACACCACATTCACGCAGGAAGGCTTTCTTGCTCGCGGCATCCCCTTTTCCTCCGGAGATGATCGCACCGGCATGTCCCATGCGTTTGCCAGCGGGGGCGGTGGCGCCAGCGATGAAGGCGGCGACCGGTTTGGTCATGTGATCGCGCACGTATTCGGCAGCCTTCTCCTCGGCGTCGCCACCGATCTCGCCGATCATGATGACCGCTTTGGTCTCAGGGTCAGCTTCAAACATTTTCAATGCATCGAGATGGCTGGTGCCGTTGACCGGGTCACCGCCGATGCCGATACAGGTGGTCTGGCCGATGTCGCGGCTGGTCAACTGCCAGACCGCTTCGTAGGTCAGGGTGCCGGAACGCGAGACAACGCCGACCGGGCCGGGCTTGTGAATGTAGCCGGGCATGATGCCGATCTTGCACTGGCCGGGGGTAATGATGCCGGGGCAGTTAGGGCCGAGCAGGCGGGTCTTCTTCCCCTGCATGTAGCTCTTAACCTTGACCATATCGAGGACCGGAACACCCTCGGTGATACAGATCACTAGATCCATCCCTGCATCAACCGCTTCCATAATTGCATCAGCGCTGGCGATAGGTGGAACGTAGATGATCGAGACATTGGCACCGGTTTTTTTGACTGCATCTTCAACGGTGTCAAAGATCGGAAACCCGTCGATTTCGGTTCCGCCTTTGCCGGGGGTGACTCCGCCAACCATCTGGGTCTCACAGTAGTCGCGGCAGCCTTGAGCATGAAAGAGACCGGTCGCACCGGTGATTCCCTGGGTAATGATTTTGCTATTTTTATCAATCAGAATACTCATGCTTAACTCCTTTGATTGAGGACAAAGGCGAAAGACTAAAAGTTAAAGGTAGATTAAGACCTTTTCCCTTTGTCCCTGGACCTTTTTCCTGCCTTTATCCCTTGACCGCTTTAACGATCTTTTGCGCAGCATCAGCCATGCCGTCGGCACTGACGATATCGAGACCTGAATCGGCCAGAATCTTCTTCCCTAGTTCAACATTGGTCCCCTCGAGGCGAACGACCAGCGGGATACTGATGCCGACCTGTTTGGCCGCTTCGACCACGCCGGTCGCAATGACATCGCACTTCATGATGCCGCCGAAAATATTGACCAGAATCCCTTCGACCTTTTCGTCGGAGAGGATAATCTTGAACGCCTCGGTAACCCGCTCGATGGTCGCGCTACCGCCGACATCCAGGAAGTTTGCTGGAGCAGCGCCGTAGTGTTGAATAATATCCATGGTCGCCATCGCCAATCCGGCGCCGTTGACCATGCAGCCGATGTTGCCGTCCAGAGCGATATAGGAGAGATCATACTGGGAGGCCGCGATCTCCATCGGATCCTCTTCATCATAATCACGCAGGTCGCGGATACGGATATGGCGGAACAACGCGTTGTCGTCGATGTTGATTTTGGCGTCGAGGCAGATCAAATCTCCTGCACCGGTCAGGACCAGTGGATTGATTTCGAGAAGTGAACAGTCGGTCTCAACGAACGCTTTATAAAGGTTCATTAACAAGGGGACTGCCTGCTTGACCTGCGCTATGGCGAAGCCGAGCTTGAACGCGACCTTGCGCGCCTGAAACGCGGTCAGGCCGGCGACCGGGTCGATCGCTTCGAAAAAGAGCTTCTCAGGGGTCTTGGCGGCAACCTCTTCGATATCCATCCCCCCTTCAGCCGAAGCCATCAGGGTCACTTTATCGGTTGCGCGGTCGACCAGGAAGGAGACGTAAAATTCATCAGCAATGTTGCATCCCGATTCGATCAGCACGCGGTTGACGGTCTTCCCTTCAGGTCCAGTCTGGTGAGTCACCAGGCACATGCCGAACATTTCGCGGGCAAACTGTTTGGCCTCGTCGGCGGTTTTGGCGATCTTAACGCCGCCACCTTTACCTCGACCACCGGCATGAATCTGGGCTTTGACCGCGTAGGGGCCATCACCGAGTCGCCGAGCCCAGTCGCGCGCCGAGTTGCTGTTGTAGACGACATGACCCTCGGGGACCGGAACACCGAAGTTCCGCAGGATCGCTTTGGCCTGATATTCGTGAATATTCATCGTTCCCTCTTTCGTTGAGAATGACAGCCGGGCCCCTGAGCGAAGCGTCCGACTGGTGGAAGATGTGAGTCGTGGCAGAGCTGTTTCTGTCACCCCGATGCGTATACACCCGGGGTGGCAGAATGTCAACTGGTCAGACCGTGTATGAGGTCAGCCATTGTTTGTAGATTTTTGAATATCAACTATAGCGTCAAAACCCTCAGTGGCAAGAAGAAGGTTGGTTATCTTTCATTTTAGCTCAAGCACTTGGATTCTCTGGAAAATGCAAAAGCCTGACGCATTATGTGCCAGGCTTTTGAAAGTTTGAGGAGATAAGTTGATTAGCGTTTTTTCCAGTCGGCCATGAATTTTTCAATGCCGACATCAGTCAAGGGGTGTTTGGCCAACTGTTGCATGACGCTGTAAGGGATGGTGCAGATGTCAGCGGCAACCAGTCCGGCGTTGAGCACATGCAGCGGGCTGCGAATCGAGGCGACGATGATTTCGGTTTCGTAGCCATAGTTGTCGAAGATGGTCCGGATCTGTTCAACGCCATCCATCCCTTCGTGACCAATGTCGTCGAGGCGACCGACAAAGGGGGAAACATAGGCGGCCCCGGCTTTGGCGGCCAGCAGCGCCTGAACCGAACTGAAAATTAGGGTCACGTTGGTTTTGATCCCTTCATTACTGAAGATGCGGGTCGCTTTCAGGCCGTCTTCGGTCATCGGCACCTTGATGACGATATTCGGGTGAATGGCGGCGAGTTCGCGGCCTTCTTTAAGCATCCCTTCGGCATCCAGGGCGATGACTTCGGCCGAGATCGGCCCATCGACAATCTGGGTGATTTCGGTAATGACTTCCTTGAAATCGCGACCGCTCTTGGCAATCAAAGATGGGTTGGTGGTGACACCATCAACCAGACCAAGTTCGTTTGCAGCGCGGATCTCGGAGACTTCTGCGGTATCAATAAAAAATTTCATGGGGACTCCTGAAAAAGGGGGAAAAGGTTATTTCTTGTTTTTGAACTCTGTGCGGCATTTGCGTGAACAGAAGTAGTGCTGCTGTCCGCGGATGTTGGTGCTCTGTGCTTCACTCAGGGGGAGATAGGTACCGCACTGCGGGTCCTGCACCATCTGCTCTCCTTGGTTGCTTTTGCTCCCCTTCGAGTTTTGTCCTTTGCGCTGAGTCGGGAAGAGCGCTTGAATGAAGCTGTAACCCAGAAAGAATAAGAGCGCAAGCAAGAGAAGTTTAATCATCTTAATATCACCAGTCCAACTGAAGGATTTTTATCTCGTCTACGATTGGAAGCCCGGCAAGTTGTGCCTGCATCTTTATGCCGCTTAACGGGTGGATAAGCTCTGGAGCCAGTGCCACCAATGGCAGCAGCACGAATTGACGCTCCATCAACCGAGGATGAGGAATCACAAGATTTTCTTGATCGATCTTTTGTACACCGAAGAGAAGCAGATCGATATCGAGAGTGCGAGCACCCCAGCGCTCTTTGCGTTCACGCCCCTCGGCATTTTCAAGTGTGATGCAGAAGCTCAGAAGTTCTGCGGCATTGAGGCTCGTCTTAAGCATGACGACCGCATTCAGATAGTCGGACTGCCCCACCGGGCCACCGACCGCTGGGGTCTGGTAGATCGGAGAGGGCTGACAAGCGCTGATTGCAGGGTGAGCATTCAATTTTTGCAGCGTACGACGAAACGCAGCGAAGGGTTCCCCCAAATTGCCACCCAGGCCTAAAAAGGCCGATATCTCCTGAGGCGTCTTCATAACCACGACATTAAAACACAGGGGATAAATTGAAATCAATTTGTATACTGGGCTTTGCCGGGCATTCTGAGTTTTTGCGCTACACATTGATCTTAAGCCCATCGTTCGCTGTGATTTAAGTCAAAAAAGTGTCCTGTTGAGACCCGTTGAAGGCGGTGCTGTTGTCCAAAACATAAAGTTGACCGAAGTTAATATTTATTATTCTTTTAAAACAGTAGCTTAGGCTATTTTGTTATGGGTTGGCATGTTTCTGGCCTTAAGACCTTCCAGGGATAGTTTTGGGAGGTAGCTCGTGACGAAACTGAGTGTAAAAATATTTTTAGGGCTTGGCCTCCTCTTACAGGCGGCTTTACCTGTTTCTGCTGCAGATCAACCAGTGTTACTTGAGTTGCAGAAGCAGGAGGGGCTCAGCAGTACGCGGATCAGTCTGATTTTCGATCGTCTTCCAGAGTTCAGTTCAGAACATTCGGGGCAAAGGCTCGACATTCTGTTGAATAAAGCGACTGTCTCACCAGGATTGTCGCGACTCCCTGAAGACGAGACAGTGGTTAAAATCCTGCTTGCCAAGAAGGGTGAGGACGTTCTCGCCTCGCTATTGTTACGACGGCCCCCCAAACAGATTGTCAGCAAGAGCCAGGAGAGCCCGGCGCGGATCGATTTTGAACTCTATTGGGATAGCGCACGCGGTAGCCGTCCGGCGGTCGCCTTCAGGATTGAAGGGATGCCGGGAATCAAAGGTGGGCGAAAAGTCCCTGATGAGCAGACGTTCCCACCCTGGCACGAGAACTGGCGTGAGCTGTTCAAGGCCGATCTTACACCTTGGGAACTTGATCCTGAACTGAATTTCAGTTTACCAGAATTTCCTGCTCTCGCGATCGAGAACCCCAGTCCTGGCCTGACTCAGCGTCTTGCACTGACGCAAGAAAAACGCTGGCTCAGTTTGTTACGATTTTCGCCCGAGATGCCAGCAGTTGCCGAGAATGAGCAGTTATTCGCCGAGCTCTTGGTGATTGAGGGGATGGTTCGTAGCGCTGGGCTTGATGCCGCGGCAGTCCGCCTGCGCAAGTTCGACGAATTGCAAGGGCCCCAAAAAGTGCGTGTCGATTATTTGACAGATTTTGTCCTTGCTGCTACCGGGCAAGCCTATGCTGCCTATCTCAAGAGCAGCGAACAGCTTAAGACGCTTGCTGCCGATGACCCCTTCTATCCGCTGCTAACTCTGTTAGCCGCCGAAACTGCCATTGTCAGCGGGAATGATAAAGACGCAACAATCCTTCTGAAGACCAAATCTCTCGTCTGGCCCGAAACATTGCAACAGGTTGTCCTGATGCGCCGTGCCGACGCGGCCTGTGGGGCAGGAGATTATCCGCAAGCTCTCGCTGAATATCAGAAGTTGACCAATGCGGATACTCTTTTTGAACATTACCCGCGATCACTTGGGCGTGTAGCCCGGGCCGCCTTTATGGTCGGAGATTACCGACTTGCAGCGCGTTTATTTAAGGACTTGGGCCAGCAGCTGGTTGATCAACCGAAACAAGACCTGGCCTTTTATGCCGCCGCTGCCGCCAACTATGACGACGGAGAAACAGAGTGGGCGCAAATTGGGTTACAGAAGGTTTTTCTCGAAATGCCCGGAACTGAAGGGGCTGAACGCGCTGCCCTGCGCTTGCAAGATCATCAGGTCTTAATCGGAACAGAAAGAGAGCAGGCCGAAGCTGCATATCAATACGCTTCTGTGGCGAAAAACTCACCCATACGGGCCCTGCGCGAAGAAGCGAGTTTTAAGCAGGCACTGGTGCTTTACTTGCTAGGAGATTCGGTTGAAAGCGTCCAGTTGTTGATGGACTTTCGCCGGGCCTTTGCCAGCGGGGTTTTGCGCCCTGAAGCCGACTCCTTGTTGAGCGAACAGTTACCAGGAGTCATCAGTCGCCAGATTGACCGGGGGGAGGATCTGTCGGCGGTTGTGCTGGTTGAACAGAACCGGGGCCTGCTGCTCAAGGGGGATCTCGACAAGGCGTTTCTGGATCGGGTTGCCGGCGCCCTGGCACGACTTGGTCTCTATAAACGTGCCGCGCGAATCCTGTTGTTTCAACTCGACCGCGCCGTCGGAACTTCGGCGCGTGAAGAGTTTTATATGCCTTTAGCCCAACTCTACCTGCTGCGGCAAGAATACCGTGCAGCCTCAGATTATGCGCAAACCTACCTGGACGACTATCCACGAGGGGAGGTGCGAGGTCCGGTTTATGGTTTGATGCTCGATGCTCTCGAAAAGCAGAAACGATATACAGAGCTCTTACACCAGTTAGAGCGGTCAGATCGACCGCGGAGCGCAGCACTTGATGTCCGTGCGGCCTGGATCTACTGGCAGCAGCAGCAATTGCCCGATGTTGTCTCGCGTCTCGAGAGTGCCCAAAAGCTGAGTGGTCCGTTGGAGGTCAAAGAAATGGCACTTTTTGCCGAATCTCTTTTTCAACTGGGGCAGAACCAAAAGGCGGCAAAGTTTTTCCAGCAATTAATTCAGGATGAAACTTTTGGACCTCAGGCCAGTTACCGCAGCGCTCAGCTATTACTGCGTCAGGGGAAGATCGAAGTCGGGCTTAACCTTTTGCGGGGTTTTGTCGACAAAGATAAGACGGGTGCCTGGGTCCTTTTGGCTCAGGACTTGCTCAGGGAGATTAGGTAGTACAAATTTTGACAGATAGAGCTGAGGGAGCACAAACGCATGGCTAACTTTAAACTGATCGATTCGACGACCCGCGTATTGCAGAAGAGCCTTGATCTGCGCGAACAGCGGCAGCAGGTGATCGCCGGAAACGTCGCCAACGCTGAGACTCCTGGCTACGCCAAGCGAACCTTTGAGTTTGAAAAACGTCTGCAGGCTGTGATCAAACGTCCGCATGTGGCAGTACCCCTTGCTCATCCCAAGCACTTTGCTGTGGGGGCGAGCAGCCTTAACCAGTTGCAGGGTGAGGTGAAGCGTCACCCCGAAACCAGCGGCTTTGGTGACGGCAACACGGTTGTGATGGAAGACGAGATGTTGCAACTGTCCGAGAACGAGATTCTGTATGAGGCCGGCATCAAGCTGACCAAGCGCAAATTACAAATGCTCAAATATGCCGCGAATGACGGCCGCTAGGAGGAGTTATGGATATTCTCACAACCATGAAAATCGGCGGTTCAGCGCTTAAGGCACAGCGCACCCGCATGAATGCAATCGGCAGTAATATCGCCAATATCGATACCACGCGAACTCCTGAGGGTGGTCCCTTTCGCAAGCGTGAGGTGATCTTTCAAAGTAACAGCAAGGATTTCGCTGAAAACCTCAGTAGCAGCCAGCGCGACGGAATTGCCGGGGTTGAAGTGACCCAGATTCGAGCCAATGCCAGTCCCCCCAAAATGGTGTACAACCCCGGCCATCCCGATGCCGATGCCGATGGGCAGGTCGCCATGCCGAATATCGACCTGATGGAAGAAGTGGCTGACATGATGAGTGCGACCCGCGCATATGAAGCGAATGTCACCGTGGTCCGTTCGGCAAAACGGATGGCGATGAAGGCCCTTGAAATAGGACAGTGAGGTGAAAAATGAACGGAATTAAAGACATTACCTTAAGCAGTCACCTGCAAGGCTTAAAAGGTCCAGGCAGTATTTCATCTCCAAACAAGTTGGGTGGAGATTTTGCCGATCTGATTAAAAAGTCGATTGAGTCAGTCAACGCAAAGCAGGTTGAAGCCGATAAGGCGGCCGTAGGGCTCGCCAGTGGGCAGAACAGCAATATTCATGAAGTGATGATCAAGATGGAAGAAGCAGAGATCTCACTCCGCCTGATGGTGCAGATGCGCAACAAGGTCGTTGAGGCTTATCAGGAGATCATGCGGATGCAGGTTTAAGCGCAACAGATTTTTCTGGTGAGCTGGCGTGCATGAAACTGTAGCAAATTGAAATGAGGTGTTCTCCCCATGGCGAATGAAAATATGGAGATTGAAGAGAAAAGAACGACGTTCGATGTCATGAAGGAATGGTCATTGGCGCGTAAAATGAGCCTGCTTGGGGTCGGGCTCGTCAGTATTTTGCTCTTTGGCGCAATTATTATGCAGAGCCAGGTTGCCGACTATAGTTTGTTGTTTGCCAACATGCCATCGCGCGATGCTTCGATGGTGGTCGAGTGGCTCAAAGGGCATAAAATCCCTTTTCGTCTGGAGGACGGTGGCAAGGACATTATGATCCCGGCCAACCAGGTTTACGAGGCACGCCTCGAGCTGGCAGGAGCTGGCTTGGCGGAGAGTGGAGTCGGTTTTGAAATTTTTGATCGGCAGAGTTTCGGTCTGACCGATTTTGCTCAGAAAGTGAACTATCGCCGTGCCCTGCAAGGAGAGTTGATGCGGACCATCACTTCGTTAGGTCCGGTTGAAGCAGCACGAGTCCATCTGGCTCTGCCTGAAAAACGGCTGTTTCGTGATCAACAGAAATCCGCCACCGCTTCGGTTGTTATCAAGCTCCACTCAGGTCGTCAGCTCAAGGATGCCCAGTTGCAGGGGATCATACATCTGGTCGCAGGGAGTGTTGAGGAGCTTGAGGCTGAAAACGTGACCGTGGTCGATTCCTCGGGCAAGGTTCTGTCGAAAAGCCGCAGCGAAGAGATGTCGGGGCCGATGACCCCGGGGATGCTGGAATATCAGCAGACAGTAGAGCGTCGGCTTGAGGATCGTGCCCAGTCGATGCTCGACCGCGCCCTCGGCGCGAGTAACTCGATGGTACGGGTGACTGCCGTGATCAATTTCGATCAGCGTGAGCGGGTTGAGCAGGCGGTCGATCCCAACGGCTCAGTGGTCGTCAGTGAGCAGTCGAGCAATGAGCGTGGCTCGACTGAGACTGTGGCCGGGATTCCGGGTGTCGCTTCGAACTTGAAGGCGACCCCGCCGACGGTGACCGCGTCGCCCTCCAGTCAGGCTCAGGAAACAATCAATTATGAAATGAGTCGGGTGACAAGCAAGTTGATTGAATCAGTTGGCGCGCTTAAAAACCTGTCCGTCTCGGTGCTGGTGGCAGACAAAATGGTCGTTGGAGCCGAGGGTGAACAACCAAAAAACACCCCGCGCGAAACGGCCGAACTGCAAGAGATTGAAAAGATGGTTCATAGCGCCCTGGGCCTGAACGACAATCGCGGCGATGTTTTAACCGTGGTCTCCATGCCGTTTGAAACCGGCTTTATCGACGAACCGATGCCGGCTCCATCGCCGATCAATAATCTTTACACCTATCTCCCCTTTATTAAATACGGTCTCCTCTCAATCGGAGCGCTGATGGCTTATCTGCTCTTCCTTCGTCCCTTGCTTAGAACCATGCGGGGGGCCGCGGCCCAGACGGAGCCGATGAAAACGGTACGCGAACTTGAAGCGGAACTTCAGGCCGGAGTCCCAATGTTGGGTGGACCTGGAGACCCCCTGGCGCAGATCCGGCAAGAGGTTTTGGGCGGCGACCAAGCCCCGGTTCAGGTGGTTAAGACCTGGATGCGCGAGGAAATCAGTTGAATTGTGCGGAACCATTGACCGTTTGCAGTAGAGCGCGCGCTGGGGAGTTGAACACGTGAAGGCAGCTGAACGATTATCTGGAGCTAAAAAAGCAGCGATCCTCTTGCTCTGTCTGGGGGAGGAAGCGGCTGCGCAAATCTTTGAATCCCTTGATGACAGAGAGGTGCGTGATATCAGCCGCTGCATGATCGATGTCGAGCATGTGGATCCTGAACTTGCACGTGCCGTTCTCGAAGAATACAAAGAATCCAAAAAAAATGATCTGCGCGTCTATATCAAGGGGGACGTCTTCGCCCGTAATGCGATTCTCGGGGGTGAGAACCATGAGCGAGCCGAGTATCTGATTGATCAGGTCTCAGCGGGGATCGAGGGGCGGCCCCTGGAGACCATTTCCAAGATGCACCCGCGGATGGTTGCCAGTCTGCTGGAGAATGAACATCCGCAGACTGTCGCCCTGATCCTGTCGACCCAGAGAGAAGACCACGCAAGCAAGGTTCTGATGGAGCTGTCTGAGGATTTGCGCGGGGAGCTCATGTATCGTATTGCCAAGATTGAGAATGTTTCCCCCGAGGTCATCAGCCGCATCGAAGATGCTTTGCAACGCGAGATCGGTGTGGTCGTCAGCCAGGACAAGAAGCAGGTTGGCGGCGTCGACAAGGTGGTCGAGATTCTCGGCAAGATGGAGAAGGGCTCCGATCAGCTGGTTCTGACCAGTATCGAGGCCGCCGATGCCGAAATGGCCGAAGAAATTCGGAGGCGGATGTTCACCTTCGAAGATCTGCTGGCTCTCGATGGCCGTTCGATGCAGGCGGTGCTACGTGAGGTCAGTACCGATTGTCTGACCCTGGCCCTTAAGACCGCCTCTGATGAACTCAGAAGCAAGATTTTTTCGAATATCTCCCAGCGCGCTGCCGATATGATTGAGGATGATCTTGAGGCCATGGGCCCACGCAAGTTGTCCGAGGTCGAGGTCATGCAGATGGAGATTGTCAAGGTTGCACTGAAGCTTGAGGAAGAAGGAACCCTGGTGATTCCAGGACGTGGAGGTGGCGGCGATGAGCTTGTCTAAAGTTTATCGTGGCGAAGAATTTCGTGATCTGGAAAGTTTTGAATTTCGCTCGTTCTCTGATGGCAAAGCGAACGGGGCATCAATGGGCGAAAACTCGGCTGCGGTGACAACTGTGGCGACCCCGAATATGCAGCAGGAGGTCAACGAGGCGTTTAACCGTGGCCGCCAGGAGGGAACAACCGCAGTTGAGTCCAAGTTGGATGCGACTTTACAAGCTTTTACTCTTGCACTTGAAGATGTGAACCGCCTACGCAAATCGGTCGCACGCAACAGCAGCCAGGACATGTTGCGCATGGTCATGGCGATCAGCGAGCAGGTCATTCTGCGCTCCCTTGAGGTCAATCCCGAGATCCTGCTGTCGCTGATCGAAAACGCCTTGCAGGCTTCCGTACAGGCAGATTCCTATCGTATTCGGGTCAGTCCGCAGGATCTTGAACTGGTCAACCAACAGAAACCCCTGTTTCTCGCCAGTATCAGCAGTATGAAAAATATCTCGATTACCGCAGATGCTGAGATCACCCCTGGCGGCTGTCGGGTAGAATCTGACTTTGGCGATGTCGATGCGACCATTGAAACCCAGCTTGAACAGATCCGGAAGGTCCTTGTCGGGGCGATAGCGGAGGCCGACTGATGGATATCGTCGAACGCATCCGCGAAATTAATCCCCTTAAAGTCAGTGGCAAGGTGACCCAGATTGTCGGTCTTGTGGTCGAAGGCTTCTGTCCCGCCTCTACGGTCGGGACTCTTTGTGAAATTATCCCGCTTGGTGGTGGTGCCAAGGTTCCGGCCGAAGTTGTCGGTTTTCGCAATTCGAAGGCTCTTTTGATGCCCCTTGGTGATCTGCGTGGACTGGGCCCGGGGAGTTTGATTCGGGTGGTGCGCGACAGTGCGACCCTGCCGGTTGGCGATGAACTGCTGGGTCGGGTGATCGATGCTCTGGGTCAGCCCCTGGATAACCGTCCCTTAAAAAAATTCGAACAAGAATTCCCGCTTTACGCCCCGCCGGTCAGTCCGATGGACCGAGATAATATTGTGCAAGCCCTGGATCTGGGGGTGCGCTCTATCAATGGCCTGTTGACCTGTGGACAGGGGCAGAGAATGGGAATTATGGCGGGCTCCGGGGTTGGCAAGAGTGTATTGCTCGGCATGATGGCCAAGCATACGCGCGCCGATGTCAATGTTATCGCCCTGATCGGTGAGCGCGGGCGTGAGGTGCGCGAATTTATTGAGCGCGATCTGGGCGAAGAAGGCCTGGCGCGATCAGTGGTCGTGACAGCGACCTCGGATCAATCTCCTCTGCAACGGATGCGCGGCGCCTTCGTAGCAACCACCATCGCCGAGTATTTCTGTGCTCAGGGTAAAAATGTCTTACTGTTGATGGATTCTGTCACCCGTTTTGCCATGGCGATGCGCGAGGTCGGTTTGGCCATTGGTGAGCCGCCGACCACCAAAGGCTATACCCCCAGCGTGTTCGCCACCCTGCCTAAGCTCCTTGAGCGTGCAGGATCCTTCAGTGGCAAGGGGACGATTACCGGTCTCTACACAGTTCTGGTTGAGGGGGATGACATGAATGAACCGGTTGCCGATTCGGTGCGTTCGATCCTCGACGGACATATTGTCCTCTCTCGCGATCTGGCTGCACGAAATCACTACCCTTGTATCGATATTCTGAACTCGACCAGCCGAGTCATGCGCGACATTGTCAGTGCCGATCACCAAGAGATGGCGGGGCAGATTCGCGAAATTCTCGCCACCTACCGCGAGGCAGAGGACCTGATCAATATTGGCGCCTATGTCGCTGGTAGCAATCCCCGTATCGACTATGCCATTTCTCGCATCGAGGTCATTACCGATTTTCTGCGTCAAGGGATGAATGAGGCCTTTACCCTCGAAGAGACCCTCGCCGAGATGGAGCTGCTCGCTCATGATCGGCGGAACCGACAGGAAATAAATGGCTGAAAAATTCAAACTTCAGGCGGTTCTTAAATATCGCAAAACCCTCGAGGAGCAAGCGCAACAAAGAATGGCTGAAGTTCTGAGTGCTGAGTCGGGGCTTAAACAAAAACAGGGAGAGACTAATGCTCATCTGGAGAGTCTCTCTGTGCAGTTGTTACAGAAGCAACAACAGGGACTGTCAATTCTCGAATTGAGGCTTTATGAAGATCAGATCGATCATTACCGCCAACAGGCTGAGCTCTTGCTGAAACAGCTTGCGGAGCTGACCGAGTTGCTCAACGAAAGTCGTCAACAACTTCTGATTGCTGCGCGGGAGCGCAAAATAATAGAGAAACTCAAGGAGAAACAGTTGGCTGATTACCTGCGTAAACTTGACCGTAAAGAGCGGATTATGCTCGATGAAATCAGTCTACGGCAGAAGGGAGCACCCGAATGAAAATTCTGCAAATTCTTATTGTTTTTCTGTTGTTGAGCGCGCAACCAGCTGCAGCTGCAGTTACGAAGGAGGTACTCCCGACCTCGGTTGAAGAGCGGAGAATTCGTTCTGCGATCGAAGAACAGTACAATCGGATTCAAAAAGAAGGCGATCAGATGAAAGTTGAGCAGATGCAGCTAAAGACTCTGCAGCTAGAGGTCGATAAGAAGCTCGTTCAGATGCAAAACCTGAGGCAGGAGTTGAGTCTGTTGCTGAATCGGAAGCAAGCCGAAGAGGGGAAGCGGGTCACTGAATTGAGTAAGATCTACGAAAAAATGAGTTCAATAAAGGCAGCTGATCTGATCAAAAGCTTAGAGCCGAAGTTAGCGATTGAACTGCTGGCAGCAATGAACAAGAAAAATGCGGGCAAGATACTCGATAATCTTGATCGTAAAACGGCAACAAAACTGAGTTCCGGGTTTGCTCAATTCCAGGTTGATGAGTCCCGGAGCTACTGATATCCGGGGATTTAAAATTTACGAAAGGAGGTGAAAACCTATGCAAGGAATGACAGTTCAGGATTTTTCAGCAGGACCCAGGGGGAGCAGAAGTTCCGTCGCCCAGGGACCGCAAGAACCGGCAGAAAAATCGTTTGGCAAGGTTCTGGTAACTGAGACCGGAAAAGCAAGTGAAGCCGAGAAAACCGGTGAGATTGGGAAAGCAGGTGAGTCTGTAGAACAGGGACGGAAAATAGAACAGTCTGAGGAATCTCAGAAGATTGAGGTAGCAGTCGCCTCTCAAGATAAGGACTCTGAGACGGACGCAACGCCTTTTTTCATGGCAGCGCTCTTTGATCAGAGTGCCTCTTTCGTCAAGCCTTCAGACAATGCCGAACTCATTGCTGCGGCTGAGCGAACTCAAGAGCTGATTGGTGCCTGGTTGCAGCCCGAGCAGGGGACTGATGGGTCGCTTGAAGAGATTATGACTGTTGCATTGGACGTTCTTGAGCAGACAGCAGAAGTGTCAACCCAGGGAACCGTCTCAACCCAGCCAGGCGACGCTGAAAAATTGATACCGGTTTTGAGTGATGCCGAAGCGGCTGAGCTTCGCGCATTAATGGCAGTGATGCTGCAAAGTGGCCAAGTTCCGGCACCGGTACAAAGTCACCCGATGGTTGTTGAGCTACAAAAGCAGTTTGAGCAGTTTCAATCGCTCACCTCGGTAAAAGAGGGGGGGATTCAACCCGTCACTTTTGATCAGGAAAAGGTATTGGTTGCCGCTCTTGGGCCAGAGGCTCTTACCTCAGGGAAAACCGTACAACCAGAAGTTGCGGCAGGATTGCAAGAGAATCAGATTGCCAAAATGCTTGGTTCACGCGGGGATCGCCCTTTGGAAAGGGCGCAAGTCGAACCCATTAAGCAAGCCGAACTCGCGACTCCGGTCGATGTTGCTCCGCTGGTTGCTGGTGAGGTTAAACTTGGGGATGAGCTTCCGCTTGAGATTGCCAAGTTGGGAGTGCAACCCATAACCGCAGAGCTGCCGATACAACACGGAGCACAGATCGAGAACTTTGGCCAACGCCTTGTGCCGCAAGGGGAGATCGCTGCTCCCAAGATGATGCAATTGCCATCGGGACAGCAACTGGCTGAGAGCCAACTCGTTGATCAAGTGGTGACACAACTGGCCGGGAGTAGCGACGGTGAGAGTGGGCGTATGCGACTCCGTCTGCATCCCGCTGAACTTGGCTCAGTGCGGCTTGATCTGATTATCGATGGGGACAGATTGCGTGCCCATCTTCAGGCACAAACACACCAGGTTCAAGAGGTTCTCGATCGCCATCTGCCACAACTGCGCGAGGCATTGCAACAGCAAGGGCTGAAGATCGATGAGTTTCGCGTCGATGTCCAATCCGGTCAGGAGCAGGCTGCCGAACAGAGGTTTGGCTGGCAGCAAGATCAGCATAAGGGGCATTCACCTCAAAGCCCATGGCTCGACGACAATTGGCAACAGCCCGAGATCGCGATTCCACTTCAACAGCTTTTGCAGCAACAAGGCGGCGGCATAAGCCTTCGGGTTTAACCAGGGAGAAACATTATGTCAACAATCGGTAGTGTGACTGATACCTCGAGCCTGTTCCAGGCGTCGGGGAGCAAAGCGACGGCCCTCGGCAAGGACGATTTCCTTAAGCTGCTGGTCGCTCAGTTGAAGAATCAGGATCCGCTCAAGCCGACGGATTCAACAGCGTTTACCGCCCAGTTGGCACAGTTCAGCCAGCTGGAGCAGTTGAGTAACATGAGCACCAAACTGGACGGTTTTGCGGGTATGGCGGGGCAGGTTGAACGTCAGTCGGCCTTGGGGTTGATGGGGTCAGAAGTTGTCGTTTCGACATCTACGTTCGATACCGCTGGCGGTGCTCAGACCCTCGGGTATCGACTCGACGGTATCGCTGACAAGGTCGGCCTTTACGTTCTCGACAAACAAGGCAACAATGTTGCAACACTTTCTGGCGGCGGCACCACCCCGGGAGAATACTTTGTCCATTGGAACGGTTCAAGCGACGCGGGGCAACCCGTCTCTCCCGGAACCTATAACCTGGTAGTGCGGGCGTTGGACAAGGCTGAAAAGGTCGTTACGAGCACGAGCCTGATTCGCAGCATCGTCTCGGGAGTCGAATTGGGGGCTGATAAAACCAGTTTATCGACAGCCGCCGGAACCTTCAATATGACCAAGGTTGAGAAGGTTGGATCTTTGCTATGAGTGACGGATTGACGATCATTCCTCAGCCGATTCGTCCGCTGGGGCAGGTTCGGAAACAACCCTCTGCGAGTAAAGGTGGTGGTGAGTTTGATCTGTTCCTGCAAAAGGCCCAGCAACAAGCACCGATCAAATTTTCAGGGCATGCCTTAAGCCGTATGGAAGCACGCGGGATTAATTTTAATCAGGGCCAGCTTGAGCGGTTGCAACAGGCGGTTGCTCAAGTCGATGCCAAAGGCGGCCGGGATTCCCTGGTCATGCTCGATGATACTGCGCTGGTGGTCAGCGTGAAAAACGAAACGGTGGTCACTGTGGTTGATCGCGAGCAGATGAAGAATAACGTCTTTACCAAAATTGACAGTGCCGTAATAGCCTAGACGAACCGGTCCTCATTGAGGAGGTTCGCGGGATACCGACCGACGGAAGTATCCTAACGACAAGGAGAAAAACCATGGGAGTTTCAAGTTCATTGTTCAGTGGGGTTAGTGGTCTCAACGCTAACGGTAATGCCATGAGTGTCATCGGTAATAATATCGCAAACTCAAACACTATCGGCTTTAAGTCTAGCCGGACTGTTTTTGGTGATCTGCTCTCCAGCCAGGTGTCTGGCTCGGGGGGGACTTCGCAAGTCGGCCGCGGGGTTGGTCTTTCGGTAGTCGACAATATTTTCAGCCAGGGGACCTTTGAGAACACCGAGTTGAATACCGACTTGGCGGTTGAAGGCCCGGGCTTCTTCATTGTCAGTGATCCGTCCACCGGTAACGTCACCAATAATTACACCCGGGCCGGATCCTTCCGCTTTGATGGTAGCGGTTACCTGGTTAATCCGGAAGGCTATAACCTGATGGGTTATGCCCTGGACCTTGTGGGCAACACCTTTGGCGACCTGACACCTGTGCGGGCCAATACCCAATCATTTACCGCCGCCGGGCCGACCGGAAATGTCACATTCAATACCAACCTCGATTCTGACTCGCAAGCGATACCGATCGTTGCCCCTGCGACCAGCGCGTTTGACGTGGCTGATCCGACCGGCACCTCGCACTACGCCACGTCGATCCGCCTGTTCGACAGCCTCGGCAGTACCCATCTGATGTCGACCTATTTCACCAAGAATTCCAACAACACCTGGGAATGGAACTCGGTGGTTGATGGTGGTGATCTCACGGGTGGAACCGCAGGGACCTTGTCGATCGTGGGCAGTGGCAGTCTCGGTTTTGATGCAAGTGGTAGGTTGACCAATATTGATGGTAACCCGGTCTATGATGCCGCCGGTGATCCGATTATTCCGGCTCCGGCCGCGCAGACAACGCCCAATGTCTTGCTGTGGAGCAATGGCTCAATCCAGAACCAACAAGTCACGTTTGACATGCAGACGACCCAGTATGCCAGTCCTTCGGTAGTGGTCTCTCAAGAGCAGGATGGCTACGGGACCGGCTCACTCGTTAAATTGAATATCGATGATGATGGCAACGTGGTCGGCAATTTTTCCAACGGTCAGCCACGCAAGCTGATGCGCCTCGCTTTGGCTAAGTTCACCAACCCGGGAGCGATGGACAAGATTGGCAGCAACATGTGGGCTCTTAGTGACAAGTCCGGACCGGCAGTTGTTGGCACGGTCGGTTCGGGGGTCGGTAATATCTTTACCAATGCTCTCGAGCAATCGAACGTTGACCTGGCGCAAGAATTTGTCAAGATGATCACCACTCAGCGTGGATTCTCAGCGAACTCAAAAACCATTACAACCACCGACGAAATGCTTGCTGAGGTCATCAATTTGAAGCGTTAATCATGTTTGGTCAAAATCATGACAACCTACATCTACCGCCCTCTTGAGAGGGCGGTTTTTTTTAGGCGTGATCGAGCTGAGATTTTCTCATTGGCTAAGTTACTGAAAATAAAGATTAAAAAACCATGTATTGAGATTTTCTAAAAATGGCACATTCCCTGCTAAATGAGAAGGTACTGATAAGTCCGAGGTGGAGTTATGAAGGTCTGGTGTTCAGATCGCCCGCCGATAACCGTAATGGGGATTGTTCATGGATTTAGCGACTTTAATTGGTCTGATCGGTTGTTTCGGACTCTTGGTGGGTGCCATTCTTCAAGGCAGCTCGCTGCTGATATTTCTCGACGTGCCTTCGACACTGATTGTTCTCGGTGGCACCTTCGGTGTCACCATGGTTGCCTACCCCTTCGGCGATATTATTGGGGCCATCGGGGTGGCGCGCAAAGCCTTCTTTGTTAAGAATTATTCCCCGCAAGACACCATCGAAAAGTTGATCACCTATGCCGGTAAAGCGCGTAAGGAAGGGATACTCAGTCTCCAGTCGGTAATGAACGAGATTGATGATGATTTTTTTCTCAAAGGCTTGCAGATGGCGGTCGATGGCCAGGAACCTGAGGCGCTCAAAGAGATGCTCGAAATGGAGATTGAATACATCATGGAACGGCATGATAAGGGCGCCGAAATTTTTTCGGCTATTGGAGGTTATGCCCCGGCGATGGGGATGATCGGGACCCTGATCGGTCTGGTTCAGATGCTCCAAACCATGAGTGATCCCTCGAGTATTGGTCCGGCGATGGCGGTTGCGCTCCTGACCACTTTCTACGGCGCGATTCTGGCGAACATCATCTGTCTGCCAATTGCCGGGAAACTCAAACTGCGCTCAAGCAGCGAAATTCTGGTGAAAACCTTGATTGCAGAGGGGATGAAATCAATTCTGGGGGGTGAGAATCCGCGGCTGATGGAACAGCGGCTGCACTCTTTCGTGGCGCCTGGCGAACGTCAAAGCAACTTCGGATAGGGGTTCTGCACTGTGGCGAAAAAAGCTAAAAAACCACCAGCCGGAGCACCAATGTGGATGGTCACATTCAGTGACATGGTGACCTTGCTGCTGACATTTTTCGTTCTTCTGATGTCGATGGCATCTATGGACCAGGTTAAATTCAGTCAAGCCAGCGACTCTCTCGCCGGCGCTTTCGGGGTGCTAAGCAGTAGCAACCGGGCGAGTATTGCTCCGCCGAGAATCGTAACCTATGCCCCTGTTGATGATGATCTGGTGACCCGGACTTATCGCCGATTGCGTTCAAAAATTCGCGAACTGAAGATTGAAAAAGATATCACCCTGGTTAAAGACCGGGGGGCGGTCATTCTGCGTGTCGATGATTCGATCCTTTTTCAGCGCGGCGAGCGCGACGTCAATCCCGCTGCCTATCCGATTCTCGAGAAGGTCGCGGAATTGGTACGACCCCTGCCATTTGCTATGAAGATCGAAGGGCATACCGATAACCTGGGGGACGAACTGGCAAATTGGGATTTGTCGGTTGGTCGTGCCGTGTCGGTCTTACGTTATCTGGCGAGCAAGAAATTACTGCCGCTCAATCGACTGGCGGCAACCGGATATGGGTCACAAAAGCCATTGTTTCCCAACGACAGCGAAGCAGAGCGTGCACTGAATCGACGCGTCGAATTTGTCCTGGAAAGCCAGGGTGGCCCGAACGATGAGCTGCCATACTTGATTGATGCCAGTGAGCAGGCACCGTTTTAGACTCTGAACAACTGATCTTTAAACAGAAAACCGACAGATCTAAAGGATGAATCATGGCAAAAAAAGATGCAGCAGACGCCCCGGAAGGTGGAGGTGGTTCCAAGAAAAAGCTGATAATCATTATTGCCGCAATCGTTTTATTGGCAATCATCGGTGGGGGAGCAGCTTTTTTTCTGCTCGGAGACAAGAAGGAGAAAGTCGATCCTGAGGCAGAGGCTGCTGCAATGGCTGCGACCGCCAAAATGGTCGGTCCGATGGTGACCATCGATACCTTTATTGTCAATATTTTGGATGATGAGGAGAATCGCTATCTGAAGGCCGCGATTACACTCGAAGTCGATGCTCAAACTACGGCTGATGAGGTCAATTCCCGTTTACCCCAACTTCAGGATGCCATCCTGCTGTTGATTGGTAACAAAACGTTCAGTGAATTGCGTGATATGCAAGGGAAAATGCAACTCCGTGCAGAACTGCTTAACCGGATTAATGAGATTCTTAGCAAAGGCAAGGTCAAGCGCATCTATTTCACCGATTTTGTCGTTCAGTAGAGAGAGACTGTGGAAAGAATACTCAGCAAAGAAGAGATTGCCGATCTGCTCTCTGCAGTGCGGCACGGCGAGGTCGAAGTCGAATCCTCGGTCGAGGATGCGCCCGCTGAGGCCAGCGTCAGTCGTACCAGTCTGTTCAGGTCGCAGGGGCCAGAGAACTGGAAACTGGCAAATTTTGATCTGATTCTCGAAGCTTTTGCGCGTAATTATACGAATTCTCTGGCAAATCGATTACAACGAGCAGTCGTCGCCAAACTGTCCGGTTTTGAATCGATGACCTTTGACGCGCTTCTGCAAAAACTGACGGGGCATGGTGCAATCGGTATCTTGGAGCTTGAACCGCTGCGCGGCAGCGCGATGGTGATTTTCGATGAGAAGATCTCATATGGCTTGGTTGAATTGGTTCTGGGCGGATCGCCCGACTCGGAGAGAATTCCTCAGCGGGCGATGACAGCTATTGAGTTGAATGTGATTCGCGATGTGGTGAGTGATAGCTGTCTTGAACTGGAAAAAAGTTTTGCTCAAACACAAGAGATCAAGGCCAGTCTGATTAAAATTGAAAGTAATTTGCGACTGCTCACTCATATCGGTGGAGATGCCGGGGTTCTGGTCGCCAAATACAAGACGACTCTGGACCGCATCGAGGGGGAGATTATTCTGGTTCTGCCCCACTCGGCACTAGAGCCTCTGGTGGAGAAACAGCGTGAAAGAGCGTTGCCGATGTCGGCCGTGCGGACCAGCCAGTGGCAGCAAGCGACCCTGGGAGAACTCGACATGATGGAAGTTGAGGTTGAAGCCCAGCTGGCAAAAATTACCTTGAGGGTCCGCGATATCCTGAACTTTCAAGTCGGTGATGTGATCGATTTGAACTGCGGGCCAGACAGTCCGCTGAAACTCCTGGTTGAAGGTCGTCCCAAATTCATGGGGATTGCCGGGGTCAGGGCGCGTAAAAAAGCCATACTTGTTACAGGGACAATCCCCGCTGGAGGTTGACAATGGTAGAAAACAATGATGTTTCAACTGAGAATGCTCCCCAGACCGGCCAGATCAGAGGAGCCAAGGGTGAGCAAGGGATTGATCTGTTACTTGATATCCCGTTACAGGTTTCGGTCGAGGTCGGACGTGCTCGTATTCTGGTGCGCGACCTGCTCCAGATGCAGGAAGGAACTCTGATTGAACTTGAAAAATTAGCGGGAGAGCCGCTCGATCTTTATGTCAATTCGCGTCTGATCGCACGCGGTGAAGCGGTGGTTGTCAATGAAAAATTTGGGTTGCGTTTGACCGATGTCGTCAGCCCATCTGAGCGGATCGAGAATCTAGGGTCATGAGGCGAATCTGGTCCGTCAGCCTGTTGACATTGGCCCCGCAGATGGTTCACGCGGCAGAGACCGCAGCGAATTCCGAAAGCCTGTTGATGCCAGCGTTGAAAATGCTCGGTGCTCTCGGGGTGGTGGTTGGGCTGCTGCTTCTTTTTTACGCTGCGAGCCGCAAGGGGTTCGGTTTTTTACCGCGCGCTCGGGATGGCCAGATTCAGATGTTGGAAACCCGAGCCCTTGGCGGGAAAAAGTTTTTATGTCTGGTGCGGGTCCGCGATCAGGAACTGCTTCTTGGCGTCAGTAATGAACGGATCGATTGCCTGACCCAATTGCCCCCATCCGATTCAAATTTTGCGAACACCCTCGACCAGGTCGAAATTGCCACGCAACCCCTGACTCCGGAGGCGGTGCAATGAGACGTTTGTTTCCCTTTCTGCTGGTGGCTTTCGTTCTCCTGCCAGAAATGGCTGCCGCCGCTGGGTTGCCGACGATTACCATGGGGGTTCAGGAAGCAACCGAACCAGGTCAGGTCTCGACTGCGCTGCAGGTGATAGTCCTGTTGACGGTCTTGTCGATGGCACCGGCTATCTTGCTGATGACCACCGGGTTTACTCGTATTGTTATCGTTCTCTCATTTGTCCGGCAGGCGATGGGGACTCAGTCAGCACCTTCTAACCAGATTGTTGTTGGGCTGGCACTTTTTTTGACATTCTTTGTAATGACCCCAGTTTTCAACCAGATCAATGAAACGGCCCTGCAGCCCTATCTGGCAGAGAAGATCAGTCAACAGCAGGCGTTAGAGAATGCCGTAAAGCCGGTGCGCGGGTTTATGTTTTCCCAGGTCGGAGAGAAAGACCTGCAGCTTTTACTCGATATCTCCAAGTCTGAGCAGCCAGAAACCAAGGAAGATGTTTCGCTCTTGACCTTGATCCCGGCATTTATGCTCTCTGAGCTTAAGCGTGCCTTTGAGATGGGCTTTCTGATTTTTGTCCCCTTTCTGGTTATCGATATGGTTGTTGCTTCAATCCTGATGGCGATGGGGATGATGATGCTGCCACCGATTATTATCTCGCTCCCTTTCAAAATTCTGCTTTTCGTCCTGGTGGATGGCTGGAGCCTGGTGATCGGTTCGCTGGTCAAGAGTTTTGGTTGACGGGAAAAAGGTGAAAGGAGAAAGGAACATGAAAAATGGAGCCAGACCTTTAGCCCTTTTGCTTAAGCCTCAAATCCGTAGAATTTGCCATGACTCCTGAATTTGTTATCGATATCGGCCGTCGGGCGATTGAAACGGCCCTGATGGTCGCTGCCCCTATGCTGATAGCGGCGCTGCTGATTGGCCTTTTGATCAGTATTTTCCAGGCAGCGACCCAAATCAATGAGCAGACTATGACCTTTATCCCGAAAATTGTCGGTGTATTTGTCACCCTGTTGCTCTTTGCGCCCTGGATGCTGCAGAAAATCATGAATCTCTTCCAGATGATCTTCAATATTATCCCGACCCTCGGACACTGATTATGGAGATCCCCCCCATCTCCTTGATTGCCATCCAGGGATTTGTCCTCTGTCTGGTGCGGGTCGGTTCGATGCTTGGTACGATTCCGGTTTTCAGCGGGGGACAGGTGCCGATGCAGATGCGCGTTGGTATCGCTTTTCTCTTTTCAATGGTGGCTTTCCCCGTGGTTCGCTCCTACCTGCCAGCTGCTGAAATGCCTCCTTTGAGCCTGCTGACTCTGGCCTTGAGCGAAGCCGCTCTCGGTATGATGGTCGGTTTTCTTGGGCAACTTGCCTTTATGGCTGCAGAGTTCGGTGGTTCAATCATCGGGTACCAGATGGGCTTTGCTGCGGCCAATGTTTTCGATCCCGCCAACCAGAGACAGATTGCTTTGATCTCCCAGTTTCAAAGCGTCTTCGCCATCCTGCTATTTCTGGCTCTTGATGTTCACCATCTTTTTCTTGAAGCCATTGTCGCTTCTTTTCGGATGCTGCAACCTGGCTCACTCAATCTGGCTGGCGGAGCGGTACCGATGTTGATGGAGGTTGCTAACCACAGCCTCGTCCTTGCTATCCGCCTTGGAGCGCCGATTCTGGCGCTTCTGATCCTCTCAAACCTGGCGCTGGGTCTTATGGCGCGGGTCTTCCCACAGCTGAATGTTTTTTTACTCTCTTACCCGATCAATATCGGCGTCTCTTTCATTGTCATGGGCCTGACCATGTCGCTCGTCGCCGCCCTTCTTCAACAAGAATTTTCCGCGCTTGCGGACCGGTTTTTGCAACTCTTCAGTTTGCTTTAAAAAAACTAATCTCAAAACGCCAATAATTTGTCTTTTCGTTCTTTACTCCAGGACGGGTGGGTTTTATGTCACAAGATTCAGGTTCAGAGCGTACCGAAGAAGCCACTGCAAAACGGCGCCAGGACTTTCGTGAGAAAGGGCAGGTAGCCCAGAGCAAAGAAGTTGCGACTGCAGCTTTGATGACCATTTCACTGTTGTTTTGGGTTTTCTATGCGCGCCACTTCTGGCACGACTTGACGCTGATGCTAGATAACGCCCTGCGTCACCTTGACCAGATGCCGGTGACGTTTCTGAGTGTTCTGGCTCTTGGTCAAGATACCATTATCGTTTTCGCGCGCCTGCTCTGGCCGGTGTTCCTGCTCACCCTGGTTGTTGGCTTTTTCGTCTCCTTTGCGCAGGTCGGTCCTCTGTTTACAACCAAGCCTTTCATGCCGGATTTCAGCAAGTTCAACCTGATTAAGGGCGTCGGTCGTATGTTCTCCAAGCGTTCGGCCGTGGAACTGGTTAAATCTCTGGCTAAAGTCGGCCTGGTTGGCGCGGTCGCTTACAACACCCTGTCGAATGAATTTGATGGTGCCCTTGGACTGCTCAATGTGGATCTGTCGCAAACCATCGTCTACCTTGGAAATACCGCATATCTGCTGATGGCCAAGACCTGCGGTATTCTCATCGCTCTGGGGGGCGTCGACTATCTCTTCACGCGTTATGAGATGGAAGAGAAGATGAAAATGACCAAGCAGGAGGTCAAGGAAGAATACAAGGAGACCGAGGGCGACCCGCAACTTAAAGCGCGCGTCAGATCGATGCAACAACAGATGGCACGCAGTCGGATGATGTCCGAGGTCCCTAAGGCCGACGTTATTATCACCAACCCGACCCACCTTTCTATTGCCGTATCCTATGTGCGTGGCGAAATGGATGCACCAAAAATGATCGCGAAGGGAGCTGACCATCTCGCGTTTAAAATTCGTGAAATTGCGCGAGAGAACAAGATTCCGGTGATCGAAAACAAGCCGGTGGCACGGGCCTTGTACAAGCTAGAGATAGGGGAGTCAATTCCTGAAGAGATGTTCAAGGCGGTGGCCGAAATTCTGGCCTATGTCTATAGCGTTAAAAAGAATTAAGAGTCTGGAATAACAGTAGTTTTTTCTTTGAGAAACAGCCTGAACGGTATGCCGAAATATTGACGGGCCGCGACGGAATCTTGGCCTAGTCAAAAATCTGCAGGAGCAACAATGTTCGAAGCAGTCATGCAAAATCGCTGGCGTGAAATTATTTTTCGATCCGATGTGATGGTCGCATTCGGGCTGGTGCTGGTACTGATGTTGATGATCCTACCAGTTCCACCGATCCTGCTCGACCTCTTCTTGTCGATGAATATCACTATGGCTCTACTGATTCTGGTGATCTCGCTCTACACCGTCAGAGCCCTCGATTTTGCAATCTTCCCTTCGGTTTTGTTGGTGACCACCCTCTTCCGTCTTTCACTCAATGTCGCTTCGACCCGCTTGATCCTGTTACATGGTGATGAAGGCGTGGGGGCCGCCGGGACAGTGATCGAATCCTTTGGTCAGTTCGTAGTTGGTGGGAACTACGTCGTCGGGCTGGTCATCTTTATCATTCTGGTCATTATCAACTTCATGGTTATCACCAAGGGTGCAGGTCGCGTGGCTGAGGTCGCTGCCAGGTTTACCCTTGATGCCATGCCCGGCAAGCAGATGGCGATTGATGCTGATCTCAATGCTGGCATGATCACCGAAACCGACGCGCGCAAGCGGCGTGAAGATATTGCTCAGGAAGCCGATTTTTATGGGGCGATGGATGGTGCGAGCAAGTTCGTCAAGGGGGATGCCATTGCCGGCATTATCATCACCCTGATCAACATCGGCGCCGGATTTGTTATCGGTGTGTTGCAAAAAGATATGCCGATGGCTGATGCGGCAGCGAACTACACGATTTTGACGGTCGGTGACGGCCTGGTTGGACAGATCCCTGCGCTAATCATCTCCACCGGTGCTGGTATCATGGTCACCCGCACCGCCAGTGATGAAGATTTTGGTTCGGAGGCCAAGCGTCAATTTAGCATCCACCCTCGTGCAATCTGGGTGGTCGCCGCGATCCTTGGGGCCTTCGCTCTGATCCCGGGTTTGCCGCAGATACCATTTCTCTTGATGGCGGGTCTTCTCTGTACGATCGCCTGGCGGATTCAACAGACCCAAGAGAAGGAGCTGCTTGAGGTTGAAGAGCTAAAAGCTCTTCCGGCCGCTCCAGTTGAAGAGAATTACGAAGCGATGCTGAGTGTCGACCTGCTCGAAATGGAGGTCGGCTATGGCCTGATCCCCCTGGTTGATGCCGGGCAGAACGGTGAGCTGTTGCCGCGAATCAAGTCGATTCGTAAGCAGTTTGCCCTCGACATGGGCTTCATTGTTCCGCCGGTGCACATCAAGGACAACCTGCAACTCAAGCCGAACGAGTACGCAATTATTCTTAAAGGGGTAAAGATCGGCAGCGGTGAACTGCTTCCAGATCATTATCTGGCGATGAACCCCGGCACGGCCACCGAAACCCTCAAGGGGATTGAGACGGTTGAACCGGCCTTTGGTCTTCCGGCGATCTGGATTGGTGATGACAAAAAAGAGCGGGCTCAGATTGCCGGCTATACCGTCGTCGATAACATTACAGTGATTGCCACGCATATCAGTGAACTGATCCGCACCAATTGCCATGAACTTCTCGGTCGTCAGGAAGCACAGAATCTGCTCGATAATCTGGCTCAGGATTATCCGAAGCTGATTGAGGAGCTGCTCCCCAATCTCCTCAGCCTCGGCGTAGTGATGCGGGTCCTGCAAAATTTATTGCGCGAACGGGTATCGATTCGCGACCTGCGGACCATCCTTGAGACCCTCGCCGACTGGGCACCGACTGTTCATGACCCCGATCAGTTGACCGAACATGTCCGGCAGGTGCTGGCGCGTTCGATCAGCAGCCAATTCAGTATGGATGGCAGCATGCTTGAGGTTATGACCCTCGAACGCGGCATCGAGAATCGCTTGCAGGATGCAATGCATGTCGGCGAGCAGGGGGCTTATCTGGCGATTGAGCCTGGATTCGCGCAAACCCTGATCAGTGGTCTTAAGAAGATGTCCGAATCATTCCCGAGCGGGAACCCGGTCTTGCTCTGTACTCCGGGAATCCGCATTCATGTCAGACGCTTGACCGAACGATATTTACCTTCGCTGACGATTCTTTCCCATAACGAGATTGCACCCCATCTAAAGGTGCGATCGGTAGGAACGGTGACTGTCGATGCTCATTAGAACCTTTACCGCTGAGGATATGCCTGCGGCCCTGCAGAAGGTCAAACAGACGCTGGGACCGGATGCTCTGATTCTTTCAACTCGAACCCTGCGTAAAAAGGGGTTGGGGATGCTCTCCAAGCCGTTGATCGAGGTGACCGCTGCCATAGAATCTCCGGCCATGGCTAATCCAGATCAAGAGGTGAAGCCTCATGAAAAAATCCCGGTCTCGAAAAAAGCAGCGGAGGCATATCGTGCCGCAGAAAGTTCCGTGCAGGAACGTGCTGAGCGACGGTCCCAACCGGTGATTGGTCCCGATGAGTTTAATTTGCCACGGGCAGCTGTCGCAGAAACTGGTCAGGATGTTGGTCATTTACAGCGTGAACTTGCCGAACTTAAAGCGATGGTCCAGCAACTGGCCGAAACTCGGACCCAGACTCCGGCGATATCGCAGCCAATGACGGTTCCTCTAAGGATTGAACCTCATGCCAAAGCTCAATTTTCTTCGGTCTCCGGGGTGTTAACGTCCTGCGGAATCGATCGCGAAGCTGCGGAGACCATTGCCCGTTTTGCCGACAGTCGGATGAGTGCTGAGCAGCGCCGTGACTCGCAACTGCAGTATCAGTTTTTGCGCGACACGATTGCCGACCTGATCCAGGTCAGTGAGCCGATCTGGGGAGCAGAGGTTCAAGGCCAGCGCCGAGTCGCTCTGATCGGTCCGACCGGGGTCGGTAAAACAACAACTATTGCCAAGCTGGCTGCTGCCGCAGTCGCAGCCGGGTCGCGCGTTGCGCTGGTGACCATTGACACCTTTCGCATTGCCGCGGTTGAGCAGATCAAGGTTTACGGTGAAATTATGAATCTGCCGGTGGAGGTGATCTTTCGGCCCGATCAATTGCCCCAGGTCCTGCAACAGCATCGCGATAAAGATCTGATCCTGATCGACACCGCTGGGCGCAGCCCGCGTGACAAGAGTCGGATTGACGAGCTGGCTGAATTTCTCGGCAGCGATTCAGGGATTGAAAGTTGGTTAGTGCTGGCGGCTCACAGCCGTGAAGAACAACTTCAGCAGGTCATCGAGAACTTCTCATCGGTACCGATTGCCAGCCTGGTCTTCACCAAGCTCGATGAATGTGACAACTGGGGAACATTGCTGAATGTTCCGATGCGTACTGCCTTGCCCCTTGCTTGTTTGACTAACGGCCAGCAGGTCCCCGAAGATCTGCTGCTGGCTCAACCCGAGTTGGTGGCGGACTGGGTCCTGGGGAATGAACCGCTAGCACAGAAGGATGCCGTATGAGCAATAGCGTGATTGACCAGGCTGAAACCTTGCGTAAAAAGCAGAACGGAAGCGAATTCTCTGAAAGATCGCAGCGCTTAACCCGGGTTGTGGCGATTACCAGTGGCAAGGGAGGGGTCGGTAAAACGGCACTCGTGGCGAATATCGCGATTGCCATGGCCCGGCAAGGGAAAAAAATTCTGGTGATTGATGCCGATCTCGGTCTGGCCAATATCGATGTCGTCCTTGGTCTCTCCCCCGAATACAATCTGAATCACTTTTTTAAAGGGGAGCGGAGCCTTGAGGAGATTATGATCGAGGGCCCGCACGGGATTAAGGTTCTCCCCGCGGGGTCGGGAGTCCAACAGTACACGCGGCTCGATGGGCAACTCAAAATGCGCTTCATCGAAGCGATCGATAATCTGCAGGAAAGTTTTGATCTGGTACTGATCGATACCGAGGCGGGAATTTCGGATAACGTTACCTATTTTACCGTTGCCGCCCAGGACATCCTGGTGGTCACTACACCAGAGCCGACCGCGATTACCGATGCCTACGCACTGATGAAGTTGCTCTCCAGTCAGTACCATCAGAAAAGTTTCCTGCTCTGTGTCAATTCTGTACGCAACAGCAGTGAAGGATTGGATGTTTTCGAAAAGTTGACGATGGTTTCAGGACGCTATCTGGATATCAGTATCGATTATCTGGGCGCGGTCCCCTTCGATAGAAAAATGCATGACGCAGTGCGTGCCCAGCAGGTGATTCAGGATTTGTATCCCGACAACAAGGTCTCAAAAGCTTTTGCCACTTTGGCGGAGAGTCTGATCGACTCGCCGAGCAATGATCAACCGAAGGGGACACTGCAATTCTTTTTTAAACGTTTTCTCGGAGTTGACGCGGAGAGGTTTGGATGACAGCTTCCGGCATCTACGGACCGCCTGGTGCCGATGACCGAGAACGGATGGTCGTTGCACACATGTCACTCGTCAACTTTCTGGTTGAGCGGATGTTAACGCAGGTCCCACCGTTTGTCACGCGCGACGATCTACGCAGTGCCGCCATGGTCGGTTTGATCGACGCGGCCAGTCGTTTTGATCCGCGGCGCGGGGTGTTGTTCAAGACCTTCGCTGAACGGCGAATCCGTGGTGCCATCTACGATGAGGTCCGTCGTATGGATTGGTTTTCGCGCTCGATGCGTGAGAAGCAGTCGCGCATGTCAAAGGCGATCAGCCAGCTCGAAAAGAATCTGCACCGCAGACCCGATGAGCAGGAGATCGCTGACGAGCTTGAAATGTCGCTCGATGACTATCATGAGATGCTGACGCTGGTCAGTAACCTGGGTTGTGTCAGTTTGAACGAAAGCCTCGACGATAGCGAAGGCGGGGCGACCTTCATCGATAACCTCGAAGATACGGCTCAGGAGTCGGTTCAGCAACGCCTCGAATCGGCGGAGTTGACCAGAGAGTTGGCCGCCCATATAAGCGAACTCTCCGAAAAAGAACAGCTGGTGTTGTCGCTATTCTATTACGAAGAGCTCTCACAGAAGGAGATAGCCGAGGTGCTTGATCTCTCGGAAGGGCGCATTTCACAACTGCATAGCCAGGCGCTGTTGAAGATGAAGACCAAGATGTCACGCAGTCTGCGCGATCAGGCGAGAAAAGGACCCTGATGCTGGCCGCGGTGATCATTGCACTGTTGGCGGGTCTGGTATTTCTGTTGTTGGTTGCTCTGGTTTTACAGCGCAGAAACTGTCGGAGATTAAGGTTGCAGATCGGTCAACTTGAAACGCGTGGACAAGAGACCGAGCAACCGACAGAGCGTTTTGCAGAAGATCTGCTTCTGGCCGAGCGCAAAATCCAGGAGCCACTGCCAACGCCAGAACAAGGGATGCCTGACCGTTATCGCTATATCCGCGAGATGGCCCGGCAAGGGATGAATGCTGCCCAGATCGCCAAGATTCTGCAGGTGGGGGAAGAGGAAGCGGAGCAGATCGTGCGGCTGGCACGTCTGAAAAGAGATGTTTGAAAATTGCCCGTCAGCTAAACAAATAAGGCGGAACGGTCGATGAGTCAAATAGCAGACAAGGGAGATACCGATGGGATCAGGTAAGTACGGTGCTTTAACCGGTGTCATTACGAGAATGCAGATGTTGGACAATATCAACAGCAATCTCGCTAATGCCAATACCACCGGCTACAAAAAAGGCGTCTCCGTATTTGAGGCAAAGTTCAGCGAAGCCCTGGCGACCCGTGGCAAGCAGGCGACAAACTTTACCACTGTCAGCGGCGAGGCGATCGATTTTTCGCAGGGGCAACTCAATCAATCTGGTAACCCCATGCATCTGGCCATCAACGGCGAAGGTTTTTTTCGCGTTCAGCAGCAGAATGGCGAATTTGTTTATGCCCGACGCGGCAACTTTGATCGGAACGTCAATGGTGAAATGGTCACCTCTGCTGGCTTTCAGCTCTTGGACAACGGGGATTCACCGATCAAGCTTCCGCTCAAAGAATTTACGATCCTTAACGATGGCAGCATTATTTCAGATAACCAGCGAGTCGGTTCGATCCCCCTCTATAACTTCGAAGACACGAATCTCCTCAAGCGCGGGAATGACGGCGTTTTTGTGGCGCCAGCGGATGCCGTTGTGAGCCAGAGTACGAAGCCGTCGATGCTACAGGGTTTTCTGGAAGGCTCGAATGTCAATGTCATGCAAGAGACTGCACGCATGGTCAATACCATGCGGGTTTTTGAATCGGCGCAAAAGGCGTTGACCGCTTACGACAATATGGATAGCAAACTTGCTGAACTGGGCGGTATCCAGTAACGGCAGAATGATTGACCCACCGATAAGGAGAAACCAATGATCAGGGCACTCTGGACAGCAGCAACCGGCATGGAAGCCCAACAGTTGAATATGGATGTTATCGCCAACAACCTGGCGAACGTCAACAGCACCGGCTTCAAGAAGAGTCGAGCTGATTTTCAGGACATCCTCTATCAGACCGTCAAGATGGCTGGCGCAACTGCCGAAGGAACAGAGGTTCCGACCGGGATCCAGGTCGGACTTGGGGCCAAGGTCGCGGCGGTGCAGAAGGTCTTTACCGTCGGTGATTTTCGTCAGACCGGTAACGATCTTGATGTGGCGATCGAAGGGGTCGGGTTCTTTGGGGTGTCTTTGCCAGATGGAACTGAGGGCTACACCCGCGCGGGGGCATTTAAAAAAGACAGTACCGGCCGTCTGGTGAGTTCTGATGGTTATCCGGTCTTCCCTGAAATTGTCATCCCTGAGAATGCGACCAAAATATCGATCAGTCAGAACGGTACGGTCGAGGTCCTTCAAGACGGGAGTGGCACGCCAACCGAGGTTGGCAGCATCAACCTGGTCCGGTTCTCGAATCCCGCTGGCCTGAGTTCTCTGGGGCACAACGTCTATGCTGAAACCAGTACCAGTGGAGCGCCGGTGAGCGGCACTCCTGGGTCAGAGGGCTATGGGGCGATCTCCCAGGGATTCCTTGAGGGTTCCAATGTCAACATTATGGAAGAGATGGTCAATATGATCGCCGGTCAGCGTGCCTATGAGGTCAATTCCAAGGCGATCAAGACCGCCGATGAAATGTTGTCGATGATTAACCAGTTGGTTCGTTAAGGGAGCTATTTTGATGAAATTCACCTATGGATGTCTGCTTCTGCTGATAACCGCACTCCCCGCGCTGGCAGTCGATCTGCCATTGCAGACCAGTGTTCAGGTGGTGGGCAACCAGGTGCTACTGCGAGATCTTGTTTCTCCAGCTGATGGCTTGCGCCTTGATAAACTGGCAGGGCCGATCAGTCTGTTCCGTGCTCCGGAACCGGGCAAAACGCGCAAGGTCAGTCGTGAAACCCTGGACCGGCTGGTCGCTCGTCAGGTCAAGTCCGATCAGTTACGCTTAACCGGTGCCAGTAGCGTGACCATCTCCCGCAAAGGGGTCTGGATCGAACCGGCCGAGATGGAAGCAGTCCTCCTCGATTATCTGGCCTCAGTGGCTAGCAGCCTTCCGGGGGTTAGCCTCAAACTTGAAAAGCTCTACTTGCCCGCGCGCTTTATGGTTGCGGCGGGAAAAATCGAACATCAGGTTATCCCTTCGACTCAGCAGGTCATCGGCAGCCGCCGGATGACTTTGATTACCAGAGTCGACGGTCAGGCTGTTGCCAATCAGAGCATTCGGGTTGAGCTCAAAGCCAGCGCAAAGGTCGTGTTAATTACCTCGGATTTAAAGCGCGGAGAAACCCTTTCGGCTTCAGCACTCGAACTACGGGAGCTGGATATCTCGGGCCTGGAAGAACCCTTCTTTGCTTTTGAGCCTGTCCTGGGTAAGCAGTTAAAGCGGTCGGTCCGCCTCGGACAGCCCCTACTGAGACGTCAAGTTGACTTTCCGCCTTTGATCAAACGGGGAGATCGTGTGACGATTCAGGCGCGTAACTCAAGCCTGAGAATAAATGCTCTGGGTGAGGCCCGCCAGAATGGCGAGCTGGGGGAGAGTATCAGGGTTCGAAATAATAGCAGCCAGCGTGAAATTATCTGTCAGGTGCAGGCTGCCGGGCTGGTCAGTGTGGAGTTTTAAGATGATGAAGACAGTTGCCCAACGACTGAAGACTGGTGTGCTGATCGGCTTGCTGATGCTGCCGGTTGCTTGTGCACTGCCGGTTGAGAGGATAGAGGTCCCGGAGGTTGAGCCGTTGGAACAGTTGGCTCTGATGCCGCCGTTGGTCCAGAGCACCGGATCGCTTTGGACGGGATCGCTCCCGGCGCTGGTGGCCGATCGTAAGGGGCGCACCATTGGCGATATTGTCACCGTGGCGATCTTCGAAAAGGCCAGTGCCAGCAAACAGGCGAGTACCCAAACCGGGCGCGATAGTAAAGTTTCGGCGGATATCACCAAATTTTTGGGTCTCGAGAAGAAGCTGCCCGGACTTCTTAATCTGGGGATGGAGCCGACCAATCTGATCGATGCGACAGCTTCTAACAGTTTTACCGGCAGCGGCAAAACCTCACGGGCTGAAGATCTGGTCGCGGCTCTGACCACCCAGATTGTGCAGATTTACCCTAATGGTAATTTGCGTATTTCGGGGAACAAAACCGTGACCGTCAATAACGAGATGCAGATCGTCAAGCTCAGCGGTATCGTGCGCGAAACCGACATCTCGCCAGGCAATGTCATCGACTCGAAGAATATCCTCAATGCCCGCATCTACTACAGCGGTCAGGGGGCAATCAGTGATAAACAGAAGCCGGGGTGGTTGACACGTTCACTCGATGCCGTTTGGCCGTTCTAGCTGCCAGCAAAGGATACAGATGATGCGCAGATTAATCATATTCCTACTCATCGCCTTGCTGCTGCCAGTCAGTGCAGGAGCTGTACGGATCAAGGACCTGACAGACATCGAGGGAGTTAGAGCCAATCAACTGGTCGGTTATGGCCTGGTTGTTGGTCTCAATGGGACAGGGGACAGCAAGAGTACCGGCTTTACCATTCAGTCGCTGCTCAACATGATGGAGCGGATGGGCCTGACCGTCGAGGCCAATACTGTTCAGGTCGATAATGTTGCCGCCGTTATGGTGACTGCAGAATTGCCTGCTTTTGCGCGTGCCGGAGGACGGATCGATGTTGCAGTCTCCTCCGTAGGCGATGCCGCCAATTTAGCTGGTGGCACGCTGATGATGACTCCGCTTAAAGGCGCCGATGGTCAGTACTATGCGGTTGCTCAAGGACCGCTGGTTGTCGGTTCGCTGGCCTTTGGTGGCAAGGCGGCCAAGGTGCAGAAGAATCATCCGACCAGCGGCCGGGTGCCGGACGGCGCCATTATCGAGCGCGAAATCTTTAACGACTTTGAAAGCAGGAATGTACTCAACTATCGTCTCAAAGATGCTGACTTCACCACCCTGACGCGTATGACCCAGGTGGTCAACGATTACTTCGGCGAGCCGGTGGCCCGTTCGATTGATGCGGTTGCCATGACGGTGGAAGCACCGGTTTCCTATCAGGGCCGGATGGCTGACCTTGTTGCTGAGATTGAAGCTCTTGATGTCGTGCCCGACAGCGCCGCGCGGATTGTGGTCAATGAAAAGACCGGCACGATTGTTATGGGGAATGATGTCCGAATCTCGACCGTAGCTGTATCGCATGGAAATCTTAGCCTGGTTATCGGGGAGTCGGCATCGGTTTCTCAGCCGAACGCATTTGGCAAGGGCGATACGGTGGTGGTGCCAAAGACCACGGTCAAAGTCAGCGAGGAGAAGGGGAACCTGATTGTCATGAGCATGGGGGCGAGTATCGGCGACGTCGCCAGCGCCCTGAACGCCATCGGAGCCAGTCCGCGAGATCTGATCGCGATCTTCCAGGCCATCAAGGCCTCGGGGGCGCTGCACGCTGAGCTGGTGGTGCTATAGGAGCCAGACGGATTTGTTATGAAAATTGATTCTCAGGCCAGAATGTTGGTCGCTCAGGCCCTGCAGAAACCAGGGGCAAAAGCAGGGACTGACAAGCAGCAGATGAAGCAGACTGCGAAAGATTTCGAGGCGATCTTCGTTCAGCAGGTCTTTAAGGGGATGAGACAGACCGTTCCCGATGGTGGCCTTTTACCGCGAGGTCAGGCTGAAGAGATCTATTCCGATTTGCAGGATATGGAAGCAGCCAAGCAGTTCACGAATCACGGTGGCATCGGTCTGGCGGAAATGCTTTTGGAGCAGATGCAAAAGAACAGCGATTAAGCATATTAACCATTTATCCCAATCCCGGACTGCGGAGCAGACCCGGTCCCAAGCCAGGAGGGCAAGATGTTAGTTTTGACACGTAAAGCAGGAGAAGGAATTGTTATTGGCGACGACATTCGTATTACGGTTGTCGAACTTAAGGGTGGCGGGGTGCGGATCGGAATCGATGCCCCACGGACAACCAAGGTCCATCGTCTTGAAATCTATGAACGGATCATTCAAGAGAACAGGGAAGCGAGCCAGTGGGATATCACTGATCTCGACAGCTTGAGTCTGAGTCTTTTGCCGGAGAAAAAATTATGAAGAAGATTATGTCCCGCTTTGGTGAGATAGAATACGACCCCAGCAAAACCCTGTGCTTTCCCGAGGGGTTGATCGGGTTTGAGTCCCTGCGAGAATTCGTGGTGATCCCCAGTCGTAAAGAAGGTCCTCTTTTTTGGATCCAAAGTGTTGAAGATCCCCAGGTCGCCTTTGTACTGACCGACCCGACCAACTTTTTTCTCGATTATAAGGTTGTTCCAGACCAGAGCGAGTGTGGCAAGCTCGGACTCGAAAATCCGGATGATTGCCTGGGTCTGTCGGTGGTCACTGTTCACACCGATAAAACGATCACCTTAAACCTGCAGGCACCAATTCTTTATTCACCCCAAAAGTGCCTCGGGTTACAGGTTATCCTTGAAAAGACCAAATACGAGACCCGCACACCATTGCCGGTGGTTAGCCCAGCTCCAGCAGGCTCCAAGTCGATCTCTGCCGGACCCTAGTGTTTCATCTTTTAACACTCAGAATTAAATTAGCCCCTCTGTCATTAACGGCAGGGGGGCTGGTTTGGTTGGGGAAGATTTGGATTAAAAGATAGCCTTTCAATTGAAGAGCGATCTTCGGCCTTGTCTGTCAGGCCATGATCTTTTAGACTCGCGCGAGAATTTGTAATCAATCGAACTGGAGCACCTATGGAAATCGACATGAGAGCGTTGATCCACCTGATCAACAAGCGGAACGATAAAATCGAAGAGATCGTGGCCGGTAGCGGTTATCTGCCTAAAACAGTGATCGGGGTCGCGACCTTCCTGCTGGATAATGATGGCAATTATGATCTATTAACTGCCAAGCAGCAGGTCACCTTTGACAGGTTTCTCAAGCCTTTGTTACCAGAAGCCACCTCATCAGACTCTTGAAGTGCTGGATGGGGTTCGACTCTGAGCGACTTGATATCCCGCGAGTAAACCTCTTAAGTGGAGGGCAGAATGTATATCCTTGTCGCTCATAACTGGCAGGACGTCGATGCCGCCAGCCTGATCGCCGAAGCCCTGGGCATTCTGGTATTTGAGGCCCGTCAAAAAATCGCTGGAGGTGGGCCGAAGGTGCTTAGCAGCTTTGCTCAATCAGGTCCGGCAGAAGCCGCTGCGGCAAGATTGTCTGAAGCGGGAGTCCCGGCGCTGGTGATCGACACCCAGGAGGTGCGTAGCCGCGATCAGTCGCTTCAGGTTGCTCAATTTGCACTGGAACCGCAAGCCCTGAGGGTTGAATTTTCCGCTGGTGAAACGTTGGTCATTAGCTATGACGACATAGCCTTACTGCTGGTTGCCACCCAGAGCTCGGGCCAGGCGAATAGCATTCATACTGAAACAAAGCGTAAATTCAGTATCGGTAAAACCCTGCTCGCTGGAGGGGTGCCGATGACCAAAAAAGTTAAGATCGAGACGACTCTGACTTCCGAGGAGCGTGGCAAAACCCTCTGGATATATCTGCGTGAAGGGAAAACGCTTATTTTTGACCAGGCTCTTGTGAGTTTCACCGGTCTTGGCGCTGCAATGCAGATATCGCGTGATCTGAACTTTACCTATCTCGAGAACCAACTTCGTACCCTTGCTCCTCAGGCGGGCTATGACAATCGTCTGCTCAAACGCGCTGAGCTGGCACGCGTGCTCGGACAGCCCCTCAATCCCGCCACTGACCTCGATCTGGCATTTGAGATTTTAGCTCGCAGTCTGCGCGAACAACAGACCGCAAGCAAACTCCCACCTCAATAGGCCAGGGTCGACTTCGCCGCCCAGAGGTGAGCAGCCACCATAGCTCGCCAGGGGGAGAACTCCGACAGCCAATTCTTTGCAGTTTCTTCGCTGATCTTTTCCGCCTGCCCGAGCAAAATTTGCAGCCCGCGCCGTACGGCGACATCACCATGGAGTGAGCCATCCATCCAACCGAAGCCGCGCATCAGAGTATAATTGAGCGTCCAGGGGCCGATGCCTCGCACAGCCAGAAGCCCTGCTTGGATCTCCTCAATCGGGCGGGTCGCTTGCCAGATGTCGAGGGGCAACTGGCCGGTCGTAACCAATTCGGCGAGGGTGAGCAGGGTGCGGCTTTTACTTGCGGAGAAACCTGCCTGACGCAGAATTTCATCAGAAAGCCCGGCGATCTGTGCGGCCCCTGGATAGCAGAGCAACCCGGAAGAGTGGCGCCGCGCGGTTGTGGTGATAAGTCTGCGACGGATCGAGACCGCAGCGCCGACGCTGATCTGCTGCCCGGTAACCGCCCAGGTCAAAGCCTCAAACGGGGTCGTAGTGACTGCCACCCGCAATCCAGTTTGCCTCGCGAGCAGGCCTCCCAGCAGCGGATGGTCAGCATAGCGGTGCTCGAAGGCCTCGATCCCTTGGTTCAACCCGAGCATTCGCGTCACCATCGACTCCAGACGTCCCGCGCTGTCGGGTAAGGCCTCCCCATCGACGCTGAGCTCGGCGGCGGCCTGACCCGCGCTAAAGCTGACCTTAAGGCAGGCGGGCAGCTCGTCCCACAGCAGACCCTTCTCGAAACTGTTGGCGTTGCACCTCTCGGAGAGCTCCTGAGCATCGCGGCGCTGAAAGGCGAGGATATCGCCTGGCCGAAAAGCAGCGGGCAGCGGTATCGAGCAGCTAAGGACTGAACTCATGGCGGGCAACTCCTTTGGTGACAAGCTTTGTCTCGCTTAGTTTAGTCATGTTTCTGTGCCGCGCGCCAGACAGCAAGGCACTCCCCGCAGTCTGTCATTGTCTTGACAGCTTTGATATGCAGCGGGTATGCTCGGCAACTCTCTGAAATGACATGCTTATCTGAGGGGATGAGATGTGGAGATCTCGGGCAATAAATAGATGACTTTGAAAGCCGCTTTTCAGTTTGATGCTGAAGGGTGGCTTTTGTTGTTTTTATAAGTATCGAGTCTGGTGGTGAGCTCTTGGGTGGAATTGTCTCTATTTATTCTAGATTCTGTTTCTGGCGTGAAATCCTGGTCAAGACAGAGAATCAAAAATAGTAAAAAGCTATAAAGTCAGCAAGATTCACAGGGTCATTCACAGGGTCAGGCTTGCAAACTTGCAAAACGTAATGGCCCCTTAATATCATGAGTCAGAACCAAAGGCCCATTGCGTCATATTGTGATGCAATGGGCCTTGCCTTTTGACGCATAATAACGCTATTATTGCCTCATATTGTGATGCAAAGGAGTCTTGTTCATGCCTCAATATATCTGGCAACACCCGACCTGGCCAACTTTCACAATGGACTACGAGCAGCTTACCCCGCTACTGGGGCGATGTCGCCATCTTCAGGGGCAGCTCTTTCAGCAGGTCAAAACGCTGGGCCTTGAGCTGGAACTGAAGACGCAACTTGAGTCCCTGACCAAAGAGGCGGTCAAGACGGCTGAGATCGAGGGGGAGTTACTCAACCCGGATTCGGTCCGCTCTTCGGTTACAAACCGTTTGGGTCTGCCGACCGGGGGATTTCCGGCTGCACCTAGAAGTGTCGACGGTCTGGTTGATGTCCTGATGGATGCCACCAGCGGCGATAATAAGCCCTTGACGGCAGAACGGCTTAAGGCATGGCAGGCCGCTCTCTTCCCCACCGGGTATTCCGGCCTGTTCAAAATTATCACTGGCGATTGGCGAACAGAACCGATGCAGATCGTCTCCGGTCGAATCGGGCGGGAAGAGGTCCATTACGAGGCCCCTCCTGCGGCACAGCTGAAGGCTGAGATGGATGTATTCTTGAGCTGGTGGCAAGAGAGTCATCCGGAACGGGGCAATACCGATCCGATTCTGCGCGCCGGTATCGCGCATTACTGGTTCGTGGCGATTCATCCTTTTGATGATGGCAATGGTCGTATCGGCCGTGCCCTGGCCGACATGGCGCTCGCGCAGGGTGATGGCGCAGCAAGGCGTTGTTACAGTCTCTCTTCAAGCATCATGGAGAGTAGGGATAGCTACTATAAGATTTTGTCCTACACCTCAAAGGGGCAAGGGGATCTGACCAAGTGGCTCTCCTGGTTTTTAAGTTGCCACGAACATGCGCTGCAGGAATCCCAAGCCACAATCAGCAAAGTCATGGGTAGCTCGCGCTTTTGGCAGAACGTTTCCCATCTCGATATGAATACGCGCCAGCGAAAAGCTCTCGGCAAGCTTTTGGACGCTGGCGAGGGTGGCTTCGAAGGCGGATTGACGGCCCAGAAGTATCAGGGCATGTCCAAGGGGAGTCGTGCCACCGTAACGCGCGATTTGGCCGATCTGGTTGCAAAGGGGGTCTTGTCTATGGAGGGCGAGCGCAGAACAACCCGGTATCATCTGAATTGGGATTACACCAAGGAGATTCTCCCGCGTGAAGGGTTTACTGCAGAAGAAGAACCGGATGAAGATTTATCCTTCAGGCCCTAGGATTTACAGGGGCTCACACCGCTCTCTCCTTGAACCGCAGGGAACGATTCTATAGACTCGAGCCATCCTCAAACCGAACGAGTAATTTAATGCGCATTCTCCATACCTCAGACTGGCATCTCGGGCGTCAGTTTCATAATCTCTCGCTGCTCGAAGATCAGCGTCATGTGCTGGATCAGATCGTCGCCATTGTGCGTGATCAACAGGTCGATGTGGTGGTGGTGGCTGGCGATATCTATGATCGCTCGGTCCCTCCGGCGGCGGCGGTTGAACTGCTCGACGCAACGGTTCATCGCATCTGCCATGAACTGCAGGTGCCGATGATCCTCATCGCCGGGAATCATGATGGACCGCAGCGGTTGGCTTTTGCTTCGCGTCAACTGGCCGGGGCCGGACTGCATGTGGCAGGACCGCTGTGGGAGGTGCCACAACCGATTATTCTTATGGGGGATACTGGCGAAGTGGCCTTTTACCCGGTCCCCTATGCCGAGCCGGCCAGGGTGCGTCAAGTTCATGGTGTCGAAGTGTCCAGTCACGATGAAGCGATGGCCTGCCTGCTGGAGCAGGTGCGGCAGGATAACGGGCCGGAGCGTCCCTGCGTGGTGATTGCGCATTGCTTCTTAGCTGGTGGCGAGGTCTCGGAGTCGGAAAGGCCGCTCTCCATCGGCGGTGCTGAGCATGTGGCGTCGCAGCATTTTAACGATTTTTCCTACACCGCCCTTGGGCATCTGCACGGCCCGCAGTTTCGTGGGACGCAGCAGATCCGTTACTCCGGCTCCCCCCTCAAATACTCCTTCTCTGAGGAACATCAGCGTAAGGCGGTCACCCTTGTCGAGCTGGATGCGCACGGCAAGGCCAGCGTCGAACAGATCCCGCTGCTGCCGCTGCACGACATGCGAACCCTCGAAGGTTCCCTGACCGAACTGCTGGAGGGCGGTGTTAATGACCCGCAGCGCGAAGACTATCTGCTGGTGCGCCTTACCGACACCCACGCCATCCTCGATGTGATGAGCAAATTGCGCGAGGTTTACCCCAATGTGCTGCACCTGGAGCGTCCCGGGTTGATGGCCAGAGGGGAGGGGCTTGAGGTCAGCCGCGATCGCCTGAAAAAAGGCGAGCTGGCCATGTTCGAAGATTTCTTCGGACAGGTCTCTGGCGAAGTCTTGAGCGAGCAACAGCGCGAGATTGTCTCAGCGACCATCGAGACTCTGCACCGGGAGGAGAGCTGATGCGCCCCCTCTCTCTGACCATGACCGCCTTCGGCCCTTTTGCCGGGAGCGAAACGATCCGTTTTGCCGAGCTGGGAGAAAACCCGTTATTTCTGATCAACGGCCCCACCGGCTCGGGCAAGACCACCATCCTCGACGCCATCTGCTTCGCCCTCTACGGTAAGACCACCGGCGACGAGCGCGAAGGCGCCCAGATGCGCTGCGACCTGGCTGGATCGGACATCCTCACCGAGTTGATCTTTGAATTCGAGCTCGCCGGGCGCAGCTTCCGTATCCGCCGCATGCCGGAACAGCAGCGGCCCAAGGCCCGCGGTGAAGGGACCACCACCCAGGCCCCGGAAGCGCAGATGTATGAGCTGTTGGCCGAGGGGAAAGAGAACCTGATTGTCGCCAGCAAGGTCAGTGAGGCGACCCGTGAGATCGAGGAGTTGACTGGTCTTTCCGTCGAGCAGTTCCGGCAGGTGATGGTGCTGCCACAAGGAAAGTTTCGTCAACTGTTGATGGCTGACTCCAGTGAGCGCGAGAAGATCTTCAGTCAGCTTTTTCAGACCCGGATCTACAAACGACTGGAGGAGAACCTCAAGGTCAAGGCCGCGGAGATCCGTCGCGAGCGCGAGGGGCTGGGGAACGTTACGCGTGGGATTTTAGAAGGCGCAGAACTGCTGAGCGTTGACGAGCTGGAGCTGGAGCTCACCGACCTGGAACCGGTAACAGCAACTGCTCTGGAAAATAAACAAGCCAGTGAACGGCTAAGCGTTGCCGCCGGGCAGGACTACGAACAGGCAAAGCTGGTTGCTGATAACTTTGAGCGCCTGGCGAAGGCGAACCTGGAGCTTGCCGCCCTGCAGCAGCGCGCAGACGAGATCGATGCGGTGCGGAGACGGCTGCAAGAAGCAGACAAGGCGTTGCGTTTGCAGCCGCTGTTCAGCGAATGGCAACGTTGTGAAAGGGAATTTGGAAAAGCACAGCGAAATGCGGAGTCCTGTGTTGATCAGCAGAAAAGCGCCAATCAGACGCTTGATACTCACAAGCTAACGCTGGAGACGCTTAAACCTCTGCAGATAAAACTGGACGAAGCCAAGCAGCAGGCAATCCGGTTGGAAGATTTCCGCACAAGGGTTGATGGCCTCAAGCAGGCTCGCACGGCAATGGCGGGAGTTGAACGACAGATCGCCCAGACTCAACTGCACTTGAGCTACAAGCAACTGGCTGACCGCCAACTGCGCTCACAGCAGCGTGAGCAGTTACAAGCCCGCTGCGACCAACAACAAAAACTGCTCAGCGCTAAGGAGCAGCAGGGGCGCAAGCTCAAGGATTCCTTTGAGCAGCAGGAACGGCAGACCAAGGCGCTTGAGCTGACCTGGCATCAGGGCCAGGCGGCGGTTCTCGCGGCGGAACTGGAAAATGGTCTCCCTTGCCCGGTGTGCGGCAGCTGCGCGCATCCTGCTCCGGCCCACAGCGACCAGCCTCTGCCGAATCAGCAGGACATTGAGCAGGCACGTGATGACTTGCGGCAGACGAGTGAACGCCTGGAGAAGGAGCGGGAAGCATTTCGCGAGGCCCAACATATGCTGCGCGATCTGCAGCGTGAAATGGCACAGTTCGTCGATTCGTTAACCGAACCAGAACTCACCGCTACGGAATTTGAGCAGGAATTTATCGGGCTGCAAGGCGCTGCAACCGAACTGGGGATGGGTCTTGATGATCTCAGGCAGGTTCAGCTGGCTGGGTTGGACGGTTTCCAGACCGCAGCTGAAACGGCCATGATCAGCCTCGCTTCGGCCCGTGCGGATCTGGTCACGGCCGAACGGGAGGTCCCCGAAGCCTATCGCGAAGCTGGGGTGCTGGAGCGAGAATTGCAAAGCTCCCAAGGGGTGATCTCCGCCACAGAGCGGGAGATCAGCGGCATCAATCAGGCGTATCAACAGGCGGAACGGCAGGCGGAAGCGGCACAGGTCGCTGCACAACTGGCGGCAGCTCAGGTCATGGAGAGCGGGACGGGGCTGGAAACGGCGCGACAGACGTACGGCTCTGCTTTGCAAGCCAGCCCCTTTGCCGATGATGAGCAGTATCAAAGAGCGCTGCTGGATGAGACCGGTTATGCGGCTCACAAGCGGCAGATTGATGAGCACGATGGTGCAAGGCAGCGGCTTGGTGGGATCTGTGACCAGTTACAGGAGCAACTCAGCAAAAAAGAGCGTCCCGATCTGGATAAACTCGCAGCCGGACGCGCTAGCGCTGAGGCGGCCAAAACGCAGGCGGTCGAAAACTGGCGTCAACTCGACAAGCGTTTGAGCCGTCTGTTGGATACGCGCAGACAGCTGCAGAAAACTGCGGCCGAACGCGCCGAACTCGACCGCCAATATGCGATCATCGGCACCCTGAGCGACGTGGCCAATGGCCAGACCGGCAACAAGGTCAGCCTGCAACGTTTCGTCCTGAGTGTGCTGCTCGATGACGTGCTGGTCGAGGCCAGCCAGCGTCTCAGCCTGATGAGCAAGGGGCGCTATCAGCTGTTGCGCAAGGAGGATCGGGCCAAGGGGAACAAGGCCTCGGGGCTGGAGTTGGAAGTCGAAGACGCCTACACCGGCAAGGTGCGGCCGGTGGCGACGCTCTCCGGGGGGGAGAGTTTCATGGCCGCCCTTTCCCTGGCTCTCGGTCTGTCCGATGTGGTGCAGGCTTACGCTGGCGGCATCCGCCTCGATACCCTGTTCATTGATGAGGGATTCGGCAGTCTCGATGCGGAATCCCTCGACTTGGCGATTCGCACCCTGGTCGACTTGCAGTCGACCGGTCGCATGATTGGTATCATCTCCCATGTCGCCGAACTGAAAGAACAGCTAGCTCTGCGGATAGACGTCTTCAGCGGCCGCGAGGGGAGCAGCCTGCGGGTTGTCACGCCCTGAACTTCTCAATCAAGCAACAGCAAGAGCCGCAGGCGGATCACCAGCTATCAACTCTTCTGATCAGGCCAACCTTTCCCATAACAGATCGCTACGCCCTTCATCATTGCACAATCGCGCCCAGACAAAAAACAGATCAGACAATCGGTTCAGATAGAGCAGGCAGCGCGGTTCAACCGCTTCGGTCTGTTGCAGTTTAACGACTTCGCGTTCGGTGCGGCGGGTCACGGTACGCGCCTGGTGCATGAGGGCAGAGGCTTTGCTGCCGCCGGGGAGGATGAAGCTTTTGGCCGGTTGGATATTTTTGTTGCTCTTTTGCAGCCAGTCTTCCAGTTGCTTGATTTGCTGATCTCCAAGGCCCCAACCGTCAATTTTAGCTTTCGCTGCGGGTGGCGTGGCCAGTTCGCTGCCGAGATCAAACAGCTGGTTCTGGATCAGGCAGATTTTCTCAAACAGTCCCTCCGGCAACTCTTCACAGCGGATCAATCCGACAACCGAATTGAGTTCATCGACGGTACCGTAGGCACAAACACGCTGCGAGCATTTGGCGACGCGACTGCCGTCGACGAGGCTGGTCTCCCCTTTGTCGCCGCCGCCGGTGGTGATGCGATCTAGTATTGGCATTTTGTCCTCCAGGCTGAAGTTTTGCCTATTTTGCCACAGAATTATGACTGCGAACATCTTTTCGCTCCCTTTTGCTGTGATCTCGATGGATTGAACTCTTGCACCTCGTCAATTCAGAAGGGTATAGTTCGGCTTATGGATAAAGCACTTCACATCGAAAATTTGTCAAAATCATTTGCTTCTGTGCCTGCGGTCAAAAACTTAAGTTTTGACATTGAGCAGGGCGAGATCTTCGGTCTGCTTGGGCCTAACGGCGCAGGCAAGAGTACCATTATTAATATGGTTTCGGGGATCACTCGGATTGACTCCGGCAGCATTACCGCCTTCGGCTTTGATACTCGCAGCCAGTATCGTCAGACCCGCCGGATGCTTGGGGTCGTCCATCAGGAGATCGTCATCGACAATTTCTTTACTGTCGCTCAAGCGCTCAGTATGCACGCCGGTTATTACGGGGTTGATGATGACCCCAGATGGCGTCAGGAGTTGATCGACCGACTCGATCTTGGCCCACATCTGGGCAAGGTGATGATCAAGCTCTCTGGGGGGATGAAGCGGCGCTTTATGATCGCCAAAGCCCTGATCCATCGTCCCCGACTTCTAATCCTTGATGAGCCCACGGCCGGTGTCGACGTTGAGTTGCGCCATAGCCTCTGGGAGTTCGTACGGGAGATAAATCGCAACGGTACGACCATCCTGCTCACCACCCATTACCTTGAGGAAGCCGAGCAGATGTGCGATCGTATTGCCATTATGAATCATGGCGAGTTGGTCGCCCTGGAGCCGACTCGTGATCTGGTCCGCCGTCTCTCGCGCCGGACGTTAAAGCTCTGGCTTGATGGGCCTCTCACCACGATCCCGAGTGAACTTGAAGTCTATCACCCGCGCCTGGAAGGGAATGGCCGTCAGCTGATCCTCTGTTTACCGACCGACGGGAGCGTCTCTGAATTATTACATCAGCTGTCAGCTTTACGTCTTGGGGTTAACGATTTCGAAACTGATCAGAGTGGCCTCGAAGAGGTCTTCCTGCAGTTAACCGGGGCGGGGAGCAAATCATGAGCAGCCCAAACGGACAGGGGGTTTTTAAACCCTGGCTCCCCTTTACAACCTTGCTAAAAAAAGAGATTCTGCGCTTCTGGCGTGTCGCTTCGCAGACCCTGCTGACCCCGATCATAACCGCTTCGCTCTATCTGTTTGTCTTTGGCGCGACCCTGGGCGAGCGGATCAGCGTGCTTGAAGGTTTCAACTATGCCCAGTTCGTTATTCCTGGTCTGATCCTGATGGGAGTGATCAACAACTCTTTTGCCAACTGCTCATCTTCACTCTTCATGTCACGCTACCTTGGGGGGATCGTCGATCTGTTGGTGACCCCGGTCACCCCTCCTCAGTTTATCCTGGCTTACACTCTGGCTGCGATGCTGCGTGGTTCGCTGGTGGGCCTGGTGACCTGGTTGATCTCGACCCTGTTTGCCGGGATGCCCTGGACCTCGCCCCTGCTCGCAGTATTGATGGCGTTGTTGGCCAGTGTCCTCTTTGCTCAGTTCGGGCTGATCGCCGCGATCTTTGCCAAGAATTTTGATACGCTGTCGATGTACAGCAACTTCTTGCTGTTGCCGTTAATCTATTTAGGCGGAGTTTTCTACCCGATTTCAATTTTACCGGCACCCTGGAGCACCCTGTCGCACCTGAACCCGATGTTTTATCTGATCGATGGTTTTCGCCATGCTATCCTCGGGGTCGGTGACACCAGCTTCGCAGTAGCCTTCGGGGTGAGTGGCCTGCTGACGATTGTTCTGTTTTTATGGGCTGCCTGGCTGATCGGAACCGGTAAAAGCCTGCGCAGTTGAACTTGGACTCGTGAAGGAGGGCGTTAATGCTTTCAGCTGATACTGCGAAGATGTACCGTGATTTTTACGATCTGGTGCGCGAAGATCCTGCCCTTGATTCGCAAACAACGATCCTGGTCGGGTTGGCTGCAGCGATGGCCGTCGGTTGCGAACCCTGAATGGAGCACTACCTTGGCGTGGCCAAGGAGAACGATATCGGCCAAGCACAGATCTCTGCCGTGCAGGGCATAGCTATGGCAGTAAGTGCCGGGCGGGTTAATGCCCAGATGCGCCGTGCAGAAGCGAATTGTAAAAAAGAAGAATAAAACGGAGATATATGCAGGATCATTTAGTACGAGTCACGACTGAGGACGGACTGCTGCGTGCCGCCGCCGCTGATACCACTGAATTAGTCCGGGAAATTTGTCGCAGGCAGCAAACCGACCTGACGGCAACGATTGCCTTGGGCCGTTTACTCACCGGGGCGGCACTGATGGGGTGTTTGCTCAAGGGGAGCCAACGTCTCGCCTTAATGGTTGAAGGGAATGGTCCTTTGGGACGGATCATGGTTGAAACGGATGCGGAAGGCAGCATCCGCGGTAAATTACAGAACCCGGTAGCCGCTCTGCCTCCACGAGATGATCGTTTTGATGTTGCGGGTGCTGTAGGCCGTGCCGGATTTCTGCATGTTATTAAGGATTTAGGGCTTAAAAAGCCTTACAGCAGCATGGTCCAATTACAGACAAGCGAGATTGGTGAGGATCTTGCCTGGTATCTGACCCACTCTGAGCAGGTTCCTTCCTGTGTCGCTGTTGGTGTCGAGCTGGATGCTCAAGGTGATGTAGCCGCTGCCGGAGGGTTCCTGGTGCAAGCCCTCCCTCCAGGGGATCTGGAACAGCTTTCCCGGTTAGAAGAAAGTTTACTAACTCTGGCGCCGACAACCAGCCTTTTGCGGCAGGGGGTGCCTCCGGTTCAAATCCTTAGGCGAATTTTATCAGAGCACCCTTTTGCTGTGCAGCATGAAACGAAACTGACCTTCAACTGCCCTTGCTGCCGAGAGCAGATCAGTCAAATGCTGGCCGGTCTGGGGAATGCTGAAATCGATTCCATGATTCTCGAGCAGTCTGGTGCCGAGGTCGGCTGTGACTATTGCCGTGAAAGTTACGCTTTTAGCAAAGATGACCTTGCTGCGCTGCGCAGTTAACCGGGCAATGAATTTCGGGATTGGTGAGCCCTTGACTCGGAAAACAAACAAACAGTGTTTGGGGTTTTTCCTCTAAAGCTTTGAACCTCTTCTGTAGCTCTAATTGTATACCTTTCGGGTTCTCTTTGACCCTTGAAATCCTTGTAAATTCAGCAGTTAAACCCTTGTTCTGTATTGTCCTTATTGCATACAGTATACTGTATTTTTTCCTTGACATGTTCGGGCGATTATCCTAATTTTCGGAACGCTGTGGCGGAAACGCCGAGGGTCCATCTGTGTCTGGTGGGTCTCAATCTATTTTAAGCTTTTGAAGGAGCGGGTTTTATGCTTGAAAGCTATCTGCCGATTCTCGTCCTGATCGGAATTGCCTTTGCTTTTGCTGTTGGGACGGTTATCGCTTCGCGATTAATCGGGCCGAACAAGCCGAATGACATCAAACTGGCTCCCTATGAGTGCGGTATGCCGCTACTCAGTTCGGCCCAGGATCGGTTTTCGATTAAGTTCTATATCATCGCTATGCTCTTTATCCTTTTCGATATTGAAGCTGTCTTCCTTTATCCTTGGGCGGTTATGTACAAGCGGTTGGGGATTTTTGGTTTTGTCGAGATGGGAGTGTTTATCATCATCCTCCTTGTCGGCTTCGTTTATGTATGGAAAAAAGGAGCTCTGGAATGGGAATAGAGCAAGAGCAACCCAAGACTCTGGGCAATGGTTTTGTAACCACGAGCCTGGATAAGTTGGTGAACTGGTCACGTGCCAAGTCTCTTTGGCCGATGACTTTTGGTCTGGCTTGTTGCGCTATCGAGATGATGGCGACCGGGGCTGCCCGTTTTGACCTCGACCGTATGGGCGTGCTCTTCCGTGCCTCACCGCGTCAAGCTGATGTTATCATCATCGCCGGCACTGTGACTAAAAAGATGCTGCCTGTCATTTTGACTGTCTACGAGCAGATGCCGGAGCCGCGGTACGTTATTGCTATGGGTGCTTGCGCATCTTCAGGCGGAATTTTTGATACTTATAGCGTGGTACAGGGGATCGACGAACATCTCCCGGTTGATGTCTATATCCCTGGTTGCCCGCCTCGCCCCGAGGGTCTTCTTTACGGTCTGATGAAGTTACAAGAGAAGATCATGAAGGAGCGTAACAGCTTCGGTAACGCGATCGGCGTTGGTGAGATTGTTCACGAGGCCTGAAAATGGCACGTCTACACGAGGACAGGTAAAAACGATGAGCAAACAAGTTGTTGAGAAACTCAAGTCGAACTTTGGCACCCTGGTGCTTAGCGACGCCGAGTATCGTGGAGAGACGACCGTAACGGTTGAGCGGAGCGAGATTGTTAAGATCTGCACTTTCCTGCGCGATGACTGTGGTTACAATTTCCTCAGCGATCTCTGTGGGGTCGATTATCTCGGACGTACTCCGCGTTTCGAAGTGGTTTATAACATGTACAACCTCACCGATAAGACGCGGTTGCGGGTCAAGGTTCTGGTTGATGAGCAGAGCCCCTGCGTCGATACCGTGTCAGGTGTCTGGTCGACTGCGAACTGGCATGAGCGTGAGTGCTGGGACCTGATGGGGATCTCGTTTAATAACCACCCTGATTTGCGTCGTATCCTGATGCCGGCTGACTGGGTCGGTTTCCCGCTGCGTAAAGATTATCCGTTGCAGGGTCCTGACCGTGAGCCCTATCAGGGCCGACTCTCCTGATAAATCATTATTTCTAATTCATTCCTTTTGCGGAAGAGGCATAAAATGGCAACCGAAACGATGACCATCAATATGGGACCTCAGCACCCGTCTACCCACGGCGTGCTGCAGTTGATCCTGGAACTCGATGGCGAAATTGTTGTTAAGGCAACGCCACATATCGGCTTTCTCCACCGTGGTACCGAGAAGCTGTCGGAGTATCGCACCTATCATCAGGTGATTCCGCTGACCGACCGTCTCGATTATCTGGCGCCGATGAGCAATAACCTCGGTTATGTGCTGGCGGTTGAGAAGCTTCTTGGCATTACGGACCTTATCCCTGCGCGCGCTAACAATATCCGTGTGATTATGGCCGAATTAACCCGGCTCAAGAGTCACCTGGTTTGGTTGGCGACCCACGCTCTTGACATCGGTGCAATGACCGTTTTCCTTTACGCGTTCCGTGAGCGTGAAGAGATCGTCGACATCTATGAAAAAGTTTCCGGTGCGCGGATGACCTCAAACTATTTCCGTGTTGGTGGTCTTTCTGATGACTTGCCAGACGGACTTGAGGCGATCATTCGCAAATTTGCCGAGGATATGACAGGCCACCTAGAGACCTATGAAGGCCTTTTGACTGGTAACAAAATCTGGCAAAAGCGGACTATGGATGTCGGTTATATCAGTGGTCAGGATGCGATCGATATCGGCTTGTCCGGTGCGGCCTTGCGTGGATCAGGTGTCGACTGGGATCTGCGTCGCGATGCTCCTTACTGCAACTATGACGAATATGATTTCGAGGTGCCAGTGCGCACCGAAGGTGATACCTTCGCGCGCTACAAGGTTCGTCTTGATGAAATGCGTCAATCAATACGCATTATTTTGCAGGGTCTGGATAAGCTCAAACCTGGCCCGATTTTGGCTGACTGTCCGCAGGTTTGTCTGCCCGCTAAAAAAGATGTTGTCAATACCATCGAGGGTTTGATCCACCACTTCAAAATTGTGACCGAAGGTTTTAAACCCGAGGCCGGGGAAGTGTATGTCGGAATTGAAGCACCCAAGGGCGAGCTTGGTTACTATCTGGTTTCTGATGGTTCTGCTAAGCCTTACCGGATGAAGGTTCGGCCGCCATCCTTCGTCAACCTGCAGGCTCTGCCACAAATGGTTGAAGGTGTGCTCTTGGCTGACGTTATCGCTACAATCGGTACCCTCGATATTGTACTCGGTGAAATCGACCGCTAAACCTCTTTGGAGGGACGGTGAAAGAGGAAGATATGACTGAAGCTGCTCAGCAGGAAACAGTTGAAGAGATCGATCTGACGGCTGCAAATCAGGTCATCGATAAATATATCGACATGCATGGTTCTTTGATGCCGGTGCTGCAGGGTATTCAGGAAGCCTACGGTTATATCCCTGAAGAGACTGTGCATCTTACGGCTGAGCGGCTTAATGTCTATGCCAGCCAGATCTACGGCGTACTCACATTCTACGCCCAGTTCCACCTGGAACCCCGCGGTAAATATATTGTTCGCGTATGTATGGGAACCGCATGTCACGTCAAAGGTGCAGGTCGGATCGCTGAAACCCTGAAGGATCGTCTTGGGGTCGTGCACGCTGAGACAACGGATGATTTGAAGTTTACTGCTGAGTATGTCGCCTGTATTGGCGCCTGCGGTATGGCTCCTGTCATCATGGTCAATGACGCAACTTACGGTAGTCTGACAGTCCAGAAGATGGATGACGTCATCAAAAAATACCAGGCAATGGATTGAGGATTTCCCTCTCTCTGTTCCGGCATTGAGGAAGATTTATGGCCGAGAATGCTGAAAAACTGAAAATTCTGATTTGTACGGGAACCGGCGGTCTTGCTTCCGGTGCTGCTGCTGTCGGTGATGCCTTTAAGGCAGAATTTGAAAAGCAGGGTGTCGAGGCGACTGTCGGTAAGCGTTGTGAAGTTGTGGGTACCGGTTGTCGCGGTTTGTGCGCCAATGACGTACTTGTCGACGTTTGCATCCCCGGACAGGACGCTGTGACCTACGATTTCGTGACTCCAGAGTTGGTGCCGCAGATCGTGGCCGAGCATATTCTCGCCAATGAACCGGTTGAGAAGAAAAAAGCTGGGCCCTATTACGAAAAGTTCTTGGAGAAGCAGCAGCGAGTTATCTTCTCGCGTTGTGGAACTATTGATGCGGAGAGCATTGAGGACTTTATCGACCACAGGGGTTTCACCGGCATTAAAAAAGCAGTGACCATGACTTCGGATGAGGTCATTGAAGAGGTCAAAAAATCTGGCCTGCGTGGCCGTGGGGGCGGTGGCTTTCCGACCGGCGTCAAGTGGTCTTTTGCCAAGGGCTCCCCGGGCAGCGAAAAATATCTGATCTGTAACGCCGATGAGGGTGACCCAGGTGCCTTTATGGACCGCTCGATCCTTGAAGGTGACCCCTACGGTCTGATCGAAGGATTGATGATCGGTGCTTACGCCATAGGTTGTGGCTTTGCTTATATTTACGTTCGCGCCGAGTATCCACTGGCGATAAAACGCCTGCAGATGGCGATCGATAAGTGTTATGAACTCGGATATCTGGGCGAGAAGAATATTCTTAAATTCCCGCGTCCTTTGGATATGCGAATCAAAGCTGGTGCTGGTGCCTTCGTTTGTGGTGAAGAGACCGCTCTTATGGCATCGATCGAAGGTGAGCGCGGTATGTCGCGCCCACGGCCACCGTTCCCGGCGGTTCGTGGTCTCTGGGGCAAGCCGACCAATATCAATAATGTTGAAACCTTCGCTAACGTCTCTTACATCTTTTACAACGGTGCCGAATGGTATAACGCGATCGGTACCGAAGGGACCAAGGGAACCAAGATTTTCGCTCTGACCGGCAAGGTCAAGCACACCGGCCTGGTCGAGGTTCCTGCCGGTACCACCATGAAAGAGGTCATCTACGACGTTTGTGGTGGCATTCTGAATAACCGTAAATTTAAAGCAGTTCAGGCTGGTGGCCCTTCGGGTGGTTGTCTGCCGACTGAAGCCCTTGACGCCATCGTCGACTATGACTCCCTGATCAAGGCTGGCGCCATGATGGGTTCGGGTGGTCTGGTTGTTATGGATGAAACGACCTGCATGGTTGATATTGCACGTTTCTTCCTCAACTTTACCCGGGCTGAGTCTTGCGGCAAATGTATACCCTGTCGGATCGGGCTGAAGATCATGCTCGAAATTCTCGAGCGGATTACTCAAGGCAAGGGGCAGGAGGGCGACCTCGAACTGCTCGAAGACATGGCCTACGATATCAAGAAAAGTTCGCTCTGTGGTCTGGGGCAGACAGCTCCGAACCCGGTTCTGTCGACACTGCGCTACTTCCGTCACGAGTACGAGGCGCATATCAAAACAGGGGAATGTCCTTCTCACTCCTGTAAGCCGTTGCTTCACTTCGAGGTCATTGAAGAGGCCTGTAAAAAGTGCGGTATGTGCCCAAGGGTTTGCCCAGTTGACGCAATCACCTGGGAAAAAGGAACAGTGGCAGTTATCGATAAGGAAAAATGTACCGAGTGTACATCCTGTTACGATGCTTGCCGCTTCATGGCAATTAAATAGGCGACCCAATTGGGTTACGATTTAATAAGAGGTCACAATGGTTAATCTGACGATTGACGGTAAAGAGGTCAAGGTAAGCAAAACCGCCACGATTTACGAGGCGGCCAAAGAGGCGGGAGTTCACATCCCGGTTCTCTGCTACGCCAAGAAACTCCTTCCATACGGCGCCTGCCGCGTTTGTCTGGTCGAAGTAGAACAGATGAAGGGACGACTAATCCCTTCCTGTACGACCCCGGCGACCGAGGGCATGGTCGTAACCACCATGTCGGATGAAATTCGTAAGGTGCGTAAAACTGTTCTTGAGTTTTTGTTGGTTAACCATGTGGTTGACTGCCCGGTTTGTGACAAGGGCGGTGAATGCGACCTGCAGGACTTAACCTACGAATATGAGGTTGTGGCCAATCGCTTTGTGGGCGAGAAGTTTGACCTTCCTAAAGACGAAGTTAACCCGCTGATCGAGCGCAATATGAATCGCTGCGTACTTTGCGGCAAATGTGTTCGGGTTTGTGACGAAGTCGTTGGTTATGGATCTTATTCCTTTATTAACCGTGGCTTTGAAACCAAAATCGCGACCGCATTTGATCGTGGTTTGAACTGTGAGTTCTGTGGCCAGTGTGTTTCGATGTGCCCGGTTGGTGCCATTCTGCCGCGTCCGTTTAAATTCAAGGCACGTCCCTGGCAGCTTAAAGAGGTCAACTCGGTCTGCGGTTATTGTGGCAATGGTTGCACAGTGACTCTCGGTACTAAGGATAACGAGGTTCAAACCATCCGTTTCAACGACAAGACCGGAGTTAACGACGGGAACCTCTGTATCCGGGGTCGTTTCGGCGCTTCCTATGTCAACAGTGACCAGCGTTTGACTAGCCCTTTGATTCGCAAAGATGGCGAACTGGTTGAGGCCAGTTGGGAAGAAGCTCTGCAAAAAGTAACTGAAGGTCTGCGTAATGCTGGGAGCGATGCCGGTATTATCACCGGTGCGCGGCTGACCAATGAAGAGCTTTTCTTGCTAAAGAATCTGGCTAAGGCCGTTGGTACCGGAAATCTCGATCACTCTGGTGGTGAGTGCTACAAGGGTGTGACCGAGGGTTTAAAAGAGACTCTGGGTGTTCAGGCATCGACTGCTACCTTCCCGCAGGTTGAGAATGCCAATGCTATTCTGGCGATCCGGACTGATTTTTATGAAACCCATCCTGTTTTCGGCATGGTGGTTAATCAAGCCGTTAAGCGCAATGACGCACAGTTGACAGTTATTGGTGATAAGCAAGGCAAGCTTACCCGAATGCCTCATGCACGGACCCTGCAACATAAGCCCGGCCTGGAAGTTAATCTTCTGAACGCCATGTGCCGCTTTTTGCTTGATGAAGGCTTGGCCAGGACCGAAGGGCTGCAAGGCGTTGAAGAGCTAAAAATTGCCTTGGCCGACTATTCGGTTGAAGACGTTGCAACTGCGACCGGTGTTGATGCCGTCGCGATTAAAAAGACCGCCACAGAGTTGGCTACGGTAGAGAATGCAGCTATCCTGCTCGCTTACGGTCTTCCCTACACTGCAAACAGCCGCGAATTGGGCCTGGCCGCCGCGAACCTAGCGTTGTTGACCGGTATCGCTGGCCGCTCAGGGTCGGGACTTTATCTCTGTGGCGAGAAGAGTAACAGCCAGGGGGCAATCGATCAGCAAATTCTTCCTGCAGCTGGTGCGTTCGGAGCAAAGGATATGCTCAAGTCCGCTGGCGAAGGAAAGCTCAAGGCTTTATATATTACAGGAGAGGATATCTTATCTTCCTACCCTGATAAAGTTCTGGTCGAAAAAGCACTCGACAAAACCGCTTTTGTTGTAGTTCAGGATCTTTTTCTTAGCGAAACAGCGCGCCAGGCTGATGTTGTTCTCCCTGCTGCCAGTTTTGCCGAGAAATCAGGGACCTTTACTAACGCCGAGCGGCGTATCCAACGCTTGAACCCTGGAATCACCTCTCCAGGGCAGGCAAGAACTGATTTTGCTATCTTCCAGGCTCTGCTTACCGGTTTAGGTGTTGATGCCGCTGCGAACGAAGCCGCAGCTTTTACAGAGCTGGCAAAGGTGACCGGCGGTTACGAGATGATCAGCCTCGACATGGTTGGCGAACATGGCTATGTCTGGGGCGGGGATATTTTGGCTCCAGCAACACGCAAACTTGTCGCTGCGGCAGGTGGTCAGGCTCTCGATTCAAAATTCCAGCTTGTTGTCGGGAGTGCTCTCTATCACAGCGGCACTACCAGCCTGCACGCCAAAGGCCCGATGTCAGTGGTTTCCGAGCCATATATCGAGTTTGGCCGTGAGGATGCAGCCGAGCTTAAGCTTGTTGATGGCGAAATGGTCAAGCTTAAGGCTGCTGGTGGCGAGATTTCTGCTAAGGCCAAGGTTGACCGGCGCTTGCCGAAAGGGGTGCTGTTTGCGCCCTATCACTTTGGTTCACTCAATTTGAATCGTATCTACAGCGGACAAGCAGCCATTGCCGTTGAAGTAAGTAAATAACTCATCTAAAATTGCGGGCTTGCCTGCAGTAACGGCACAACGCCATAAACGTTAAGAAAGAGGATGGTCATGACGCCAGAAGTATTGAGCCTCTCAAACGCCCCGGCACTCTGGGCAGCCGCCATGCTGGTGAAGATTATCGTCGCCTTCAGTGTGCTGATGGGTATCGTTGCCTATGCGACCTGGGTCGAGCGTAAAGTAATCGGCCGGATGCAGACCCGTTTTGGACCTACCATGACAGGTTACAAAGGGCTGTTACAGCCGATCGCTGACGGGATCAAACTCTTCTTCAAGGAAGACATTATCCCCAATGAAGCGTCAAAGTTCGCCTTTATTGCGGCACCGATGATGATTCTGGCCCCGGCGTTGATTGCAATGGCGGTCATCCCCTTCGGCAGCGACTACGAACTCACCTTCGGTGGTGTGACTTATCTGGTTCCGATGCAGATCACTGATCTAAATATCGGTGTCCTCTTTATCCTGGCTATGGCTGGTCTTGGTGTTTACGGGATTGTCCTTGCTGGACTTTCATCGAACAGTAAGTACTCGTTGCTGGGTGGCATCCGTGCCTCGGCGCAAATGATCTCTTACGAGTTGGCCGCTGGACTGTCGATCGTTGTCATCTTCATGCTCTCTGAAACCTTGAGTCTGAGCGGTATTGTCGCCGCGCAACAGGAGGTCCTCTGGGGGATCACAGCACTGCCGAGCTGGATGCACAACTGGTTTGTCTTCAGTCAGCCTTTAGCTTTTGGCCTCTTTGTCGTCGGCTCGATGGCTGAGATTAATCGGACCCCGTTTGACCTTCCAGAAGCTGAGACTGAGCTGGTTTCTGGATTTTGTACGGAATATTCTTCGATGAAGTATGCACTCTTCTTCATGGCTGAGTATGCCAACATGGTTACCATCAGTGCCATCGCCACAACCTTGTTCCTTGGTGGTTGGGATGGACCTTTTCTGGGTTGGATTAACTTCCTGATTAAAGTCTTCGGGTTCATGTTCTTCTTCATCTGGATCCGTGCAACCTTCCCGCGTCTACGTTATGACCAACTGATGCAGATGGGCTGGAAAGTGATGATTCCTTTAGCTCTCGGGAACATCGTTGTGACTGCACTTGCGATCCTGCTCTGGCAGTAACCCTTTTTAAAAGGCGAGGATAGTTATGTTTAAAGAGTTTGCCAAAGGGCTGGGTATTACACTAAAGCATCTGCTTCCGGGCAACAGCACCACCGTTGATTACCCGAATGTGAAGCTTGAGATGTCACCACGTTTTCGTGGTCTGCATCGTTTGGTGCCGACCCAGACCCGAGAGAAGTGTGTAGCCTGTTACCTCTGTCCCACCGTTTGTCCGGCCAAGTGTATTACTGTTGAATCGGCTGAAAATGAGCAGGGCGAGAAATATCCCAAGGTTTACAAGATTGATCTGCTGCGCTGCATCTTCTGCGGCTACTGCGTAGAGGCATGCCCGGTTGAGGCTATTGAGATGTCCGACGAATATGAGTTGGCCAATTTCAAGCGGGAAGATTTCAATTTCGAGAAAGAACGTCTTCTCAGATAAGGAGCTGGCGCACCATGGTATCGATTCTTTTTTATCTTTTTGCGACTGTCGCAATTTTTTCGGCATTTTATGTGACCAAGGCGCGAAGCCCTGTAAACAGTGCACTCTGTTTGGTGACGACATTCATCTGTTTCGCTGTGCTCTATATCATGCTCGACGCCCCTTTTATGGCAGCGATCCAAATTATGGTCTATGCCGGCGCGATCATGGTGTTGATCATCTTCGTCATCATGCTGCTTAATCTGGGTACCGCCGTCAAAAAACGCTACACCCATGCCTTAGCCTGGGGTGGTGGCATGTCGATTCTGATGTTGATTGTTACCAACTTCTTTATTCGTCGTGGAGTACCGACAGGCAAACTAGGTGATGTAACAACCCAGACGATTCACAACTATGGCCATACCGAATTGATTGGTAAGGCGATGTTTACAGAGTTCCTGCTTCCGTTTGAAATTGCTTCCATTTTGCTTCTGGTTGCAATTATCGGAGCGGTTGTCTTGTCGAAACGCGAAGTTTGAGCCGTCACGGCATCGGGAGATAAACCATGATCAGCGTATATCACTATCTAATTTTGAGTGCGATCATCTTCTCAATCGGGACCTTCGGGGTGCTGACGAGAAAGAACGCCATTGTTATTTTTATGTGCATCGAACTGATGCTCAACTCTGTCAATCTGACCTTTATTGCCTTGTCACGTCACTTGCAGAATATGGACGGTCAGATCTTTGTCTTCTTTGTTATGACGGTTGCTGCTGCTGAAGCTGCAGTCGGTCTGGCATTGATGATTGCGTTTTATCGCAACCGTGAGTCGATCGATTCTGACGACTTCAACCTGCTCAAATGGTAATTAATTCCCGCTCTACCGGGTTTTTAAGCAATAGGAGAGTTTGATGTACGACTATCTGTGGCTCATCCCATTCTTCCCGCTCGTCGGGTTCGTATTTAACGGACTCCTCGGCAAGAAGATCAGGAACGAAGCGATTATTGGCGGTATTGGTACCCTGATGATCTTCCTGTCTTTTCTAGTCTCCTGTGGCAACTTCTACACTCTGCTGCATGATTCAGAAAAGGTTCACCAACAGGTCATCGCTTCCTGGATGTCCGTCGGCAACCTGCAGATTGACTGGGGGTTCCTGCTCGATCCGCTTTCGGCGCTGATGATCATGGTCGTCACTGGAGTCGGTACGCTGATCCATCTCTATTCGATCGGCTACATGCACGGCGAGACAGGCTTCTACCGTTTCTTCGCCTACCTCAATCTCTTCTGCTTCTCGATGCTGATGCTGGTGCTCGGTAACAACGCACTAGTCATGTTCATCGGCTGGGAGGGCGTTGGTCTCTGCTCTTATCTGCTCATCGGCTACTACTTCGAGAAAAAAAGTGCTGGTGATGCCGCCAAGAAGGCTTTTGTCGTCAACCGTATTGGTGACTTCGGCTTCCTCTGTGGCCTGCTCACGCTCTTCTGGGCGCTCGGTAGCAAAGGGATCTGGACCTTTAACTTTGTAGAGATTGCTGAAAACGCCCACCTGCTAGAAAGCGGTGGCCTGGTTGTGACCGTTGTCACTTTAGCTTTCTTCCTTGGAGCTTGCGGTAAATCCGCTCAGATTCCACTTTTCACCTGGTTGCCTGACGCCATGGAGGGTCCGACACCTGTCTCAGCGCTGATTCATGCTGCGACCATGGTTACTGCTGGTGTCTACATGATCGCCCGAATGAACGGCCTGTTCTCCATGGCACCAGACACCATGATGACGATCGCCGTCGTCGGTGCCTGCACCGCACTCTTTGCGGCAACCATTGGCCTGGCCCAAAATGATATCAAGCGGGTCTTGGCATATTCGACCGTTTCTCAGCTCGGGTACATGTTTCTTGCGATGGGAGTTGGTGCATATACCGCCGGTGTCTTTCACCTTATGACCCACGCCTTCTTTAAAGCCTGCTTATTCCTCGGTTCAGGCTCGGTTATCCATGGTATGCACCACGGCTATCATCATGCACACCTGCATGATGATCCGCAGGATATGCGCAACATGGGTGGTCTGCGCAAGAAGATGCCGATTACATTTATTACTTTCCTCATCTCGACGATTGCGATCTCAGGCATTCCGATCTTCTCTGGGTTCTTCTCCAAGGATGAGATCCTCTGGTGGGCTTTTGCAGGTGAGCGCGGTCATTGGTTGCTCTGGTTGGTCGGTGCCGTCGCGGCCTTGATGACCGCCTTCTACATGTTCCGCCTGGTCTTTATGACATTCTTCGGCGAGCAGAGGACTGACGCTAGAGCTAAGGATCACATTCCTGAGTCGGGTTTAACGATTACTATCCCCTTGATGGTTCTCGCTGTGCTGGCTGCTGCAGGCGGTTTTCTCGGTGTTCCTCATGCCCTCAGTGGGTTCTTCGGCCACATGCCGAACTACCTCGAACATTTCCTGGCACCGGTCTTTGAGCATAGTCAGGTTCTGAATGGGCTTGAGATAAAACCCGAGTTGGCTCACTCGGCTGCGCTTGAATACGGCATGATGGGCGCTTCCATCGGTATTGCTGCCTTTGGCATCCTGTGCGCATGGTTCATGTATATCAAGAATCCCGCCCTCCCAGGCAAATTCGTGGCCAGTTTTCCCGGCCTCTGGAAAACTGTGTACAACAAATGGTATATCGACGAGCTCTACGATGCGGTATTTGTCAATAACTGCAAGCGGATCGGCACCTTCCTTTGGAAAGGCTTCGATGTGATCGTTGTTGACGGTATTGTCAACGGCACCGCCAAAGTCGTCAAGGGAATCGGTTCTGGCTTGCGGTACACCCAGTCAGGGTTCCTGCATAACTATGCGATGGGCATGGTAGTCGGTGTTGTTGTGATCGTTGGTTACTACATCCTCGGTAAATAAGGTTCGGCACCGAACAGAGATAGAGCTACAAGGAGCGTTACCACATGGCCGATTATCTACTTAGTTTAATTACCTTCTTCCCGTTGCTGGGGATGTTGATACTTCTCTTCATCCCGCGGGATAATCCAGGGCTGCTGAAAAGCTTTGCTCTTGGCGTGACGCTGGTGACTTTTTTCATCAGTCTGCCCCTAGCCTTTGACGACGTTTTTGCCGTCTCAGGTGCGATGCAATACCGTGAGTTTCATGAGTGGATCAGCATTGGCAGCTTTTTCAAGATGAATTACAATATCGGGATTGACGGCATCAGCCTATGGCTGGTGATGTTGACCACTTTCATTATGCCGATTGCGACACTTTCGACCTGGAATGCGGTTGATAAGAACGTCAAAGGTTTCATGGCCCTGTTATTGTTGCTCGAGACTGCTATGCTCGGTGCTTTCGTCTCTCTCGATCTGTTCCTGTTTTATATTTTTTGGGAATTGATGCTGATTCCGATGTACTTCATGATCGGTATCTGGGGTGGCAAGAACCGTATCTATGCCGCGGTCAAGTTCTTCATCTTTACTGCAGTCGGTTCCTTGCTGATGCTGGTTGCCATCATCTATATCTACTATTGGGCGGTGACCCACGGTCAACCGGTCGAAGGCTTCGGCATTCAAGAGTTCTACCAGCTTGGTATCCCTGCTGATGTACAGCGCTGGTTATTCCTCGCCTTCGCCTTTAGTTTCGCCATTAAAGTGCCAATGTTTCCGGTTCATACCTGGTTGCCTGATGCGCACACCGAGGCCCCGACCGCTGGTTCGGTTATTTTGGCCGCAATTCTGCTGAAGATGGGGACCTACGGCTATGTCCGTTTTGCGATTCCACTCTTCCCGGAAGCCCTGCAAACATTTTTACCCTACCTTGCATTTTTGGCAGTCTTCGGAATCATCTACGGTTCACTCGTGGCAATGATGCAGGATGATGTTAAGAAATTGGTTGCTTATTCGTCAGTAGCTCACCTTGGTTTTGTGATGCTTGGAGTCTTTGCGCTCAACCTGCAAGGGATGTCTGGTGGCCTGATTCAGATGGTTAACCATGGGATCTCAACCGGTGCACTCTTCCTTATCGTCGGCTTTATATACGAGCGCCGTCACACCCGCCAGATCTCAGAGTTCGGGGGCCTAGCGCACAAAATGCCGATCTTTGCGACGATTTTTTTGATCATCACCTTCTCGTCAATTGGCCTGCCAGGTACCAACGGATTTGTTGGTGAGTTCCTCGCACTGGTAGGTGCCTTTGAGAGCGGCCTGCGCTGGTACGCAGTGGTTGCTACGACTGGGGTTATCTTTGCCGCTGTCTACATGCTCTGGATGTTCCAGCGGGTAATGTTCGGCCCGATTACCAATCCTGAGAATGAGAAGCTTAAAGATCTCTCCATTCGTGAGATTGTACTCATGGTCCCGCTGGTGATTTTTGTCTTCTGGATTGGTGTTGCGCCTAACACCTTCCTGTCGAAGATGAATCCGGCAATTGAACAACTTCTGATTCAGGTCAAGTCTAAGCAGGTCGCAGTGGTTGAACCGGTTCAGCCGGTAATCGCTCAGAATCTTGAATTGAAATAACGGCTGAAACTTTAGGTTCCAAAAGGAGCTTTCGATGGAAAATCTGGTTCAAATCGCTTCGCAGAATGTGAACATGGCAGCAATTATGCCGTCAGTTGTTCTCTGCAGCTTCGGTATGTTGTTACTGCTGGTCTCGGTCTTTTCAAAACGTGGCCATACCGCTCACGTTGCCTGGATGAGTATTGTCGCTCTCGTGGTGACCGCTATCGTTACGATCTCGGGCTGGAATAGCCCGCAGGCCGGTTTTGCCGGCAGTGTTTTACTTGACAACTTCGCTATTTTCTTCAGCATGATTTTCATCATCGCGGCGGCACTGACAATTTTGATTTCAGATGCCTATCTGCAGCGCGAAGGATACCCGGTTGGTGAATACTATCCGCTGATCCTTTTCTGTACCGCCGGTGCTATGTGGATGGCCTCAGGCACAGACCTGATGACAATTTTCCTCGGGCTAGAAGTGCTTTCGGTGTCACTCTATGTTCTCGCGGGTTTCTTCCGCGGTGATGTCCGTTCTAACGAAGCCGGTCTCAAATACTTCTTCCTCGGCGCTTTCTCGACAGGCTTTCTGCTCTACGGTGTTGCACTGCTTTATGGTGTTTCCGGTTCGACCAAGATCGCTGTCATTGCTCAGCATATCAGCCAGATGCCAGCAGTTATCGATAACCCGATGCTGATTGCTGGTGCCGCTCTGCTGCTAATCGGTTTCCTGTTCAAGGTTGGGGCGGCTCCTTTCCATATGTGGGCGCCTGATGTCTATCAGGGAGCACCCACCCCGATTACCGCGTTCATGAGCGCAGGACCCAAGGCTGCGGCTTTTGCTGCCCTGCTCCGCATCGCCATTATTGCGCTCAGCAGCATTCAGGCTGATATCTCTGCGCTCTTCTGGATTCTTGCAGTCCTCACTATGATCGTGGGTAACTTCATTGCCTTGAGCCAGACGAATATCAAGCGGATGCTGGCGTACTCGTCAATTGCCCATGCTGGTTATGCGCTGGTAGGTATCGTTGCCTGGAACCAGATTGGTTTGTCGGCGATCCTGTTCTACATGTTGGTCTATACCTTCATGAACATCGGTGCCTTTGCGGTGCTGGTGCTGGCCGGGAAAAAAGGCGAAGAGAACCTAACTTTGGAGGGTTTCTCCGGGTTCGGTTACAAGCGCCCCTTCCTCGGTGTGGCGATGTGTATCTTCCTTTTTGCGCTGATGGGTCTTCCCCCAACAGCCGGATTCACTGGTAAGTTCTTTGTATTTGCTGGTGCACTAAAAGCGGGATATGTCTGGCTCGCTATTATCGGAGTTCTGAACTCAGCGGTGTCGCTCTTTTATTACCTGCGAGTGATCGTGTATATGTATTTCCGAGAACCACAGGAAGACTTCGCCTGGGTTAAATTGGAAGTCCCTGCAGTTGTGTCGATCGTTCTGGCACTTGCTGGCGTTCTCTATCTTGGGATTATGCCTGGACCGGTGATGGAGTTGGCCAAAATGGCCGGATTCTGATTTTATCCTGAACAGAACGATAAGAGGCCTTCCGGTATCCACTGGGGGGCCTTTTTTTATTTGTTGTTCAAGTGAATCAGGTATGCTGGCACAATGAATATCAGGAAATATATCGAGAGTTTGCGTGACCACAAAGCCCTTTTGGATATTAATTGTGAGATTGATGGCCGTCTCGAGCTTTCAGCACTAACCAATCTGATGAGCAAGATTGCGGGACCGGGTCTGCTCTTCACCAGGGTTAAAGGTTCAAGGCTATCAGTCGCAAGTAACCTATTCGGCAGCGATATCCGCATGGCATTTGCTTTGGGACATGCCAACCTCGAATCTTTTGGAAAAACACTGAAATCAGCTCTTATCAGCACCGGCGGGGAATCTTCTTCAAAATGCTTGATCAGGCTTTTAGAACCGGTTGAAACGGCAGAGTGCCCGACGCTACGCATCAACCACGAATGTGATCTGGAGGCGCTCCCTGAGATTCGGTTCTGGCCAAAAGAGAAACATAGTTTTTTAACTCTTGCCGTTGTCATTACTCGTTCCCCTGAGAGTGATCTACAGAACTATGGCCTTTATCGCATTGGAATTGTTGGTAGTAGAAAATTGACCGTCAACCTGCTGCCAGGGTCTGGGGGCGGAGAACATCTCCGTCAATGGCGAGCTCAGGGCAAAAAAATGCCGGTTGCAATACTGCTCGGCGCCGACCCAGCGCTGATATTTGCTGCTGCGGCGTCCTTGCCTCAGGGATACAGCGATGAGCTATTCAGTGCCTACATAAGCAAATCTATTTTTCAGTCATGTCGATGTCAAACGGTCCCGCTCAATTCTCCGACGTCAGGCGAGATTCTGATCGAAGGGTGGTTAGATACTGAAGCGACTTTGAATGAGGGACCATTTGGATGTTACACTGGCGATTATGGTGGCTCTAACCTCTGCCCACTGATTAACATTAGTGGGATTTCGATGCATTCTGATCCGGTTCTCCCGGTAACCCTGGCAGGACCTCTGCCGATGGAGGATTGCTGGATTGCCCGAGCTAACCTCGAGCTGATCCGGGCGCGTCTCGCCGTTGATTTCCCTGAAGTTTGTTCGATCAAGATGCCGCTTGAAACAGCATTTCATGGCATATACTTCATAAAGGTTTTTGACGGTGTGGCCTCCGTCGATGAGATTGCGGACAGGTTTCTCAGCCTCGATTATCTCGCAAGGATCAAGATGCTTGTTTTGCTTGAGAAAGAGGTCAGTCTTAGTGAAACCAACTGGCGTGAATTTATTAAAACCGTTCCAACTGAACGGATTTGGCAGGCAGAAATAAATGATCTCCAGCCAGTCATTGATAGCCAGCCAGCTAAATTGCAGCATGATTCTCAGTTGATTGAAGAACTGATCACTCGAATCGATTTAGATGCAAATGAATTTCCTGTCGTAAAAGGTGAGAGATGCGAGCAGATGTAATCACCGAAAAACCGACTGCTGTTGAAATCCTGCAGCGGGTCTTCGGATATAAACAATTTCGAGAATATCAACAGCAGATAATCGATCAGGTTGTTGATGGTGGCGATGCTTTTGTGCTGATGCCGACTGGTGGAGGCAAGTCGATTTGCTACCAGATCCCCGCGATGCTGCGCAATGGTGTTGGAATTGTCGTTTCACCATTGATTTCTTTGATGAAAGATCAGGTCGATGCTCTGCTTGTTAATGGCGTTAAAGCGGCGTGTTACAACTCATCCCTCTCTGCTCCCGAGGCCCGGGAGGTTCTTGTCTCTTTACAGAGCGGCGAACTTGACCTGCTCTACGTTGCGCCAGAGCGTCTATTGAATGATGATTTTCTGAAGCGTCTCCAGCAATTGGATATCGCTCTGTTTGCGATCGATGAGGCGCACTGCGTGTCGCAATGGGGTCATGATTTTCGCCCCGAATATGTCCAATTAGGCCGCTTGCAGCAGATGTTTCCAACCGTACCTATGTTGGCATTGACCGCAACGGCGGAAAAACAGACGCGCCTCGATATCCTCGAACGGTTGAATCTGCGAAATGCTATGCAAGTGGTTGCTGGCTTTGATCGGCCTAATATCCGTTATACTTTGATCGATAAACAGAAACCTTATGAGCAGCTTAAGCAGTTTCTTATTGGTCGTACCGAAGAGGCCGGTATTGTTTATGCCTTAAGTCGTAAGCGGGTTGAGGAGATTGCCGCGAAGTTACAAGCCGACGGTCACCGCGCATCAGCCTACCATGCCGGACTCGATGCCGGGACGAGACGCAGCGTACAAGAGCAATTTCTGCGCGATGATATCCAGATTGTTGTTGCGACCGTGGCCTTCGGAATGGGAATTGACAAACCGAACGTACGTTTCGTGGTGCATTATGATCTACCGAAAAACATTGAAAGTTATTATCAGGAGACTGGGCGCGCCGGGCGCGATGGGCTGTCGGCTGATGCGTTGCTTCTGTTCGGTTACGGCGATATTGTGGTCTCGCGTGGATTGATCGAAAAGGGGGGTAATCCTGAACAGATTCGCATCGAGCTGCAGAAGCTCAGTGCAATGGTTGCATTTGCCGAAGCTGGCAGTTGCCGGCGGCGTGCATTGCTCGGCTATTTCGGCGAACAGCTTGAAAAGGATTGTGGCAATTGCGACATCTGTCTCGATCCGCCCGAGAGTTTTAATGGGACCGAGCAGGCGCGCAAGGCACTCTCCTGCGTTTATCGGGTGGGGCAGCGCTTTGGCATTGGACATGTTGTCGATGTCCTGCGTGGTGCCAAGACTGAACGGATTTACAGTTTGCGGCATGAGAAGTTGTCAACCTGGGGCATAGGGCGCGAGCAGAGTCAGGAGCACTGGAGCCATCTGTTGCGCCAGTTGATCCATCTTGGCTACCTGGAGCAGGATATGGCTAACTATTCGGTGCTCAAATTGACCGAAGCTGCGCGGCCGCTCCTGCGCGGTGAAGTTGAGTTGAGTCTGAGCCGTCCGCGGGTCAAGCCGGAGCGTAAAAAGAAGCCAGCGCGAAAAATTGTCGGACTCGAGTATGATGAACGACTCTTTCAGCTGCTGCGTGCCAAGCGTAAACAGATTGCTGATCGTGATGGTGTGCCACCCTATGTTGTGTTTGGCGATGCCAGCCTGGCTGAGATGGCTGCGACTTTGCCGACCAGTGAAGCTGCACTGCTTGATGTGAATGGCGTCGGGCAGGCAAAACTGGAACGCTATGGAACCGATTTTATCGCTGAAATTGTCGGTTATCTAAGTAGAAACTAGAGGCGTGAGGCGTGTTTTCTGCGTCAACAAAAGGAGATATTTGTGAAAATTGTTTCTTTCAATGTCAATGGGTTGCGTGCGCGCTTTCATCAGTTACAACAGCTGATCGATACGCATTCACCAGATATTATCGGTCTACAGGAGACCAAGGTGAACGACCCTGACTTCCCCCTTGAAACAATCACCGCTATGGGATATCAGGTCACTTATCATGGACAGAAGGGGCACTACGGCGTCGCGCTGTTGTCTAAGGTTGCGCCGCTACGGATACAAAAGGGCTTCGCTGTTGAAGAGACGGATCATCAGCGACGTCTGGTGATCGCCCGTTACCAGCTGGAGAATGGTCGCCAACTGCGGGTGGTCAACGGCTACTTTCCTCAAGGCGAGAGCCGTGATCATCCAACCAAATTCCCTAACAAACGTCAATACTACGCTAACTTGCAGCACTGGTTAGAGACCGAGGCCAAGCCAGAGGATCTGTTGGTCGTTATGGGTGACGTGAACATCTCTCCACAGGATTGCGATATCGGTATCGGGGTGGATAATGCCAAACGATGGCTACGGACTGGCAAATGCAGTTTTCTGCCTGAAGAACGCGAGTGGCTTGAGAAGATCAAGGCCTGGGGTCTCACTGATAGTTACCGTGCGCTGAATCCTGAGATTACGGATCGCTTCAGCTGGTTTGATTACCGCTCGCGTGGCTTCGAAGCCGAGCCCAAACGAGGGTTGCGCATCGATCTGATTATGGCGACGGCCCCCCTGATGGAAAAATGCACAGGGACCGGGATTGATTACGAACTGCGTGGCATGGAAAAACCCTCGGATCATTGCCCGATCTGGGCAGAGTTTGCACTTTAGTATACCGATTTTCTTTCTGATAAAAACTGATATTATTGAGTAAATTAGGTTATTTATGGCCATATCCGATGTTCGGATATGGCCATTTTATGTAAGGTAACAATATTTAAAGTTGCAATGTTGGCACAAAATAGTAGAATTGTGCCCAATAATAAATGATCATTGCCCAGTGGGAGTAATGAGAAAATGGAGCTGACAAAGGTCGATATTCAAGTCCTTAAAAGACATTCTCGTTATGAGAATTATCTGCGTAAATTCCCTGCCGTGAGTTGTTATTCTCGAACGAAGAATTTATTAACTAAAAGTGGATTTTCACAGCTTTCCAGAATCCAGCTGTCAATCGGCATTGAAAATTGACCCACCACCGGCGTCCAATTTTGACCCACCTCAGGGGGTTAGTTTTGGTCGCAATTCCTGTTTTTGATTCTCCAACTTTCGTTGCCAGTTTCGATGATTTCA
>Ga0316202_10000225_pt1 | contig 79552 bp, 46 predicted proteins | sample 3monrhotite_MG_FD_204934 | JGI IMG/M metagenome (GOLD analysis project Ga0316202, IMG submission 204934) | Microbial mat bacterial communities from mineral coupon in-situ incubated in ocean water Damariscotta River, Maine, United States -... | ecosystem: Environmental > Aquatic > Marine >...
CAAACACGAGGGGCTCTTCGGAGTTCACGGACTGCTCCACGCCGGGATCCTAGCCAGGCGCGACCGATTGACAATCCAGCAGCTCTCGCCGGCGACCAGGCCTAGAAGGAGAACGCCAAGTGGGCGTAGGTCATGAGGTGCTCGCCGGCGTTGGCGCCAGGCGCCCGACGCGCGAACCTGCCGCGAATCAGGGCCGCCATGCCTGCCTCTAGGCGCACGTTCTTGGGGACGATCTCCCAGCGCCCGCGGAACTCTAGGAGGTGCCCCACGAAGTTGCCGCTCATGCCGGTGGGATCTTGGACCCCGGCTGCAGTAAAGGCGTCGCGCTGATTGGCCAGCCAGTAGGCGCGGTAGAGGAAGTCGAGGCGGACGTCGGCTAGGGGATAGACCTCGAAGCGGAGCCCTGGCGTGCTGATGTTGCCCCGGGCGATCGGCCCGAAGATTCCGGTCGCACCGAACTCGAAGCGCCGGGCGCCAAAGAGGGTGTCGAACTGATTGTTGTCGCCGTCGTTGGCGTTCCGGTCTCCGCTGGCGTAATCGTACTGAAGGATCAGGCGCGGCTTCCAGTCGTGGTCGAAGGTGTAGCCCAGGGCCAGGTGCGCGAAGTAGGCGCTGTGGTCCAAGAGAGGCCCGGCGCCAGTCCCGCGCCGGGAGCGGCCGAACTGATAGACCCACTCCAGCTCGAAGTCGAGCTCTCCCCGGGCCTTCTTGCGGAACGCGCGGTTGCCGAAGGTGTAGAGCTCTCGATCGCGCGTCGCGCGGTCCGAGGCGTCGTCCTCGTGCAGGCCAAAGAAGTAGCTCTCAGCCTCGATCCCGGTGTCCTCGTTCGGCGGGGTCGCGATCAGGAGCCCCCAGAACAGGACCTGCTCGTGCTCGCGGTCCGTCCGGATCTTGTTGTCGTCGAGGTCGTCGCGCTTGCCGGGGAGGCGCTGGATCGGCGAGGCGAAGAGCCCGTGGAGCCGCACGCCGGAGCTGTCCTCGTATTCGGCCTCGATCCCAGTGAAGGCGTTGATCGTGTTGCGAAACCGATTCCGCGCCACGAGGCGCCTGCTGCCGAAATCGGCCGTCAATCGTCCTGCCCTGACGAAGCCCTCGCCCGGGAGCACGCTCCCGAGGTCCCAGCGGAGGTAGGCCTGGAGCGGCTCGACCGCGTTGACCATGCCGGTGCTGAGAGCCAGGTTGCTGTCGTCGGCGTAGAGCCGGCTGTCCTCGAGCTCGAACCCCGCCCGCAGCGGAACTCCGAAGGGGTCACCCCGGAGCTCGAGCAGGATCGTGGTCCGGAGCGAGATCGCGCGGTTGTCGCCGCGGACGCCGCTCCGCAGCGCGTTGGTCACATAGGCGTAGCGCGCGCGAAAGCTGCCCTCGACGTGAAACCAGTCCGGGAGGTGATCCGTCAGACGCCAGGGGCCCTCCTCCTTGGGCGGCGCGTTGGCCGGTGGAATGTCTTCCGTCGACGTAGCTGCCTCGGGGGTTGCCGCCTCGGGCGCCTCCTCGGCGGCAGGATCCGGGGCGGCCTCCGAGCTGGGAGCCAGGGGATCCGACTGCTCCGGCGCAGGCTCGTCCGCGAAGAGCGGGGTTGCTAGAGCTGCGCTCGTGAAGAGCAGGAAGAGAGTGGTCAGACCGGCGCGCGTCACGGGCGCACCTCCTCTGTCGGTTCGGCGTGGAGCTGGAGCAGGAGGGTCCCGACCAGGCGATAGAGAGGGAGCCGGCTCTTGGCCAGGAGCGCCCGGGCGAAGGAGCCGACCCAGGGCTGGATCGCCTCGCGGCAGAGGTGCTCCCCGACGGCGTGGTCCTCTGGATCCTCGGACGAGAAGGCGTTGGCGCTCAGGTCCAAGAGGAGCCCGAGGTGGTCTAGGGGCAGGTTCCCCCAGGGCGCCGCGCGCTCGGTCTCGCGACCCAAGGCAGCCAGGGTCTGGTGCACGAACCCGGTGAACTGGGCACCGAGACGCTCGCGCTCGCCCTCTAGCCAAGCGCTGGCGAAGGGCGGCGCGCCCTCGGGCAGGAGGAAGAGGCGCGTGTATTCCTCGGCGTAAGCCTCGAGGTCCAGGGGCTGGTCCGCGCCTTCGTCCAGACGTGAGAGGAGTCCGCTCTCGCGGAGCAGGACCTCCAGCTCGGCGTCGGGCTCCCGGAGGAGCAGCCGAGCCAGGAGGCGATCAAAGGGGGCCCGTTCTGGGCCGCTGAGGCGAGGTTCGCTCACACCTTGCGGATCGAGCACACGTTGTCGAACCAGTTCTGGCCGCCGACCAGAGGCTGGGCGTTGATCGGGAGCGCGTCGTTAATGTGCACGCCGCCGCCGGGGCCGCCCTTGGACTTGGCCCACCAGACCTGCTCGCCCAGGCTAGGGGTCTCGTCTGCGGGCTTGCTGCTGGCGAGGGGCAGCTGTCCCTCGTGCGCCAGCGGGAGGTCGGCCTTGGTGGCTTCGCCCCCGCGCCCGACGACGCCGTGCTCCCAGTGCCCGACGTGGTGCGAGCAAGCGACCACGCGCCGGTTCATGCCGGGAATGAAGCGGACCTTCTGGCGGAAGGAGCCGACGGGCTCCTCCTCGCCCGTGCGATAGACCGCGCCCTTGGGGCGATAGGTCGTGATCTCGACCTCGTCGCCCTCTTTGAGCCCGAACTTGGCGCCCGTCTCGGGGTGCATCAGGGCCGGGTTCGTGTGCACGATCTCAGCGTGATACTTCCAGTGCCCCGAGCGGCCCTGGGTGTGAACGTTCCACTTGAAGGTCGTAAAGATCAGGCGGTCGTCGGCGAGGCCCTTGTGCTCTGGCACCTTGTCGTAGATCGGCAAGGGCGAGGCGTTGATGTCGTCGAGCGAGAGACCCGTCAGCTTGGCGGCTTGGACGAAGATCTCGTCCTGAACCTGGATCTTGCGCGAGGGAGTCGGGAAGCCGCGCACGGCCTTGCCGTCCAGCATGATCCCGACCGCGACCTGCTTGCCCTGGCGCTCGACGCGGATCACGCCCGTCTCTTCGTCGACGGTCGACCCCTCGAGCTCTGCGGGCGGAACCGGCTGCTCGTAGAGCTCGTAGTCCAGGGGGCGCTCGGGGTCGGTCCAGATCCCGCGCGCCTTGAACTCCTCCCACGAGATCGGGAGCTCCGAATACCAAGCCTTGTAGTAGTCCTCGAGGTCGTCGAACTCGAAGTACTTCTCCATGCCCCCGCCGATTCGGCGGGCCAGCTCTTGGAAGATCAGCTGGACGGGGCGGGCCTCGCCCAGGGGCTCGACGAGGGGCTGACGGATCCCCGTGTAGGGCCGCATGGCGTAGCTGTTCTGGGAGTGGGCGTCCCAGCGCTCGAGGCTCGTCGCGTCAGGGAGAATTATGTCCGCGAGAGACGCCTGCTCGCTGTAGCCGATGTCGATGGCGACGTGGAAGGGAACGAGGTTCTCGTCCTTGAGGACCTCGCGCGCGACCTTGGCCTCGGGGAAGCCAAAGGCGGCGCCCAAGGTGTAGCTCATGTAGACGCTGATCTGCTGGCGCTCCTCCTTGAGGTAGGGGTGCACGAGCTGCCCGACGCGCATGGAGTAGTAGAGCCACGAGAGCGGGAACTCGCTCGGCGTTGCCAGCTCGCCGAAGTACTTGTTCTGCCAAGCCTCGGGGAACCCGCGGACGCGCGCCTGGACCTCCTTAGGGAGCTTGCGGAAGGCGCGGGTCCCGGGCTTCCAAGGCTCGGGACCCTTGGGGCTCGGCTTGGGCGCGCTGATCTCGGGCAGTCCGTCTTGGCCGTAGCGGCCCTTCTTCCACATGCGAAGCGTGCTGAGGCCGAACCCGCCAGGCTTGCCGACGTTCCCGACCAACACGTCGAGCATTCGAATCGCGCGATCGGCCTGGACCCCGTTGTAGTGCTTGGCCGAGCCGCGGTTGCTGATGGTGCAGCAGGCCGGCGCGGCCTTGGCGAAGGCGATGGCGATCCGACGAATGTCGGCTGCGGGGACCCCGCTCTCGGCCTCGGCGAACTCGGGCGTATAGGGCTCGAGGTGCTCGCGGAGCGTGTCGAGGGGGAGGTTGCTCCAGCGCTTCCAGAAGGCCTCGTCGTGGAGGTTCTCGGCCAGGATCACCTGCGCCATGGCGAGGGCGATGGCGCCGTCGCTGGCGGGGGTGATCGCGAAGAACTCGTCGGAGACAGAAGCTGTCGCCGAAGGACGGACCTCGAAGGTCACGAGCTTGGCCCCGTGCTCGACGCGGGCCTCCATGATCCGGGGCGCCATGAAGAGCCCACCCTGGTAGGCCTCCATGGGGTTGGCCCCGAAGTTGATCATGAACTTGGAGCGCGCCAGATCCTGGGTCTCCCACTCGAACTCGCGTCCGTAGAAGCTCATCAGCGGGACGCGGCGGTTGCTGCTGCAGATCGAGCGGCGATTGAGTCGGTTCGGGGTTCCGAAGGCGTTGGTGAAGCGCTTGGTGAAGCCCTTGGTCTTGTCGCGTCCGTAGTGGAACACGAACTCCTCGGGTCGCCCGCCCTCTCGCAGGAGCTTGAGTCGCCGCGCGACTTCGTCGAGGGCCTCGTCCCAGGAGATTCGCTTCCAGCGCCCTGAGCCACGCGGTCCGACCCGCTTGAGGGGGTGCAGGACCCGCTCGGGGTAGTAGGTGTAGCTGACCATGCCCTGGGCTTTGGAGCAGATCGCGCCGCGGGTGTTGGGGTCGAGGGGGTTCCCGTCGATCTTGCGGACGCGGCCGTCCTGGACCCAGCCGATCACGCCGCAGGCCGTCGTGCAGCCGAAGCAGATCGTGGGGACCGCCCGCGCCTTGCGGTAATCGATGGCGTTCTCGCGCACGATCGCCCGCTTGACCGCGCGCGTTTGCTCCGAGGCGCCGCCGCCCCCGCTGGGGCTGGGCTCGCTGGCAGGGCTCGTGCAGCCGCCGAGGGCGCCTGCGCCCAAGCCGAGGGCGCTCAACTTGGCGGCGAAGGAGAGGAACTCGCGCCGGCTGAGGGGATCGTTACTGCTCATAGATCGGATCCCGGTCGCGAGGGTCGAGGCGAGGGCCCTGGTGGAGCTCGTCCTTGAACCAGGACTCCGCGCCCAAGTAGGTCACGTCAGGGTGGAGCTTGGCCTCAGGCGCCTCGAGAGGTCCAGCCCCGCTGAGCTTGCTCAGGGCGCCGGCCGAGTCGGCGCGGTCGCCCCAGGTGATCGTCTTCGTTGGACACGCGGTCACGCAAGCCGGCTCCATGCCGAAGTTGGCGCGGTTGGCGCCCATGTCGCAGAGCTCGGCGTCGAAGACCGGCACGAAGGCGAAGGTCGGGCGATCCGGGCGCGGGAGCCAGCGGACCCGGAGCGGGAACTCGCCGAGGGGGATCCCGTGCTCGGTCTTGCAGGCCACGCTGCAGGCGTGGCAGCCAATGCAGCGGGCCAGGTCCACGACCAGGCCGGGCTGCTTGGGCTCGAGGGGGGCGCGACTGGCGACGTCGGCCCAGGGGGGAGGCTCACTCATGCGGATCCCTGAAGGTGGGAGTGCGGTAGTAGATCGGGGAGAGTCGGGTCGCTTGAACGCGCGAGGAGCGACGAGCACTCCTGCTCGCTGAGCGCGAGCGAGGAGGCGACCTGAGCCGAGACGGGAGGCTCCCGTCTCGGGGGCGGCGCCCAAGCAATCAATGGCTGGGCACCGGGTCTGACTAGGCGAGAACCACGCCTCTTAGGTGAGGCTTCAGCCGTCGGGGAGAGGCAAGGAGGAGTCAGTCGCAGCCATGGGGAGCCAGCCTAGCCGCGGCAGCGAGTCGGGGCCACCCGACCTCGTCTCTCGCGCTGGTGGATTCGCACCGGGCGCTCGGTGGTAAGCAGAGCACTCTGCCTACCGGCGCGAAGTGAAGGCGTCTCCAACTCGACCTGGGTGGCCACGATCAACCAGCCACGCGAAGCCACCCTCTCTCCCCGGGGTTGCCCCTCCTCGCTCTCTGCGCAACCTCGGCGTCCTCTGTGTCGCTGCGGTTAAAGGACGAGACGACAAGGCCCTCGCAGCTCGAGCTCGCTCAGTCACCTCGCCCAGCGTCCTAAGGCCCTGTCTCACCAAAGCTTAGCCTCGCCGTCCGGATCCCGGGCGAGATGGCTCTCCTCACCTGAACGAGGAGGCGCCGCGTGGCTGCCCTGGCTCCAATCGTCGCCAAGCTGAACCCCAAGGGCTCGAGGTCTCGCCAGCTCGGCGACTTCGGCCTGGGCATGGCCTTCCTGGCGCCCAACTTCATTGGCTTCCTGCTCTTCACCCTGATCCCGGTCCTGGCGATCTTCGTGGTCGCGTTCACGACCGGGAGCTACGCCTCGGGCGTGGACCCCGTCACTGGCTCGTTCTGGATCGACGCCCGCTTCTGCGGCCTCGATCACTTCCGGACCATGCTCAGCGACGGCCACTTCTGGCAGAGCCTGGGGAACACCTTCGTGTTCTTGCTGGCGGTCCCCTTCTCCATGGCGGCCTCGCTCGGGCTGGCCCTCCTCCTCAATCAGAAGATCCCGGGGCGCGTCGTCTACCGGACGCTCCTCTTCCTGCCCACCATCGCGGCCGGTCTGGCGCTCTACATGATCTGGCGCCAGATCTACAACCAGGAGTTCGGCCTCTTCAATCAGATCCTGAGCGCGCTCGGGCTCTTCGAAGCTGGCGCTGGCCCAGACTGGCTCGGCAACGGCGCCCTGGCCAAGCCCGCGCTCCTGCTAATGCTGGTCTGGATCGGCATGGGCGGGACCAACATGATCCTCTACCTAGCCGCGCTCCAAGACGTCGACCCGACCCTCTACGAGGCGGCCTCGCTAGACGGCGCAGGGTCTTGGGACTGCTTCCGCTATATCACCTGGCCCTCGCTGCGCCCGACGACCTTCTTCATTCTGACGACGAACCTCATCGGCGGAATCCAGATCTTCGACCAGATCCTGATCATGACGGGCGGCGGGCCCGACGGCTCGACGAGCACGATCCTCTACTACCTCTACCTCAACATTTACAAGTACGACCGCCTCGGCTACGCCGCCGCGCTCTCGGTCGTCCTGTTCGCGATCGTGCTCGCCATGACCCTCGTCAACTGGCGACTCAACAAGAGCGCTCGGGAGGCCTAGACATGCAAGAGCCGTCCCAGCGCCGCAAGGTCTTCACCCTGATCGCCCTGAGCGCGATCGCCTTCACCACGGTCCTGCCCTTCATTTGGACCCTGGCCCTCTCGCTCAAGCCCGCGGACCAGGTCATGTCGGGGGGCCTCGTCCCGACCCAGGTCACCCAGTCGGTCGAGATCGAGGGCCAAACCCACGCCGTCCGCCTCCTGCGCCAGCTCCCGGACGGGCGCTATCGGGTCAAGCTCCTCGAGGGCGAGCGCGAGATCGTGGACGTCCCCGGCCCGGTCACCAAGACCGAGCGCCTCGACGTCCGCTTCGACAACTACCCCAAGGCCTGGAACGCGTATCCCTTCCTGAGCTTCGGGCGGGCCTACCTCAACTCCCTGATCGTGGCGATCCTCGTCACGCTAGGACAGGTGATCACGTGCGCCCTGGCGGCCTACGCCTTCGCCCGGCTCAAGTTCTGGGGTCGGGACGTGCTCTTCTTCTGCTACCTGGCGACGATGATGGTCCCGGGCGCGGTCACCATGATCCCGACCTTCGTCCTCCTCAAGAACATGCCCGACGTCCTGAACTGGGTGTTCGCGACCGAGTTCTTCAGCCGCGAGTTCATAGGCGGCGGACGTCTCCTCGGGACGGACAGCTACTTCGCCCTGATCGCCCCGCGCTGCTTCAGCGCCTATGGGACCTTCATGCTTCGCCAGTTCTTCCTCTCGATCCCCAAGGAGCTCGAGGAGGCGGCGGTCCTCGACGGCTGCGGACCCCTGGGCGTCCTGCGCCACGTGGTCCTCCCCCTCAGCAAGCCCGCCATCGCGACCTTGGGCGTGTTCACCTTCATGTGGGCCTGGGGCGACTTCTTCTGGCCGCTGGTCGTGACGCGCAGCGACTCGATCAAGACCCTCCCCTTGCTGCTGCAGACCTTCCAGGGCCAATACGGCGCCCAGTGGAACCTCCTCATGGCAGCCTCGGTCATGGGGCTCTTGCCCATGGTCGGCGCCTTCCTCCTCGCCCAGCGCCACTTCATTGAGGGGATCAAGATGGGAGCCGTGAAGGGCTAGCCCTTCGAGGCGACGCAGGACCTCCCCTGAGGCTATCGTCGTCGAGTGGCCCTCGATCCCCTCAACCTGTTCAAACTCCTCAGCGGGGGAGACCTCGCCGCGAGCGCCGACAAGTCGATCGGGCGAACCGACTCGGAGGGCAGGATCGACTGGGAGCAGACGCCATTTCGCGATCTCGAGCTGATCGGACGCGGGGGCATGGGCGCCGTGTTCCGGGCCCACGACACGCGCGCCGATCGCCCCGTCGCGCTCAAGCTCCTCTTGAGCTCGACCCCCGCTGCCCGAGAGCGCTTTCGCCGCGAGGGGCGCCTCGCAGCCAGCCTCTCTCACCCCAACGTGGTTCAGGTCCATGACCTGCTCGAATACCCCAAGGGCGACCTCCTCGTCTGCGAGCTACTCACGGACGCTCAGCCCCTCGACAGGGCTTGGCAAGGGCTCGGGCTCGAACGCCGCGTCGAAATGCTCCGTGACGCGAGCTGTGGAGTGGCTGCTGCCCACGCGCTGGGGATCGTGCACCGCGATCTGAAGCCCGACAACGTACTGGTCGCCGAGGGCCGGACGCAGATCGCCGACTTCGGCGTCGCCTACGGCGAGGACCTCGAGCGGATGACCATGAGCGGCACGACCGTGGGCACGCCGACCTTCATGGCCCCCGAGCAGCTCCGCGTGTCTCGCTCCGCCGCTCCGACCGCGAGCGCAGACTCGTGGTCCCTAGGCGTGATGCTCTATCTGGCGCTGACTGACGAGCTCCCCTTTCGGGGAGAGAGCGTCCTCCAGCTCGCCGCCGCCCTCGGGCTGGGCTACGGATCGGAGCAGGAGCGAGCGCTCAGAGGCGCTCCGGCCCCCCTCGCGTCCTTGGTGCGTGACTGCCTCGAGCCCGAACCTGAGCGCCGCCCCGCCGACGCGGCCCAGTTCCAGCGACGCCTCGACGCCTGGCTCGCAAACCCCGTTGGAAGCTCCGGGCCCCGCTCGTCGCCCTGGGCCTTGGTGCTGGGCGCCCTCCTCGTGGCCCTAGTGGGCGGGATCTTCTTCGCCCGCCGCACCGAGCCCCCTCCGGCTTCCCCGACGCCTAGTGCCCTAGGCGCCGAGACCCCAGCTCCGACCCCCGGCTCCCAGAGCGAGCTCCAGCGCCGGCGCCGAGGGCTAGTCGAGGAGGCGCTGCTCACGCTCAAGAAGCCGGACGACTCCTCGCTCACGAAACCCCTCACGCGACTCCTCGAGCTCTCCCGCGAACTCCCTCCGCCGGAGCGAGGCGTCCTCGAAGGACGCGTTCTCGAGGAGTTGGCCAGCCAGGTCGCCAAGCGGAGGGCGATCAGCGCGCCCGATCGCCAGGCGCTCGCGATCCTCGCCGATCTCGGAGCTCGGGTCAGATCCGCCGACGGGATCGTCCTCGTCGGGGCCTACATCTCCCAGCGCAGCTTCGACCGACTCGACGGCCGGGTCCAACAGTCGCTCTTCTTGACCCTCCTCCGCCTCGACGTTCCGACCGACTACCTCTCTGTCGACCAGTTCACGCATGCCTTCGGACCCCTGGGGGCGCCCGCCGGCTCCACGCCTTGGGAGCGCTACGCGCGCCTGCGAACTCTCGTCACCGTCCCGAGACAACGCGAGCTGCTCTTGGCATTGGTGCGCGAGCCACCTCCTGGGCTTCGGCTCGGCCCGACCCAAGAAGCCGAGGCGATCTCCGAAGTGGACAGGCACCTTCCTGAGGGGGACCTTAGGCCAGACCTCGAGAGGGTCATCCGGCGCGCGCCGCGAAGTGTCCCCGCCCTGTTCCGACTTAGCAGCGCCCACGGGCGGCGGGGAGACCTCCAGCGCTCGGCGGCGACTCTCGAGCGTGGGCTGAAGGCCCTCCACGCGAACTCCTACTCCAACCTAGGCATCTCCAGGAGCTACGCCGGGCGCATGATCCACTACGCCGCGGGCACCTTCGCGCGACTCGAGGACCAGGATCGCGCCCGGGAGCTGGTCGCCGAAGGCGCTAACTACCCGCTGACTCCCACCAGGACCGGCCTCCTCAAGAAGCACCCCGAGCTTCGAGACTGAGCGCTAGATCCGCTTCGGGTAGCCCGTGAAGCGATTCATCAGGAGCGCGATTCCGATTCCTCCCAGGACCCAGACCACCGAGACCACAGCCACCACGATCGCGGCGCGGGATTCGTGGCTCCAGCGCAGGGAGCGGCCGACCTCCTCGACGTAAGAGTAGAGCGAAACTCCGGCCAGCATTCCCGGCAGGCCCCCGAGCATGGCGCAGGCCATCAGCGCAGCTTGTTGGGTGCCCTCCTCGGCGGACTCGGAGAGCCTACGAGGCTGAGCTCGGGGGGAGCCAAGCTCCTCTGCGGAGTCCTCCAAGATCGAGATCAGGACAGGAGGGTCTTCAGCGACCTCCGCTCCGCAGCCTACCGTCGGGCAGCGCGCGACCTCCCTTGAGCACTCGCGGTGGAGGTGGACGCCGCACCCTTTGCAGCTCCAGGGCTCCTCGCCGAGCTCAGTCAGGCAGTAGGCGCAGGTCAGGGCGCCGTCGCGTGGTTGGAGGTCGAACTTCATGGGCAAGGTCGAGTCTCCCACGGAATCCAGGGCTACTGCTCTGGCTCCCAGGGGAAGCAGGCCTTGGGCGCGCGCCCGGCGGCGGCCTGCTCGCTGGCCGAGTAGGGACAGTGGCGGCAGCCGCAGCCGCAGCAGTGACCGCGCTGCCGTAGGAAGCTCGAGGTCGGCGAGAAGAGGCCCGTGGCGGGATCCATGTAGCCCGCGTCGCCCGCCGCGCACGCTCGGTAGTGGGCGATCCAGGCCGCGGGATCAAGTCCCTCCGGGGCTGGGCCGGGTGCGCTCTGAGAGGAGTCCTCGCTCATGGCTGGCACCGTCGCTTGCCCGAGCATGCTGTGCAATGCTCGCGCCGAAGGGGGCGAGCGGGTAGGGTCTCGCCCCCGCAGCAGCGGGTCGGAGGCCCCCGTGTTTGGTGTTCTACAGCGAGTCTTCAAGGCCCTCCGGGCCAAGGACGAGCGCTTCCAACTCGCGTGGCTGCTGCTCTTGGTCCTGATCGTTCTGGCCTACGGCGCGATCGGATTTCACCTCACCGAGGGTGAGGACTGGGGGACCTCGATCTGGTGGTCCTTGGTCACGATGACCACCGTCGGCTACGGGGACTTCTTCCCCAAGACCTTGGCCGGGCGCTGGCTCGTAGGAATGCCGGTCATGGTGATCGGAATCGGTGTCTTGGGCTATGCCCTCGGCAGCCTGGCAACGGCCGTGATCGAACGGCGAAACAAGGAGGCTCGCGGAATGGTCGCGTTCACCGGCGAGGACCATGTCCTCCTCTGTCACTTCCCAAACGAGGACCTCGTCCTCGAAGTCCTCAACGAGATCCGAGCCGACAAGGTCTGGGAGAAGCACCCGATCGTGCTCCTCACGGATCAGATCGAGGAGCTCCCCTCCAGCCTCCGCGAGGCCGGCGTGACCTTCGTCGCGGGCTCGCCTTCGCGTGAAGCCTCCCTCCAGCAGGCCAACGTCATAAAGGCCCGCGCCGTCATGGTCCTCTCCAAGGAGCCCGGCGAGCCCACCACCGACAACCAGACCCTAGGGGCGGTGGTCACCGTCCGCGCCCTGGCGCCTGAGGTCTACATGGTGGCCGAGTGCGCGTCTGGCGAGAACCTGACCTTGATCCGCAACGCCGGCGCCAACGAGGTCGTAGGCGTGGCGACCCTGGCCGCCGAGCTCCTCGTCCAGGGGATCCAAGACCCTGGCGTCAACGGGGCGATCTCCGAGCTCCTGAGCAACACGACGGGTCACCAGCTCTACATTCACCCCGTCACGAGTCACAAGGGGACCTTTGCCGAGGTCGTCGAGAAGCTGACCCCCGGGCGCTACTCGGCGATCGGCCTGATTGACAAGACCGGCCGTCGCTACTTCGTGCCGACGCCCACGACCATGGTCGAGCCAGGCCACCAGCTGATGCTGGTGGGTGAGATCCGCCCCGACCCTGTCTGAGCCTCGCCCGCCTATTCGGGCGGCGCGAACACCGGCAGGCGGTTGACCTGCCGAATCAGGACCTTGAGCGCCCCGTCGGCCTCGATCAAACGCGGTCGGAACTGCACCCGCCGCAGGAGGTGCACGTCGTCGCGTAAGAGGTAGATCATGATCGCGATTCCCAGCCACTTGGCCGCGAATTGCAGCCCTAGGGCGCGCTTCCACCAGGCCAAACGGGGGTTGAAGAGGACTGTCTGGCTCAGGGTATCGAAGCCCCCGCCCTCCGCTCGTGAGACGTGCGCGTGCGTGTTGAACATAAGGAAGGGGATCGGGCCAGCCATGGCCTCGATCACCGCCACGTTGCCACCCACCACCGTCACGACAGCTTGAACGCGATCTCCCGCCAGCAGCCTCAAGAAGCGCAGGAAGAGGTTCTTGGCCTCGACACGGACCTGCATGGACACGCGCACGCTGTAGGGGTCCGGCTCGCTCAGTTCTGGGGGCTCGTGAAACGTGAAGTCGTGGATCGATTCGAAGTGCTGGATATCGAGTCCGTTGCAGGCGATCACGTGGGGGTGAACCGGCAGGACCTTGGGCCGAATGTGCATGGGCACCAGGTCTAGCTCGGCGTCCCACTCTGCGAAGGCGGGCAACTCGAAGAGAGGCTCTGGGCCGTTGAAGATCCAGATCAGCCCGTAGCGCTCGCGCGTTGGATAGCTAAAGGTCTTGGCGAAGGCGGGGACCGCGTCCTGACTCGGAACGTCCACGCAGGACCCTGAAGCGTCATAGCTCCAATTGTGAAAGGGACAGCGAAGGCAAGCCCCCTCCACCCGCCCTTGCGCGAGGTCTGCGCCGAGGTGCGGACAGCGCGCCTCGAGAACTGCAGGCACGCCCGCTTCCGAACGGTAGACGACCTGCCTTCGGCCGAAGAGTTCCCGCGAAGCCGCCTGTCCTAACTTGACGTCTCGCGAGCGAGCGATTGCATACCAGCTCTGCGGAACGCACTTGGGGTCATTGAAGGCATGGGTAAGTCCGAGAGCCCGTCCGCCCTCGACTGAAGGCTTCGGCTCTTGAGAGGTCTCAGTCACGACCCACCGCCTCAGCGAGCTGTCCCAACTCAGACTCAGCCTCGATCGGGCCCAACCCCTTACTCCCAAGCATCGAATTGCCTCCGGCTAGACCGGAAACTCGGACGAAGCTCCTCAAGGTGCTGGCGCTCCTTAGAGCAGCGCTCCAAGTGGCTTGGCTGCTCCGCTGAGGCAACGTTCTCTCTGATCAGGGACTCCGCTTGATCGAGGTAGGGCAGAGCAGCTTCCTCGTCCCCGAGTCGAATCAAGGTCCGCGCTATGCGGAAGTGGGCCATGGGGTCACTCGGCCGCAACCGAAGGTCGTTCTGATAGTGAACGAGGGCGGCGTCCAGTGCGCCCGCGTCTTCGGCCCGCTTCCCCCGAACCTGCGCGTCCTGGTCGACCGGGTCTTCGAAGCTCCTGCGGTGACGCAAAGTCCTACGCCAGGCCAAGACCCGTGCTCGGAGCTCAGGCTGAAGAGTCAAGCGAGACAGAACGAAGTCTGCTCCAGCCCGTGCTCGCTCCAGCTCGCCCTCGCTTCGCTTGCTGCCCGGCCGCAATCTCCACCTGGCATAAGCCAAAATGGCCCGAGCCCGCGCGCTTTGGGCAAAGAGAGGTGCAGCGCTCGCTTGTCCTGGAAGGTAGCCGGAGAGAAGGCGCTGAGTCACCACGCCGCCAGAAACCACGAGCAGGCGTCGCCTGTCATGACTGAGATCGAAGTCGCTCAGGTTCTTGTCAACCTCGATCGCGAGCGTTCGTTCCCAGCCGCGAGGACCTTCTTCCCAGAGGTAGATCTTTGACCCTCCCACCAAGAGCCTCCCTGGCCCGAGCCACAACAAACGACCCGCACGAGTTACCTGAGCTCGCCCGACACCCAGTCCAGCCAGATCTGTCGCGAGGTGGGAAATCTCTCGGGAGGGCCCCTCGCTTGGGATCAAGTGAATGCGCCCCGACAAGGTGCCCAGCGCGATCCGGCCGCTCGGACCGGGTAAGGCCATTGCCGAAGGCGCCCCGTCACCTAGGCAGGAAACGTTCCACAGGTCCTTCCCCTCCAGATTCGCGAGAGAACGGGCGGCGAACCCTCCCGAAGCGTCCGCGAGCCCCCACCCCATGATCAAGGCGTCTGGGGTCAGAACGAAGTCCTTCAGCCCCTCCAGGACGCAGACAGTCCTGAGCCCCTCACCAAAGGGCTCGAGGCGCAGCAACTCCGCACCCTTGTCGTGCTTTAGAGCCAAGAGCAGGTGGCCTGGACCCACGAAACGTGCCCGTTGAATCTCCCTAGGAAGCAGCCACTTTCCCAGGACCCCTCCATTCTCAATGTCGACGAGCCGGGCAACCTTCTTGGAAATCAACAAGGCCCAAGAGCGATCCCGCGAGAGAGCTGCCATGGCCCCAGACCAAGCCCTGCGAGGCTTGCCAGGACTCCAAACGTCGTAGAGCCAAGTCTGACTCTGCCCCAACACTAAGAATGCTCCCTCCCCCAAGTCGCGCACTTCCCTAGCCTGAGAATTCGGAACCCTCACAAGGGGAGTCCGGGCGTGACTCCTGAGCCAACCCAGGTGGCTGCCGCCTCGTGCAATGGCTTGATCGATCTCCTCGACCTCGCTCAGCAGAAGGGATTGCCTCGACCCCAGCCGATTCCGTAAGTCTCTGAACTCCTCGAGGCTCAGCGCCTCCACTCCACTGGGCTGCAGGGATCTATCTCGGCTCTCTCGAGCCAGGGCACTGGGCGAAATGGGTGAGACTCCTTCAGGGTCGCCCTCACGACTCAGAAGGGCTCCTCCGAGCGCCAACCCAATCGTCACGCAGAGGATCCCCCAGAGGGCTAGGCTCCGCCCCCTTGAGCCAATCTCAAATCGGCCGCAAAGATAAGCGTCCAGGCTCTCCTCAAGAGCTCGCGCGCTCGGATAGCGGTCAGAAGGACTCCTTTCCAGGCAGCGATCGCAGATCCGCCCCAATGCCTCGGGGACCTCCGAGTTGAGTGAGCGCACGGGCGGGGCACCGCCCTCGCTAACGCTCGCAAGGAGCGCGAGCACACTCGGGCCCACGAAGGGAGCGCGACCCGTCAGCGTCGCAAACAGGATCGCGCCCAACCCGTAGACGTCCGTCCTCTCGTCAACGGCTCCCGCCGAGGCCTGCTCGGGGGCCATGTAGGCAGGCGTCCCCAAGATCTGGCCAGTCTGAGTCAGGTCCTCGGCGCCAGCGATCCGTGCCAGGCCGAAGTCAGTCAGGCGAGGTGCACCCTGGTCGTCGAAGAGGACGTTGGCGGGCTTCAGGTCACGGTGCAGAACACCCTGGGCGTGCGCATGCCCCAGTCCCGCCGCTAAGGACCGCGCGATCTCGGCAGCTTCGCGGGGCGGCAAGGGTTCTCTCCGAATGCGAGCAGACAGATCACCTCCGGGCGCCACGTCCATGACCAAGAACGCTCGTCCTCCCGCGACTCCAAAACGATGCACCTCCACTACGTTGGGGTGTCCGCCGACGCGGGCTTGGGCTTCGGCCTCTCGCTCGAAGCGCGCCTGAAGTTCGTTGTCGCCTCCGAGGGTCAGGGTCTTGACGGCGACCTCAGCACCGGTCTGAAGGTCTCGCGCCAGGTGGACCGTTCCCATGCCCCCGGCCCCCAAAGAGCGCAGAATCTCCAACTCCGCTACCTGGCCGCCCACTGCCCAGCTCGGGTTAGCTGTGCCGGCCAGCCGGCCGATCCAGGCCTCGAGTTCGTCCTCGGGGACCAGCCCTTGGCGGCAGAGAGAGCGCGCCAGGGTTAAGCCCGCTCCCCGTCGCTCGCGAACGCTCTCCAGGGCTCCAAGAAGCGTCGGGTGGTCGATACGCCCCGCTTCAAGGAGCGCCCGCGCCAGGCGCGTGTCGATTCCCGCGGTCTCGAGGGAAGAACTCACCGCTCCGCGCTCAGAGCCGCCGGAGGAGTTCGGCCTTCTTGGCCTGGAATTCCTCGTCCGTCAGGATCCCCTCGGCACGAAGGCGGGCAAGCTCGCGAATCAGCCCAGGGATCTCGTTCCCGCCCCCCGCAGGAGCCGAACTCGGCAAGGGAGCGTCAAGGGCCTCGACCTCTGCCCCGCTGGCCTCCTCACCTTCGCCAGAGCGGATTCGGTCGAAGGTCTTGCCGCCAAGGCTGAGCGCGCCCTGTGCCGCGCCCTTGGCGAGCGCCCAGGCCGCCTGGCCCCCGCCGCTCGCGGCCTCTTGCGCGGCCTTGAGGCTGAGTTCCGCGACCTTCCCGCCCACACGCGTCGAGACGTCGTCCACCGAGTCGAGGGCTCGGGTCAAGAGCTGGTCGATCTCCTTCTCTGGATCTCTACTTCGTCCCTCACGGACACGACGATCGATCTCCTCGTCCACGAGGCGCATCTCTACGAAGAGTTCGTCGACCCGTCGCGCCTCTACGACTTGCGTGTCCAGGAGAGCCTTGAGGTGGGGCGTGTACTCGCCGAGGACTTTGCGGTCCGCCGCGCAGAGCGCGAGCCCCAGCTCAGACGTCAAGAGCTGACGTCGGGTCCGGATCTCACGGCTGCGAAACAAGTCGCTCAGCCAGCCGAAGTCGATCTTGGCCAGGACGCCGCCCTCGGCCCGATCGACCTCGCGCTCGAGCTCAGCTTGCTCGCGGGCCTCCAAGAGCCGGCCCAGCTTGCGCAGGATCCGATCGAGGTCCACGAGGCCCGTTCCGCGCACGCTGGGGATCGCGAGGGCCGGCGCCCCGATCTCGAGACCCAGCTCATAGAGCCGGCGGTCGATCTTGTCGCGGCGCTGGCGGAGCTGGTTGTTCGTCATGTCCGCCAGGCGAGCCGCCGTCCGCGCCTCGGCCTCGGGATCAGGCGGCGCGAAAGGTGCCAAGCGAGCCGGGAGAAGCACCTCCTCCCCCGCTGTGCTCTCGACTGAGGTCGTGTCGTTCATTCCGCCTCCGCGTCCTGGACCGGCGCGGCGCCCGCCGGGGGCGACTCGCTGGGGCCCATGGTGGCAGAGGGCGGCAGCTTCGTCTCGAAGGACTCGGGGACGGGACGAGGAGAGGCGCTGCGCGGGGTCCTCGGCAAGAGGGGAGCCGAGACGGCTGGCTCAGCCCCAGGTGAGTCTGGGCTCTCGGCCCGGACCGCCGAGCGCGGAATCAGGGCCAGGTCCGAGGTGCTGGTCTCGGCCGGAGCCTCCTCGGAGACGGGAGGCAGGGGCGAGTTAGGCGGCGGCTTGAACAGGGTCTTGGCCCCGACCTTGCCGATCAAGAAGAGGAGCGCGCCCCCGGCCAGGAGAGGCGTCAGGCCCGCCTCGACGCGTCCGGCCACGACGCCGAGGTCGAGAAGCCAGAGCGCCTGCAGGAAGGCCCGAGTCATGTTCTGCCCGCGAACGCGGGTCCCCTCCATGATCGCCATGATCCACTGGGCCAGCACGACGCCGAACAAGGGAACGCCACCCGCTAGACCGTAGGGTCGCCAGTCGTCGTGGATCAGGCAGAGGGCCAACACGACGCCAGGCGCCGCAGCCGTGAACAGAAACCCGCTGGTCATGGCCACGGGCCCCGCCCGCTCGTCTTCGTAGGTCGAGAGGAAGGTCAGCGCGGCCACGTAGCCACCGAGGATCAAGGCGTAGACCGGCGTCGCCTGGAGCCACCCCTCAGTCGGAAGCCACCAGCCGAGGGCATAGGCTCCGAAGAGGGCGTTGCTGAACCGACAGGAGCCCATGGCGATGGCGCCAGGGATCCGCCAGCGCTTGAGCCCGGCGTCGTAGGCCAAGATACAGAGCGCCACGGCGCTGGCGCCGAAGAGTCCCCGCAGGGGGCTCCCGGTCGCCAGCCAAGCCCCGAGCCCGCCTGCGCCGACACCAGTCGTGAGCAGCCCCCAGGCGACACCTCGCGCGAGGCCTAGGGGAAGCCGACCGGAGGGGAGGGGGCGGTTCGGGTAGAGCTCGCGGTCCCGCTCGAGATCGAAGAGGTCGTTGAGACCCATGCCGGCCCAGTAGAGGCAGAGGGTCGCCAGGCACAGGACACCGATCCCGGCCATGACGCTGGGGCTCAGCGACTCGCCTCGCTGGGCGAGGGCGATCCCGACGAGGAGGTTCGCGATCGCGCTCGCCGCGAGGGGGGCGCGCAGGAAGAGCAGGAGGTCGCGGATCACCCGCAGAGCGCTCGGCAGGGGCGCGCGCGGGCCGCGTCACGCGACGGGGTGTCAGGAAGAGACGGTTCGATCAGGCGGCGCGGGCAGGCGACGGAGGGGGTCAAGCCCTGCGCCGCTCGTATTCGGCCAACGCCTTCAGCGCGGGCGCCACGAGGTCGTAGCGATCCGGCGACTCGTGAAAGAGCGCAGCCCGCTCACGGACGACGTCGACTCCAGTCGGGTCGTCGAGGGTCAGGAGAGTGTGGGCGATCGGGAAGCGCAAGCGCGGGGTCGCGCTCTCGAGGCGCTCGCGGAGGAACTCGGTCGTCTCCTGGCGACGGTGTCCGTTGCGGGCCAGCCGCCCCAGTCCGTGCACGATTCGCCGCAAGACCTCGTCGGAGTCCTCTTGGTCATAGAGGAGGCGGAGGCGCTCCACGATCTGCTCCTGATCGCGGAATGAGAGCCCCGTGACCGCGCCCGCGCGAGTGTCGTCGCTGAGCTCCAGGAGCGAGGTGTTGAGGGTCTCGTCGGTCTGGTCGTCGGGGACCTGGCGTCCGATCAGAGGCAAGAGCTCGCTTCGAGCGCACTGCTCGCTGGCGAGGAGCTCGAAGAGGAAGGCTTTGACACCCGCGCTCTGGAAGGGGACCAAGAAGTGGAGCGCAAAGGGGAGGTCGCCCTCGTCCAGCTCGCGAAGTCCGGCGAGGACAACGTTTTCGTGCGAGGTGTCCCCCAGGCGGGCCAAGGCCGTCGCGGCTTGAAGTCGCACGACCTGATCGGGGTCCTCCAAGAGAGGCGTGATCTCTGCGGCGGCGCCCCGCTGGCGCAGCTCGGCCAGGAGGTAGCAGGACCAGCGACGCGTGGCCGCGTTCTCGTGTCCGAGGAGCGCCACGAGGTCGGCCACGAGGTCGTCGCCGACGGCGAGGGCTGCGCTGACGGGTCCGCCCGAGGGGACCTTGTCCCAAAGGTCGTTCTCGTCGAGCGAGCAGAGGTCGCGGACCAGGAGTTCGCGTCCGTCGCTGGTGCCCGAGGTGTAGAGGAAGCTCCGGAGCGGCGTGGGATCGCTGCCGAAATACCACTCGTCGGCAGCCTCGGGGGCCTGGGCCTCCCACTGCGCTAGGATCTCTTTGACCTTGGTCGGAGTCTCGTCGGCGTCGAGGCGGCGGAGGGCGTCAGTCAGGGCAGCCTCGGTCGAGAGCACGCCTCGGCGAAGCGCCTCGAGGACGTCGTCCGCGCCTTGACCCAGCTCGGCCAGGCCGCGGGCCGCGAGGCGGACGTCGTCCGGCACGGGGCTCTGTATAGCCTCGCGAAACACGTCCGCGAAGGCGGGGTGAGGCTCAATGGTCAGCTCACGGAGCATGCCAGTCCGGGTCTCGCCGGGGGCTTCACTCCAAGCTGTCTTGAGGGGCTCCAGCGAAGCCTTGCTGCGTCGCCCAGAGAGGATCCGGCAGGCTTCGTGGGCGACCTCGGGCTGACCGTCGCGGATCAGCTCCAGCAGCTCCTCGGGGTCGGCCTCGGCGTAGAGGACGGAGGCGTGCATCCGTCGAGCTAGGCGCTCGATATCCCAAGCGCGGCCTTCGGGGTCCCACTCGGGGTCGCCGGCCTCGACTTGGAGAGCGCGCTCGAGGAGCTCTATGGCGTCCTCGCGTTGGCCTCCACGGCGGGCCAGCTCGCCCGCCAAGTAGGCGTAGCGCTGCAGGAGCGGTCCAGGAAGCTCCTCTTGGAGGGCGGCCACGAAGAGGCGTTGGCTCTCGTCGCGGAGGTCCGGCTCGAGGTCCCGGCGACCGAGGTCTCGGGCCACGTAGTAGCCGAGGAGGGCCAACTCGGCGCGGGAGCTGGCGGCCAGGCCTCGGGCGCTGAAGCAGTCCCGAGCGAGCTGGAGGCGCTCGAAGTCGCCGAAGGGCCGGTTCCGTGCGCTGCCCTTGGCTCCGATGGCCTTAGTTAGCGCTGCTTGCTCGTCCTCGGGCAGGCGCTCGCCAGTCTGGAACTCCCAGGTGTAGTCGCTGTAGGTGCAGTAAGGGCAAGAGGCGAGGCTGTAGCGCCGAACGTCCTCAATGCTCCCCTTCTCGCGGAGGTCGGTGTCGATTCCACCGATGTAGTAGCTGGAGCCCATGCTCCGAGCCCAGAAGCCCGAGCCACAGTTTGGACAGCTCAACTCGACGCGCTCCGGGCTCGCCACCGCTTCCTCCTGGCCCCCAATTCATGGGGCGCAGGAGTTTAGCAGCGAAGCCTCAGGCGCGCCTGTGCGGGTTTACTTGGGGGATTTCTGATGGGAGCGCGCTGCCGAAAAGCCGCTAAACTGCATTCAAGGCCCTCCTGTGATCATCCTAAAGCCCGACTGGCTCCGATTTGCACTGACTTTCGTCATGCAGCGCTTCTTCATGTTGCCGCTGGTGTGGGTCGTGTTCCGCTGGATGAACCAGGTCACGGTCGAGGGCCTCGAGCACCTGGACGAGGTCGAGGGCGAGTCGATCATTATCGCGCCCAACCACACCACGGCCTGGGACGGCTTCTTGGGGACCCTGTGGTCACTCAGCCACCGCAAGCGCTACGTCGACCACGGGAGCTACACCGCGGTCTTCGCGGCCCCCGAGAACATTCCGACCCCGATCCTCAAGACCCTGACCGCGACCCTCGGCGCGATCCCCGTCGACCGGGAGCAGGGCGTGGACCAGCACGCCATGACCGACACGGTCCGGCTCTTCCGCGAGGGCAAGCGCAAGATCGTCCTGACCTGCTACCCCGAGGGCACGCGGAGCAAGGACGGCCGCCTCCGCCGGCGCGGGCGCCCCGGGATCGGCTGGCTCCAGCACCAGACCAAGGCCACCGTGATCCCGATCTATCACGTCGGCGGGACGCGAATGTTCGGGGTCGGCCTCCGCATGAAGGTCCGAATCGGCGCTCCGCTTCGCTTCGAGCACCTCAAGGACGCCCCCGACGAGCTCCCGACCTGGCGCGCCGTGACCCGCGAGATCATGGAGTCCTTGCGCGACATGGAGCGCGAGGCCCTCGACCAAGACCCTCACGCCCAGCCGCCCAAGCGCCGCTGGCGCAATCGGATCCCGCGCCGCCGCGAGCGCCCGATCGCCGTCCGGAGCAAGCGCAAGCGGAGCGAAATCGCGAGCTAGCTTCCCTAGGGAAAGCGACGGACCCGGCGCACGGAGAAGTTAAAGGTGTCGAGGATCAGGACCGCGCGGGTGGGCTCGTCGACCGCGATCCCATAGGGGCCGCGCAAGAGCGCAGACGATCCTGGCCCACCCTCACCGCTGGAGCCTGAGGTGCTGTCGCCCAGGATCGTCAGCTGTCCGGGATTGCCAGCGAGCACGAAGGGGACACCACTGGGGTCCAAGCCGTAGACAGCCGCCTCTCCTGTGTCGACGACGTAGAGCGTCCCTGTCGAGTCGAAGGCCACGCCGCGCGCAGCCTGCAGGGCGACACCGTTGGTGTAGGGAAAGGGACCCCCCAACACCGTGACCGGCATCCCAGCAGGTGCCGAGACCCCGAAGGCCGCTCCGCCCGCGTGCGATTGGTAGCGGACTTGAGGTCGCCAGGTGATCGCGGTGCTGTTTGGCAAGCCGTGCTCGGACCAGGCGAGGTCCTTGCCGCGAACGCTCAGGGAGAAGGGTCGACGCGCGGTCCCGACGGGGACGATCACGGCCACGCCGCCAGGCGGAATCCCGCTCGTGCCGCCGAGATCGACGGGTGCGGCGCCAAGGTTCAGCGCCACGATTCGGCCGTTGCCCCAGTAGAGCGTGTCCGCGATCACCAGCAGGCCCGAAGGCAAAAGCTGGACCCCCATCGGGAAGCCCAGCGTGACCTGCTCGGCGATCGACTCAGTCGTCGGCATAGCAGGCGGTGGAGAGCCCTCCTCGTAGTGCCCGCTCCCAGCCACGCGAGCGATCTGCCCTGGGCCAATCGTGAGGACTCCGAGGGGCTCTGAGGGGTAGCCGCTGCTGCAGGTAAAGGTGGCCGTTCCTACGTTCGCTATGAACACGGCGTGGTTCCGCGTGTCCGCAACCGCGAGGAGGCTCGCGCCGTTGACCGTGGCCGGAGAGATCGCACGCGGCCCGCTGAGGTCGAAGGCGTCGTTGACCCGGTAGGTCTTGTTGGACCAAGAGGTCTTGTCCTCGTTAAAGGAGACGCTAATCAAGGTGCCGGTCGAGAACGAGGTGATCGCGGCAGTCCGCAGGACGTTCCCGTTGCCGTCGAGCTCCTCGAGGACCATGCCAGGGTAGGCGTTGGTGAAGTCTCCAGTGGGCAGGCCCGTTGTGTCTTCGATCGCTACGAAGCGCTGCGCTGAAGTGATGTTGTCGGTCGTACCTGAAAAGATGCTCGAATCGGGGAACACGAGGTCGCGGACGAAGCTGAACCCGGTCTGGCCGATCGTCGAGACGCGACTCGTTGGAAGCGCTTGCGGATTCACAGCCACTGGGGAGCCGGTCCCCGCCGCCGTGGTGATGAGCGTAGAGCCGAGGTCCACTCGGCGCACCCGACCTCCGTCGAAGACCGCATAGCCGCCGCTAGAGGCGTCGGTCCCGATCGCGAGGGGCTGACTGAGGGTCGCAATCCCGGCCCCGAGTCCTTCTCCGTCGAGCCGCCCGCCACCGGCTACTGCGAACAGAACGCCGGCACTGGTCAGTCCGCGGATCCGGTCGTTGAGCGGATCGGCGAAGAGCAAGTTTCCGCTCCCGTCCACGATCAGTCCTGGCACTCCAGGAGCTACGACGTCATTGCCGACCCCTTCGCTGCTGCTCATGCTGAAGCGCCCCTGCACTCCGGGGCTGCCGTCTCCAATCGCGCCCGAGACCCCCAAGGTCCCGGCCAGGACCTTCGCCGAGTTCGCAGGGACGGTGACGCCGAACATCGTGACTGGGCCACCCCCCAGATTGACCGCCCGCAGGACCTGACGTCCGCTCTCTTGGACCACGAAGAAGGTGTCGCTGACGACCACGAGTCCGCTGGGGGCCGAGATCCGAGCGTTGGTGGGAGGAGAGACCTCCTCCGCCAGGTCGGCTCCGCCACCCGCGATCCGGGTCAGCGAGCCCGTCGCCGCGCCCACGCGCCAAAGGTCTCCTGCGGGGGGATCCGTCAGCTCATTCTGGTGCACGAACACGAAGTCGCCGTTGGACAGCCAGCCTACGTCGGGCAGCCGATAGTCCCAGGTCGTCGCCTGAGCGGGGGTCTCTCCGGCTGCTCCCGACTCGTCGCCGACGACGCGCCGGACCTCTCCTGCGGGGACATTGACGCCGCCAGCGATCGCGGCCGCGCTCCCCAAGTTCGCAGCCCAGATCTTGCCAACGCCGTTGCCGATCAGGAGCATCCCGTCGCTGCGAAGGGCGAGCCCGATCGGCCCTTCGTTGCCGGAGTTCAACTTCGTCTGGAGCAGGAGTCCGCCGTCGCCCCCGCCCCCGGTCGAGCTCCCGACCACGGTCTCTATGACACCGTCCGTGCGCAGACGGCGAATGAAGCCCTTGCGCTGCGCAATCAGCACCGACCCGTCAGGGGCGAGAGCGAGCCCCTGTGGGCTCCCGACCTCAGCCTGGGTTGCGAGCCCTCCGTCTCCACTCGACCCGGGGCCGCCGTTGCCTGCGACGGTGCTGACCAGGCCTGTAGCGGTCGTCAGGAGCCGGACCCGGTGGTGCTTGGTGTCTGCGATCAAGAGCCCGTTGGCCACGGCCAAGACTCCGACGGGCTCCGAGAGGACTGCCTCCTGAGCCCTCTTGCCGTCGCCGATCGGAGGCTCGGTCCCCGCGACCGTAGTCACGAGGCCCGCCTGGATCCGACGCACGCGGAAGTTCGCTCCGTCGACGACGTAGGCCGTGTTTCCGTCGGGGCTGAGTTCCACGGCGGTTGGTTCGTTGAACTCGGCGAGGGTCGCGGCTCCGTTGTCCCCGCTAAACCCACCGACGAAGCTCTGGGCCCCCGCCAGGGGAGTCACGATTCCCGCGGAGTCGATCTGCCAGAGCTGGTTGAGCCTGGTCTCGGTGAAGACCACCCTCCCGCTGGGGCGGTGGCAGGCCACGCCAACTGGGTCGCTGAAGCCAGCGCTGATCGCCGGCACGCCGTTGCCGCCGCCGCCCGTGGTCCCGGTTCCGGCGATCCGAACTGCGGTACCCGCTGGCACGAGGACGTTCGTGATCGTGACGTCGGCCGCGCCCAGGTTGAGAGCGACCACATGGTTCGCCGCGGCGTCGCCGTAGATGTAAGTGTCTGCGATCGGACCCTCGGCCAAGTAGCTGATCCGCAACAGCGCGGAGGTAATGATCGAGTTCGGACGCGCGACGAACTTGTCCGCTTGGAGCTCGAACACTCCGGCGTTGGCGGTCCCGGCGAAGACCCGTGAGTTGTCGAAGGTCAGGGCGCTAACCTCGAGATCACTCAACCCTCCAGAGGTGAACTCCCAGGCTTGGCCTCCGTCGAAGGTCTCGAAGGCCCCGGCGTCGCGGGTTCCAACCACGAGCTGCCCCCCGCTGCTGGGGTCACTTGCGATCGAGAGCGTATCGACGCTAGGGAGCCCAGAGTTGAGCACGGTCCAACCCGGATCCTCGAAGACGCTCACCCCAGCGGCGGTAGCGACGAAGAGCTCACCGTTGGCGTCGATCGTGAACGAACGCACGTCGGGATTGGGGATTCCTGCGAGCTGGGTCCAGGCCGCGCCGTTCGACCTCCACACGCCCTGGTCCGTCGCTGCATACACGAATCCGGTCGAGTCCACGAGTAGATCTCTGACTTCCGCGCTCCCGGGAAAGCCGGTCCCGTATGCGGCCCAGAGGCCGCCCGCATTGGTCGTCTCGAACACCGCTCCGGTCGTAGCCGTGTAGAAGGTCGAGCCGTTGGAAATCGTGACCGCCGTCACTTGAGGACTCATAGGCAGGCCGACCGTGGTCAAAGCCCAGGTCGCCCCGTCGTTGAACGAGACGTGGACCCCTTGACCAGGCTCCGACGCGATCGCCCGCGTTATTGAGTAGTCGGCGTCGAGGTCCGTAATCGGCCCGGGAGTTCCCAGGCGCTGACTCCAAGTCACACCGCGGTCCGTGGTCCGGTAGATCCCGCGGGCGTCCCCTGCGCTGGCGCCGCGCAGTCCAGCGAGGAGCTCGCCCACCACGCTCGTGTCCGCGGCCAGGGCCGAGACCTGAGCCCGGGCGTTGATCGAGACGGGAGTCCCGCTGGGCGCGACCGTCCCGCCGAAGCTGTGGGTCTGGACCGGCCCGCCCAGCGTCCCCACCGAGCGGAGGACGTGCCCCATCCCGGAGGTCTGGTGCGAAACCATGACCCGGTTGGCGCTGGTCAGAGTCAGGGCGGCGTTCTGCCCAGGGTTGTTCGGCGGATTCTGGAAGGGGACGCCTCGCGCTCGTAGGAGTTCGGTCGCGATCCCGGTAGCCTGATCGATTCGTCGCAGAACGACGTCTTGAGTCTCGCCGCCAAAGGGTGACTCCCGGTCGAGGAGGTAACGGTTGTTCGAGGCGTCGAGCTCGACCCGGTGGGCGTCGCTCAGCTCCACAGGCACGAGGCTCAAGACGCCGCTCGCTACCTGAACCTCACCGAGGAACGCCGCGGGGCCCGCAGCCAGGTCGAGGACCTGGGCGCTCACGGCGATGTCCGAGAGGAAGGGGAGCTCGACGCTCGTGGCCAGAGTGTTGCTCGAGAAGTCCACTCCTTCGTTGATCACCGTCCGAACCAGGCGCTGATCGACGGAGAAGGCCCCGCTCAGCACGGGCTTTCCAAACACCTGGGTGGAGCGGCGATAGGGAGTCAAGCGCAGAACCACCAAGCTGCTCGTGAACGCCCCTAACGCGCGGAAGTCAGCGAAAGAGTTCCAGAGGAAGCTGTGCTCCTGGCCAGGGCTGACTGGAGCCTGCAGAGCCAGCAACCCTTCCGTGGGAGGCTGTGACGCTTGTGAGCAGGACCGGAAAGGCCCACCAGGCCCATTGATCGAATACTCGATCACCACGTCGAGGTTTCCGCCGGCCTCGTCGATCAACACGTATTCGACCTCGACGCGGTCGACCTCAGCGCTCGGGCCTGGGGTCTCGACCAGCCCAGAGAAGTCCGCGTTGTTGACCGCAAAGCTCGAGCTGTCGCGCGGAGCGCCCACCTTGGAGTCTTGCGCTGTGAAGCGCAGGACCACACTCGAGCTGACGTCGATTCCGTTGAGCCCTGAGTTCCAATCAAAGGTGTAGGTCAAACCTGCTTGGGTCGTCGGGAGCGCCGTCGGATCCTGGACTGTGTTCGAGCTGTCCTTGAAAGTCCCTACGGCGACGTTGGTCGCAGGAAAGGTGACCCCTCCGTCCGTCGAAAAGAGCACGTCAACGCGAGCAGGCTGAGCGTCCGCGTCCAACACGCTGACCTGGAATGGAATCGAGTTCGTGTTCTGTCGATCGGCAAAGACCGAGGCTCCGCCGGGAAGTGCGGGGAGGTTCACGATCGAGATCATGGGTGAGCTGGTGTTGTCGACCGAAAAGAACGCGGTCGTGAAGGCCAGCTCCCCACCGATCACGAGCTGGGTCCGGATCGTGCTCTGGTTGAGGGTCGTCCCCAGGTCTTGAGCCGTGTTCCACAGGAAGCGGTACGTCGTGCCCGCGGCGGCGGCCGTGAGGGGCGGCGTGACCGGGTTGCCCGCAGCGTCCGTGTAGGTTCCGGTCGCGACGGCCGTAAACAGCTCGCTGGCGGAGGCGTTGGGGTCCGTCGAGTAGCGGACCTCGACGGTGACCTGGTCGCCCTCTGGGTCTTGAACCGAGAACTCGATCGTGGCGGTCCCGCCATTGGTGTCGCCGGTCGCGGCTGCCGCGGTGACGCTGGTCTGCCCGTTGACCGGAGCGCTGCCGCTGCTTCCCCCGCCGCTCGCGCTGCCGATCCCCGCGACGATGCCTGCGGTCAGCAAGGGCCCGCAGCCAGCCAGCAGAGCACCCATGCCGAAGACGACGCCCAGTCCGAGGGCGCCTCGTGCGAATGGTCGCATTCTTCCCCACCTCCCGATCCCGGGCGGATCTTACCCAAGGGGAGACTCTGTTACCTCTATCTTCTGGCGAGCAAGGAGCCCGGAAGTCGCTCTGGAGTGGGCCTCAGAGGAGGCCCGGTTGCGATCCGACTAGCGTCCCCACTTGTGGCACTTGCGGTTGCAGCGGTGGCCGGCGCGGCCGTGAATCACGACCCGAACCCGAGGGGTCGCGCTCCAGCGCCCGCAGTTGCGGTTGCAGACGTGGCGAGCGTGGCCGTGGCCCCAGGTCTTGACCTTGACGCGGTAGCTGGCGCAGCCGCTCCGGCAGACGTGGCTGGCGTGGCCGTGAACGTAGACCCGGGCACGGGGAGCCCGCCACCTGCCGCACTTGCGGTTGCAAACGTGACGCCCGTGTCCGTGGGCGTAGACCCGCACGCTCGGAGCGCGCCAGCTCGCGCAGCCGCGAGCGCAGACGTGGCTCCCGTGGCCGTGGACGTAGACCCGAGCGCGGGGAGCGCGGGGAGCGCGCCAGCTGGCGCAGCCGCGGGCGCAGACATGGCTCCCGTGGCCGTGAGCGAAGGTCCGACGGGCGCGACGCGCCCGGCGGCGTGGAGCCCGGTAGGAAGAGCAGCTGCCGCCGCAGACGTGGCTGACGTGACCGTGAACATAGACCCGAGGCGTGTGGACCCGGACGCTGCCGCGGATCCCAGGGCCACGGACGGTGCAGCCGGTCAGGAGGGCAGCTAGGGCAGCGCCACACAGGAGAGGGAGGGCGCGGCGAATCGAGGCGTTCATGGTGCTTCCTTTGACTGGCTCCGCGAGGAGTCGGCGTGGGGGCCTGCGTAGTCCTAAGGTACCAGGCGTCTGGCCCCAGGAGAACATTCGACAGGCGCATGTTCCTTCCTCGTCTCCTCCCCTTCCACACCACGCCCCCCGGGAGGACCCATGGATCAAGCCACCGTCGCCGCTCACTGGAACCGCAACGCCGAGAACTGGACTCGCCTCTCCCGCCAGGGATACGACACCTTCCGCGATCACGTCAACACCCCAGGCTTCCTCTCGATCCTGCCTGAGATAGAGGGGCTCGAGGGCTTGGATATCGGCTGCGGAGAGGGGACCAACACCCGGAGCGTGGCCGCCCGAGGCGCGACCATGCAGGGGATCGACCTCGCGCCGGTCTTTATCCGCTACGCCCAAGAGACCGAGGCCGAAGACCCCCGCGGGATCACCTACCAGGTCGCGAGCGCCACCGAGCTCCCCTTCCCCGACGCCCGCTTCGACTTCGCGACGGCCTTCATGAGCCTGATGGACCTCCCCGACCAGCGGAAGGCGATCCAAGAGGCCTTCCGTGTCCTCAAGCCGGGGGGCTTCCTCCAGTTCTCGATCTGCCACCCTTGCTTCCATACGCCTCGCTTCAAGTGGGTTCACGACGAAGCCGGCGAGCGAGTCGCCCTCGAGGTCGGCGACTACTTCCAGCCCCGCTGGGGTGACGTTGAGAACTGGACCTTCGGCTCCGCCCCGCAAGAGGCCCGCGACGCCCTCCCGGCCTTCGAGCTCTTCAACGTGCCCCGCTTCGACCGGACCCTGAGCGACTGGCTCAACCTCCTCTGCGAAGAGGGCTTCCTCCTCGAGCGCTGCCACGAGCCCAGCGCCACTGACGCGGCCCTCGAAGCCTGCCCCAAGGTCGCCGACACCCGCGTGATCGCCTACTCGATCATTCTCCGCCTCCGGAAGCCGACCTAGGAACCGCAGGAGCTGCGGAGCCCCCCAAGCGAAGAGGCTTCCCCTGCCTGCGTAGCGGCGGGGTTTCGCAGATCCGGAACCTCCCTTCTTGTAGAGGCGAGGTCGACCCCGACATGAAGGTCCCCGACCTTCATGTCGTAGAGGCGGGGTTTACCCCCGCCCCACGGTCTTCCCATGACCTGAAGGACTCTGTTGTCTAAGGCTCTTCCCAGCTGGCGAGATCCAAACGAGTGACCCCTTGTGTGGCCAGTCTTGCCATGAGGCCACGAGTCCGGCGCGGACTGGATTGCGAAGGACATAGTCGACCCTAGGCAAGAGATCAGCCTCTTCTCTGAGCACGCGGTCGCACACACCAAACGTGACCGGACACGCCTTCGCTGACCCCGTAGATCTCCTCGCTGAGCGCCGCGGCCAAGCCCGGCTGCGCGAGAACATCACTCCCAGAGAGCTTCGCGCAGAAGGTCAGCAAGACTGTCCGCGCGTCCTCCTGGTAGGCGCTGCCTGGCAAGCGGTGAGTGTGACGATAGAAGGGGAGGTCGGGATCGGCTCATGTCAGACGCTAACCCACCCCGAACTCGGTTCGCGTCCAACCCGAATCGCTGTGCGGCAGGGGTCAGGCTGCTCCAGTACACTCGGCGGCATGTCGCGTCCCCAAGAAGCCCTCGAGTTCTTTCAGGCCATTCACGAGGGGGCGATCCAGTTCAACGCTGCCGATCCCAGCCACCGTCATGCGCTGAAGGCCGCCCTCGAGGCCGTCGAGCGCTACGCGAAGCTGGCGGCTGGCGCCCCTGAGCTCGTCGAGGGCGCCGCAGCCTTGGGTGCCAAGGCGACCAGCGAAGACGAGCTGACTCAACAGCTTCAAGCCACTGAGCGCGTCCTGAGCGCCCTCGAAGGACGGCGTGACCAGATCGAGGAGCAGCTCCGCTCCCTGCGGGCGGCAGCCACGGCGGCCTCGGCCCCGAGCTGGGCTCCGGGCGGGCCCGAGGCGCCCTGGTTTCCCGGCGTGGTCGCGGTCGACCTCGGCAGCAGCAACGTGGTGTGCGCCCACTGGAACTACCAGGCCTCAGACCCGGTGGTCTCGACTCTGGAACCTGTGGCCGTCAACGTCCTCGACGCTGCCGGGTTCTCGGAGCGGCGCGAGGGGAGCTTCGTGACTGGCGAAGAGGCCCTGGCGCACAAGCGTCAGGCCAACCTCTACCGCTCTTTCCGGCGCCTGCTCGGGACCCAGACCCGCTCGCGCCCAGCCGTCACGGGAGGACACATTACCCAGGTCGCCGTCGCAGATCTGGCGGCGGCCGTCCTCGAACACCTCCTGCGGAAGGTCTCGCGAGAGGTCGCCAGCGGACCGATTCACTTTCCCCAGCTCTTCGTGACCGTCCCCGCGACCGGTGACGCGGCCTTCGAATACGAGCTCCGTCAGGTCTGCGAGCGGATCGGGGTCACGGTCACGAGCGAGCTCGACGAGGCCACGGCGGCCGGCGTCTACTACCTCTTGCGACCGCTCCTCCTCCGCGACTACGCGCGCGAGCGCCGAGCGGACGGTCAGCCGGGGACGCCAGCCGACTACTACGCCAAGCAGTTCGGGCTCGGCGAGGAGGGGATCTCCGTGCTGGCCCTCGACCTCGGCGGCGGGAGCACGGACCTCGCGCTCCTCGAGCTCCACCTCGTCCAAGACGATCGCTCCTGCCGGGTCAACCTGGAGGTCGCAGGCACGGCTGGGTTCCGCGAACTCTCAGGAGAGGGGCTGACCCTGTTCCTGTTCGGGCTCCTCAAGCGGCGTTTGGCGCTGGCCCTGGCCCACCCCCGCCGCGCCCTGGCCGGCTCGCGGCCCGACCTCGAGCCGCCGCACCTCCACCCCTGGCTCGAATACCACCGCCTCGAGGTCGGGGCCACGGACGTGACCTTGGCCGGGCGCCTCGACAAGGGCTATCGCCTCCTCCTCGAACGCTGGGACGAGGTCGCGGGGACGGGCCCCCTCGACGCGCCCCTGCGAGAGGCCGTGGACGCCTTCTTCCCCACCATTAGCGAAGGCGCCGCCAAGAAGGGCGCCAAGTTCCGCAAGGCGAACTTCCGCTGGCTGTGGGAGGAGACCGAGCGCGTCAAGCAAGCCCTCTGCGCCCAGCGCGACGAAGAGGAGCGCTTGGCGGGCGCGGCCGGCGCGACCCAGATCGCGAGCCGCCTCGACCTGACCCAGGTTCCCCGCCAGCCCCACGGCCTCGACTTCGGCGCCTGGCTGAGTAAGTCCCGCGTGGACCCGAGCAATCCCTCCCAACCCTTGGCCCTCGCCGTAGGACCCGAGGACGTGGACGCCTTCGTGCGCACGACTGGAGCTGGGCCCTTGGCTCGGGCCGCCCGGAGCCTCTTGGGCCAGCGGCTCCCGGCTCGCGTGATCCTGGCGGGCAACGGCGCGCGAGCGGCCCGTCCCGTCATCGAGGACGTGTTCGCGAAGGAGCTCGGCTTGAGCCCTGAGCGAATCAGCTACAGCCCAGACGACGCCAAGGTCTCAGTCGCCAAGGGCGCTTGCCTGTGGGCCGTCGGGAACCGCCTGGAGGGGATCGAGGTCGCCCTCCAGCGCAGCCTCCGCCACCCGGCGGGCCTGGTGCTCGTGAGTGCGCTCCGCCAGGAGCCCCTCTTCCCCCAGGGGACTCCCATCGACCGCTTCTGCTACGCCCAGCCCGAGGCCCGCCAGGACGAGGGCGGCGAGAAGCTGATCCAGGTCGACCGGGAGCTGGGCGGGCGCTTGACGCCCTTCCTAATGTTCGACCCCCGCCGCGGCGAGCCCCTCCCGGCCTTGAGCTCCCTGCCGGCCGCCAAGCGAGACGACCTCAGCATTCCGGCGATCGACGCCTTCTGCGAGCAGGACCGGGAGGCGGTTCGCTGCACCTTCCGCGTCCAAGACCCGCACCAATACGTCCAGACCGACGCGGCCGAGTGGGTCAGCCAAGGCGAGGTGTTCTCGGCCCTCAGGCGCGAACTGAGCATGGTCGAGGCGATCGCCTGGGTCGAGGGGGCCGCGCACCTGCGCAGCGACCCGCCTCCAGGCAAGGCTTGGCACCGCTACTACGTGGACGAGAACCTCGAGGTCTACCTCGTGTTTCACGCCGCTGGGCGCAAGCTCCTGGTGCGAGGAGACGTCGTGGAGCAGGCTCGGCGAGCGCTCCTGCCGGCGGAGGACCCCTTCTCGGGGGTCCACTAGTCGGCGCCCTTAGTCTCTTGGTAGCCGGGACTTCTCCACCGAGAGCTGGGAGTCGTGACTTGTCCAGGGATCGACCCGCACGGAATCCAGGCGAAAACGAACGCGTGCGCGAACGTTGACACCCCCGATGGTTGGGTTACACTTCGCCGTCGCTGGGCCGGAGGCCGTGAGCTCACAATACGAGCCACCGCCTCCTGCCTGAGCGCGACTCCCAGATCTGACCTGGGTGATAACAAGCGCTACCCACAGGCCGCTCCTAGGAGCACCTGTCGAGAGCTCCTGAGATCGCCGTAAATGACTGGGAGAAAAAGACTAACGGGTTAGCACCCCTAGCTCAATTGGATAGAGCACCTGGCTACGGACCAGGAGGTTAGAGGTTCGAATCCTCTGGGGTGTATTTGAGGTCCCGCGTTCCTACCTCAGGACCGCGGGACACGCTCTTTCATATGACAACGAGCGGACGAGCAATACGAGATGACGAGGCGCGCATGCGCCTGGCCCTCGAGGAAGCTCGTCTCGCGCTGGACCACGACGACGTGCCCGTAGGTGCAGTCCTCTTCGACCAAGAGGGCCGGCTCCTGGCGCGAGGTCACAACCGTCGCGAAGTGGATGACGACCCCACGGCTCACGCCGAGGTGGAGGTCATGCGCCGCGCGGCGCAGGCGCGCAATCGCTGGCGGCTCGAAGGCACGATCCTTTACGTGACCCTCGAGCCCTGCGTGATGTGCGCCGGTGCCCTGGTGAACGCTCGCGTTGACGAGGTGGTGTTCGGTGCCTGGGATCTGCGCTTTGGCGCGGCGGGCACGATCATGAACCTCTGTCAAGACGAGCGGCTGAATCACCGCCTCGAGGTCCACGGCGGCGTGCTCGAAGCGCCCTGCAGGGAGTTCCTGCAGGAGTTCTTCCGCGCCCGCCGCAAGCGCTAAGCGAACAAGGAGCGGTGTCCGAGCGGTCGAAGGAGCACGCTTGGAAAGCGTGTAAATGGGAGACCATTTCGAGGGTTCAAATCCCTCCCGTTCCGTCCTCTTACGTTATAGGAGCCTCGGCTCCGACCTCTGCTCGCGTCGCGAGTGGACGTCTTTGAAAATTTGGTCGTGCTGGCTGGGGGTTTAGTGGCCCCCTGTAACCCGCATCACTCTAGCGGGAGTAATGACTGCCGGAGGGCGCTGTTAAGAGCGTGCCGTTGGCAACTTGGGACGAAGAAGCCTGGATCCCCTGCAAGTCGCGTTGCGTGAACCGAGTCAGATCCGAGAGGAAGCAGCTATAAGCGATGAGGCGGCTGTGTAGGGGGCAATCTGGGTGGAGTTCCATTGGCCGCCGGTGCGTCACTGGTGGCGAACAATGGCAGGTGCACGACCTTTCAAATTTGCGAGAGCGTCGAAGCGAGAGCTTCGGCGCTCTCGCTCTGTACCCACAGGAGTCAGAGAGACCTCATGAGCAGCACGGCCGAAGTCCTCGCCCAACGACAGCTCGACGCCTACAACGGCCACGACCTAGACGCCTTCGTGGCCTGCTACGCCCCCAACGTCGAGGTCCGGACCTTCCCCGGGGCGGGGGCCCCCGACTTCAGCGGCCATGAGGCGCTCCGGGCTCGCTACGGGCCCATGTTCGAGCAGGGCACGATCCACGCCGAGCTCCTCAACCGAATCGCCATCGGGAACACCTCCATTGACCACGAGCGCGTGACCGGCCTGGCCAAGAAGGGTGAAGAGGAGCGGATCGTGTTCGCGGTCGCGATCTATGAGGTCGCAGACGACCTGATCCAGAAGGTGTGGTTCATTCGCGAGTAGGGCTGGCTAAAGGAGTCTCTCGTCTCGGCTAAGCTGAGCTAAACCGAGGACGACGTCATGCTTGACCCAATGCACGCCCTGCGCCTCCACCAGCTGGAGGGGTTCTTCCACGTCGCCAAGCACGAGGGCTACGCCCGCGCCGTCGCGGCCTTGCCCTATCCGATCACCGAGCCCGCGCTCCACCAGCAGGTCCGCAAGCTCGAGAAGACCTTGGGCGGCCTCAAGCTCCTCGAGCGCGGCCCGGGGCGGCGAATGCTCATGACCCCTGAAGGGCGTGAGCTCTACGCCTTCGCGGCTCCCTACTACGAGGCCCTCCCGCGGGTCGTCGGCGGGATCCTAGGCGGCCGCGCGACCCTGGTCGTCGCCAGCGATCCGCTCTTCATAGACACCCTCTGCGCGCCGGCCATGGCGAAGCTCCGCAGCGAAGAGCCCGCCCTGACCGTCCACCTCGACGCCGAGGGCGGAGACCTCTTGGCCCGCGTTCGGAGCGGAGCCTGCGAAGCCGCGGTCTCAGCCCTCGAGGGCGAAGAGTCTCCAGACCTCCTCCGCCGCCCCCTCGGCGTCCTGGGTCTGCAGCTCGTCGTCCCGGCTGGACACCAGCTCGCGAAGCGCCGCCCTCCCTTGCGCCCCGAGCACCTCCAGGGCGAAGCCTTGGCGCTCTACACCGCAGGGACTCCCGGCCGCCGCCTCAGCGACGCGGGCCTGGCGGCCGCCGGGATCGAAGTCGAGGTCGCCTGCGAGGCCTCCAACGCGGCCGCCCTGGGTGCCCTCGCCGCTGCCGGCGTCGCGCCGGCCTTCGTCCCCATGCTCTGCGGAATGCGCCCACCCCCCAGGAAGCGCAAGCTCCCAGCCGGCGGCGTCGCCTTCGACGTGACCGAGCTCTTCCAAGAGGTCGCCGGCCTGCCGCGCTTCGGCCTGACCTACCGCGCCAAGACCACGCCCAGCCCGGCCTTCGAGAGCTTCGCTGCTGCAGCCGCCCGCGTCCTCCGTTGACGTCTTTTCCTTCGTGCAGCAAGCTGGCGTGTGGCGCGATCGATTTGAACCGCGGAGACGCAGAGGACGCGGAGGGCGTCGCCGAGAGCGCTTCGCGGAAGCGGAGGCCACTTGCGGGCTGGGGCGTCGAGAGCGAATGGGCCCTGTACCAAGAGTGCGGAGGCCGGGCGAAGGCCCGCCTTTGCGACCCTGCCAGTGCCTCGTGCCCGGGTCCGGTCCCTGAGAACCGGGTTGTGGACTGCGCTCTTTTGAATCACAGAGGGCACGGAGATCCACGGAGGTCACAGAGGTCGTCTCGCCGGATTTGAGGGCGCTCCGGAGTTGGAAGCGGCGGGATCGGGTTGGCGAGTCGAAGGCGTGGGGGAGGGAGGCTTCGCCCGTCGGGCCGGGTCGCTTCGGCTCGGTTTCGCGACAGCCTCCCTGCCCGTGCCCGACAGGAACCAGATCCCCCTCGCGAGGACCGGGTTGTGGGCAGCACCTCTTGGATCGCCAAGGGCCGCCAAGTTCGCAAAGAGCGGATTGACCGGATCGAGCGCTCCAGAGTTGGAAGTCGCGGCGTCGGGTCGGCGGGTCGGAAACGTGCGGAAGGGAGGCTTCGCCCAGCGGATCAAGCCGAGAAGGCGCGTCGCTTGGTTTCGCGACAGCCTCCCGGGCACGGACGAACACGGGAGGGGGCTGCGCAACCTGCTCCTCACCACCCAAGAGCATCCGGAAGCTAGATCCGTGTTCGCGATCTCATGTGTTCGGGCGGTCTTGCGGACCCGGTCCTCCTGACCAAGGCAGGCACTCCCTTGCGCAGGCGCAAGCTGGAGCCCGAACAGCCCCCGCCCCGCCAAAACGCCAAGATAGGGGGGTCTGGGGGGGTCGCAGACCCCCCCAGCAACACTGTGAGCCACCCTAGACCGAGACGATCCGCTCCTTGGCGCGCTCGGCCTGGAGCGCGCGCACGAAGGCCCCCAGGCGCTCGGGGGCCGGCGGCCAGGACTCGGCCAGGACCGCGCTCCCAGTGACCCCGAAGCGCTCGTCCCAAGCCAGGGTGTAGCCGCGGGTGTGGTTGAGCTCGTTGACCTCGTCCACGAGGGCTTCGACCGTCTCGACGTGACCGCCTTGGCGGACCTGCAGGAGGAGGTCCGTCGAGATCTCCCAGGGCTGGATCATGACCCGGGCTCGGACCTCTCCGTTGGCCGCCCCCAAGACGACCTGCTCCGCGCCGAAGCCGACGCCCAGGAGGTTGTCGTCGAGGCGATCGAGCTCGAATCCGGCGCCCTCCAGGAGCTCCTCGAGGATCAAGACCCCCTCCGCTTCGCTCTCTGGCAGGGCCGGCAATGAGACCTCGTCTTGCCACGGGAGCCCGCGCTGGACGGCCTTCAGCTGCTCGAAGGCCACGGTCCAGTCGGCCACGAGGGCCTCAATGTGGCGCGTCAACTCAGGGCCCTGCAGGGGCCCTCGCGCACCTAGGTAGACGTGGCGGCGGAAGCGGAGGCGATCGGCCGAGACCAGGCAGCGAACTCCGCGGGCCTGGGCGTTGAGGGTGTTCGCGCCGTAGAGCAGATTCGCGAGGCCCGTCGGCTGGCCCTTGAGGCGGCTCGGGTCGAGCTTGACGCGCTGCTCGAAGTAGCCCCAGAGCGCGTCCTCGTCGGGGATCACGAAGGCCAGGGTCACGCGAGCCCCGCCCCACACGAACTTCAACTCGCGACGCTGGGTCCTCGCCACGCCGCTGGCGTTGGGCAAGGTCTCGAGGGTCGCCCGGACCTCCTTGGTGATCCGACGGCCCGCCTCGGGCTCCACCACGACCTGCTCGATCTCCGACTGATAGAGCGCCGGGTGGCGATCCGAGCTCGAGGGGCGAGTGCTGAGGCGAGGTCGAGTGACCTGGTTGCTCGTGCTGTTCTTCTTGCGACGCTTGGGGGGTGTCCGAACGAGGGAGCTCGCGACGCGAAACCCGACATGTCCTTCGCGGACCCTAGGCGAGAGTCGGAGCGAGACGCCGGGTTGGCAGCGGGCAGCCTCGAGGCGATAGGCCCCGCCCCTTAGCGCTCGGGTCGGCCGCTTGGGCGGCGGACCGTGCCCCGGGAGGGGGTCCCCGCGCTGACAGGTCCACTCGAGGAGGTTCCCGCACATGTCCAGGCAACCGAAGGGCGAAGCCCCCGCCGGGAACAGGTCGACTCGAGTCGTGCCCTTGCTCCCGTGCTCGGGGTGCCCTTCCCAGTTGCAGGTCTCGGGCGAAGGAGCCTCCTCGCCCCAAGGCCAAGTCCGCTCGTCGGGCCCTCGCGCTGCGAACTCCCACTCCGCCTCGGTCGGGAGCCGGAGGCCTGCCCAGGCGCAATAGTCCCAGGCGTCCTTCCATGAGACGCCATGAACCGGGTGTTCGTCGGTGACGGGATAACGGGGCTCGGGCGGCTTGCGCCCGGCCTCACGACAGAACGCGCGGTATTGTCCCCACGTGACAGGAGTCTTGCCGAGGTAGTAGCTCTCGACGCGAGTCAGGGCCGCCGTCGCTCCGGCTGCGCCCGCCGCGCCCGCCGCTGGCATGAACACCCCTGAGGGGACCTTGACCAGGATCGTCCCGTCGCGGTCGCTCTTGAACTCGTTCTCCGAGCCCGGGACGCGGCTCAAGCCGTCTGGCGTGGGGCGGCGTCGACGGCTCTGGGTCCCGGTCGTAGGCGCCCCAGGCGCGCCGAGCATGGTCAGAGGGTCCTGGATCACGGTCTTCATTTGCGCGCGAGGGACGTTCGCCGTCGCCTTACGCGCGCGAGAGGAGGGAGCAGGGCGAGGCTTGCCGCCGGTGGTGACCTTTCGAATCGCGGTGGTCTCGGTGCTGCACTCGCCCCCGATGCCGCGGATCAAGTCAGCGACAGAGTCCAGGCGCTCGTTTATGTCGAGGGCCATGGCTCGCGCGCACACCGCGTCTAGGTTCGGGTCGACTCCGGGCTCGAGGTCGCGAGCCCGGGGAGGGGGCCGCAGGCCAGCTAGGACCTCCTGTTGGGCTCCGATCAAGGCCCCGATCGATCCCGTGTAGGGCAGCTCGCCCGTGAGCGCTGTGTAGAGCATGACGCCCAAGGCGTAGATATCGGCGCGGTGGTCGACGTTGGTCGCGTCGATCTGCTCGGGGGCCATGTAGTAGGGCGTGCCCATGGCCAACCCCGTCTGCGTGATCATGTTCTCGTTACGCGAGAGGTGCTCGTCTTCCTCGTCGAGGAGCTTGGCCAGGCCGAAGTCTGCGAGATGGATCCGCCCGTCTTGGGCCGTGAGGAAGTTGCTCGGCTTGAGGTCGCGGTGCACGATCCGGAGCTCGTGGACCACCGCTACGAGGGCCGCCCCCTTCACCAGGCGGTCGATCCGCGCTTCGACAGGGCCGGTCTTGAGGTCGAGGTCCGTCGCCTCCGCGACGAGGTCCATGGCAAGCCAGCAGAGGTCGGTGCCGTGCTGACCCCAGTCGAGGGCGCGCACGAAGCGCGAGCTCTCGGTTCCGAGGCGCCGGCCGATCTTGGCCTCGCGCTTGAAGCGGGCCAGGAAGTCCTCGTAGTCGCCGTCGGGGGGTCGACCGACCTTGACCGCGACCAGGGCACCAAACTTGGTGTCAATGGCCTCGAACACCTGGCTCATGCCGCCGCGTCCGATCTGACGCTCGACCCGATACCGGTTTCCGAGTAACTCCCCTTCCAGCACGACGCTTCCTTCCAAGGACACTTTACGAGATCAGGCGTGGGGTGGTGGTCGTGGGTTTGGTGGGGCAGGGAGACCCTCTGGAGCCTCCCGCGCTCCCCTGGGCCCGACCGCCCTGCAGGGCTCTTGCGGTGCGGAGTTGGGAGGCGAAGGGGGGGGCGTAGAATCCCTGCCTTGGAGGAGCGACATGGCTCACGAGACGATCTTGATCCTCGATTTGGGATCGCAATACACCCAGCTGATCGCCCGGCGAATTCGCGAGGCGGGGGTCTTTAGCCAGATCGTGCGCTACGACCTCTCGGCGGCCGAGGCCCGCGCTATGTCGCCCAAGGGGATCGTGCTCTCGGGAGGGCCAGCCTCGGTCTATGCCGAGCACGCTCCGCAGATCGACCCTGAGCTCTTGGACCTCGGCGTCCCCGTGCTTGGGATCTGCTACGGCCTCCAGATCATGACCCAAGCTCTGGGAGGCACGGTCTCCCCCTCCGACGCGCGCGAATACGGTCGCACCCACTGCCAGATCCTGGTGTCCGACTCTCCCCTCCTCAAGGGCGTCCCGAGCGAGACCACGGTCTGGATGAGCCACGGGGACCGCGTCGAGGCGGCAGGGCTACGGGCGACCGCCTCCACGGCCCACACCCCCTTCGCCGCCGTCGAGCACGAGTCCCGCCCGCTCTACGGCGTGCAGTTCCACCCCGAGGTCGTCCACTCCGTCCACGGACGACAGATCGTGGAGAACTTCCTCGACCTCTGCGCCTGCTCCCGCGACTGGAAGATGAGCGACCTGATCGAGGAGTCGATCGCCACGATCCGGGCCCAAGTCGGCGACACGGGCCAGGTGATCTGCGGCCTCTCGGGCGGAGTCGACTCGGCGGTCACGGCGGCGATCGTGGAGCGCGCGATCGGTGAGCGTCTGACCTGCATCTTCGTGGACAACGGTGTGCTCCGCAGCCGTGAGGTCGAGGAGGTCGACGCTGCCTTCCGTCCGATCTTTGGTGACCGACTGGTCGTCGTCGACGCCAGCGAGCGCTTCCTGACTGCCCTCGCGGGCGTCACGGACCCCGAGCTCAAGCGCAAGCGGATCGGGCACACCTTCATTGAGACCTTCCGCGAGGCCGCCGAGGGGATCGAGAACGCCTCCTTCCTGGCCCAAGGAACCCTCTACCCCGACGTGATCGAGAGCGTAGCCGCCTTTGGGGGTCCGACAGCGACCATCAAGAGTCACCACAACGTGGGTGGGCTCCCCGAGGAGCTCGGGTTCGAGCTCGTGGAGCCACTCCGACAGCTCTTCAAGGACGAGGTTCGGGCCCTGGGCCGCGAGCTCGGGATCCCCGACGTCCTCGTGAACCGCCAGCCCTTCCCGGGCCCCGGCCTCGCGATCCGAATCCTGGGTGAGGTCAGCCCCGATCGCCTCGCGATCCTTCGGCCGGCGGACGCCATCGTGCGCGAGGAGATCGCCGCCGCCGACCCGGACCACCAGGTCTGGCAATACTTCGCGGCCCTGCTCCCGGTCCGCTCGGTCGGCGTGATGGGCGATCAGCGGACCTACGAATACACCTGCGTGGTTCGCGCGGTGGAGTCCGTAGACGGCATGACGGCGGACTGGGCTCGCCTGGACTACGACCTCCTGGGCCGCATGAGCAACCGAATCATCAACGAGGTCCGCGGGATCAACCGCGTCTGCTACGACATCAGCAGCAAGCCACCCGCCACCATCGAGTGGGAGTAGTCACCTCGACCGCGCTCCGTGATCACAGCCGCTGGCTGTTGAGGGAAGAGAGGGCTAGCCGAGGCCGAGGAGGGTCAACCCGGCGTCCACGCTGCGCTCCTTGGGAGCGCGGGGGTCCTGGTTGATCTGGAGCTCCCAGCAGCAATGGAGGGCATAGACCTCCTCGGGCGGCCGCCCGGGCGGGCACTCGCCGTGGAGGGAGTAGGTGATCGAGCCGACCATGGCTAGGCCCTCGTTCGGCCGGCCCTCCTCGGCGTGCTCCTTGCTGTAGCGATAGCGCAGGATCCAAACCTGGCGCTCGTCGTCCGTGGGAAGCCAGGTCATACGTCGCGTGTCGACGATCTCGACTTCTTCGGGGGCCTCGCCGAACTCGTGGGGGTGCGAGAGCCAGAGGCAGAGCTCGGCTTGGGCGAGGAGGTCGGGCTCCCAAGCCTCGTCGGGGATCTCGTCCTTGAGGCCGAGCTCCTCGAGGTAGGCCCGCGCGATCCCGGCGCGCCGAGCGTCGAGGCAGGCGCGCTTGAGGAGCTTGAGGCCGCTCTTGGAGCCCATCTTCGTCGAAGCCCAGGCAGCCTCGAGCTGAACCCGAGGAGAGCTGTGGTCGAGCGCGAGGGCCATCAGGCGGCCGCGCGCCTCAGGCGCCAAGAAGGGCAGGGCCGCCGTGGCGCTGTGGGCGTAGCTGAACCAGCGAGGGTCGGAGCCGGTCAGGTATTTCTCGAGGAGCGACCGCCCCGCCTCGCTCTCGAAGGGGTGCACGAAGCGCTCGCCACGCAGGACCAGGCCGTTTGCGCAGTCGAGGAGCGCGATCGCTATGAACCCATGGGGAAGGGGGTCCCCGAGGGCTTCGACGAGCTCGATAGCGTAGGGGTGCTCGTGATCGAAGAGCGCGAACACGGTCTGCCAGAGGGTGTCCTCGGCCCACATTCCGCGCTGGGCCGCGCTCAAGATCAGCTCGTATCCGGCCCGGTCGGGATACATCGCGAACACCTTGAGGAGGAACATCAGGTCCTCCCGGTGTCGCGTCGACGCCCCCAATCGACGCTGATAAGCCTCACGCAATAGCGGGAGACCGCGCGAGGCGAGGAGCTCGTGGGCCTCGGGGTTCTCCACGCGCTGGAAGAGGGAGGCCAGCATGTAGAGCGCGGTCGCCGGACAATCCGTCCCCTCCGGCGTGGGCGAGACACCACAGGGAGGGACCTGATCCAGAGCAGTCAAGGCCGCGCAGATCGCGTCAGCCTCGTCTCGGGTCCGAACCGGGTAGGTCCCCAAGTCCAAGAGCGCCTCGGCCAAGGGTGGACCCGGAGTACTGCGGCCAAGCGCGCGAAGGAGAGGGCTCATGGAGAACGAGTCTAGGCAGCCCGATCAAGCCCCGCACCATTCAGCGTAAAGCCGAGTTCGTAGGAGGGAGACTCCGCGGCACGCCTCTGCTGTGGCCTGGGCGTTGACCACAGAGCACCGATCCACCCCAGGAGCACCCCCCTCGAAGCGAGTCGTAATCGATGGCCGGGGGACCCCACGGCCCAAGTAAGATCTAGCCCTAGTGATCGCCTCGGACGACGGCCTCGACACCGCCCTCGCGCGGGTCCTCCACGAGCAAGGCAGCGTGGACCTCGGCTCGCTCCAGCGAGCGCTGGAGGAGGTTCGCCTCGAGCGCTCGACGGACCCCGGTCAGAGCCTCGCCCTGACCCTCCAGCGTCAGGACCTCGTCTCCCGCGAGGCCCTCGAGCGCGCCTTCGAGGCGCTCGGCGAACGCGCCGGGCGGGGGCATGAAGCCGCTCTCCAGCGGCTCGGAATCCCCCCCGACCTCGGACCCTATCGCGTGGCTCGAGAGCTCTCGAGAGGAGGCATGGGGGCGATCCACGAGATCGTTCACGAGACGAGCGGAGTCTCCTTCGCTCTCAAAACGATCCTGCCGGGGATCGGCGAAGGCATGGGCGAAGAGCTCGAGCGCTTTCGGCGCGAAGGCGAGGCCCTCGGCCGCCTGAACCACCCCCACGTCGTCCGAGTCCACGGCGCCAACCTCGAGGGCCCAGTCCCCTATCTGATCCAAGACCTCCTCCCGGGCGGGACGCTCCAGGAGCGAATCGACCGCGGCCCCTTCCTCGTCCTCGACGCCTTGGAGCTGATTCGCCAGCTCGGAGAGGGCCTCGAGCACGCTCACGAGCGCGGGGTCCTCCACCGAGACCTCAAGCCCCTCAACGTCCTCTTCGACGACCGCGACCAAGCCCGCCTGGTCGACTTCGGACTGGCGCGCTTCGCCGGCGGGAGCTCCCTAACGCGCACCGGACAGCTCCTGGGGACCCCGGCCTACATGGCTCCCGAACAAGCCATGGGCGGCGCCGTCGACGAGCGGAGCGACGTCTACGGCCTGGGAGGAATCTTGTTTGCCGTCCTCACAGGACGTCCCCCCTTCGAGGGCGGCGGGCTCGGGATCCTAGCGGCAGTGGTTCAAGATCCCCCCCCCGACGCCTCCAGCCTGAACCCTGCGGTCCCGCGCTGGCTCGACCAAGTCCTGTCCTGTGCCCTGGCCAAGGACCCTGACGAGCGCTACCCGAGCGTCAGGGCCCTCCTGGAGGCCATCGAGGCTCAGCAGGCCCCACCCCAGCGCGCCAGCTGGCGTGTTCCGCTCTTGGCGCTCTTGGCCCTGATCGTGATCGCTGGGGCTGGAATCGGCTTCCAGCTCGCTCAGCGAGCTCACACCGTGAGCCGCGCCGAGGACGAGCTGGCACAGCACCTAGAACCGAAGCGAGGCGCCCCTCAGCGCTTCGCGGACCTCGCCCGCGAGCTCCCCCGCCTCCGGCGGACGATCGCCAAGGAGACGCGCCCGGTCCTCTTGGCTTCGGGTTTGGCCGCCATCGGCGCCGACGACCAAGAGCGCGCCTCTAAAGTCCTCGAGCGACTTCGTGAGTTGCCAGACGCCAAGACTGAGATCAACCTCCTCCAGGCTTGCCACGACGCCCGCTGGAGCGAGGACAAGACCGCGCTCAAGGACGCCGACCGGAGGCTGGAGATGGAGCTGGGCCGGATCAAGGTCGGCTTCGTCGACTACCGCCTCCTCCGTGCGCGCGCCAAGACCCTGCTCGAAAAACACCCCGTCCAGGCGATCGAGCGCTTCTTCGCCGCGGACTGTCCCCTCGACGTCGAGCCCTGGCAGACCTTGCTCAGGAAGGCCGCAGCCGACGCCGCTGTCGCCGGGAAGTTCCCGCCAGAGCTGAGGCGTCAGCTCGCCCGAGCCCTCCCCGCCCACGCGCGTGAGTTTAGGAGCCTCGAGGACTGGGCGGAGCTCATGCGCAAGCCCACCTTCCCCAGCCTGGTCGAGCTCCTGGAGGTCACGGGCAGCGTCCCTGCACCCTTTCGCGCCCCGACCCGTGCCTTTGCCCAGCGAGTCCTGGCCACCGCCAGGATGCCGGACCCACCTCCTGGCGCCTCACCCACGGCTGAAGGCGTGTATTGGCGTCAACCAATTCGCGGGCTCGAGCTCCGACTGGAGCTCCCCGTCTCGATCGCCGTCTATCGAACCTTGGCAGACTGGCTCCTCGTGACCCAGCATCTTGAGCTCGAGGGCACCGACGAGCTGATGCGCGTCTCGCGCGACGCCCTCCACGCCATAGGCCCCCGAATCGACAACGAGCACTCTCGCGAGCGAACTCGCCTCTACGAGCTCTACCTGATCCTCGATCCCGACGCCCTCGAGCTGGGGACCTACGCCCTCACGGCCAGCGCCTTTTACGGGCCCCAGATCCGACACGCCAGCCACACCATCCGAACCCTGGCCGCGCGCCGGCCCGCCTCCCAGCGAGAGTTCTGGGACCTCTGGACCTGCCACCTCGCCGTGCTGCGCTCGCCGCCCCGGGGCTGGCCCCAGCCCGCGCGCCGCGCCTACGCCTGGGTCTGGCGGGAGCGGCTCCTGGCCCTCGAGCCCTGGGTTCGAGCGACCACCAAGGGCACAGCGGCCTTCGACGCTCTGAACCGGGACCCCACGGTCCACGAGGTCACGCGGATCTACGACGACCTCCTAGCGGTGCTCTTGTTTAGCCTCGCGCGGGCCTCCCTCGAGCTGGAGGAGGCCCACGTCGCCCTGAACTACTTTCGGGAGTTCAAGTCCCTCGCCGACGTTTATCCCAACGAAGGCTGGCTGGGGGAATACATGGTGACCCTCTCCCGAGCCCACCAGAGTCGCCTCACCCCTCCCGAAGACCTCCCCCAGATCCGAGAGGCCCTGACGCACGAGCTCCTGCTCGCGGTCCAAGGCGCCCTCCCTGATCACCTCCCCTATATCCTCGACACCGTGTGGGTCGAACGCGAGCTCCTCGACGAGGACGTGTATCGAGCCATGATCAAGCACGGGCAGCGCCTCCTGAACAGGCGCCCCAACCTCTACACCCTCAGGGTTCGCTTGGCCTGGTTCGCCCTCAAGCTCGGCCAAGAGGAGGAGGCAGAGAGCCTCCTCCGTGAGGCCGGCCGCATCCTCTCAAGGCGCCGGACCCGGGTTTGTGACAAAGATCTGGCGGACCGAATCTTGGGCGCGTCTGCCAGCAAGCTGACCCTCGAGCAGGTCCTATTCCTCTTGGACCTCCTCTCGAAGCGAAGCCTCTACCCCCAGATCCCCCCGAAGCGAGGGACCACAGACCCGGCCTCGCCCGAGCAGCAGTGACCTCCACGCCTTGGCTCACGCGCGCCGCGCTCCTCCTGGCCGACGCCCTCCTCCTGGGACTCTGCCTGGCCCTCGGCTACTACCTTCGCTTCGAGCACGGGGTCCTAGAGCTCGTCAACTCTCCTGCGCCGCCGCTCCAAGACTATGTCCAGGCCTACCTGGCTCTGGTCCTCGTGTTCGCCCTCGTCCTCTCGACCCGCGACCTCTACACCAAGGTCGGGCCACGACACTTCGACGTGGTCGAGCGGACCTGGGGTGCCGTGACGCTGGCGTCGCTCGTCCTCCTGGCGGGGACCTTCTTCGTTCGGGCCCTCAGCTACTCCCGCGCCGTCGGAATCCTGACCTGGGGCGCGGCCCTCTTGCTCCTCCCCCTCCCCCGGCTCCTCCTCCTGCGCTGGCGGCGGAGCCGCTACGCCCGGGGCCTCGACCTGTGCCCGGTCCTCCTCATCGGGCGCGGTCAGCGAGCCCGGCAGATCGGGGCCCGCCTCCAGGCTCTCCGCCGCGAGGGAATAAACGTCGTCGGCCGCCTCGCACCCGGGCAGGCTCCTGAGCCTGACCAGCCAAAAGACTCGGCTGACGCCCCCCCGCTCCTCCCCCTCAGCGAACTCGAGCGAGCGCAAGGAGAGACGGGAGCGCGAGAGGTCCTCGTCGCGGAGGAGCTCGCGGACGAGACCTTCTACGAGCTCCTCGAGCGCTGCGAGCGGCTGGGCCTCGAGATCCGCCTCCTCCCCCAAGTCCTCGACCTCTTCGTGAACCAAGCCGACCTCGGCGAGCTGCGAGGCCTCCCCTATATCTCCGTTCGCGAACACCGCCTGGGTGGATTGGCGGCGATCGCCAAGCGGACCCTCGACCTCTTGGTCGGTGGCGGCCTCTTGCTCCTCTGCGCTCCCCTGATCGGAGTCCTGACCCTCCTCGTTCGCCGCGACGGTCACGGCTCGGGGCTCTTTCACCAAGTCCGGGTCGGACAAAACGGCGCGACCTTCCGGATCTGGAAGCTCCGCTCCATGGTCGGAGATGCCGAGGAGCGACTCGGAGAGCTGATCGACGTCGAGACCCTCGAGAGCCCCGTCTGGAAAGACCCCAGCGACCCGCGCGTGACACCGCTGGGCCGCTGGCTGCGCCGCTTCAGCCTCGACGAGCTCCCTCAGCTCTACAACGTGGTCCGCGGGGACATGAGCCTGGTCGGGCCCCGCCCAGAGGTCGAAGCCATGGCCAAGCGCTACGACGCTCACCAGCGCCGTCGCCTCAAGGCCAAGCCTGGCCTGACTGGGCTCCAACAGATCAGCGCCCGGGGAGTCGTCGACCTCGAGGAGCGGATCGCCCTCGACGTCTACTACACCCGCAGGCGGACCCTCCTCTTCGACCTCTGGATCCTGGCTAGAACGCCGCTGGCCGTCCTCCGCGGACGCGGCGCCTGGTGACGAGCTCCTGCTGGGAGATCCCGCTCAGGAGATTAGAGTGAGCGCCATGACTCCTCGCCGCGCCCTCGTCACGGGTTCGTTCCTCCTCGTCTCACTCGGGCTCGTCACGGGCTGCCCGCCGGCCCAGCCGCGCAAGAAGACGCCGCCCCTCCCTGAGCCTCTGACGAAGCAGGAGCTTCAAGAGGTCCGCCTGGCTTGCGCCATGTGCCACGTGTTCCCGCCGGCGGACGCCCTCCCCAAAGAGCGCTGGAAGGCCCTGATCCCGACCATGGCGACGATGCCGGGGCCCAAGCAGCCGACGCCAGCTCAACTCGAGCTCGCCCAGCGCTACTACGCCCTCGAGGCTCCGCTTCAGCTCCGGCGCCTGAAGCCAGCCAAGGGGAGCGGCCCCAAGGCCTTTCTCCGCGAGGGCTTCACGCCACAGCGCAAGGAGTTCCTCAGCTCTCAGGCCCCGGCGGTCTCGAACCTGCGCTTCGTGTCGCTAAGCGACACGAAGAAGCAAGACCTCCTGATCTGCGAGCTGCGGAGCCGCTCGCTCTTTCTCCTCCCAGCCTGGGCCAAGGGCAAGTCACGCCAGATCCGCGGCCTAGCGCGAGAGCTGGGCCACCCGGCCCACGTCGAGCTGGCTGACCTCAACGGTGACCAACGCCCCGACTTCGTGGTGGCTGGACTGGGAGGACTGAACCCCACGAATGAGCCACGCGGCGGCGTAGAGCTCCTGCTCCAGACCCCCAAGCGCACCTTCCAGAAGCTGCGCGTCGCCGAGAAGATCGGCCGGGCTGCAGACGCTCAGCCCCTAGACTTCGACGGCGACGGCGACCTGGACCTGGTCGTGGCGGCCTTCGGCTGGCGCGGCCCGGGGCAGCTCTTGCTCCTGGAGCGAACTGGGGGGAGCGCGACTGCCCCTGAGTTCCAGCAGCGCGTCCTCGACGAGCGGGACGGATTCGTGGGCGTCCAGGCCACCGACCTCGACGGCGACGGGAAGCTGGATCTGGTCGCCCTCCTCGCTCAGCACCACGAGCAGGTGGTCTGGTTCCGGCAGGGCGCCAAGGGCGAGTTCACACCGCTCACGCTCTACGCCGCGCCCCACCCGGCCTGGGGCAGCTCGGGCCTCGAGCTGGTCGACCTCGACCGGGACGGCGACACCGACGTCTTGGTGTCTAACGGTGACACTCTGGACGACCAGCTCCTCAAGCCCTACCACGGGGTCGGCTGGCTCCGCCGGGAGGGCAACGAGGCCGACGGGAGCCCCAAGTTCAGCTACCAGCGGATCGGCGATCTCTACGGCTGCGAGTCCGCGACGGCCGGCGACCTCGACGGCGACGGCGACCTCGACGTCGCCGCGGCCTCCTGGGTGCCGCAGATCTCACCCAACGAGTGGACCTCCCTCGACTCGGTGGTCTGGTTCGAGCAGAGCGCCAGCGGCTGGATCAAGCACGGAATCGAACAAGGTCGCTGCATTCACCCCTCGATAGCCCTCGGCGACTACGACGCCGACGGAGACCTCGACCTGGCCGTGGCGAACTACGTCTGGATCGGCGAGGGCGACGTCCCCACGACCCGAGCCGAGTTCGTGACCCTGTTCACGGCTCAGCCCAAGTAGCCAGCTGATTCAGCGGGCCTCTGGGTAGCCGAGGGCGACGCGGAAGCCTGCCGCGGTGTTCGTGTAGTAGGGGTGCACCCGCGCGCGATTCGTGGCCCGCAAGCTCTCGCTGTCGGAGTTCCAGCCGCCGCCGCGCTGCACGATGTGCTCGCCAGAGCCTGGCCCCTGGGGGTCGCTGACGGGCTCCGGTCCATAGCTCGAGTAGTGGTCGCTGACGAACTCCCACACGTTGCCCGCCATATCGAGATTCCCGAAGGGCCCCTTGACCCGCGGAAAGGACCCACAGGGGCTGGTGGTCTCGTAGAGGTCGCCTGTGTTGCGGTTGCACTGCCCGCTGCCCTGGGGGGGCTCGTCTCCCCAGGGATAGAGGCTGCCCTCAGGGCCCCGAGCCGCCCACTCCCACTCGGCCTCGGTCGGGAGCCGCAGCCCTGCCCAGCCACAGTAGGCCTGGGCGTCGTCCCAGGTGACCTGAGTCACTGGATGCCGGTGCGCGTTCTCGCGCTCGAAGGGGAAAGGGGGCGGACGCTTGCGCTCGGTCTCGAGGCAAAAGCGCAGGTATTGCTTATTGCTGACCTCGTAGGTCCCCAGGAAGAAGCCTTTCGTCAAGGTCACTTGGTGACGTGGGTCCTCGTCGAGGTCGATTTCTCCGGCGTCGGCGCCCATCCAGAAGGTCCCGGGCGGCACATAGACCAGGAGCGAGTCGTCACGCTCGTAGCGGTAGTCACCGCGGGTCGTCGCGAAGCCCAGCCCGGGAGGGAGGGGCAGGGGCGCGCGCCGCTCGGCGGGAAGCTCGCGATACCAGCGCGGAACCGAGACCCGATCGACCTCGACCACGAGGGGCGTCTGAGCGTTGCCAGCCTCGTCGACGGCGCTCAGTTCGAAGCGGTTAGCGCCGCCCCGCAGCCGGACCTCGAGTTCGAAGCTCTGTCCCGGAAGGACTTTTCGCTTAGCCCGCCCTAGCTCGACCTCGACCCAGGGGGAGGCGTCCTCGACCCGGCCTCGCAGGACGAGGCTCTCCTCGAAGGTCGCCTGCGGGAAGGGCTCGAGGAAGACCTTCGGGGCCAGGGTGTCCCGGGCGGCCGCCGTGCTGCGAGTCGCGGCGAACACGCCTCCCCCCAAGATCACGAGCGCCAACAGGAGCCCAGCCATGTAGGGAACCTTGGAGCGGTGTCGACGCCAGGCCCGCTGGAAGCCGCTGTGCTCGCTGGCGCTGACGTCTCCCCCCGTCAGCCAGGCGTCTAGGTCTCGGGCGAAGGCGTTTCCGTCGGGATAGCGCTCGACTGGGTCCGGCTCGAGGGCTAGGTGGCAGATCGCCTCCAGCTCAGCGTCGGCGTCGGGCGCCAAGGCGCGAACCGACTCCGGATCGGCCTGGTAGACCCGCAGCTCGAGTTCGCGGAGGGAGCGCCCGTCGAAGGGATAGACCCCGGTCAGGCAGCGGTAGAGCATCACGCCGAGGGCCCACACGTCGGCTGGGGGTCCCGAGAGCCCTCGCTCGCCGGCGTAGGTCTCAGGCGCCATGTAGTAGGGCGTCCCGACCATGGCGCCGGTCTGGGTCAGGCGGTCTTGGCCGGCCATGAAGGCCAGCCCGAAGTCCGCCACGCGCACGCGCCCGGCGCGGTCGATCAGAATGTTGTCCGGCTTGACGTCCCGGTGGACCACGCCCCGTTCGTGGGCGTGCCCGAGGGCCAGCGCCACGTCTCGCAAGAGCTCGACCTGAGCCCGGGTATCGAGTCCTTCGGTGACTTCGTCTAGGGTCCGGCAGTCCGGGACGAGCTCATAGGCGAGGTAGGGGAGCCCCTCGATCTCACCGGCGGCGTGAACGCGGAGGATCCCCGGGTGACGGAGCTGAGCGGTGACCTCCCCCTCTCGGCGAAAGCGCAGGAGCGAGCGCTGGCTGACGCTCTCGCTGTTGGCGACCTTGATCGCGAGCTCCCGGCCTGAGGCGTCTCGCGCCTTGAGGACCAGGCCCATGCCTCCCTCGCCGAGCTCGCCCAAGATCTCGAAGCGCTGCGAGAGGAGCGCTAGAGCCTCGCGGCGAGAGAAGGTCCGCGGGGGCTCGTCCGGGAGCTCTATCGCAGGGCGCCCAGGACCCTCGCTGTCGGTCAGCGCGAAGTCGCCTCCCCGGGATCCGCCGCGGGTCGAGTCGAGGCCGTCGAGGAGCCCTCCCTGCGGCTGGTGTTGAGTCCGACTGGCGCCTGGAGCGGGCGCGACCGGGCCCGCGCTCTCGAGGCCGAGGGGGAGGCTCCCCGACTCGTTTCGCGAGCGCCAACTCGGCGTCGGCTCAGGCTCGGTGATCCGCGAAGCGCGACCCCGCCAGGTCGGCTGAGCCCGCGTCGCCTCGAGGTCGTCGAGGTCGAGGGGATCGGGAGGAGGTTGAGATCCCGGAGGCGCGGGCATGTCCCGATCGTCGCAGGCCGAGGCCCGATCTTCAGCAACCGAAACGTGGCCCTTGTTGGATCAGCGCTCCGTGGCCAACTCCTTGACCAGCTCCTCGAGATCCTCACGCTCGCTGGGCCAGATGGTCTTCCTGACCTCGAGCTCGTGACTCAGGAACTCGATCGCCTCCGAGCGCCGACCCAGGTCACGAAGGACGAGCGCCCGCTCCCGCCGCACGCCGCTCGCAGCCTCGCGCCCCTGCGCCGCCCGGTTCACCAACTCCAGGGCCTTGGCTGGGTCCCCGCTCAAGCGAGCCAGGGTGGCGCCGAGGAGCCAGCGCTCAGAAAAGAGGGCCAAGCTGGAGGCCCGCTTGAACTCCCTGTCTACAACCGCGAGCGCCCGCCGCGCGAGCTCGAGGTCCGAGAGGTCGAGGTGCGCTTGGGCCAGGGCGAGGAGATGCAAAGCCATGACGTTGCTGGGGACGCCGAGGGCGCCGAAGCACTGCGCGCGATTGAGCACCAAGCCCTGTTCCTGGCGGCCCTTCGCACCCTGGTGGCGCAGGATCTGGGCCTTCAAGGAGAGCCCGAGGACCTTCCAGCGGACCTCCTTCGACCCGTAGACCAGGTCGTCGTAGGCCGCGAGGGCTTCCTCGTCGCGGCCCAGGCGCCGCAGCAAGAGGCCCTGCTCTAGCTGCACCAAGGGGCGCAGCTCGGAGTAGCCCTCCGCCGCTGCCAGCGCACGATCGAGGCTCTCGAGCGCCTGGGGGTCTCTGAGGGAGGCCTCCAGGCGAGCGATCCAGAGCTCCAGACGCAGGCTCGGCTCCTTGGCCCCGCGCGCCGCTCGAGCCGCCTCGAGCTCCCGACGCCGGGCGCGTTCAGCCTCCTCGGGTGGCGCCGACTTCAGGAAGACTCCGCCGCAGGACTCGAAGACAGCCGGGAGCCAGAAGTCATTCGCGGCCTGCGCGTCGACCCTGCTCGCGGCCCGCGCCAGGTCGTCCAGGGCTCCGCTGAAATCGGCCCGGTGCTGCGCGCTCCGCTCCCCCACCCAGACTGTGGTCTTGATCAGGACCTCCTCGATCGCGTCGACGAAAGCGCGTAGCTCAGGCGGGAGGAGCGCCAGGGCGCGCGGGAGCAGGGCGCTCGTTCGCTCCTCGAGCGCTCCGCCCCCCTGGACACTGAACTGAATCGCGGCCCGGCAGAAATTCCGCGCGCTGGCCGGGTCTCCGAGGCGCTCGAAGAGCGCCTGGGTGACCAGCACCCGGAGGAATGAGGGGGCCCGCCCTTCGAAGTGTCGCAGCGCCAGCTCCCCGACTCGCGAGGCGGAGAGCCCTGCCGAGATCACCTCGTCCCAGAGCGGCTTGATCTGACCGACGTGCTGGAGGTGGCTGAGAGCCTCGCCGTAGGCTGCCTCCGCCTGGGCGCCCTTCCCCGAGCGCGCCGCGGCTAGCCAGACCTCGAAGCAGGGCGCGAGCTTGATCGCGGCGTTCAGGCGCAGCCTCGCGCTCTTTGAGAGCCCGCCCGCCAGCTCGCACTGCCCGAGGGCCGCCAGGATTCGCCCGCGCAGCTCTGGGCCTAGCCCCTTCGAGGAGGCCAGGGCCTGCTGGGCGGAGCGAAGCGCCTCTCGCTCTCGACCGAGGCCGAGCAGGGCGCGAGCCCGGAGGAGGTGATAGCGGGCCGGCTCTCCGAGCTCCTCGCCGCACCAGCTCCTGAGGAGATCCAAGACGAGGAGCGCCTTCTGCTCCTCCCCCAAGACCCTCAGCCTGGCCTCGGCAGCCTCGAGGAAGACCTCGGCCCGGGAGCGAGTCAGGAAGTTTCGGCTGTGCCCGATAAAGCTCAAAGAGGCGCTCCCTACCTTGGGAGAGAGACTCCAGGCGTCGAGCCGAGCGCGCTCCAGCTTGGCGAGGACCCGTGCCTCCTTGACCGTTCCGCCTCGCTTGAGGATCTTCTCCGCGATGGCGGGCGGGCTCCAGTAGGCGCGAGCCAGGGCTGCCTGGGTGTCCTTCGGGTGCGCCTCGAGCCACTTGCGGACGTTGTGCAGCGCGCTGAAGGCCAGGGTCCGGTGGGCGTCCGGCAGAGCTCGCCGGGCGCGAAAGACCCGGTCGAGGCCCTCGTAGAGCTCCGACCAGCCAGGCCGGAGGTTGATCCCCTTCTGCAGCTCAGGGACGCTCCCGCGCCAGGGCTCCTCGCCCAGGCTGAGGAGGGCGCTCACCAGGGCCAGGTGGTGAGGCTGAGTCCTATCGAGCTTCCTCGACGCCAGCGCGAGCGATCTCTTGAAGAGGAGCTGGTAGCGCTCCGACGTGGGCCGGACCTCCTCGAGGGCCCGGCTCAGGATCCGGAACTCGAGCCTCGCCCGCAGCTCAGGACGCGCGCGCTTCCCTCCCAGGGCCTGCTCCACCCTCCGCGCCGCCAACTCCCAGAGTCCCTGCTCCAGGTGCTTCGAGACGAGGTCTTCGATCGAGGCGTGGTGCTTCTTGCGGAGGGCAGCCACGAGCCGCACCAGGGGATCTGGATCGGAGACGAGCCTCCTGCCCTTGATTCCAGGCGCAGCGGCGAGGCGCTCGAGGTGGTCAGCGCAGAGCAAGACCTCCAATCGAGACGCTCCCTTGAGGACCCCCCTCAGGAGACCCTCGACCTCGGCTGACTTCGCCGTCAGGGCTGTGAGCTCCACCATCAGGATTCGGTCGCGCTGCACGTCTCCGGGGCCAAGCCGCTTGGCGGCCGCGCGGCTCTGCTCGAGCTCCCCCAGGTGGGCGAGGGCGAGGGCCCGCAGGAGCTGGTGCTGGGTCGTCGAGCGTCCCCTCGCGGGCATTCGAGCGAGGCCCTCGAGGGCCGCCTCGGGACGCCGCGTGCGAAGCAGCGCTCGGGCCGTGAGGAGCACGCGGTGGTAGCGGACGCCGTCGTCGTAGCCTTCCGGGAGCGTTGGGGCCTGGGACAAGACCCTCAGCGCCTCGATCGGCTGGCCTGCTTCGAGCAAGAGCGCCCCGAGGCGATTACCAGAGTGGCCTCTCAGGACCGGAGAGCAGGCCAGGTCACCCGCGAGGGACCGCCAGAGCGGATTCGAGTCGGTGCGCGCGAACCCCAGGGTCATTTCGCCGCGGAAGTAGTTCGCAGCAGAGAGGAGCCAAGGGCGCTGAGTCCTGACGGCCTCCGCCACCACTTCGTCCACCGCGGACACGAAGACCCGGGGGTATTTACCCGCGATCAGCTCGAGGCGAGCGCCATAGAAGAGCACCTTCCAGCGCGCCCCCCCGGCTGTCTCCCAGGCCGAGATCCGGGCTCGTGCCCGCGCCACGACAGGCTCGGCCGATCCCCTGGTCAGGCGCTGAATCGCGAGGCTGGCGAGGCCCTGGTGCAGCGCCAGCGCGCGCTCCGGATCGCGCGGCCCCTCGGCCAGGGCGCGCTCGAGCGCCACCTCCCAGCCCACGTGCCTCGCGAAGATCTCAGGCGTGGGCGCCAGGAAGGGATCCTTCAAGAGGCCCGTCAGAGCCTGGAGCCCGCGACCCCAGGTGGAGTTCGGGGTCGAGTCGGCTCCTGCGGCGGCGAGGCCGGCTAGGACGTCCGCCCTCTCCTTGCGGCGTCGCCAGGTCGAGGAGGCCTCCCCCTCTCGCTCGACCTCGGCCCGCAGGAGGAGGTAGCGCAGCCAGACCTCGTGGAGGTCAGCGGACTCAGCCAGGGCCTGATGCCCTTGCTCCCAGGCCCGGGTCGCGATCGCCGCGCGCACGCGAGCCTCGACGTCTTGGGCGAGCCCTGGAGGAGCGCTGGCCTGGGGTTTGGCGGAGGGAGCCTCCGCGACGGACACCTCCGGAGAAGGTCTGGCGCTCGCGAGGGGCCTCTCGAGCGGCGTAGGAGCGGTCGCGAACCAGACCCCGGCCACGCCGGAGAGAAAGGCTCCGAGGGCGCCTGCGACCAGGAACAGCCTGCTCCCCCCGGTCCGCCTGGCCTTCTCGCGTGAGAGCTCTCGGAGGGCCTCCTCCAGAATGTCCACGGAGTCGTATCTGTCTTCCGGCGACTTCTCCAAGCACTTAAGGACGATCGCCTCCAGGTCGGGTGTGACCGAAGCCAGGGCCGAGGGGGGAGTCGGCCGTCGCTCCTTGGTCGCCACGACCGCCTCTAGGAGGCTGGGCGCCGAGATCGGCGGGACCCCGGTCAGCGCGGCATAGAGCACGGCCCCCAGGCCGTAGACGTCGGTGGCAGGCGTGGCCTGGCCCGACTGACCCATGGCCTGCTCGGGGGCCCAATAGCCAGGAGTCCCGATCAGGGCCCCGGTTTGAGACAGGTCGCCTGAGACCTCGCCTGCGAGATCCTTGGTCAGCCCGAAGTCGGTGATCACGTAGCGCTCGTCTGGGGTGACCAGGACGTTCTCGGGCTTGAGGTCTCGGTGCAGGATCCCTCGGGAGTGAGCGACCGTCAGCGCTGAGCAGAGCTGGATCCCGAGGGCGCAGGCCTCTTCGCTCGAGAAGCCGCCGCGAGCGCGGATCAGGCTCTCGAGGCTCTGGCCTGGGACCCGGGGCATGGCCAGCCAGGGCACGCCGTCTTGGACCCCGGCGTCCACGATCGAGACCAGGCCAGGGTGCGAGAGCTCGGCCAAGGCCCGAGCCTCGCGCTTGAAGCGGCGTCGCTGGGTCTCGTCCGCGGCTCGACCGGCGCTGAGGGTCTTGATCGCGAGCTCCCGCCCCAGCTTGGGATCCCACGCCAGGTAGACGACGCCCATGCCCCCGCTACCGAGGACGCCGCTCGTGGGATAGGGACCGAAGGTTGGGCCGGGGCTCATGCTCTGACGTTGCCACCCTCGCCGCCCCCTCGCCACCTCTCAGGCAGGGGAAAGGGCCCGCCCCTGAGAGCGAGGGGGAGACAGGACGCAGAGGAGGTAGATCAGGAGCAGCCCCAGGCTCAGCCCGCCCCAGGCCTCGAGGACCGAGCCCAGAGCGCCCAGCCCCCGGCTGGGGAGGAGGAAGAGCGCCGCCGTCAGGAGGGTCGCTCCCCAGCGACGCCGCGAGGCCGCGCCGCTGGCAAGGTCCCAGGCCAGGAACGCGACGGGAGCCAGGAGGACCACGAAGTGAGCCTTCCAGGTGACCGGCGAGAGGAGGGCCGAGAGCGCCAGGACGCTCGCTGCCGCGCGAGGGGCCGAGACGCGACCTCGCTGGCGCAGCCAGAGGGCGGCGAGGAGTCCTGCGGCGACGAGAGCGCCCGCCGCGGCGCGGGACACGGGCTGGACCCAGCTCAGCTCGAAGCGGAACAGGAGCCGCTCCGGGCCAGGGGCGTCCGCCGCGACGCTCCCGGCCAGGAGGCGCTGGATCGTCGCCGCCAGCGAGGCGTTGTCGGGCCTCGCGCTCACGGCGTTGGCGAAGCGGGGCATTAGCTCGAACCACTCGCGAAGCTGAGCCAGGTAGTCCCCCGGATAGACGAGGCCCGCCAGGAGCAGCGCGCCGGCCCCGGTCAGGCAGGCCGCGCCCAGCCCTCGCCAGCGTCGATCGGCTGCCAGCCACGGCAGGAGCAGCCAGGACGTGGGCTTGATCACCAACGCCAAGCCGATCAAGGCGCCGCCCCGGAGCGACCGCTGGCGATAGACCTCCAGCAGACCCAGCCCGAGCATGAGCGCCAAGAAGGCGTTGACCTGTCCGTGCCCCAGGTCGTTGACCACGAAGCGCCCCAGCAGGAGCGCCAAGAGCCCGAGCCAGAGCGCAGGTCGCCGCAGGACTCCTCCGCGGACCTCGCCCGAGCCCTCCTCCCCCTCGGGAGGCCCGGGGGCGGACCCGGGGGCCTCGTCGGGCGGCTCGGGGCCTGGGGCGGCTCTCCCGCAGAGTCGTCGCGTGACGCGCAGAGCGCCCCAGAGCGCGAGGAGGCTCGCCAGGAGCCAGAGTCCGCGCAGCGCGACGTAGGGGATCCGGGCGGTCCAGCCCAGGGAGGCCGCGAAGGGCGGGAGGTAGGTGTAGGCCGTCGTCGAGCGCCCGCTGGCGGGCTCTCCGGGGCCTGCTTCGTCGAAGTAGTAGAGGGAGCTGCCCGCCCAGAAGCGCTGAGCTCCTCGCTGGTAGAAGCGAGTGTCCCCGCGGGTCGGGGCGTTGTGGCGGAAGGTCGCGCGATAGCCGAGGACCCCCACCAGGATCAGGGTCGCTAGGAGCGCGGCCCAGCGGAGCCGCTGCAGCCAGCCCTCGAGGCGGTCCAGGGCCAGCGAGCCGCCGCCTTCTTCGCTCTCTTCGTCCTTCGTCGACGTCGCGCGCACCTCGCTCACGGCCTACCCAGCCAGAACACCCGGAGGGGCACTCCGCCGGGGGCTTGGACGCTCTGGCCTGGCTGGCCGAGGAGCTCGCCGACTCGGGCCGTCCTCGCGCGGTCGGCCTCGTCCTCCTCCACGAGCACGAGGGCGTCGGCTCGCTCGGTCCGCGCCGCCCGCGCGATCGCCTCGGGGCTTCGCGGCTCGTCGGGGACGAGCCAGATCAGCTCGAGGGCCTGGGCCCTGGCGTAGAAGGCGGCGCGCGAGTCGTGGGCCAAGACGCGCTGCGCGCCGCGCTCGGCCAAGACGCGACCGGCCTCGCGATAGCTGGCCTTGGGCGCGCGCCGGGGCCGGACCCCCAGGGCCAGCGAGGCGCCCAAGAGGGGCACTAGGAGGACCGCCCAGCGCTGGTAGCCTCGAGCGGCCTTGGCCTCGGAGAGCCAGCGCGAGCCGAGGGCGGCCAGGAGCGGGATCGCGAGCAGGGCCAGCGGAGCCGCGTAGCGTCGATCGGGGCGGATCAAGACGTAGGCCGTGAGGAGCGCGGCGCCCGTCCCGCAGAGGAGGCGCCCCACCAGGCGAGGGTCAGGGGCGTCCTGGCCCTCGCGCGACTCCTGGGGCGGGTCCTCAGCCCGCTTGCCCACGAACCACACGAGGGCCGGCGCCAGCCCCAGCGCGGGCCAGAGCGCCTGCCCCAGGCGCCGGAGCTGCTCGCCGAGGTTCGCGGCTCCCGCGGCCAGGGTCCACTCTCCGAGGTGATAGCCGAGGTTCCGCTTGAGGGTCAGCTTCCAGGCCCCGCCCTGGCTCCCGCCCAGGACCGACTCGCTCCGGATCGCGACCATGAACCCGACCACGATCAGGAGCGCAGGCCAGCTCAGCCAGGCCAAGTCCGCCGCGCGACGTCGCCAGGGGACGCCTGGCCGCGGCCAGAGCAGGAGCCCGCCTCCGGCGACCAGGACCAGGACGCCTTCGGGGCGCGCCAGGTAGCCCAGCCCACCCAAGGCCCCAGCCAGGAGCCCCCAGGCTGCTCCGCCCCGCGCGCTCCGTGGGCCGCCCAGCCGCGCCAGGGCCCAGAGGGTCCAGGGGAGGGTCGCCAGGAAGAGCGGCTCTGAGAGGACCTCCCCGCCGAGCTCTACGAGGAGGGGGAGGAAGGCCGCCAGCCAGGCCGCCAAGAGGGCAGCCCGCCTCCCTGCCAAGCGCTGAGCCAGGAGAGCGACTCCGATCACGGAGAGCGCCCCGCAGGGGGCTGCCAGCGCGAGGGCCTGGGCCTCGCTGACGCCGGTCAGGCGCCCGAGGGCGGCGATCAGGAGGGGGAAGCCTGGGGCGGTGTGACGCTGGAAGGCGGCCGGATCCCCGGCCGCGAACTGACGCGCCGTCTCGAGGTAGGCGATCCCGTCCCGCGAGATCACGCTCGCTCGCAGGCCCCCGACCAGGCGCCAGACGCCTCCGGCCAAGGCCAGCGGCACCACGTGTCGCCACGGGACGCATGACGCCTGCTGCGCCGGCGTTTCAGCGCTCGCGGCCGAGGCGCCTGGCGAGACCTCGGAGGAGCCCTCCTCCGAGGTCAGCTCGCTCTCCTGGCGTTGGGGACGCCCTGGCTCGGCCGACGCGCCGCGACCTCAGCCCAGCTCCAGCGCGTGAGGGCGGCGTTTCCGTGGTCGAGGAGGCAACGCACCGGCCGAGCTCCCGCTCAGCGGAAGGGAGCCTCGCTGACGTCCACGACGTAGGAGGACATTTCACCGGGCTTGCGCTCGAGGTGATAGGTCATGCCGTCTTTGCAGTCGAGGATCAGGGTCTGCCGCTGGTAGGGAGTCGGGGACTCGTCGTCCATGCCGGCCTCGACCCTGACCGTCACTCTGCGACGTCCGGGCGCGACCATGACCTCGAAGGAGTGGCGAGTGGTCGGCTGACCGTCGACCTTCCAGATCGTGATGTCCACCCCCGGCCGGACGATGGCGTGGGGCTGCTCGTATTCGTCGGGGCCGCCGTAGTAGACGCCCACACAGCCGCTGCTCAGCGTCAGGGCGCAGAGCGCCAACGCCAGGCTCAGGGCTCGCCAAGGGCGACGGGTCCGGTTCGTCATACAAGCTCCCGGCGGTCTCTCCGCCACGCGCGCGGACACGCTACCACGCGAGGTTTAAGGGGCGAACGCTGTGGTTCAAGGGTCGGCGAGACGAGCGCTCCGCGGCCGCAGCCAGAGGTCCCCAGAGGACGCCTTGGCGCTGAAGCAAGAGGCGCCCGCCTCAGGCGGGCACGGGAGGCCGCTGCGAAACCAAGCGAAGCCTCCTCGACCCGCTCCGCCAAACGGAGCTTCCATTCCCTCCGTCCTCGACTCGCCAACCCGACCCCGCGATTTCCAACTCTGGAGCGCTCTGTCCCGTCAATTCGCTCTTCGCGACCCAGCGGTCCTCGGCGCCTCTGCGACTCAAACGAGCGCAGCCCGCCACCCGGTCAACAGGGACGGGATCTGGGCACGAGCGCAGGCGCGGGCTCGGACCGCGCCTAGCGCCCCTCCCAGGTCTCCTTGCCGCGCTCGCGCTCGGCGGGGTATTTGGCCGCGTTCTTCTCCATCTTGGCCGCCGAGATCGCGCTCAGGTCGAGCTCGAGGACGTTCGCCAGCGAGAGCACGTAGGCCAAGACGTCGGCCAGCTCCTCTCCGACGGCGGCCTTGCGCTCGGCGTCGAGCTCCGGCGTCTCCCACTGGAAGTGCTCCATCAGCTCGGCCGCCTCGATGGCTATGGACATCACGAGGTTCTTGGGCTGGTGAAAGCGCTCCCAGTCCCGCTCGCTGACGAACTTCGCCATGCGCGCCTTGAGCTCGCTGACCGTGGTCGTGTCGTCTTGCATGAGGTCGATCTCCGTCCGGCGCTGAGCGCCAACGCAAAGAGCCCCTCGCACGCGAGGGGCTCTTCTGAGCGGGCGAAGGGCGGGGCGAAGCCCGCTCCTATCCCGCTCCGGGTGCGAATCCCTACTTCCAGGCCGCGATCCCGCCTCCAGCGAGGCGGGATTCGTGCCCGGAGCGGGCTAGCCGCCGAGCTGGAGGCTGGTCGCGCCGCCGAGAGCGTCGAGGGCAGCGCCCGCGCTCTGCTCCTCCTCCTCGCGCAGGAGCTGCTCGCGCAGCTCCTCCTCGGAGACGAGCTTCTCGACGACCTTCTCGTTGTAGGCCTTGTGGCCCGTGCCGGCCGGGACGAGGTGTCCCAGGATCACGTTCTCCTTGAGGCCGAGGAGGGCGTCGCTGCGCCCCGCCAGAGCCGCCTCGGTCAGGACCTTGGTCGTCTCCTGGAAGGAGGCGGCCGAGATGAACGAGTTGCTGAAGAGCGAAGCCTTCGTGATACCCAGCAGGAGCGGGTCGGCCGTGGCCGGCTTTCCACCGCGACGGCTGATCGCCTTGTTGGCGTAGCGATACTCGAACTTGTCGACGATCTGTCCCGGGAGGAACTCGACGTCGCCGGGATCAGCGATCTGCACCTTGCGAAGCATCTGCATGATGATCGTCTCGATGTGCTTGTCGTTGATCGTCACGTTCTGGGTCCGGTAGACGCTCTGGACCTCGTCGAGGAGGTAGTTCTGAAGCGCCTCGGCGCCGCAGACTCGCAGAATGTCGTGGGGAATGAACGAGCCCTTGGTGAGCGCGTCGCCCGCCTTGACCCGGTCGCCCGTGTGAACGCGGAGCTGACGACCCTGAGCGTAGGAGTGCTCACGGGTCTCGCCCGACTCGCTCCGGATCAGGATCGTGCCCTTGTTCCGCTTCTTGGGACCGATCTCGACCTCGCCGTCGATCTCCGCCATCACGGCGGGGACCTTGGGCTTGCGGACCTCGAAGATCTCGGTCACGCGGGGCAGACCACCCGTAATGTCCTGGGTTCCGCCGTGCTCACGCGGCGTCTTGGCCAGGAGCATACCGGACAGGATCTCTTGTCCCTCGGCGACCTCAATGTGAGCGCGCTCGGGGATCGGGTAGGAGGAGATCGTGGCGCCCGTGTCGGCGTCGGAGATCAAGAGCATCGGGTGGTGGTCACCCTTGTGCTCGATGATCACCTTGCGCTCGATCCCGGTGTTCCGGTCTCGCTCGACCTTGTAGGTCACGCCCTCGATGATTCCCTCGTAGCTGACGATTCCGCCCTTGAGCGCCAGGATCGGCTCCATGAACGGGTCCCACTCGAAGAGGATCGGGAACTTCCCGCCCTTCTTGGCCAGGCTGTCGCCGTTCTTGACGCGGACCAGCGCGCCCAGGGGCACGTCGTGGGACTCGAGGATTCGGCCCTTGCCGTCGAGGACGTGGATCGAGCCCTTACCCTCGAGCTCGATCGTGTCCTCGAGGACCTTGACCACGTTCATGCGCTCGAAGCGCGCCGTTCCAGCGTTGCTGGCGCGGAACTGCGGGTCGGCGCGGTTCGTGGTCGCGATACCACCGACGTGGAAGGTCCGCATGGTCAGCTGGGTGCCAGGCTCACCGATCGACTGCGCGGCGATAATGCCGACGGCCATGCCCTCTTCGACGTAGCGGCCGACCGAGAGGTCAGCGCCGTAGCAGAACTGGCAGGTGCCGACGGGCGTATCGCAGGTCAGCGGCGAGCGGACGCGAATCTTGCCCTTCTTGCCGACGACCTCCTCGACGCGACGCGCGGCGTCCTCGTCGATGAACTGGCCCGACTGAATGATCGTCTCACCGGTCACGAGGTCAGCGATGGCGTCGCAAGCGGTGCGGCCGTAGATCTGCTCGCGGAGGCGAACAATGATCTTGTCGCCGCTCATGACGGGTCCCTTGGTGACACCGTTCGTCGAGCCGCAGTCGCGCTCGTTGACGACGACGTTTTGGGCCACGTCAGCGAGCTTACGAGTCAGGTAACCCGAGTCAGCGGTCTTGAGCGCCGTGTCGGCCAGACCCTTACGAGCACCGTGCGTCGAGGAGAAGTACTCCAGGACGTGGAGGCCCTCGCGGAAGTTGGCGCGAATCGGGGTCTCAATGATCTCGCCCGAGGGCTTGGCCATAAGACCACGCATTCCAGCCAGCTGGCGGACCTGCTGGTTGCTACCGCGAGCGCCCGAGTCGGCCATCATGAAGACCGGGTTCAGGTAGCGCTTGCCGTTGCGACGGTCGTTCTGGAGGCCCTTCATCATGGCCGCGCCGACGAGGTCAGTCGCCTCGGTCCAGCGGTCAATGATGTTGTTGTAGCGCTCGACCGTGGTGATCTCGCCCTTCTCGTATTTCTTGTGGATCTTGTCGACCTCCTTCTGGGTGGCCGCCAGGATGTCCTTCTTCTCGGGAGGAATGTGGAGGTCGAAGGTCGCGAAGCTGACTCCGCCCAGGGTCGCGTGCTTGAAGCCGAGCGACTTGAGGTCGTCGAGGAGGGTCAGGGTCGCGTCACGGCCGAGGAGCTTGTGGCAGTCGGCGATGATCTCCTTGATCCGGCTCTTCTTGAGGGCGTAGTTGTAGAGGGGCATGCCCTCGGGAAGCATGTCGAAGAACACGCAGCGCCCGACGGTGGTCTGGAAGATCCGGCTCTTGTCGGCCTTCGTCGTCTCGCGCTCGCCGCCAGCGCCGACCGTGACCATCTTGGTGCCCTCGGGCAGACGGACGCGGATCCGAGTCTGGAGCTTGACCTTGTGCTGGCTGTGAGCCATGAACACTTCGTTGAGGTCAGCGTAGACGTGGTCGAGGTTCTCGCCGGTCTCGCCTTCGACGATCTCGGTCAGGAAGAACACGCCCAAGACCATGTCCTGCGAGGGCGCAATGATCGGGCTTCCGTTGGCGGGCGAGAAGATGTTGTTCGTCGCGAGCATCAGGGTGCAGGCTTCGACCTGAGCCTCCAGCGAGAGCGGGAGGTGAACGGCCATTTGGTCGCCGTCGAAGTCAGCGTTGAAGCCGGCGCAGACGAGGGGGTGGAGCCGAATGGCGTTACCCTCGATCAGCTGCGGCTCGAAGGCCTGGATACCCATGCGGTGCAGGGTCGGGGCGCGGTTGAGGAGCACGGGGTGCTCGAAGATCACCTCTTCGAGGATGTCCCAGACCTCGTCGTCCTTGCGCTCGAGCATCTTCTTGGCCGACTTGATCGTGTCCGCGTGGCCCATCTCCTTGAGCCGGCGAATGATGAAGGGCTGGAAGAGCTCGAGAGCGATCTTCTTGGGCAGACCGCACTGGTGGAGCTTGAGCTCCGGGCCGACGACGATCACCGAGCGAGCCGAGTAGTCGACGCGCTTACCGAGGAGGTTCTCGCGGAAGCGACCCTGCTTACCCTTGATCATGTCCGTGATCGACTTCAGGGGGCGGTTGTTGCTGCCCAGGACCGGGCGGCGGCAGCGGCTGTTGTCGAAGAGGGCGTCGACCGACTGCTGGAGCATCCGCTTCTCGTTGCGAATGATCACGTCAGGCGCGTTGAGGTCGAGGAGCTTCTTGAGGCGGTTGTTGCGGTTGATCAGACGACGGTAGAGGTCGTTGAGGTCCGAGGTCGCGAAGCTGCCGCTCTCGAGGAGGACCAGCGGGCGGAGGTCGGGAGGGATCACGGGGATCACGTCTAGGACGAGCCACTCGGGACGGTTGCCGCTCTCCTTGAGCGCGCGGACCGTCTTGAGGCGCTTGATGAGGTCCTTCGCCTTCTGCTTGCTGTTCGTCTCGCGGAGCTCGGCGTAGAGCTGCTCGAGGACGATCTCGAGGTCGATCCGCTCGAGGAGACGCTTGACCGCCTCAGCACCCATGGAGGCCTCAAACGCGTCGCCATACTGCTCGCGGTAGCGCTTGTACTCCTCCTCGGTCAGGAGCTGCTTCTCAGCCAGGGGCGTGTCACCGGGGTCGGTGACGATGAAGTCCTGGAAGTAGATCACCCGCTCCAGGCTGCTGGTCTTCTTGGCCAGGAGCGCGCCCAGGCGGCTCGGGAGGGCCTTGAAGAACCAAATGTGGGCCACGGGCGCGGCCAGGTTGATGTGACCCATGCGCTTGCGGCGCACGCGACTGTGGGTGATCTCGACGCCGCAGCGGTCGCACTTGATCCCCTTGTGCTTGATGCCCTTGTACTTGCCGCAGGCGCACTCCCAGTCCCGCTCCGGGCCGAAGATCCGCTCACAGAACAGACCCTCCTTCTCAGAGCGGTAGGTCCGGTAGTTGATCGTCTCTGGCTTCTTGACTTCGCCATACGACCAGGTGCGAATGTTGTCGGGGCTGGCGAGGCGGATCGTGACGCTCTCGACTTCGTTCTGACGTCCGAGGTCGAAGCTGCCACCTAGACCCATAAAGCTCGGTCGGTCCAACATCTTTAACTCCAGTATTTCTTTGTTTTTGGGTGGCCCCGCGGAAGCCCGCGGAGCCGATTTAGCAAGGCGTATCGGTTAAGGAGTGGGCGAGCCTCGCGGCTCGCCCGGCGTGGGGACGACGGGGCGGTGAGCCGCCCCCTGTCCTTAGCCGACTAAAGCGGGGCCCGCTTGTTGAGGATCATGTTGATCGCCAACCCGCGGATCTCGTTCATGAGGACGTCGAAGGAGACCGGAGTTCCCGGCTCGAGGACGTTCTCACCCTTGACCATCGACTCGTAGATCTTGGTCCGACCGTCGACGTCGTCCGACTTCACGGTCAAGAGCTCCTGGAGCACGTTCGCCGCGCCGTAGGCCTCGAGCGCCCAGACCTCCATTTCGCCGAAGCGCTGGCCACCGCTCCGGGCCTTACCACCCAGGGGCTGCTGCGTAATCAGTGAGTAGGGGCCCGTCGCGCGCGCGTGGACCTTGTCGTCGACGAGGTGGTGCAGCTTGAGCACATACATGTAGCCGACGGTCACGTCCTGCTGGAAGCGCTCACCGGTCCGCCCGTCATAGAGCGTCATCTTGCAGGTGTGAGCGGTCCAGTCCTCCTCGGCGAGCTTGTCCTTGCCCTCGACGACCTTGTCGACGAGCGCCAGGGCGTCGTCCCGCGTCAGCGTCCCGTCGCGATACTGCGTGGCGATCATGCTGATCTTGCGGATCTGCGGCTCGCTCGCGCCGTCGAACACGGGCGTCAGGCACTGGAAGCCGAGGTTGATCGCGGCCCAGCCCATGTGGGTCTCGAGGATCTGCCCGACGTTCATGCGGGACGGAACGCCCAGCGGGTTGAGCATGATCTGGACGGGGGTTCCGTCGGCCAGGAAGGGCATGTCCTCCTTGGGAGCGACCTTGGCGATAACACCCTTGTTACCGTGACGGCCGGCCATCTTGTCACCGACGGACAGGGTCCGGCGAGTCGCGACGTAGACCTTGACCATCTCGAGGACGCCGGTCGGGAGCTCGTCGCCGCGCTGGAGGCGGTTCTTCTTACGCTCGCGCTCCGAGTCGTAGTCCTCGATGCGGTCGCAGTAGCGGTTGACCGTCGCGCGGAACTTCTTCTTGGTCGGGCGACCGTCGAACTCGAGCTCGCGGAAGTTGAGGAAGCCACGCAGCTCACGAGGAGGCAGGGTCGCCAGGAGCTGACCGTCGATCAGCTCGCCGGTGTCCTTGCGCCGGACGTCGCCGCCGGCCGCGTCCTGCATGGACTGCACGAGGCGCTCGATCTGAGCGTTGATGAGCTCGTCGAACTCGTCCTCGAGGGTCCGGATCTCACGCTTGATCCGCAGGCGCTCGTCCTCTTGGAGGTGCGTCTTGCGGGTGAACTTCTCGGTCCCGATCACGATTCCCGAGACACCCGAGGGGACCTCGAGCGAGTCGTTCTTCACGTCCTCACCCATGCGACCGAAGATCGCGTGGAGGAGCTTCTCCTCCGGGCTGAGCTCGCTCTTGCTCTTGGGGACGACCTTACCGACGAGGATGTCGCCGGGGGTCACGCGGGTTCCGAGTCGGATCACGCCGTCGTCACCGAGGTTGCGCAGGGCGCGCTCGGAGACGTTAGGGATATCCCGGGTGAACTCTTCCTTACCGAGCTTGGTCTCGCGGATCTCGATATCGAACTCGTCGATGTGGATCGAGGTGTAGGCGTCGGTGTGGAGGAGCTCGTCGGAGACGATGATCGCGTCCTCGAAGTTGTAGCCCTCGAAGGTCATGAACGCGACGAGCGCGTTGTAGCCCAGGGCCAGCTCCGAGTCCTTGGTCGCGGCGCCGTCCGCCAAGGGCTGTCCCTTGGTGACCTTCTGGCCGACCTGAACGATCGGCTTCTGGTTGAGGCAGGTCCGCTCGTTGAGGCCCACGAACTTGCGCAGCTTGTAGACGTCGTCGTTGTCGATCTCGATCAGGTCGGCCGTGGCGCGGGTGACCTTGCCACCGCGCTGGGCGGTGATCACCATGCCGCTGTTGCGGGCGACGACGCGCTCCATGCCGGTCGCGACCACGGGCGGGTCGACCTTAATCAGGGGCACCGCCTGACGCATCATGTTCGCTCCCATGAGGGCGCGGTTGGCGTCGTTGTGCTCGAGGAAGGGAATCAGCGAGGCTGAGACGCCGACCAGCTGGCGGGGCGAGATATCGATGAACTCGACGCTCTTGGAGTCGACGAGCTCGAACTCACCGCAGACCCGAGCCATGATGTGGCTGCCCTGGATCTTCTTGGTCTTGGCGTCAATGGGCGTGTCGGCGGGAGCCAGCGTCAGCTGATCCTCCTCGTCGGCGCGGAGCCACTTGATCTCACCGGTCAGCTTGCCGTTCTTGACGTTCTGATAGGGCGAGATCAGGAATCCATACTCGTCGAGGCGAGCGTAGATCGAGAGCGACGCGATCAGGCCAATGTTGGTGCCTTCAGGCGTCTCAATCGGGCAGATCCGGCCGTAGTGAGAAATGTGGACGTCGCGAACCTCGAAGCTCGCGCGCTTCCGGTTGAGGCCGCCCGGTCCGAGGGCCGAGAGACGACGCTCGTGGGTCAGCTGGCTGAGGGGGTTCGTCTGGTCGACGACCTGGCTCAGCTCACCGCGGCCGAAGAAGTAGTCAATGGCCGAGCTGATCGTCTTGGAGTTGATGATCGAGCGCGGGGTCAGGTTCTGCTCCTCGAGCCCACCCATGCGGTCGCGGACGGTCCGCTGGAGCTTGAAGAAGCCCTTGCGGAACTCCTCAGCAGCCAACTCGTCGACCGTGCGGATCCGCCGGTTACCGAGGTGGTCAATGTCGTCGAGCTCGGCGCCCGAGTTCGGGTCGCGGAGGGCGACGAGGTACTTGATCGCGGCGACGAAGTCTTCCTCGGTCAGGGTCTGCTGCGTCTCAGGGAGGCCCAGCTTGAACTTCCGGTTGATGCGGAAGCGACCGACGCGGCCGAGGCGGTACTTCGAGTCGTTGAAGAACTTGTCGGCGAAGAGGCCCTTGGCGCGCTCGACCTGGGGCGGGTTGCCCGGGCGGAGGCGGAGGTAGATCTTGAGGAGGGCTTCCTCGTGGCTCCGAGTGGCGTCCTCCTTGAGCGTGTTCAGGATCAGCCAGTCCTTGACGTCGTCAATGATCTCGATCTCCTTGAGACCGAGCTCTTCCTTGAGCTCCGTCGCGAGGGCCTCGGTGATCTCACCGCCGCCCTCGAGCTTGATCTCACCCGTCTCGGGGTCGACGACGTCGCTGACGACGACCTTGCCCTTGATCTTGGCCAGGGCGTTGCGAGCCGTGAGCTTGACCGTCGAGGTCTCATAGAAGCGACGAATGATCTCCTCGTTGGAGTCGTACTTCTCGAAGAGCGCGCGGAGGAGGGTCGTGACGGGGAACTTACCCGACTGGTCGATCCGGACCGTCAGGGTGTCCTTGCGCGACACGAGGAGCTCGATCCAGGAGCCGCGCTCGGGGATCACGCGGACCTTGTGGTGGATCCGGTCGGAGCTGTGGATCTCCTTGTCGAAGTCGACACCAGGCGAGCGGTGGAGCTGGCTCACGATCACGCGCTCGGCGCCGTTGACGAGGAACTCGCCGCCGCCGACCATCTTCGGGATCTCGCCCAGGTAGACGGTCTCCTCGGTCTCGCTCTCGCCCGCGACCAGGCGGACGCGGATCTTGAAGGGCATGCCGTAGGTCAGGCGCAGCATCCGGCACTCGTCAGGCGAGTAGCGGGGGCGCCCCAGCTCGTAGCCGAGATACTCGAGGCGGTTGACGCCGTCGTTGACCTCGACCGGGAACACCTCTTGGAGGATCGCCTCGAGCCCATGGTGCTCGCGCTCGTCCGAGGGAACGTCGGCTTGGAGGAACTCCGTGTAGCTGACGGTCTGGAGCTCCATCAGGTTCGGGGGCTCCATGACCTCCGTGACCTTGCCGAAGCGCTTGATCTCGCGGGGCTGACTCATAGGGATACCTCTAGGGCTAAGTGCGTTATGTGATCGCGACGGCTTAGGGGCGTGGAGCCCCCAAGTCCTCGAGGCGCGAGCAGTAGATCCGCTGCGCGTTGTCGTCTGAGACGTCTAAAGACTGGGCTTGCGCTCGTCGATAAGGAGTTGAGAGGGATCTCCCAACGCAAACAAGCGGGACGGGCAGAACGCCCGCCCGCGGGAAGGCTCACTTCTGTCGGCGGCGCCAGCCGTCGTCGTGAGCCTCACCGCGGTCGGGCGCGCTACCGCGTCCCGCTCGCACGAGCGATCGAATTGTCTCCGCTACTGCACGATCGAGAATCCACGACTCTCGTCACGGATCCCCGCTCGCCCCCGGGTTCGCCGAAGCGAACCCGAGATGCAGAGGGTGGCCAGGAGCTCCTGGCGCCAGAGCGCCTGGATCACCCTGCGGGTGTGTGAAAGGCAGGCTGCTGGCTCAGAGCCGGAAGCTCTGAACCTGCAGACGGGGGCGGGGGCTCGACTCCTGCGGACCTGGGCGAGCCCAGGTTCGCGTCGTGCCCCCAGAGACCTACTTGATCTCGACCACCGCGCCGGCGGCCTCGAGGCCTTCCTTGATCTTGTCGGCGTCTTCCTTGGAGACCTTCTCCTTGACGGCGCAGGGCGCCTTCTCGACGAGGCCCTTGGCGTCCTTCAGGTTGAGGCCGGTGATCGAACGGACCTCCTTGATGACGGCGATCTTGCCACCGCCAACTTCCTTGAGGATCACGTCGAACTCGGTCTGCTCGACGTCGTCGTCGCCACCGCCGCCGCCGCCGGCCGGGCCGGCCATCATCATCATGCCGCCGCCGCCGCTGGCCTTGACGTCCCACTTCTCCTCGAAGTGCTTGACGAGGTTCAGGACGTTGATGAGGGACATGCCCTCGAACGCTTGGGTGAAGAACTCAGTGCGATCATCGTCGCTAAGTCCGTTGACCTTCTCGATCAGCTCATTGACAGCCATGTCATATCTCCAGACAGTCGAACGAAACTTAGTGTTTCGCTCTCCCCCCGCGATCGCTCAGGTGACCTGAGGCACGCTCGCCGTGTCAGGTCGAGCAGGGGGGTGGTGATTGGTGCGATCCTCAGCGAACCGTTTCGCCGGGGATTGGGTTGGTGCTTTTAGAAAGCGTTGTCTCTTAGAAACGTTGTCTCTTAGAAGCAGAGAGCAGGAGGGCTACTCGCCCTTCTCCTTCTTGTCGTGGAAGTTCTGCAGCACGCAGGCGAGGCCCTTAATGGGCTCGCGGATCGTGCCGAGCAGGTTGGTCGCGCCAGCCTGCAGGACGCCGAGGAGCTGCGCGCGCGCGTCGTCCTTGGTCGGCATGTCCTTGAGGGTCTTGGCGTCCTTCGCCGAGACGATCTCTCCGTCGAGGAGTCCGCCGGCCAAGAGGACCAGCTTGTCCTTGTTCTCCTTCTTCCAATCGGCGACGGCCTTTGCGGCCAAGGCGGCAGAGCCGTCCTCGGTCGTGTAGACGACGCCGACCGGTCCCTTGAGGACCGTGCGGAGCTCGTCGGCGTCGTAGCCCATGGCCACGAACGCCTGGCGAGCCAGGGAGTTACGGAGAACGGTGAAGCGAAGGTTCCGGCTCTGCAGCGCGCTGCGGAACGCGTAGGTCTTCTCGCTGTTTAGGCCTTGGGTGGTCACCAGCAGGCCGCCGTCGACGCCGTCGAACTTGGCCGCGATCTCACCGCGCATGTAGGCCTTGAGCACTCTGGACATATTGAATTCCTTGCGGCGTTAGGCCGCGAGTTGCCTAGGCGTTGTAAGCCGAGATGTCGATGGCGACGCCGGGCGACATGGTCGTCGCGACGGCAGCGCTCGTGAAGAAGAGGCCCTTGGCACCGGTCGGCTTGGTCGCCTTGAGGTGGTTCAGGAAGGCCTCGAGGTTCTCGGTCAGCTTCTGATTGTCGAAGCTCTTCTTGCCGAACACCATGTGAATGACGCTGCCGTCATCCAGGCGGTACTTCATCTTGCCCCCGCTGAACTCCTTGACGGCTTGGCCGACGTTGGGAGTCACCGAGCCCTCCTTGGGGTTCGGCATCAGCTTCTTGGGGCCGAGGATCTTTCCGAGGCTACCGACGTAGCGCATCATGGCCGGGTGGGCGACCACGACGTCGAAGTCGAGCCAGCCGTCCTTGATCTTCTTGGCGAGCTCAGCGCCGCCGACCTCGATCGCACCAGCGTCCTTGGCCTCTTCGGCCAGGGGACCCTCGGCGAACGCGATCACGCGCTTGCTTTGACCAACGCCGTGGGGGAACACGAAGGTTCCGCGCACTTGCTGGTCAGCCTTCTTGGGGTTGACGCCCAAGCGGACGTGCAGCTCGACGCTCTCGTCGAACTTCGCGGCCTTGAACTCCTTGAGCATGCTCACGGCGCTGCCCAGGGCGTGGACGTCGGTCCGATCGCCGCGGCGCTTGACCGCAGCGCGGTAGCGCTTGCTCGGCTTGAAGGTCCGGTTGAACTTCTTGCGTCGGCTCTTCTTGGGCTCGCTGGAGGCCGAAGCGGCCTCAATGGCGTCCGCAGTGCTCCGGGCGGCCTGAGCTCGCTCGCGGATCTCGTCGCCTCTGTCGTCGTCGCTCATGGTTTAACCTTCCACCACTTCGATCCCCATGGATCGTGCAGTGCCCGCCACCATCTTCATGGCAGCTTCCTCGTCGAAGCTGTTGAGGTCTTCGGCCTTGGTCTTGGCGATCTCGCGAACCTGCGAGAGCGTGACCGAGCCGACCTTCTCCTCGTGAGGAACTGGGCTGCCCTTGGCGACCTGTGCCGCCTTCTTCAAGAGCGTGCTCGCGGGCGGGCTCTTGCATATGAAGGTGAAGCTCCGGTCCTCAAAGACCGAGATCTCCACCGGGATCGTCGTCCCCGCCATTTCGCGGGTTCGATCGTTGAATTGCTTAACGAACTGCCCAATGTTCACACCGTGCTGACCCAGGGCGGGTCCGACGGGTGGCGCCGGGGTCGCTTGACCTCCGGGGCATTGGAGCTTGATCTTCGCTTTAAGTGCTGCAGCCATGACTACTTCTCAACCTTCTCGACCTTCCACACCTCGAAATCAATCGGGGTGGGACGTCCGAAGACCATGATCGATACCTTGACCATGCCCTTCTCAGGGAAGAGCTCCTCGACGGCACCTTCGAAGTTCTCGAAGGACCCCTCGCGGATCCGGACCATCTGACCGAGTTCGTACTCGATCGCGACAGCGCCTTCTTCCTCTGCGTTGACGAGGGCGACTTGCTGAAGCATTTTGTCGACCTCCGCCTGCGAGAGGGGAGTGGGCTTATCCGGCTCGTCCGGGTTGTGGCCGACGAACTTAACTGAGCCCGGAACCTCACGAATGAGGTGCCAGATCTCGGGGGGCACGCGCCCCTCGTCGTCGACGTTGATTTGGGCCATGATGTAGCCCGGATAGACCTTGCGCTCGACGGTGCGTCGCTTGCCGGCCTTAATTTCGGTGTGTCGCTCAGTGACGACCAGGAGCTCGGGGATCTTCTCGGCCAGGTCCTGGGTCTGAATCTTGCTCATCAGACGCTTGCGGACGCTGGTCTCGCGATTCGTCCCGACGCGGAGCACGTACCAGTTCAACATGGTCTACGCTCCACCGAAGAGATTGCCCCAGAACGTGTCCCAGGCAATGTTGTTCTTGAAGGCCGCCAGCCCGAGGTCGACGACCCCGAGGTAGATCCCGATCAGGATCGTGACGATGATGACGACCAGTGAGTTGTTGAAGACCTCAGTCTTGGTCGGCCAGCTGACCTTGAGCATCTCTGCTTCGGTCGAGATCAGGAACTCCACGATCTTGCGGTTGTTTGCCGCGACGTAGAGCCCAATCGAGCAGGCGATCAGGAGGACGAAGGCAATGATTACGCGGGGGTTGAGCGGGAACTCGTCGCCGAACATCCGCCCGCTGAAGTCTTGCTCCATGGCCTCGAAGCTGCCGAGCCACTCGTAGAGCGAGAGGACGCCGAACAGCGCCAGTCCGCCGACGGCGACCGCCAGCAAGCCCCGACTGCGGGTCGCTTCTTCCGGTTTGTAGAGCTCGAGAGCCATAAGTAATCGTTTCCAACTCGCCTCGTGAGAGGTGCCATGGCGAGCGAACTCGCCAAGGCCGGGCGCCCGGGATCCCTTACAGGAAGCGGGCTACAGGGGCATAGGGATTCGAACCCCAATCCTACGGATTTGGAATCCGTCGCTCTACCAATTAGAGCTATACCCCCAAAAGGACGGGCTAGGACCTGCCCTATGTTTGGTCTGACTCCCCTCCCCGCAGAGCGGGGAGGGTCGTGCGGGTCGCCGCCCGAAGGCGGCGACTCGAACTAGTCGATGATCTTGACGACGGCGCCAGCGCCGACGGTCTTACCACCCTCGCGGATCGCGAAGCGGAGGCTCTCCTCCATAGCGATCGGAGCGATCAGCTCGACCTCAACCTCGACGTGGTCGCCAGGCATGCACATCTCGGCGCCGCCGAGGAGCTTGATGCTGCCGGTCACGTCCGTGGTGCGGAAGAAGAACTGGGGACGGTAGCCGTTGAAGAAAGGAGTGTGACGACCACCCTCCTCCTTCTTGAGGACGTAGATCTCAGCCGTGTACTTGATGTGCGGCGTGATCGAACCGGGCTTGGCGAGGACTTGACCACGAATGATCTCGTCGCGCTTCCAACCGCGGAGGAGGAGACCGACGTTGTCGCCAGGCTCGCCGTGATCGAGCTCCTTGCGGAACATCTCGACGCCGGTGCAGGTCGTCTTCTTGGTCTCGGTCTTGATTCCGACCAGCTCGACCTCGTCGCCGACGTTGATGATTCCGCGCTCGACGCGGCCGGTCGCGACCGTTCCACGACCGGGGATCGAGAACACGTCCTCGACCGGCATTAGGAAGGGGCGATCGGTCTCACGCTCGGGCGTCGGGATGTACTCGTCGACCGAAGCCATGAGCTCCCGGACCCAACCCTGGGCCTCAGCGTCGCCCTGCATGGCCTTGAGGGCCGAGACGCGCTTGAAGGGAATGTCGTCGCCGGGGAACTCGTACTGGTTGAGGAGGTCCTTGACCTCTTCCTCGACCAGCTCGATCAGGTCCGGGTCGTCAACGGCGTCGACCATGTTGATCGCGACGACGATGGCGGGGACGCCGACCTGACGAGCGAGCAGGATGTGCTCGCGAGTCTGGGGCATGGGGCCGTCAACGGCCGACACGACCAAGATCGCACCGTCCATTTGGGCGGCGCCCGTGATCATGTTCTTGATGTAGTCAGCGTGACCCGGGCAGTCGACGTGAGCGTAGTGACGGTTCTCCGTCTCATACTCGACGTGCGACACGGCGATCGTGATGATCTTCGAGTCAGAGCGGCGGGTGCCGCCCTTCGCGATCTTCTCGTACGACATCTCGTCGACAGCGTCGCTGCCGGCCGAGAGGGTCGTCGTGATCGCGGCGGTGAGGGTCGTCTTGCCGTGCGAAATGTGCCCAATGGTTCCCACGTTGACGTGGGGCTTGGTCCGCTCGAACTTCTCCTTGGCCATTGGTTCTCGTTACCTTTCGCCAGGTCCTCTTTGGGGGACCCTTGGTGATCCTGATTCTGGAGATCCCTGATCCTGGACAGCCCAGAGGGGATCACCGAGCGGGGAACGCGTCCCCGAAATAAACCTTGGTGGTGTTACTGGCGAGCAAGCCAACTCAAGTGAGCTGATTTGCACCGCGCAAGCTGCTGATGGGACTCGAACCCATGACCTCGTCCTTACCAAGGACGTGCTCTACCAACTGAGCCACAGCAGCGTCTATTTCTTCGTTTTTTCTGTCTTGTGGGCGCCGGAAGCAGAGCTGATCCGCTCGGAGCCTTGTCTTGCCGTTGTTCTGCAGGCTCTGGGTAGAGCCAAGGTTGAAGGAGAGCGGGCGATGGGACTCGAACCCACGACGAACGGCTTGGAAGGCCGACACTCTACCACTGAGTTACACCCGCACTTTTATCTGCCCGTTGGGCCGAGGTGGATTCGAACCACCGAAGTCTGAGACATCAGATTTACAGTCTGATCCGTTTGACCGCTCCGGAATCGACCCTCGCTTAATGTTGAGCTAGCGGCGGGACTCGAACCCACAACCGTCGGTTTACAAAACCGAAGCTCTACCAATTGAGCCACGCTAGCCTGCTCGCAGTCCAGACCCCTCTACGTCGAGAGGAAGCACCACGAAGCGCCCACTTATACCAGAGGAAAAGGGGGCCGCAAGCGACGCGGAAACCATCCGCACCGCTCCTCTCAATCCCTGCTGTGAAGCGGGGATGGAGTGGAGAGAGACCCTGACTTCCGCCAGTGAAGTGGGCGGATACCTTAACGCGGTCCCGATCTTGCGCAAGCGCCAATTCTCCACCCTCAAGTCGCTAGCCAGGCTGGCTTTAGAGCGACGCGAAGACGTCCTGATCACGGACCTTCTCCATCGCTCGATCGGCCCCAAAGCCCTACGAGAGGCCGATGGGAAAGAATCTGAGCGGCTGAGCGCCGACCCCGGTTCGCAGGCCCAAAGATGGGGCTTTGGGGCCCAGTCGGCGCAGCGCCCGATCCGATCCCGCCAAAGCTCCGCCCTCGATCAGCAGAGGCCGCTCCACCATCGCGCCTGAGAGCAGCCACAGACGGGGAGGTTGGGGGGCGCCCCTCAAGGATCAGGCGGGCGCTTCGGCCCGGGCCGGGAGCAAGGCCGCGTCGCAAGCGTCGATCCAAGGGCAGGTTTGGCACGCCCGCCCGGGACGGGGGGGTAGATGCTGCTCCCGGCGCGCCTCTTGGTGCTCCTGGAGGAGGGCCCTCGCCTGAGCGCGGTCGAGGGGAACCTGCTCGGCTTGGCCTGGCTCGAGGTAGGCCACCCAAGCCTCGGCGACCTCGACTCCCGCCGACTCGAGGAGGAGCGCGTAGAGCTGAAGCTGGATCGCGTCGTCAGCTAGCCGCGCCGAGAGCTGCTCCGGATCGCCCTCCCCATAGGCGCCCGTCTTGTAGTCCACCAAGACCCACCCGCCGGGTGCGGCCTCGGGTCCCTCACTTTTACTCGGGGGAAGGAAGAGGAGGTCGAGGGTCCCGCGCAGGAGGACTTCCTCCCCGCTCGGCAACCTGACCGGCGCCAGGAGGGGTCGCTCGGGTTGGCGAGCGCTCGCGGACTGGGCTCGCGCCGCCAAGGGGCTCTCCAAGAAGGCCTCGGCCAGCTGCTCGGCCCAGCGCGCCGTGGCCTGACAGGCTTCGGCGTCGCTCTCGGGGGCCAAGAGCTGAGCCGCGCGCGCTTCGATCCAGCGTCGCGAGGGGACGTCTGGCGTGCCACGCCGAAGCGTCCGCGCCATGACCTCGTGGGCCAAGGTCCCGCGGAGGTCTGGGGGGAGCAGCCCGCGCTCGCTCCCGGGCCGGAAGCGCAGCCGGCGTTCGTCACCCACCACGTAGCGGAAGAGCGCCTGGCGGGGACAGCGGATCCAGGTCAGGACCTCGCTGACCGTCGTGACCTCGGCCTCGCTGCTGACCTCGCCCGCCGCCGCGGCCTGGAGTCGCGCCACGATCACCTCGGCCTCGGCCCTGACGCTCGTGTCCACAGGCGGCAAGATCGGGAGCTGCCCGCGAGCCAGGAGTTCGCAGGCCTTGCCGTCGAGGAGGGGAGCCGCGTCGGCTGCGGGCCCCCGCGGACCGTGGAGTTGAGCCCCAGCCTCCTCCTCGAGGACCTCGAGCGAGCGCACGACCACGCCGCCGAGGGTTGGATAAGCCTTGGCTTGGGCGCCAGCCGCCACGTCCTGTTCGGCGCCTATGGCGGGCGCCTGCCACTGGACGGCGCGGCGGACCCAGCCCAGCCAGTCTCCGGGCGTCCGGGCTTTGCTCCCCATTGCTCCCGCCAGGATCAGGTGGTCGCGGGCCCGGGTCATGGCGACGTAGAGGAGTCGCTTGCTCTCTTCATAGCGCCGAGCGCGATTCCGCTCGCCGAGGAGCGCCAGCGAGCGCGGCTTGACCGCGGCCCGCTCGTCGTCGGGGTCGCGCAGCGTCAGGGTCACGCCCGTCTCAGGCGACCACATGACCGGGTCGTCGTCGCGCGGGGCGTAGCGACCGCAGTCGCCAACGATCACCAAGGGCCACTCCAGGCCCTTACTGGAGTGAACCGTGAGCACGCTGACTGCGTCCTCGCTGTCAGACGAGACGTTGGCCTCACTCTCGCGCGCGTCCATGGCCCTCAGGTCACGCAACACTGCCGCCACGGCGCCTGGGCCCTGGGCTCCTTCGCGCTCGAGGTCGTCCACGAGCTCGGCCAGCTTGCGGAGGTTGGCGAAGCCCCGCACGTCACCCGCCCGGAGCAAGCTCCCGTCTAGGAGGCCGCTCTCTTGAAGCCCACGCTCCAGGATCGCGCGCGTCGACGCTTGTCCCCGCAGCTCCCGCAGCTCTCGAATCAGCCCCAAGGCCCGCGCCGCGCGCCGCTGGTCGCGTCGGTCGAGGACGGTTGAGCCCTCGGCGAGCGCGGCCAAGAGCGAGCTGTAGAGCGAGCCCTTGCGGGCGCGCCCCTCCGCCTCCAAGCCGGGCCGGTGCTCGGCCAAGGCCAGGAGCGCCGGGTCACTCAGCCCGACCGCTGGGCTCCGGAGGAAGGCCAAGAGCGCCAGGTCGTCGTGGGCGTCGGCGCACACCTCCAGGAGGTGGACCGCGTCCACGACCTCCCGGGCCTGGAAGAAACCTCGTCCCGAGCTGACGCGATAGGGGATCCCGCGCGCGCGGAGGGCCCGCTCGTAGAGGTAGAGGTTGGTCGTCGTCGGGAGCAGAATCGCGCAGTCTCGATAGCGGAGCGGGCGCCCGAAGCTCTCGGCGCGGAGCGGGTTGGTGCCCTCGAGCTGCTTGCCCTCGACGAGGACCGCCAGGCGAGCCGCGACGGCCTTGGCCTCCTCGGTCCGGGCCGCCCGCAGGCTCTCGCCCCGAGCCAGGACTTGCTCCACGCAGGGGCGGCGGGCGGGGCCGAACTCGATCCCGGGCAGCAAGGGTTGGGGCGGGACCTCGCTGCCTGGCTCGGCCCAGACCTGGGCGAAGACCTCGTCTATGAACTCGAGGACCTCAGGCCGAGTCCGGAAGCTGCGGTCGAGATCCACGACCTCGCCGCCGTTGGCCTGGGTGCGCGTCGTCGTCTCGAGGAGCCCCGCGACCTCCGCGTGGCGGAACCCGTAGATGCTCTGCTTGACGTCGCCGACCGCGAACAAGCAGTGAGGTCGGACCACGAGGTCGACGATCCCTTGCTGGAGGCGTGAGGTGTCTTGGAACTCGTCCACCAGGACCGACTCGAAGCGCCAGCGGATCGCCTCAGCCACGTCTGAGCGGCGCTCGAGGAGCTCGCGGGCTCGCTCCTCGAGGTCGGTGAAGTCCAGGGCCGAGCGCTCAGCCTTGAGCGCGCGGAAGGCCAGGTCGAAGCGGAGGAGGAGATCCTCCAGGGCGCGCCCGAGCGCTCGAGCCGGACCCTCTGCGTAGGCCTGAGCTGTGACTTCGGCCGCCAGCTTCAGGACCGCGAACTCTTCGGCCAGGGCTCCGCCGCTGGTGGCGGCCTCGGCGATCCGCCGCAGGAGGCGGTGGGCTTCGGGCCGAAAGCGATCGCGAGGGGTCGTCCGCAGCTCCTCGAAGAGGCCGAAGAGCGCGCGCGTCTTGCGCTGAATTCGCGGCGTCACGCCGCCCTTGCCCGTCCCGATCCGCGCCTCGGCGCCTCCCAGGTCCTTGAAACGTCCCTCCAGGACAACGAAGGCCTCCTCGACGGCCTCGCGCTCGAGGGCGTCCAGGCGGGGTGGTGGCTCGAAGCCCAGCCCTCGCAGGGGCTCGCCTGCGGCCCGGGTCTGGTCATAGAGGCTCAGGACCCGCTCGCGGATCTGGCTCGCTCCGTCGCGGCCCTTGCCCCAGCGAACGCGCCCCACGAGGCCGTCGTAGAGCCCGGGGTGGGCCGCGCGAAAGGTCCGCTGAGCGATCAGAAAGGCCTGACGCCGGAGGCGGCTGGCCGGGACGTCGGTCAGGACGCCGAAGGCCGGGTCCACGCCGGCCTCGAGGGCGCGCTCCCGGAGGAGGCGAGCGCAGAACCCGTGAATCGTAGAGACCCAGGCCCCCTCGGCCACGCGGCGGGCGTCGGGGAAGCCCTCGGCGGCCAGCGCCTCTCCGATCCGCTCCTTCATTTCGCGGGCAGCCTGCTCGGTGAAGGTGATCGTGAGCAGACGATCGGGGGCGATCCCCTCGCGCACGAGGCCCATGAAGCGCTCGACGAGGACGAAGGTCTTGCCGGAGCCCGCGCCAGCGGCCACGACCACGTCGCAGCCGCGGGCTTCGATCGCCCTTTGTTGTGCTGGCGTAGCGCGGGGCCCGGCGGCCTTGGGATGGGCTTGAGGGGCCGGGCCCTCTGAGGGGCCGGAGTCGAGGCCAGCTTGGTGATCGAAGAGGGATGGGTCCACCCTCGCCTTGTAGGCCGAGGGTCAGACATCGCCCCTGTCGCCCATCCCGCGCCGGCGCAAGCCAGCCTCCCCCGCGAACCCGCCGGGAAGCAGCCCTCTGCGAAGCAGGGGAGCGCTGCCGCGAGAAGATCCCGTCCCTGCCTTGCTCTGGAGCGCCGGCACATCCGCCGCGAAGCGGCGGGGAAACCAGCCCGCGTGGTAGTGTCCGCGCCCCCTCGGAGGCACCATGAGCGAGCAGCCCCCCAACCCGCAAACGCAGCAACAGACGCAGGCCCAGGCCGACGCCGCGGCCTATCACGCCTACTACTACGGCCAGCAGGCCCAGCAAGCGCGGCCCGCTCCGGCTCCGCAGCGCCCGAACTTTCCGCTCCTGATCGGCCTGGCCTTCATGGTCCTGACCTTCGGGTTCTGCATGATCCTGAGCTCCCTCGGCGGCAGCGGCGTGAGCACCGCCGCCAGCGGACCCAAGAAGCTCAACGAGGTCTTCGTCTCGGGCGAAGGCGAGGACAAGATCGCCCTGATCGAGCTCAAGGGCGTGATCGCCGAGCAGCAGACCAGCGGCGGCATTCTTGGGGCCTCGGTCAACCTCGTCGAGCGCATGGAGCGCGAGTTCGCCGCGGCCGCTGGCGACGACGCCGTCAAGGCCGTCCTGCTCCGGATCGACAGCCCCGGCGGCACCGTCTCGGCCTCGGATCAGATCTGGCATACGGTCTCGGAGTTCCGTCGAACCACGAACAAGCCCGTGATCGTCCACATGGGTGGGACCTGCGCCTCTGGCGGCTACTACATTGCCGTCGCCTGCGACGCGTTGATCTGTGAGCCGACCACGATCACTGGCTCGATCGGCGTGATCCTCTCGACCCTCAACTTCGCGGACCTCCTCAAGAAGTACGGCGTGGCCGACGTCACGATCAAGTCGGGCGCCAACAAGGACCTCCTCAACAGCACCGCGCCGCCCAACGCCGAGCACCGCGAGATCCTCCAAGGCATGGTCGACGAGACCCACAGCCGCTTCGTCGAGTTGGTGGCCAAGGGTCGCCCCATCGACCTCCCGACCGCCCAGAAGCTGGCCGACGGCCGGATCTACACCGCCAAGCAGGCCCTCGAGCACCAGCTCGTGGACGGGATCGGCTACCGCGAGGACGCCCTGGCCGAGATCCGCAAGCGCGCCAAGCTCGGCAAGGCCAAGCTGGTCCGCTACCGGGCGCCTGTCCCGGGCCTCCTCGACGCCCTCTCCGGCAACGCCACGGTCCCCCAGGTCGCCCCCAACCTCCTCGACCAGGTCACGGGCCCCCGCCTCTTGGTCCTCTGGCGCGGCCGCTAGCGGGTCCCCCTTTACTGGGGGACGCTGCGCTCCCCCAGACCCCCTCAGCTTTGCGCCCGGGGGCCCTAACGCGACTTTCGTGGGACTGCGCAACG
>Ga0316202_10000226_pt1 | contig 79295 bp, 73 predicted proteins | sample 3monrhotite_MG_FD_204934 | JGI IMG/M metagenome (GOLD analysis project Ga0316202, IMG submission 204934) | Microbial mat bacterial communities from mineral coupon in-situ incubated in ocean water Damariscotta River, Maine, United States -... | ecosystem: Environmental > Aquatic > Marine >...
AGACTTAATTGAACAGCTTTAGCCTTGAATTCTTCACTGTATTTCCAAGTTTTCCTTGGTTGATTGCTCTTGGGCATTAGACATCTCCTTGATAGGTTTTGATGTCCGTTTTATCGGGGGAGGATCACGTCCCTCTCGATGCTTTTGTTAGCGCTTTTCATAATTTTCCCTGACGCCCTAACTTTTGAGCCATATGAACAATAAATTTCATGTCAGACATCTCCCAAGGAAGCATGGTTAGGCTACAAGAATGGCCAATAGATGCATCGATAATCTCTTTTGGTGGCTTATGACTACTAACGACAAACACCCATGCGATACCACCAAAAACAAAGCGGTAAGCGTAATGATTATCAAGGCGCGTCCAGGTTGGCTTGACGATAAGTGCCTCTTGAATTTCGTTTTCATGAATAATTGGCGACAAAATAAAGGGATATTCGAATTCTTCGCCAGGATTTTGGTTTAAGAGCATTTTGCGTATTTTTTCTTCATGAGGCCCTAACTTAACCTGCTTAAAAAAATCAATACTCGAAACTCCGGCGCGCCACAAAACAGAAAGTGCGAACAACTTAAATCTAGAATATTCTATTCCTTCAAGGTGAATAAGCCGCCCTTCTTTCCTAACTGTTAGCTCATACCCACAATTAAGAACCAAGCTTGCGTATCTTTCATACTTTGAAAAGTGCTGCTCACAGTCTTCACAAAGCAGTCTCTCTTTAACCCCTTGTTGCTGATATTTATATTTTTTATTTGTATTTACTGAAATATCAAAATATCTATGTTTATCGTCATACAAAGAAGAATAAATAAACTCCGGAATTATATGCGAGTTTTTTAACGGCACATCTTTTTTACATAGCTTGCACGTCATTCGTTTTTATCGCTAACGGCCGCGTTAAGCGGAACCCCGCCTTGAGCCAAAATGGATATGCTACTCAGCATATTCACTTTTGGTGAGACGAAGGGGGCGGAGTCCTGAAAGGATTCCGCTTGAACGCTTTGTTCGACCGCGCAGCGGGTGAGCAAAAGTTCAATGGAGTTTAACGCGGCCGTTCGCCAGCTTCGCTGGCGAACTTGGCAATACGTGTACTTGATTGTCCATGTATTACCCTCCTATATACGCCCTTGATTTCCTTGATATTGCGCGGATTCAAGTCGTAAGTGCAACTTTGATAAAAGTTTAAAAGAGCAAGCTGCGGTAGCAGCCTTGCGCTTTTCAAACACGACTTATCAAAGGACCAAGAATGAACTACACACAGCTTACCCAAGCACAACGCTATCAGATTTCTGTTCTCAAAAAAGCAGGGCATTATCAAGTTGATATAGCACGATTGATTGGTGTGCATAAATCAACGATTAGCCGTGAACTAAGACGTAACCACGGTCTTCGTGGTTATCGCCCCATACAAGCGCATCGCTTAGCCTTAGAGCGAAAACAAGAGAAAGTAAAAGTATCGATCACACCAGAGCAGTGGCAACGCATTGAATCATTGCTAAGAATGGAGTGGTCTCCCGAAGAGATCGGAGAACGGCTGCGTATGGAAAATAGACGTTTTGTCAGCCATGAAAGGATTTACCAGTATATCTATGCAGACAAGCAAAATGGTGGCGATTTGCATACTTTTCTGCGCTGTCAAAAGAAGCGTAAGAAACGATATGGAAGTAATGATAGGCGTGGCAAAATACCCAATCGCATTGGTATTGAGAAACGCCCATCTATTGTGGATGAAAAGTTACGAGTCGGTGATTGGGAAGGTGACACAATTATTGGTAAAGGTCACAAAGGAGCCATTGTTTCACTGGTTGAGAGAAAATCGAAATACACCTTATTGGAAAAAGTTGCTGGCAAAAAGGCAGGTCTTGTGGCGGATGCGGAAATACGCCTACTATTGCCGTTCAAAGATAGAGTACGGACCATCACCAAAGACAATGGCTTGGAGTTTTGTGACCATGCTAGAGTAGGTAAGGTGCTTGAAGCGGACACTTTCTTTGCCAACCCTTATGCCTCATGGGAAAGAGGCTTAAATGAAAACACCAACGGGCTGGTGCGACAGTACATTCCCAAAGCCCGAAAGTTTAACACCGTTTCACATAACGAGATTGACTTCATCATGCACAGGCTCAATCATCGACCTCGAAAAACCTTGGGGTATAAAACGCCTCATGAGGTGTTTTTCAATACCAAGACCAAACTCACTCAAGTTGCACTTGGAACTTGAATCCGCGTTGCATGAAAGGCTAAACAAGGAAAATAACATGTGTATCATTCATTTATATCAGATTTTCAAATCCGCATCGGCATAACAACATATTTAGAACCACCATCATTGGTTGTTGTTAATAAAACTGGTGATAATTCATCACGAAAGTGAACACTTACCTGCTCGGTATCAATCACACCCAATACATCGCGTAAATAACGACCATTAAAGCCAATCACTGTTTCAACACCTTGGATATCCGCTTCCACAAACTCCTGCGCCTGCTCTTGATCGGTATTATGCGCAGCGACCTGTAAACCTTCGGGTGTAAATGTGAGTCGCACATCATGGGTTACTTCATTGGCAACAATCATACTACGGCGCAATGATTGATCGAGCTTCTTGCAACTTACATCAACCTGACGTGGGTTCTGCTTTGGAATCACTTCTTCATAAGCAGGGAATGTTGCATCAATTACCTTACTGCTAAGTGTATAATTACCACACTTAAGCCTTACTTGTCTTGCACCCAAACTTAATCGTACAGGGCCATCTTGTTCCTCTGATATTTTACGAATTTCAATCACCGTTTTCTTAGGAACAATGCATTTCACAGCGTGTAATGACTCATCTAAAGCTAATTCTACCAAAGCCAAACGATGACTATCGGTGGTTATCATACGAAAACCTAACTTTTCATCGGTTTCAAAAAGTGTGCCTGTTAAATACTTCCGTGTTTCATCATTGGACATAGCGAATGCTGTTCCAGCAATCATTTTTGCCAACTGTTGGCTATCAAGCTCAAAATTCATATCGGTATCATCATCAGGCATACCTGGATAATCATCTGTGCTCATCATAGATAAGCGAAAACGTGAACGGCCACTTTTAATCACTAAAAAAGAATCTTCTGTTTTTAATTCAATATCTTGATCTGTATCAAGCTCTTTAATAATTTCAAATAGCTTTTGTGCAGAGACTGTGGTTTTGCCAGACTCTATAACATTGGTTTCAATGGTTGCTGAAATAGCCATTTGTAAATCAGTACCAATAACTTGAAGTGTTTGACCTTCAGCACATAAGAAAAGATTACATAAAATAGGTTTGGTACTACGCTTTTCAACGATACCCTGACAATGTTGAACTTGTTGCAATAAAGATGCCCGTGAAACTGAAAGATGCATGCTTTACTCCTTTATAAATACTTAATTACAAAAAATATAGTCATCGTAGTAGTAGCTGTGGATAACTGGATAACTCTAAAATGAATTATATTTCAAATAGTTAGGTTGTTTTTTGTTACTTAATAATTTTGGAAAACAGTGTGAATGAAATGTGTATAAAGTCTCGGATATACGTCATAAGCTAGATACATCATACTTACTCCCAAACCATTCACATTTTATCCTTATCTTTTACCAATGAATATTCACAACCTTCTATAATCCCGTATCATAAGCAATATACATGTAATTTCACCTATAAGATGATTTATTACTTTAACCGATCATATAACATTAAAATAAAGCACTTATTTTAACCACGCAGGGTGTTTAATAAGTGGGCTATTTCATCATCAAATGAACGATCCTCTTTGCGTTGAGCATCTATTTTTCGGTGTGCATACAATACGGTTGTATGATCTCTCCCACCAAAAGAGGAGCCAATCTCTGGCAGGGATGCTTGGGTTAATTCTTTGCTTATGTACATGGCAACCTGCCTTGGAAAGGCAAGGTTACGGCTGCGCTTATTTGATTTCATCTCTTTGGGTGAAATACCATAATAATCGGCAATTTTCTTTTGAATATCTTCAATGGTAATACTACGAACAACGACATGTAGCTGTTCACGTAGAACATTCTTAGCCATATCCATATCAATGGATTTTTTTATAAGATGTGAAAAAGCAGTCAGGCGGGTAAGTGCGCCTTCAAGCTCTCGAACATTGTTGGTGATGCGTGATGCTAATAAATAAGAAACATCTTTATCTAAAGTGATCCCAGCCAATTCAGTTTTACTAGCTAAAATTGCCAAGCGGGTTTCTAAATTAGGTGGTTGGATATCTGCAACCAAGCCCGAGTTGAAACGGGTGCGCAAACGTTCTTCCAAATGACTCATGTCATGCGGGTTACGGTCGGATACAAGAATAATTTGTTTGTGAACTTCATGGAGGGCATTAAAAGTGTGAAAAAACTCTTCCTGGGTACTGGTTTTACCAGCAATAAACTGTACATCATCAATAATTAACACATCAACTTTTCGATAATGTTCACGAAATTGATCTGTTGATCGACTACCAATCGCCTTGATTAACTCATTGGTAAAACGCTCACCCGTTCTATAGGCAATCTTTATATCGGGTTTTTGGGAGAGTTGGTTGGATATTGCATGGATTAGATGTGTTTTACCAAGGCCAACGCCACCGTGTAAATATAGGGGATTATAACTTTCACCAGGTTTTTCAGCGACAGCTTGGCAAGCTGCAAAGGCAAACTCATTACTAGAACCAACAATAAAGTTCTTAAAGGTGAAGCGTGGGTCAATATTACCATCAACCTTTGAAGGAATATCTTTTTTTACGACTTTTTTTGCCGCCTGAGGGCTGCCTACCTCATAGTGAATATGGATATCCTGGCCAAACACGGCATGGACGCAACCTTCAAATATCGAACCGCAATCAGCTTTTAAACCATTGATGAAAAAGTTGCTTGCACAGGAAATAAAAATAGCATTACCAACCTGTTTGGATTCAAGTGGGTGAATCCAAGCATCAAACTTTTGGCTTGGGAGCTGGTCTTTTAATTGATTGATGACATCTTGCCATTGGGTTGTCCATGTAGGGTTATTCATCGTCAGAATGATACATGTGAACGTTACTATATCCATATTGGAGTTTTTTAAGGGTGCTTAGTTTGGTATGTAGGAATAAGAATGGGGTGGGGTAATAATCAGCTATCAATATTTTGTATTGACATCAACACCCTAAATTTTACTATTCGCGCCCTTTTTTATAATTGTAGGAGAACACTATGAGTTTTACATATAAACCTAGCCGTATCAAACGCGCCCGTACCCACGGTTTCCGCTCTCGTATGGCAACACGTTCAGGTCGCGCATTGATTAACCGTCGCCGTGCTAAAGGCCGTAAGCGCCTTTCTACCTGAATCAGACATTTTCTTCTAATTACCGACTTCGCTCCAAAGAAGATTTCTCAGGAATGAAGAAAGGAAAGCGTTTTTCTTACCAAGATTTTCGCTGTATTTATAGGAAAAACGACTTAGTTCATGGGCGTATTGGATTTGCGGTATCGAGAAAGTATGGTAACGCGGTACAGCGCCAGCAGTTTAAGCGTCATTGGCGAGAGGTATTTCGTTGCCATGCCGCCAAATTTTCTAATCTGGATATTTTAATTATTCCAATGGTTAGTTTTCGTAAAGACTTTGATATTCAGGAGAATGCTTTAGCATTGCTAAGCAAGCTTATGCAAAAGAACCCGTTATCATTATCATGAAGTATATTTTTCTTTTCCCCGTATATTTTTATCGTTATTGCATCTCGCCATTTTTGGCAGATCGATGCATTTATACCCCCAGCTGCTCATCTTATATGATTGAAGCTGTGGAAAGGCATGGCGTGTGTCAGGGGGGATTTTTGGGTGTGAAGCGTTTATGTCGTTGTCGCCCTATGGTAAAAGGATGTTATGATCCGGTGCCAGATATTCTTAAAGTTTCTAACAAGTAAGGAGTTCCCATGGAACAGCGTAATATGCTATTGGCTTTCGCACTCTCGATTGCGATTTTACTCGGATGGGGAGTCATTTTTCCACAGTCTGAGCCAGAGGTAGTCGAATCCAAGGTGATATCTCAAAACACACCGGTAGCTATGGATGATCATCAAGCTCCTGAGTTGAGACCTGTAGACATGGATGTGAAGTCCATTGAGCAAACATCTGCTATTGAGGAAAATGCATTAAAAGTCTTCTATATGGGCAACGATATGATTCGTGTCGGTATGGATGATCGCGGTTGGATAACAGAGGGTGAGTTATTAGCATACAATGAGACGACTGAGATTGACTCGAAAAATGTAAGTGTTTTGCACACAGGTGAAGGTCATAATGTATATGTGAATGCGGGTGTGTTGGGTCACAAACGCACAACGCCTTTTAAACAGCTTTCCGCAGCTTCTACAGCTAATACGCAAACTAAAGTTTTTCAAGCAGCATTGGATAATGGTAAAATCTGGCAGCGTTCTTTAAGTCTTACAAATGGTTCATATGTTGTGCATGTTGAAGATCGTGTCCTTAACGGTGGTGGCATGAAGATGTTCCGCCAAGTTGTCGAGCGAAATCCTGATAAAACAAAAGACACTTTTTATGAGCATATGGGGCCAACAGGTCTTTTGAATAATGAGTTAAAAGAGCCTAGTTATGATGATTTAGATGAAACACCTGTAAAACTGGCTGCCATTGGTGGCTGGACAGGCATGATGGATCGTTACTTTGTTACCGCATTGATTAGCCATAAAGATAAAGATTATCGTTATTACTATAAGGGTGACGGTCGCTCTTATCAGGCTGGCGTACTGGATGATGGTGTATTAGATCAAGGGGACGCTGTATTTTCTTCTGATGTTTATATTGGCCCTAAGTCTATTCCTTTGATGAAAACATTGGATGTTGGCCTAGAGCGCTCGGTTGATTTTGGTTGGTTTGCATTTATCGCTAAGCCCATGCATGAGTTTATGATGTGGATGTTTCAGTATGTTCAGAACTTTGGCTGGTGTATTATTTTACTTGTGGTTGTGATTAAAATTATTTTCTTTTACCCAACGCATAAAGCTTATTCATCTATGGCGGGTATGCGTAAGATTCAACCTGAAATGGTGCGTTTGAAAGAGTTGTATGGTGAAGACCGCCAAAAGATGGGTCAGGAAATGATGAAGCTTTATAAGAAAAATAAAGTAAACCCTATGGGCGGTTGTTTGCCTATTTTGATTCAAATCCCTGTATTTTTTGCTCTGTATAAGGTTCTTTTGATGTCGATTGAAATGCGCCAAGCTCCTTTTATTGGTTGGTTGCAAGATTTATCTGTGCAAGATCCCTATTTTATTTTACCTGTTGTTATGGGTATATCCATGTATATTCAACAGAAGTTAAACCCACAACCTGCTGATCCTATGCAAGCGAAGATTATGCAGTTCTTACCACCAGTATTTACTATTATGTTCTTGTTCTTCCCATCTGGCTTAGTGCTGTACTGGGTTGTGAATAATACATTGGCGATTGCACAGCAGTGGTATGTGATGAAAAAGCTTAACGCTATCTAGTTCGCTGTTATGAATGTTACCACGACGACCATCGCTGCAATTGCAACACCTATGGGTCGTGGTGGTATCGGTATTATACGGCTATCGGGTGGTCAGGCTTTGGCCATCACAAAGGCTCTATCACATATAGAAACATTCAAACCACGTTACCCCAAACTTTGTACATGGAAGGATGTGGATGGTGAGGTTATTGATTCGGGTTTGGTTTTATATTTCCCAGGCCCAGCTTCTTATACCGGTGAAGACGTCGTAGAGTTACAAGGACATGGTAGCCCAGTCCTCTTACATGCCTTATTACGCCGCTGTATTGATTTAGGCTGCATACCCGCAGAACCAGGCGAGTTTACCCGTAGAGCTGTTGAAAATGGCTGTATGGATTTATCCCAGGCAGAAGCTGTGGTGGCATGTATTGATGCAGCAACGGAGCGAGCAGGGAAACAAGCTCAGAAGCATTTGGCAGGTATGTTTGGCCAAAAAATCGAATCTTTGATGGATAGCTTGACTGGCATTGTTGCGCATGTTGAGGCGTGCTTAGATTTTCCTGAAGAGGAAATACCCGAATTATTTTTAAGCCAGTTATGTGATCAACTGAAGCACGATTTAAGTGTGCCTATGCAGTCTTTGTTAGCGTCAGCATCATTTGGCGAGCGGTTGTTTTCGGGAGCATCCATTGCGATTGTGGGCGCTCCCAATGTTGGTAAATCCAGCTTGTTAAACCTACTGTCTGGGCGTGAACGTGCCATTGTGAGTGATATTGCGGGTACAACGCGTGATGTTTTAGAGGTTGATTTCGAAATTCATGGCATCCCTGTTCGTTTGATCGATACAGCAGGTATGCGCGAAAGTACTGATGTCATTGAGCAGGAAGGGGTTCGAAGAGCCAAAGAGGCTGCAGGTGTGGCAGATATTGTTGTTTTCTTGGCTGATGCGGAACGAGAGGATACATGGCATTTTGATGGCATTTATGACATTGCTGTGTTTAATAAAATTGACTTGATTGATGCAGCAGCACATAAGGAAATGGATGGTGTTTCTTTGTCGGCATATACAGGTGAAGGCTTGGATAAGCTTTTAAAGTTGCTTGCAGGTATGTTGGGTGAAAAGCTTGTGGATGGAGAGGACATCTTTGTGACCAATGAGCGCCATCGAATCGCGATTCAAGAAGCTGAGGAGCGTGTTCTCATTGCGATACCGATGTTATCCAATGAAGAGCAGTTGGATTTAGCTGCTTTGGAGTTAAGGCGCGCTTGGACGGCTTTAGGGGCCATTGTTGGGGTTGGTGATGTGGAATATATTTTGGATAGGGTCTTTTCAGAATTCTGTATTGGAAAGTAGTATCTTTGGTTGCTTTATAGCTCTTTTCCTTGAATCAGAGTCGCTCTACGTTCATAATGCACCAACTTATTTTTTAACGGAAACTTCTTGTATAAAATAAATAACCAAGTGAAGCTTTTTCAGTCGATGATTGATGACCTTTGGTATCGAGCGAAAAGGTTTTACCTGGGTTTATAGTGTATTTAGGTTTCCTTAAGTGAAAATCTTAATGTGTAGGGTAGGGGTAGTATATGTCAGTTCAACATCCAGTAATTTCTGTAACAGGCTCTTCTGGGGCTGGTACAAGCACCGCAAAAGTTGCTTTGGAACACATTTTCCGTCGTGAAAAGATCACGCCAGCAATTGTAGAAGGTGATTGCTTTCATAAATATGGTCGCATTGAATTTAAAGAAAAGGCAAAAGAGTTTGAAGCGGCAGGTAAGCGTTTAAGTCATTTTTCTGATGAAGCAAACCTGTTTGGTAAAATTTCAGAGCTTTTTAAAGGTTATGGTGAAGAAGGTAAGGGTAAGGCTCGTACTTACGTCCATGATGATGAAGAAGCGAAATTATATGGCGTTGATTCAGGTAAGTTTACTGACTGGCGTGATGTTGGTGAAGGCTCAGACTTGTTGTTTTATGAAGGGTTACATGGCGGCGTAGAAGAAGTTCGCCCATATACTGATTTAATGATGGGTATTGTACCTGTGGTAAACTTGGAGTGGATCCAAAAAGTTCACCGTGACACGGCGATGCGTGGCTACTCTGCTGAAGCGGTAGTTGAGAATATTTTGTCTCGTATGCATGACTATGTTCACTTCATCACACCACAGTTCACACATACAGATATTAACTTCCAGCGTGTGCCCTTGGTGGATACATCCAACCCATTTATTGCGCGTGATGTACCTACGCCTGATGAAAGCTTGATGGTGGTGCGTATTCGTAATCCTGAAAAGTGGGGCGTTGATTTCCCATGGTTGTTATCTATGTTGAATGGCTCATTTATGTCACGTCGTAACACCATTGTTTTACCATCATCTAAGATGCTGTTGGCGATGGAATTGATTTTAGCACCAATCATCCATGACATGATGGAAAAGCGTAAATAAACGCGCATTGATTCTTTCCTAAAAAGGAGGCTTTGGCCTCCTTTTTTTATGTCTAAAAATCAACATGTGGGATATTTATAAAGTAATAACCATTTATATTGTGATTTTGTTTTAGGTGTGTGCATTTCATGCTTGTATAAATTATCCTTGCATCATGAAGAATGATAAAATGTTTCACGTGAAACACCCTGATGGTATTGTAGATGTTATTGTTGTTGGCGCTGGGCATTCTGGCTGTGAGGCTGCTGCTGCCGCCGCGCGTCGGGGTGCTAAGGTTCGCTTGATAACGCAGAATTTAGATACCATTGCTAAGATGTCCTGTAACCCTGCGATTGGTGGGATTGGTAAGAGTCACTTGGTGAAAGAAGTTGATGCCTTAGGTGGCTTGATGGGTATATGTGCGGATAAGGCAGCAATTCAATATCGCGTGTTAAATCAACGCAAGGGCCCAGCAGTTCGCTCTACACGAGCCCAGTGTGATCGTCGTATATACCACATGGCTATGCGTGAATTGTTGGACAGACAAGATAATTTATCGCTTCACCAAGGCTCTATTAATGATTTGATATTTGATGGAGAGACTGTGGTTGGGGTTATTGATGAGCTGAATATTGCTCATTACGCGAAGGCTGTAGTATTAACCACGGGAACTTTTTTGGGCGGGCTTATCCATGTGGGTGACAAAAAGTTCTCGGCAGGTCGGTCTGGCGATGCGGGGATTCAAGGTTTGACGCAGGAGTTGTACCAAAAAGATTTACGGCTGGGTCGTTTAAAAACAGGCACGCCCCCACGCTTGGATAAAAATACCATCGCATGGGACAGTTTAGATCAGCAGCCAGGTGAGTATGATGCGCTGCCTTTTGCAGGTATGCGAAGCTCTGTTACACAAGATCAAATCCCATGTGCGATTACGCGTACTACGAAGAAGACACATGATATTATCCGTGAAAACCTCTCTCGTTCACCGATGTATTCTGGAGATATTGAAAGCAAAGGCCCGCGCTATTGCCCGAGCATTGAAGACAAAGTGGTGCGTTTTGCGGATAAAGATAGCCATCAAATTTTTCTAGAGCCAGAGGGAGCAGATCATGCAGAGGTCTACCCAAATGGCATTTCGACATCCTTACCCATTGATGTGCAGTGGAAGGTCGTGCGATCGATTCCTGGTTTAGAGAACGCCCTAATTATTCGACCTGGCTATGCTATTGAGTATGACTATGTTGACCCAACTGAATTAAAGCCAACATTGGAATGTAAAAAGGTTTCTGGGCTTTTCCACGCAGGTCAAATCAATGGCACAACAGGATATGAGGAAGCTGCTGCACAAGGCCTTTTGGCAGGCATTAATGCGGCTGCGTTGGCATGTGACTTAGAAGCCTGGGTTCCGGATCGTTCCGAGGCTTACCTAGGTGTGATGGTGGACGACTTGGTCACAAAAGGCGTAAGTGAACCATATCGTATGTTTACATCACGGGCGGAGTTTCGCTTGTATTTACGCGAAGATAATGCGGATTTACGATTGGGTATGTCAGCTGTTCGCTTGGGTTTATATGATGAGGCAAGGTTGAGTTTTTATAGCCAAAGAGAGCTACGTGTACAGTCTATGATTGAGAAGGCCAAGGGCATGATGATTGGTAGTGGCAAGGTATGGGCGGGGCGCTTAGAGGCTTTAGGGCTGCCTGCAACGCAGCAAGGAATCTACTTACCCGCTTATTGTCATCGGCAGGATGTAGATATGAATGAAGCTTTGAAATTGCTTGATGGCTGTGAAGAGCTTTCTGTTCAAGACTGGGCGAGCTTAAAAGCGGAAGTCCATTATGATGGCTATTTGGATAAACAAGCCATTGAGGTGCAACGATTTAAAGATATGGAAGGGCGCAAGATTCCCAGTGATTTGGATTATACAAAGGTGAAGGGGTTGAGTATTGAGTGCCAACAAAAATTGGCTGATGTTCAGCCTGACAGTCTTGGCCAAGCGATACGAATTTCTGGCGTTACACCGGCTGCGGTAACGTGTTTAATGATTTATTTGCATCAACATAAGGCTGTATCATGAAGGAAAAACTTGATGCATACACCAAGGAAGTACTGCGCTTTCGCAAAGCTTTAAACTTAACATCTATTTCAGATGCAAATGTATTTGATCGGCGTTTTGTTCAGCCATCTGTGGCATTGAAAAGCTGGATGCCTGATGAGGGACGCTTGTTGGATATTGGTAGTGGTATGGGTGTTCCTGGTATTCCGCTTTTAATTGCAAAACCTCATTTGCAAGGTGTGCTGGTGGAGCGGCGGAAAAAGCGGGCTGAGTTTCTTCGTCACTTGGGACGGGTATTGGAACTAAATGTTGAAGTCTATGATGCTGACATCAATGATTTACCATCACTGTCTGTGGATGTGTGTGTGGCTCGGGCTGTAACCAATGTGAAGGGTTTGTTGGATATGTGTTCTCCACACGTCAACAGTAAGGCAGTTGCAGTGTTTCCTGTCCCGAGAGAGCAGGCCTCTGTTGATGTTGATGGCTGGGCTTTGAATGATTGTGGTGATGTTGATGCAATTGAGGAGCAGCAAGTACAGTGCTACTCTTGGCTGAGGTGAGTATGCTTGGAGTATATTTTGATAGGGAAGGGGTTTCACGTGAAACATCATAATCTTGGACGAGTGATTTCAATTGCCAATCAAAAAGGTGGGGTTGGAAAAACCACTACCAGCATTAATCTTGCCGCATCACTTGCGGTGCTAGAAAAGCGAGTCCTGCTCATGGATTTGGACCCCCAAGGAAACAGTACCTCGGGCTTGGGCGTTGATAAGGCAACAATTAAATCTGGCATGTATGAAGTACTGATGGGTGAAAGCACCTTGCAAGATGCGATTGTGGAAACAGAATGTGAAAATTTATCTTTGCTGGCAGCGACTATGGATTTGGCAGGCTCAGAAGTGGAACTGGTTAATAAAAAGGAACGTGAACATCGTCTGCAAAAGTCTTTTTCAGCATATGCAGGTGAAGCATTTGATTATGTGGTGATTGATTGTCCTCCAGCACTAAATATTTTGACGCTGAATGCGTTAACAGCTTCTGATGCAGTCATGGTTACATTGCAAACCGAGTTTTATGCTATGGAAGGTTTGAGCCAGCTTATGGATACGATTCGTCGTGTTCGAGGGGCACTAAACCCTGATTTACTTATGGACGGTATTTTACTAACTATGGTGGATCGAAGAAATAATTTAGCGCAGCAGGTTGAAGGCGAGGTGCGTGAGTATTTTGGACAGCAAGTGTACCAACAAGTTATTCCAAGAAATGTACGTTTATCGGAAGCTCCAAGTTATGGGGTTCCGGTGATGTATCATGATATTCGTTCGGCTGGAGCGAAGGCTTATTTACAGGTTGCACAAGAATTTATGCAGCGTCAGGGGTAGGGTAATGGTTGTGAAAAAAACAATGAAAAAGCGTGCTTTGGGGCGCGGCCTGGATGCATTGTTGGCAGATAAGCCGACTGCGGAAGTGTTAAATCAATCTATTAAGATATTGATTTCAAAGATTAAACCGAATCGCTATCAGCCACGTTCGCATTTTGATGAGCAAGAGTTGCACTCGCTAACAGAGTCTATTCGCAAAGAGGGCGTATTAATGCCCATCCTTTTGCGCGTGCAAGGTGACGGTTATGAGTTGATTGCGGGTGAGCGGCGTTGGCGCGCATCTCAGGCAGCAGGCCTGTTGGATATACCTGCGGTTGTACGTGAAGTGGACGACCTACAGGCTTTAGAGCTCGCGATTATTGAGAATGAGCAACGTGATGATTTAACAGCTGTTGAATCAGCGAGAGCGTATAAACGCTTGATCGATGAGTTTGCGTTTACCCAACAGCAGGTAGCAGAGAGTATTGGTGTATCACGGGTGCAAGTCAGTAACCTAATTCGCTTATTGCAACTACCCATGTCTATTCAGGAAATGATTGAGCAACGATTGCTAAGTATGGGTAATGCTCGTCCACTGGTGGGTTTGGATGTTAGCAAAGCTGAGTCGCTGGCACGTAAATGTGTTGCCGAGCAGTGGAGCGCTAGGCAGATGGAGAAAGAAGCAAAGCGTGTACTACATGATCATGTGGATCAGGCTCCAATACCTGTGGATGCAGATGTCGCAGCTCTTCAAGATGAGTTGATGCGCACATTAGGTTTGCCAGTCACGTTACATTGTAAAAAGAATGGTTCGGGCGAATTGAAAATTAGCTATAGCCGCGCGCAAGAACTGGATGGTGTGTTAAAACGTTTACGAGCGCCTCTGTAATAGGCGCATGTTGAATAAAGCGTGATTAAAACATAAGTTATTGATATATAATTATTATTTATATATTTAGCTTTTTACGAACCCAGGCTTGCGTCATGCTTGATCGTTCTGTTTGAGAAGCTGACTCTAAATGCCTTAATGCAGATAGCTGACTATCTAAATCACGCGCTAAGTGGGTGAGCATGACTTTAATGAGCTTATCTGGCATGTCCCAGTGTAATTGATGGGCCGCCTCCTTTAGAACGCTATGTAGGTCTTGGTCACTTTCGGGAGGTGCGATAAGTACCTGCTCTATCATACGCATGCGACTAGCAAGCTCGGGTGGGGCAAGCTCATGGTCGGCACAACGCCATGCAATCAGCAAGGGGTGAGACTTTTCTTTAGCTCGCTCAATAAGATGGAATAATGCTGTAGCGGTATGTTTGGGTAGGCTTTGGGCAGGTAAATCAATACTCCAAAGATCGTGATTTTCTGCTATTTCAAGCCATGATGCTACTTGTTCCAGAGCAGATAAAGAGGCTTGAACTTGAAGCCGTGCTAGCTGTGGATACTCCTCTTGTAAGGCTCGTAAAAGGTGGCTTTTTCCTGCTGGACTATCTGACTTTAACCATAATGTTCCACCTTCATTGAGCCATACAGCGAGCCTTGTACAGGCAATGACTGTGCCCTGATGGTGAACCCATGTGTGATAGCCAGGCGTGGCAGGAAGTGTGAAAAGAAGGCGTTGTTGCGTCATGAAAGATAAGTTTTAATCAGTTTACGATTTATTTTCTTGTTTGGCGGCCTTACCAGTCCAACTAATGAGGTAGTGTAGGCCTGAGGCACAGGTAAGTACAAACGTCAGCCACATAGCTACTTGAAGCAACAATGCAGGTATAATCATTGCCATGTTTAACAGCAATAAAACCACATAGACAATTTGCACGAAGGTTGTGGCTTTGGATATAAAGCTTGGTTGCATGGTGAGGCAGCGAGTGACAATTTCATAAGTGACTGCGCCCAGAACGATAATTAAATCACGGAAAATAATAGCAAGGAAAACAAATAGAGGGACTTGCCCGATGATAAAAAGTGTTACAAATAGGCTGATAAGCATGATTTTATCGGCCAGTGGATCCAAGTAGGCGCCGACGGTTGTACGTAAGTTGAAGTAACGTGCAATAGCACCATCCAGCATGTCTGTAATGCCTGCAACAACCATCAAAGCAAGAGCCAGCCATGCTTGGTCGCTTAGCACCATATATACAATCACAGGGGTCATGATAATACGCGCTAATGTGAGTATGTTGGGAACATTAAGTAGGTGTTGCATCAGTGAATCAGCCAGCCTTGTTCACTGGGGGTGGCCACCATGCCTCGCTGTGTAAACCAATCAGCTATCCAGCTATCATCATTTTGTTTAAGTTGAATAATGTATTCGCGGCTATGATAGTTTAAATAACTTGGCAAAAATATTTGTACACGAGGGTCGGATTTTAGCGCGGTTTCTAGGGCTATTTGTTCGGATAGGCTGGCCTCTTGGTTAATCAATAAATGTACATTAAGCGCTGCTATAGTTGGGCTTACATTACCTAGGTTCGTTATAAGCTTTGGTTTCCAAACATAAGCATCACGGGCACGAGTCATGGTTTGTAGCACCCAACTTTTAAGTTGCACAAATGGGTCGCCTATATCGAGGTTTCGTGTTTCGCTAAATTCATTCAACCGGGACTGCCCACGTGCGGATAGTTGTACATGCATATCGTCAAGCCATTGGATGCGAATCGCCAAAAGTGGGGCATTGGGTTTGAGCTGTATGCCTAGTATGTCTGCTTGCTCATGTGCATAGGTTAAAATTTCACTTTCAGAGCCTTGCATGCTGCTGCCAAACGCGTTGATGAGCTCGATGCGAAGGTTAAAGCTGGGTATGGTACGAATATGAGGGATATTTTTCTGTTCCAAGTGAGCCCATACCCTTGGTGGGTTAAATTGAATGTTACTTCCACCCTGTTCAGGGCGCATGCGGCGAAGTAAAGCCATGGCCTTTATATTATTGGGCATGGTGGGGCGGGCTTGTTGGGTAATAATTCGATCCCACAGTATGGGTAAGGCTTGTTTGACCTGCTCGCTGACAGAAGGCGTCTTGCCATCTTCAAAACTAATCGCAATGTTAAAGCGAGGGTCGTCTTGTGCCTGAGCCGAAGCTGTCACGCCTATGTGTAGCAATAGTACACACAAGCCGAGGGATAGGCGTCTAAAGCAAGAGAGCACCTTATTTTACCACACGCAAGTGGCGAACCTTTTTCTCTGCAGCTTTTTCTTGGGTGGCTGGAGTCGGTGCGACGTGTTCATCCAATGACGGTTCTGTACTTGATGCATCCTCTAAGCCGCGTGCGGCATTGACGACCACGCGAATAGTCTCGGGCACACAATCTTCCCATACTAAGCCCTGTTCGAGGTCGCCATCTGGCTGATAAGCTGCCCAAATGTATGACATGGGAATCTGACAGGTATGCGCCTGGCCAGAAAACGAGAAATCTGATGTAAGTGCATCATCACGGATATAAATGGGCTGTGGCATGCGGCTATTCAGTACCAAGCGAAGAGCTGGGTCACCTCTTAAAAAATCAGGTACACCTACATCATCATGGGTAGCATCAACAACAATATAAACACGTCCATGTTGCTGAAAAAATTCGCGCAACTGCTTGGCTTTAGCCGCATTCGAAAATTGAATGGTCATGCGCGCTGTTTCCGGCGTTGTTTGACCGCTTGAGAAAAATCAGCCAGCAGATCAACGGTATCATCCCATGCAATACATGCATCGGTAATACTTACACCATGCTTAAGTGCTTGACCTTCCACAATGTTTTGACGGCCTGCGTTCAGGTGTCCTTCAATCATCACACCAATAATTTTATCGTTACCAGCACTGATTTGTTCACAAACATCATGCCCCACAATGATTTGACGCTCATGTTGTTTCAAGCTGTTGGCATGACTGCAATCAATCATAATACCTGAGTCGACTTTCGCGGCCTCAAGTTCTTTTGTGGCGAAAGCGATATGTTTGGCATCGTAATTGGGTTCATGACCACCACGTAAAATCATATGGCAGTCTTCATTGCCACTGGTGGAGAAAATCGCTGAGCGACCTTCTTTGGTGAGAGACAAGAAATGATGTGGGTTGGATGCTGCATTGATGGCATCGATGGCGATGCGAAAGCCGCCTTCGGTGCTGTTTTTGAAGCCAACGGGGCAAGATAGGCCAGAAGATAGCTCACGATGACCCTGACTTTCTGTGGTGCGGGCACCAATAGCACCCCAACTTACCAAGTCGGCAAAATATTGGGGTGTAATCAAATCAAGGAACTCTGTGCCTGCAGGAATGCCCATTTCATTGATTTCGAGCAGTAGTTTACGAGCCATACGAATGCCCGTGTTAATTTCAAATGAATTGTCCAAATGCGGATCGTTAATCAGGCCTTTCCAGCCAACGGTGGTGCGTGGTTTCTCAAAATAAACGCGCATGACAATTTGTAGGGTGTCGGCATATTGATCTTTTAAGCCCTGAATACGCTTAGCATACTCAATCGCTAAATCAGGACAATGAATAGAGCATGGACCAACTACTACCAATAAGCGATCATCATCACCGCGAAGGATATTGTGAATATTTTTGCGTGCAGTGGCAACGGTGGCTGCAGCAGTATCACTTACAGGGTGTTCGGCATGAACGAGTGCGGGTGATACAACTTCTTTGATGCCTACGATACGAAGGTCATCCGTCAAATGTTGGGCTGGCATGTACTTACCTCTTTGTGAGCGAAAGCTAAATAGTGGCTTAAGTCGCGTTAAAACTTCCAAATTCTTAAATAACAAAAGAGGTATTTCTTCCTGTTGTAATTTAAGAGCTTGCAATGATGCGTATTATGTCAGAAATGATATGAAATTTTTAGGAAAAAGTGCGGAGTGGCTCTATAAGCCGGGTTCTGTACCATTATTTCAAGAAATAATGGTGGTAATCATTCCTCTGGACATACCATTACTGGCAGCCTCAAGCAGCCTACCCGAAGCCACGCGCGAACCGCGCTTAACGACTCCCTATTTGGCCTTGCTGCGGATGGGGTTTACCTACGCCTGTACGCGTTACCGAATACAGCGGTGCGCTCTTACCGCACCTTTTCACCCTGACCATCGCAAGCGATGGCGGTCTAGTCTCTGTGGCACTTTCCTAGGGTTTCCCCCACTGGACGTTATCCAGCATCCTGTTCTGTGCAGCCCGGACTTTCCTCGATACATATAAAACATACCGCGATTACCCGAACCACTCCGCGAGGGGGACTCTATGGCTGATGACATATATCGCCAGCGCTATGTGTCAGGTTGTGTTATGTTATGCACCATATTTTTACATGGAAGGGGTTTAAGATGTCAGACGAATTGAATATTCAAGCATTGCTTGAAACATATGTGTTACCTTGGGGAATCAATATTGCCATGGCGATCGCCATTTTTGTTATTGGGCGTTTGATTGCAGGTTTTGTGGTAAACCTAGTGAATAAATTACTATTGAAATCAGGCACTGATGAGATGCTGGTGAATTTTGTATGCTCCATTATCAAGTCTGTATTGATGTTATTTATCGTTATCGCTGCATTGAATCAGTTGGGTGTAGATACGACATCATTTATTGCATTGATTGGTGCGGCAGGATTGGCGATTGGTTTATCTTTACAAAGCACACTGCAAAATTTTGCGGCTGGCGTGATGCTGATTTTGTTTAAACCATTCAAGTTGGGTGATTTTGTGGAGGCAGGTGGAAGTTCTGGTGTGGTAGAGAAAATTAATATTTTTAATACTGTCATGCGCACAGGTGACAATCGTGAGATTATCGTGCCCAACGGAGCTATTTATGGTGGCACGATTACCAATAACTCAGCTCGTGATACACGGCGCATCGATATGGTGTTTGGCATTGGTTATGATGATGATATCAAGAAAGCAAAAGACTTATTGAATGAAATTATGGCGGCGGATGAGCGTATTCTAGATGAGCCAAAGCCCTTGGTTGCAGTGGCTGAATTGGCAGACTCCAGTGTGAATTTTAATGTCCGTCCATGGGTGAAGACTGGCGATTATTGGGGTGTTTTGTTTGATGTGACTGAAAAAGTAAAGCTTACTTTTGATGCGCATAAAATATCTATCCCCTATCCACAAATGGGCTTGCATGTAAGCAAAGAAAGTTAGTTTTTATTGGAGCACATAGGCTGATAGCCCTGTATTTCTTTTGGGGCTACCAGATATATAGGCAAGGGGTTACTATCGCGGCATGTTGAAAATGATGTATAGCCGTGTAAATCAGTGGAAAGTGACCCATGAGCACTTGTACTTGGGTATTTTGGCTTTATTTGTCGGTGTTTTGGCTGGTTATGGTGCCCTAGTACTTCGTTTTGGCATTGAGTGGGTTGCAACATTGTGGACGGGTGAGAGCTCATGGTCGGCAGCCCTGGATACGATTCCGTGGTATATATTTCTTGCTGCACCGGTTTGTGGCGGGCTGGTCGTTGGTCTAATTAATCACTATTGGCTACCTAAAGGCGAAGCGCGTGTGATACCTGGAGTTGTGGAAGCCTTATCTGAGCGTGGCGGCAGGATTAGCGGCCGTAAAACCTTTGCAGAGCTAACCAGTAATATTGTTTCTGTGGGTAGTGGTGCCTCGATGGGGCGAGAAGCGCCGACGGTGGCCTTAGGCGCGGCTTTGGCATCACAGTTAGGGAAATTCTTAGATCTTAATGAAAAGCAAATGCGAGCCATTGTGGGCTGTGGTGTGGCAGCAGGTATTGCGGCTGCCTTTAATGCGCCCATTGCAGGCGTGCTTTTCGCATTGGAAGTTATTTTAACCGACTATGCGATTGCAACATTTACACCCATTGTGCTTTCAGCGGTGATCGCAACGGTGATAACCCGCGCACATTTGGGTGACAATACGATGTTCTCAATTCCTGATTTCATCTTGGTTTCTAGTTGGGAAATACCCGCATATATGGGGCTGGGTGTTTTTTGTGGGCTCATTGCAGTAGTGGTGCTGAAGGCATTACCAAAGTCACGTCATTTTTTTGAAAAACATGTTTCTAACCCTGTGTTCAGGCCCGTGATTGCTGGTTTTATTTTGGGTTGCTGTGCCTTGATTATGCCCGAGGTGATGTCGATTGGCTATGGCACGGTGGAAAGCATTTTATTAGAAAATATGAATGTAACGGTTCAAGGTGTGGCCCTTCCAGTATTATTATTTTTAGGCCTACTTTTAGTCTCTAAAGCTGTGGTCAGCGTCATTTGTTCGGGTGGAGGTTTTGGTGGAGGTATGATTGGTCCATCGTTGTTCATGGGTGTGGTTGCAGGGGCATTTTTTGGTTTGATTGCACATAGTATTTTTCCGGATATGTCAGAAAGTTATGGGGCTTATGCGCTAGTGGCGTGTGCGGCAATGATGGCAGCGATGCTGCAAGCCCCGATGAGCTCTATTTTAATGGTCTTTGAGCTTTCGGGAAACTATCAAATTATGATGCCTTTGATGGCGGCATGTGTGATTGCAGCGCTGGTAAAGCGAGCTTTTGGCGAAGACTCGGCGGTAACGGAGTCATTAGAAGAACGTGGTATTGAAACAGGTTGGGGTTTGGAACGCTCATGGATGCGTTCGGTGCCTGTCAGTAGAATTCCTTGGAAGGCGATTCCCAAAATATCAGAACACGCGCGTTTGGTGGAGCTTAAGGCGGTCTATGTAAAATCGGGCAAGGGCTGTGTACAGGTCGTTGATGATGATGATTTGATGGTAGGAATTATTACCTTTGCAGACTTGCAAGAATGGTTGCTAGACTCCACATTGGATCAGGTGGTGGTGGCTTCAGAAATTGCCAACCGTAAAGTATTGACGATTTCCGAAAGTGACAATTTATTAAATGCTGTGACATTGCTAGACCGTGTTGAATTTGAACAAATGCCCGTTGTGTCGGCAGAGAATCCACGTAAAGTTTTAGGTATTTTATCGCGGAATGCGGTGTTTTCAAAATACCATAAACTCATTGTAAAGCATGGCGAAAAGGTGGATGACAACACCCATGTTTGATTTAAACCCTGCGCAACAACAAGCCGTTGAGGCTGGTGACGGGCCACAGCTTATTCTGGCAGGCGCAGGCTCAGGCAAGACACGTACCATTGTGCATCGCATTGGTCACTTGATTGCCGCACATGGTACTGCGCCACACCGTATTTTGGCGGTGACGTTTACCAACAAAGCTGCCGCTGAATTAAAAACACGTTTATCCGACTTGATTGGCGATGGCGGCGGAGGTGTTGTGTCGGGCACTTTCCATGCGTTGTCACTGCGTTTTTTACGTCGTTATGCCGATGCATTGGGGTATCCGAAATCATTTCAGGTGATTGATTCTGATGATCAGCGAGCTTTGGTTAAACGTATTCTAAAAGCCCGAAACATTGCCAGTGAAAAGCTGCACCCCTCTTATTTAATCGGCTGGATTGAGCATTGTAAACATGCGGGCTTATTACCTGATCAAGTTGACTCACAAATGTGGAGTGGTATTGATTTACGTGAGCTGTATGTCGAATATCAGAGTCAGCTTAAACAGTTAGAACGCATGGATTTTTCTGACTTATTGGTGAATACAGTGCGGTTATTACGCGAAATACCTGATATTGCTGTGGCATTGCGCAGCCGCTTTGACCATGTGCTGGTGGATGAATATCAAGATACCAACCCTGTCCAGCATGAGTGGCTCACCTTACTTTGTGCTGAGCATCATAATCTTACCGTGGTTGGCGATGATGATCAGTCGATTTATGGCTGGCGCGGTGCAGATGTGCGGCATATTCTTGATTTTGAAAACATTTGGAAGGGTGTAACGGTGGGCACGCATCGTTTGGAAGAAAATTATCGTTCCACACCGTCCATTCTCAAGCTAGCCAATGCGGTTATTTCTGATAACAGCGATAGGCATGAAAAAGTGCTCAAACCAACCCGTGAGGACGGCATCAAACCGGCATGGAAAGTGTGCAATGATGAGTATGATGAGTCTCGTCAGGTTGCTCGCTTTCTGCAATCTCGCCGTGACCGTGGCATTGCATGGGATGATATGGCGGTATTGTATCGCTCCAACCGCCAATCCTTGGCACTGGAGCAAATTTTACGGCAAGAGGATATGCCGTATCAAATTATTGGTGGGGTCGGTTTTTTTGAACGCTTGGAAATCAAAGATGCCTTGAGCTTTTGGGCGATTATCAATCGTTGTGCCGATGCCATGCATGTGTTGCGCATTGTGAATAAACCCAAGCGCGGTATTGGTCTTAAAGGTCAGGAGCAAATTGCCGCGCAACTGGCGGCTTCGGGCATGCGTGCACATGAGTGGTTGGATGTGGTTGCAGCGGGGCATGCCGAAGGCGTAGCTAAAAAGTTGCAACCTTTGGCGCAATTGATAGCGCGGCTACGTGAAAACTTGGAGGATATGCCCGATCGTGGTTTGATGCCGATTTTAGAGCAGACGACCTATATCGACAGCTTACAATCCTTTGGCGAGTTGGAAGCAGAATCGCGCCTTGAAAATATTCGCACGTTGCAAAATTATATTGAAATCACGATGCAGGAAGATGTGACACCCATTGAATTTATGGATCGTGCAGCATTACTACAAACTGGTGACGAAAACAATGACGATACGGATACACCCAAAATAAATTTAATGAGCCTGCATCGTGCCAAGGGTTTGGAGTTTGATACGGTGGTCTTAGCTGGTGTGGAAGAAGGATTATTACCGCATCAACGCTCATTGGATGAAGGCAATACCGATGAAGAGCGACGCTTGCTTTATGTCGGCGTGACGCGTGCTGAAAATGCTTTGCTGATTACATCAGCACGCCAACGTAGGGTATTTGGTGATATGCATTTTCCCATGCCAAGCCAGTTTATCAAAGATTTGGATGCGGATGTATTACATCGAGACCAGCCAGTGGTAAAGACTTCCGTATCATCGATAAGCCATGATTCAGGCTTGAATATTGGCAGTGCTGTTTCACATCCCAGTTTTGGAGAAGGTGTGGTGCTGGAGCTAGAAGGAAATGGTGATGCGACACGCATCTCAGTGGAGTTTGAAAGAGTGGGGCTTAAGCGGCTGATGCTGAAATATGCGGCTTTACAGATGCTGTGAAAGACATTGCTTCGGCATAGAAAGATGAAGAAATATTCATAAAATAACGCTTGAAAGCACTGTTTTTGGGGCATACATTCCGCAGCCGATTTTATAATTTCCTGCCGGAGTATACACATGAGTGCATTTTCAGTGTTTGAAGCATTGCAGACACAGGTTGAGCAAAAAATTATTGGGCAATCGCATTTAGCGAATCGTTTGATGGTTGCGATGTTGGCAGATGGTCACTTGCTGGTGGAAGGTGCGCCTGGGCTTGCCAAAACGCGCGCCATTAAAGTCTTAAGCGATGGGGTGGAAGGCGATTTCCACCGTGTGCAATTTACGCCTGATTTATTACCTTCGGATTTAACAGGGATTGAAATTTACCGTCCGCAAGATGGCAGTTTTCATTTTCAAAAAGGCCCACTATTTCACAATTTACTCTTGGCAGATGAAATCAACCGTGCGCCAGCCAAGGTGCAATCGGCATTGCTTGAAGCCATGGCAGAACGCCAAATCACCGTGGGTAGTGTGTCTTACCCATTACCTGATTTATTTTTGGTGATGGCAACACAGAACCCGATTGAGCAAGAAGGCACATACCCGCTTCCAGAAGCACAGTTGGACAGGTTTTTATTGCATGTGACCATTGATTACCCTGATGCTGATGCCGAGCGGAATATTTTGCGCCTGTCACGTCAAGAAGCGGGCATGGCCAGCGAAAAAGTGCAAAAAAACATCGTTTTAACGCAAGAAGTCTTGATGCAAGCGCGGCAAGAAGTGTTGGATTTGCATGTGGTCGATGCTTTAGAAGATTATATGGTCAATTTGATTATGGCGACACGCAGCAACCACACACAAACTGGTGTGGTTAAGCATTTGCAATATGGTGCCAGTCCGCGCGCGACCATTGCCTTGGATCGTTGTGCGCGTGCCCACGCTTGGCTTAAAGGGCGCGATTTTGTTTCGCCTGAAGATATTCAAAGCATGGCGTTTGATGTGTTGCGCCATCGTTTGATGCTTAATTATGAAGCCGAAGCGGCTGGGTTAAATACCGATGATGTGATTCATCAATTGATTGCACAGGTGGCTGTGCCTTAAGCCCATGAGCCACGCTACACAACTTGATTTTCAACAGCTTCTTTCGATGCAGCAGCAAGCGCGTGAGCTTGCGGTTCGGCGCAAGTATATTCGTGCGCCGTTAAGCGGAGCGCACCTGTCACGGCTGCGTGGGCGCGGCATGGAATTTGATGAAGTACGCGTGTATCAACCCGGTGATGAGGTTTCCAGTATTGATTGGAAGGTAACCGCACGTAAGGGCACGACACACACCAAGATTTTTCGCGAAGAACGTGAGCGACCTGTGCTAATGTGTTTGGATTATCGCGCTTCGATGTTTTTTGCGACACAAGGCATGTTGAAATCGGTTTTGGCGACACAAGCTGCGGCATTGTTGGCGTGGCATGGTATTGCACAGGGAGATCGCTTGGGCGCATTGCTATTTTCCGATAGTGAGCACCATGAAATAAAACCAGCCCGTGGGCGTAAGGGTGTACTGAAGTTTTTACATAGTTGTGTGCATGCCAAGGCGTGGGAACAAGGCTTTAAAAAGAATCATGCATCAGCCTCGTTGCAAGAAACGACGGCACGGTTGCGCCGCGTTAGCAAGCCTGGAAGTTTGATTTATATCTTGAGCGATTTTCGTGGCCTGGATGATGCAAGCGTATCCAATATCGCGCAATTGGCACGACACAATGATGTGGTTTTATTATCCGTGGCGGATGCTTTGGAGAAACATTTTCCAAAGCAAGGTGAATACCCTGTGTTTGATGGGCAAAAGCATTTTATATGCGATGCCAATGCCACGCTACAACAGCGCATGCAATCGCATTTTGAGCAGCGTATGGCAGTGCTGAAAAATTTACAGGCGCGACATGGTGTGCAGCATATTATGCTTAATACAACAGATCCTGTGGCAGAGGTCATACGTGCGCATGTATGGCTGAAATAAGGGTGAGATGATATGCAAGGCTTAAATGCGTTGAAAGATATTCATTTACCTGCGCTTGAGCCGTGGTGGGTTATGGCTTGGGGCTGGTGGCTGCTTCTAGGGTTACTGCTGTTGTGCATGGTTGCGATATGGAAGTCGTTGCCTGCGATAGGCGCTTGGCGTGCTAAAGCTCAAGCAAAGAAGGCAGTGCAACATGATGTACAGGAGGCTTTACGCAGCATGCGTGCGGCCTATGCGGAAAAGAATGATGGATTGGTATTACTGCGATCTATTTCAGTGTTGTTGCGGCGTGTATCTATCACGGTCTTTGGTCGTGATAGGAGCGCTTGCTTGATCAACGATGCATGGCTTGATTTCTTGGATCAACAATGGGGTGATAGTAAGCCTGAAAGGTTATTTTCGGATGCCATAAATGCAAATTTATTGAAAAAAACTGCCTATCAAGGAAAAATTTCTAAAAATATACAGTCAGATATTGAAAAACTGCTTTATTTGACGGAGAAATGGGTAATGAAAGTGGTAAAATCGCATGTTTGAGTTTGCATGGGTTTGGGCACTTTTTTTGTTACCACTGCCATGGTTGGTTCATCGTTTTGCACCGGCGGCACAACGGCAAGAAAGTCAGGGTGTCTACATCCCGTTTGCCGATGAATTGCATGATGAACAAGCGACTTTTAACCCTCCCATACAGGCTAAGCCATGGTTGCGTTGGCTGGCATTTGCAGCTTGGTGTTTATTCATTGTGGCTGTGGCTCGTCCGCAATGGATGGGTGAGCCTGTAGAGGTTTCGCGCACAGGGCGTGATGTGATGTTGGCGGTGGATTTGTCGGGCAGTATGCAGATTCAGGATTTTGTTCTGGCAAGTCAGCAGGTGGATCGCTTGACGGCAACCAAGGCTGTGGCAGGTGATTTTATAAAACGCCGAGAAGGTGATCGTTTGGGGCTTATTCTATTTGGTTCACAGGCCTATTTGCAAGCACCTTTGAGTTTTGATCGGGTGACCATTAATAGCCTGTTACAAGAGTCTGCCATCGGTTTAGCCGGTAAAAAGACTGCCATTGGCGATGCGATTGGCTTGGCAGTGAAACGACTTAAAGATAGCCCGCATGTCGCGCAATTAGTGCTTATTTTATTAACCGATGGAGTGAATACAGCAGGGGCATTGTCACCTGAAGAGGGTGTGGCAATGGCAAAGAAAATTGGTTTGCGTATTCATACTATTGGCATTGGAGCATCGGCGATGGAGGTCGAATCATTTTTTGGTACGCAGACTGTGAACCCATCCCAAGATTTGGATAATGCGATGCTAACATCAATTGCTAAGGCAACAGGGGGACAATATTTTCGTGCCCATGATAGTGCTGAATTGGAAAAAATTTATGCTGAAATTGATCGCTTAGAGCCTGTGGATGGTGATGCGCAAATGTTTCGCCCTGTGCAGGCATTGTTTATGTATCCATTGAGCTTAGCGATGTGCTTGCTAGGTCTTGTTTTGATATTCAGAAGGCAGGTGGGCTGATGGATATTTTTATAAGCCAATTTCATTTTTTGCGTCCTTGGGCATTCATTTCTCTATTTTTACTCGTTTTTATCATTTATCGTATGAAAAAAGGCGCACAAACAGTCGGATCATGGCAAAAAATATGTTCGCCTGAACTGCTTGCCTATTTGCAAGTGGGCGCATCTGCCAAGCAATCATTTTATGCATTATGGCTAGTAGCTTTGGCGGGGATACTTGCGATTATTGCCTTGGCGGGGCCTGTCTGGCAACAGCAACCACAGCCTGTATACCGTGAGGATTCGGCATTAATTATTGCGCTGGATTTATCACGCTCAATGGATGCAAGCGATGTGCAACCTAGCCGCTTGCAACGTGCCAAACAAAAATTGCGTGATGTGTTGGCATTGCGCAAAGAAGGGCAAACTGCGCTGATTGCCTTTGCTGGTACGGCTTATGTGGTAACGCCATTGACCGAAGATACGCAAACCATTGTATCGCAATTGCAGGGGCTCAGTACGGATATTATGCCCAAGCAAGGTGGCAAGATAGATAGTGCGATTGAGAAAGCAGTGGCTCTGTTTCAGCAAGCAAGCATCAAGCATGGTCAGCTGCTGCTATTGACCGACTCATCGGATGTTTCGCAAGCTGTGGTGGGATCATTTACCAAAGCAGGGCATCAATTAAGTGTGATTGCTGTGGGTACAGAGCAAGGTGCACCGATTCCCAAGCAAGCAGGTGGCTTTGTAAGTGATCGCCAAGGTAATATTGTGATTGCAAGCTTGGATACAGTGGTATTGCAGCGTTTGGCAGCTTGGGGCGATGGTTTTTACCATACACTATCATTGGATAACACGGATATTGCACCTGTTTTGACACGTTTAAAGCCTTCCATGCTCGAGAAAATGCGTGTCCAAGATCAGCAACAAGCTGCAAGTTATGATATGTGGAGAGAAGAAGGTCCTTGGCTATTACTGGCGGTGATTCCTTTGGTATTGATTGGTTTTAGGCGTGGATTATTGGTGGTTGTATTATGTTTGACAATGCAGCCGCAGCCCGTTGAGGCTTCGGAATCTGATGTTGGCTGGCATAAAACATGGAATGATATGTGGCACACGCGTAATCAGCAGGCTGAGGCTTTGATGTCAGCAAAACAATACGCGCAAGCCAGCGAAACATTTGAAGACCCCGCTTGGAAGATGGCAGCCCATTATAAGGCTAAAAACTATGCTGCGGCAGTGCAAGATTTTGAAGCAATTAAAAAGCCGAACGTGGATGATATTTACAATAAGGGCAACGCTCTAGCGCAACTGGGTAAGCTGGATGCAGCGATTGCGGCATACGATAATGTTTTGAAGAAAAATCCCGAGCATGACGATGCTAAAGCCAATAAAGCACTGCTTGAGAAATTAAAAAAGGAACAAGCAAAGCAGAACGATAAGCCAGATAAAGATCAACAAGGTAAAAAGCAAGATAAGCAAAGCAATAAGCAACAAAATAAGGATAAGCAGGGCAAAGACCAACAGAGCAAAGGGCAGCAAGTTAAGAATCAGAAAAATAAAGGTGAACAAAGTAAAAACCAGCAGAGCAAAGCTAAGAAAGGCAAGCGTGAGCAGAACAACGCTGAACAGGCTAAAAAGCAACAGGGCAAGGGTCAGCAAGATGCCGAAAAACAGCGTAAATCTGAGCAAGCCAAAGAGCAACAGGACAAAAAGCAACAAGCCAAAAATAAGCAGGGTAAAGAGCCGTCGGGGGTGGGGCACAAACTTCATGAAGATGAGCTGAAAAAGCTTGAGGCGAAGCAAAATTTTGAGCAGACATTGCGCCGCGTACCCGATGATCCGGGTGGTTTGTTGCGGCGCAAATTTTTATATCAATATCAACAGCAGGGCAAGGTCCCTGCGGCACAGGATGATAAGCAATGGTAATACGAATCATGCAAGGATTGATGATCATGCTATGGCTTGGCATGGCACCACAGTGGGCAATGGCAGGTACTGCAACCGCATCGCTGGATCGTTCAACGACAGGCTTGGGGGAGTCGGTGATTTTGAGTGTTCATGTCAAAGGCAGCGCCGATCAAGACCCTGACTTAAGCGTGTTAAAAAAAGATTTTGAAATACTCAATCAGAGTCAGAGCAGCAACTATAGTCTTATCAATGGTAGTTTAAATCGTAGCAAATCATGGACGATTAACCTAATGCCGAAACATGTTGGCAAGCTCACCATTCCCGCTATTTCACTGGGAAATATGCATACGCAGGTGCTCACTTTGCACGTGGGGGATACACCGGTGCAAACAGGTGGCTCGCAAGGGGGCGATGTGTTTTTAGAGGTGACAGCCAGTCCTCAGAATGCTTATGTGCAAGGGCAAGTATTGTTGGATGTTAAATTATTTCGAGCCGTCAATTTAGCGCAAGCACAACTGACTGAGCCAGACCCTGCAGATGCCATCATCAAAAAACTTGGTGAAGATAAAAATTATGAAAGCGTCCGAGATCAACGGCGGTTTGTGGTAACAGAGCGGAGCTATGCGATTTTTCCGAAACAAAGTGGCACGTTGCATATAGCTGCCCTGCAATTTACAGGGCAAGTGGTGCAATCTACGAGAATGTTTAATCAGGGCGGGCGTGTGTTACGTGTGCAATCCAAGCCGCTGGATATTGTAGTGTCTCCGATGCCAGACACGTGGGATCAAGCGCAGCCATGGCTACCTGCTCAAGAGCTAAGTCTTGAAGAGATCGTTGGGGATAAGGCAAATGCATCATTAAAGGTTGGCGAGCCTTTAACAAGAACGATTGAAATACGTGCCAAGGGGTTAACCGCAGAGCAATTGCCGCAGCTCTTTAGCAGTGCCTCGAATAGCGCATGGAAGCTATACCCTGACAAGCCTGAATTGCGTACAGAAGTGAACGAGGATGGTGTGGTCGGTATTCGCCGTGAAAAAATCGCGATGATTCCCACGCAAGCAGGCGATTTGGCTTTGCCAAGTATTAGTGTGATTTGGTGGGATACCGTAAATCATAGCATGCATAAGGCCGAGGTGTTGCAGCGCATAATTTCTGTGCAAAAAAGCGATAGCCAACAATCAGCTGCGCCAGCCGTGAAGCAGCCTGCATTACCTATACCTACCGCAAAAAGTAAACCAGTGACTTCGCCGCTTGCTCCTTTGCAAAGAGAAGTTGTGGGTGAGTCATCGAATACAACATTATGGCAAGCATTGACTGCTTTTTTTGCATTGGTTTGGCTGTTAAGTTTGGCAGCTTGGTACTATGTTACAGTAAAAAAGAAAAAAACTGCACAGCAGGTTCCAGCAAGTACAGATCAACCATCATCAGCGAACATTAAAAAGCTTCGTAAAGAGCTCAATGATGCCTGTAGAGCTGGTAATGCCAAGTGTGTTTCAAGCTTGTTGCCAAGGTGGGCGGCATACTTTTTTCATGATCTTAGCATTCAAAGTTTACATCAGTTAAGCGGTAAATCAGAGGCTTTGGATACGGCATTATTAGCATTGGAAACAGCCTTGTATGGTAAAGTGCAGATAGAAGAGGCATGGGATGGTGCTGCTATGTTGGAAGCTATTGCTGTGTTAAAGATGCCAGAAGAAGTTCAGTGTGTGCAAGGTTTACAGTCATTGGCGACACCGTGAGGTGTCATTTTTTAGCAGTCATCGCTGTTTGCTGTTAATGTTCTCACTTTTAGGAGATATGTATGACCGTCGTGATTTATCATAACCCACGTTGTTCCAAATCAAGAGCAACATTGGCATTGATTCAAGAAAAGGGCATTGCGCCTGAGATCATTGAATATTTGAATGCAGCGCCTTCAGAAAGTGAGTTGGATGCGATTTTAAGCAAGTTGAATATGGCACCTGCTGATTTGATGCGTACAGGTGAAGACGAATACAAAGAGCATATTAAAGGCAAAGATCTAAGCCGTGCCGAGGCGATTGCGTTGATGGTGAAATATCCAAAAGTGATTGAACGCCCTGTGGTTGTGAATGGTGATAAGGCTGCTGTTGGTCGCCCGCCTGAATCTGTTTTAGATATTTTATAACTCGAGGAAACTATGAAAGTTTTAGTGGTAGGCGGCGGTGGTCGTGAACATGCATTGTGTTGGAAGTTGAAGCGTTCAGCATCGGTATCTGAAGTGGTATGTGCGCCAGGCAATCCTGGTATTGCCAAAGATGCCCGTTGTGTGAATGTGGGTGGGGAAGATGTGGATGCTTTGATGGCATTGGCACGTGATGAGCAGCCGCGTTTGGTGGTGATTGGCCCTGAAGTTGTGCTGGTGAAAGGCCTAGCAAATCAATTGCGTGCAGAAGGTTTTGCTGTGTATGGTCCTGATGCTGCGGCAGCAGAACTGGAAGGCAGCAAATCATTTTCCAAGGCATTGATGGATGAAGCGGGTGTGCCAACAGCAAAATTTGAAACCCATACCGATGCCGATCAGGCCGAAGCTTTGATTCGTAAATGGGGCGCACCGATTGTGGTGAAAGCTTCAGGCTTAGCAGCGGGTAAGGGTGTGATTGTAGCGCAAACTGTGCAAGAAGCGGTGGATGCGGCACGCGATATGCTATCTGGCAATTCGTTTGGTGATGCTGGTTCACAAGTGGTGATTGAAGAGTTCTTAGACGGTGAAGAAGCATCCTGTTTGTTCCTTGTATCGGGCGATACGATTCTTCCATTGGCATCATCGCAAGATCATAAGGCATTACTCGATGGTGATTTAGGACCAAATACTGGCGGTATGGGCGCTTACTCTCCTGCACCATGCGTGACGCCTGACATTGAAAAAGAAGTATTGGAAACCATTGCTAAGCCAACGATTGCAGCGCTTAAAGCACGTGGAGCCGAATTTATCGGTACCTTATATGCAGGTGTGATGCTCACCAAGAATGGTTTAAAAACATTGGAGTTTAACGTGCGCTTTGGCGATCCTGAATGCCAGCCATTGATGTCACGATTGAAATCCGATTTAGGCGAAGTATTGCTTGCTGCGGCTGAAAAACGTTTGGATGGTGTTTCGCTTGAGTGGGATGACCGGAAAGCATTGTGTGTGGTTGTCGTATCAGGTGGTTACCCAGCCAATTTTGAGAAAGGGCAGGCAATAGCTGGGCTTGATGCTGTGCAAGCAGCTGGCGCCACTGTGTTTCATGCAGGAACGGCGGAAAAAGATGGCATGATTGTGAATAGTGGCGGTCGTGTATTGGGCGTGACTGCCCTAGCTGACAGTGTCGCAGAGGCGCAAACATCTGTTTACAGCGCTCTAGAAAAACTTGATTGGGCCGGTGGTTTTTATCGTAAAGATATTGGTTATCGTGCTGTTCAACGCGAGGAAAATTAGATGGAAGCAATTAAAGTATTGATTTTGATGGGCAGTAAGTCGGATCGCCCCATTATGCAAAAAACAGAAGCGGTGCTGGAAGAATTTGGTGTGGCATATAAAACCATGGTTCGTTCAGCTCACCGCACACCTGAAGCAACGGTACAAGCGATTGTTGATGCTGAAGAAGCTGGTTGTCAGGTGTTTATTTGTGCAGCGGGTATGGCAGCGCATTTGGCTGGTGTGGTTTGCTCGAAAACAGTGAAACCTGTGATTGGTGTACCGATTTCATCGGGGCCTTTGGAGGGTGAAGATGCATTGCTTTCCACGGTGATGATGCCGCCGGGCTTGCCTGTGGCGACTGTGGGAATTAATGCTGCAAAAAATGCAGGTTTGTTGGCGGTACAAATGTTGGCTCAGAATGATGTGTCTTTGGCAGAACAATTAAAGGCCGACCGTGTTGCTCAAGCAGAGGCGATTCTCGCTGAAGATTAAGCGAAAACTGGGCGTTTTGCATGCGGCAAAAGCCCTGCATAATGGCAGGCTTTTAGCCCATCAGACAGGTACAGTTGCAGGTATTGCAGGGCACCCAGAACGCTCTAAAGCAGTGGAGAAAATGCAACGTTTTAAGCAGCGAAAAGGGCCTTTTTTATTACTGGCGGATTCTGTTTCAAGTGCTTTGGCACAGGCTCGATATATCTCGCCGACTTTGCGGAAAATGGCGAAAGATGTTTGGCCAGGGCCCGTTACATTGGTCTTTCCAGCCAAGCATAGGCTGGCAACAGCTTGTTATAAGCGTGGTGCGATTGCTGTGCGTGTGGATGCGGCGGAAGAAAGTCGTTATTTGGCCAAGCAGTGTGGTGGCTTTGTGCTTTCGAGCAGTTTAAACCGAAAAAAACAGCCAACGATGCCTTTACAGCGTCAACAATATAGGCGATTTTCCGCTTGGCTGGGGGCATATTTACCTGCTGACTCCCAACCCGCATCCCAGCAAGCATCTCAGATCTACCGAATATCACATACGAAAATACAACGTTTGCGTTAAGCCTGTGCAAGGCGTACGATTTTTCTTGTAAAAGGGACTACGCAAAGCATGATTTTTCCCGTTGCTACGGATGATTACCTAAATATATCAAATATACTGAATGTAAGGCACTGCGGGCACGTTTTCAGTATGATTGAGGAGCCGTGATGGAAGAGCGTGTGAGCGATATTGATAATGCCTCTGGGCAAGCCATGAGTGAGATGGAACATAAGCAGGTACTCTGGGAACAAGTGCGTTTATTGTATCAAAGCGGGCCATACTTGATGCTGGGAAACACTCTTTGCGCAGCCCTTTTAGCAATGACTCAGTGGAAGCTGATCGACCATCAAAGTATTATTATTTGGCTTATCGTGATGGCTGGAGCAATGCTTTTTCGAAATATTATTTTGTATCAGTTTAAGCATGGCAAGCAAATGATCGACCGTTTGGCTCATTGGAAAAAACGTTATACTTTAAGTATCTTAGGGTTGGCTTTAACTTGGGGAAGTGCTGGTGTTTTTCTGTTTCCACAGGATCATATTGTGGGACAGGTTACGATCATTTTAGCACTTATTTTGGTTATTTCTGTGGTTGCAGCAAAGCCCATGGTATTCCGCTCGGCATTGTTGATCACGATTGTCTGCACGATGCCTATATTGGTGGTGCATTTACTTTTTATAGGCAGTGAAGAAATGATTTATTTGGCTCTTTTTTGTAGCATTTATAGCATTTTTTTGTGTATCTATGGGAATAAATCCTATCAGATGCATTTAAAAAATATCTTATTTCAAGTGCGCTATAAGGAGCATGAGAAACTTGTGCAAAGAGCACAATACAAGGTACAGGAAACAGCGAATATTTTAAAAATGGTGGCTGTAGGAGAGCCTGCCCAAAATATTTATGATGAAATTTTAAGGCTGTATGAATCATGTTATGATGGGTTGCGCTGTTCCATATTAATATTGCGGGGTAAGCGACTGTTCCATGTTAGCGCTCCCAGTCTGCCAGAGAGTTATACCGATGCGATTAATGGTGTAGAGATTGGACCCAATAAGGGCTCATGTGGAACAGCGGCCTATTTAGGGAAACAAATGTTGGTTGAGGATATTGCTAATGATCCAAGATGGCAGGCATTTAAAGCTGTAACACTCCCACATGGTATGCGTAGCTGTTGGTCTGAACCTGTACTAGATAAACATGGTAAAGTCTTGGGGACACTAGCGATGTACCGTGATGAGGCGAGCTTGCCCAATGAAGAAGTTTTGGAAGATCTGCAAGCAGCAGCACAGTTGGTCAGTATTGTGATGGAAAGAGAGCTGAGAGAAAGTTCATTGCGTACATTATCACAAGCCGTTGAGCAGGCTAGGGAAGCGGTTATCATTAGTGATGCCTCTGGTGTGATTGAATATGTTAACTCAGCATTTACAGATATGACTGGCTATAAAACAGATGAAGTTGTGGGAAAAATGTCGGAAGATCTAGAAAAAGGTAAGACAGAAGAGTCTTATCGAAATATGTGGGATAAGATCAGTGGTGGAGAAGCTTGGCATGCTACGGTGTTAGATCAGCGAAAAGATGGCAGTAAATATCCAGTAATGATGTCAGCCGCACCGATTTTTGAAGGTAAAAATATTTCACATTATGTGATAATCAAGCAAGATGTAACAGAGCATGAAGCCTTAGAAGGACAGTTTCGCCAAGCTCAGAAAATGGAAGCAGTTGGCACATTGGTTGGAGGCATTGCCCACGATTTTAATAATATCTTGGCAGGCATAACAGGAAACCTTTATTTGGCGAAACGGCGCAGCCAAACACTACCAGAGGTCGTCAGAGGCATAGAAAATATTGAGCAACTTGCTATGCGCGGAGCAGACTTAATTCAACGTCTTATGATCTTTGCTCGCAAAGACCAAGTGGACATAAAAAAAATAAAACTGTCGGCTGTTGTTACGGAAGCCATCCAATTACTTCGCACCTCGATACCAGCCAATATTGATATGCATCAGGATATGCCTAGGAGTGCGCTATATATTCGCGGTGATAGTACACAGTTGCATCAGGTATTGATGAACTTGGTAAATAATGCACATGATGCAGTGGCGGAGAAAAGTAGCCCCCTCATTAATATTAGGCTTGAAAAATTTTATCCAAATGTAGACTTTATTGGAGCACATCCATATTTTAAGCCAGAGTATTATGCCCACTTAAGTGTTGAGGATAACGGTGGTGGTATTAAGGAAGCTCAAGTTGAACATATATTTGAACCTTTTTTTACAACCAAAGAAGTAGGTAAAGGGACAGGCCTTGGTTTAGCTATGGTTTTTGGGGCAGTGAAACGACATGATGGTTTTATTGAAGTGGAAAGCGTTGAGGGAGCAGGCGCAACATTTCATGTTTATTTACCTTTAATAGATGCGGAAGATGATACGTATGTGCCATCGTTGCGCAGAATATCACCATCGTATGCAGAGGGTCATGAGACTATTCTTGTTGTTGATGATGATGCGTTTGTGCTTGAGATAGCCAGAGAAGTTTTAGAGGACTTGGGTTATCAGGTGTTAGAGGCATGCAATGGCTTGGAAGCCGTGGATGTGTTTACTGAAAATCAGGATAAAATATCTTTGGTTATTACCGATGTTGTGATGCCGAAGTTAGGTGGTATCAAGGCTGCTGAACAAATCAGGGAGATACGCCCTGATATGAAGATTATCTTTGCTACGGGTTATGATAAGAGTGCGACATTGCCCAGTAAGGTTCTTGCAAGTGGAAGTCGCATTCTTTCTAAGCCCTATGATATTGAGTTGATGAGCCAAATGATTAGAAAAGAGCTAGATGGGTAATGGGCGTTTCTACAGTGTATGTTTATGTTCAAATGGCTCTGAAATAGTCACTGCACTTATTGGGTCTTCATGAATGATAACTTCAGCGTTGGGGTATGCTTTCATGAGGCTAGCCTCAACGTCATCAGCAATACGGTGGGCTTCAAGCAATACGAGGTCATCTTTCAGCTCTAAATGCAATTGAATGAACACGGTAGTTCCTGATTTCCGAGTCCTCAAATCATGCATACCGTGGGCTTGAGGATGCTTGGAGACAATATCTCGAATTTTTTGACGGTCGTTATCTGATAACTCATGATCCATTAAATCGTGCATAGCATGCTTAATGATTTCATATGCGCTGTATACAATGTAAAAGGCAATCGCAATACCAAAAACGGCATCAAAGCCTTGCCAGCCATATACTGCAAGTACCAGTGCAAGAATAACGCTGGCATTCATATATAAATCACTTTTGTAATGCAGGGCATCAGCGGCAATAGCTGTTGAGCCTGTTTTACGCACAACATATCTTTGCAAGGTTAATAAACCCAATGTGAGAATAATGGAAAAAATCATGATGGCGATGCCGATATTGGAGCCTTCAATATCTTGGGGATGGAAAAAGCGTACTGATGCTTCCAATAATAAAAATAATGCTGATCCAGTAATAAACATGGATTGGGCCAAACCAGCTAGAGCTTCAGCTTTACCATGGCCAAAACGGTGATCATGATCGGCTGGTTCTAAAGCGTGGCGAACTGCAAAGAGTGTAATCAATGATGCAATGGCATCTAGACAAGAATCCATCAAGGTTGCTAATAGGCTTACTGAGTCTGTCCAAACCCATGCGAATAACTTGGCAACAATCAATACGCAGGCCACAGAAGCTGAGGCATAGGTGGCAATTTTCATCCAATATGCAGTTTCTTCAGGTGATAGGTGCTGTGCTGCTGTATCTGGATCTTGGGATGGTATGCTCATGCCGCTATTGTGGCTGGCTTTGAACGGAGAATAAAGTCTTTGTATGTAGGTTTATTCACCTGCATCATATCCGCATGCGTTATTTAGAATCGCCACACTGCAATGATCGCCCTGATTCGGCGGTGGTTGACTTGATTGTATTGCATGCGATTAGCTTGCCTGATGGCCTGTTTGAACAGGATTTTATTGATGATTTTTTCATGGGCGACTTGGATATTGCAGCACATTCAAGTTTTGCTGATTTGGATGGCATTCGTGTTTCAGCGCACTTTGTGGTGGATAGAAAAGGTGGTGTTACCCAGTTTGTACCATGCCAGAAGCGAGCTTGGCATGCAGGCGAATCTGTATGGCAAGGTAGGGCTAACTGCAATGATTATGCTATCGGGATTGAAATGATTGGCGATGAACAGCAACCATTCACTGATGCTCAATATACCGAAGCGGCACGTTTATGCCGTGTGTTGATGCAGCATTATCCGAACATCACAGCGAATCGTATAGTCGGTCATCAGGATGTTGCACCTGATAGAAAGTGGGACCCTGGCAAACAGTGGGATTGGCAACATTTTCACCGCTCACGGTCGCATATTCGGAAATTAGATCTAGAGGTGCGTTAATGATGGAGCACGAAACTTGGCTACGACTGGCTGCTTTTATAGGTGTTTTTTGTGTGATGGCATTGTGGGAAATTATCGCCCCAAGACGGCGACTGCGTTATGGTAAAAGTCGTTGGCCTGCCAATCTTGGTATTGTTATTTTAGACTCTTTACTCGCACGCGTGGTTCTACCAGGTGGTGCTGTTGCAGCTGCCATATGGGCTGAATCAAATAATATAGGCTTATTACCACTGCTTCATTTGCCCGATATAATGCTTATTTTGATTGCGATTATTGTAATGGATTTCATTATTTATGCCCAACACGTGTTATTTCATTTTGTGCCTGTTTTGTGGCGTTTGCATCAAGTTCATCATGCAGATCGAGATATTGATATTACCACAGGTTTACGGTTTCACCCGGTTGAAATCCTGATCTCTATGCTGATTAAAATAGCGGCGGTTGTGGCTTTGGGTGCTCCTGTTATTGCAGTTATTATCTTTGAAGTGATATTGAACGCTATGGCGATGTTTAATCATTCGAATGTACGTCTGCCGAAAGCATTGGATGCCATAATACGCTTGTTATTGATTACACCAGATGTTCATCGCGTTCATCATTCCATTATTTATCAGGAAACCAATAGTAATTATGGCTTTAATTTGTCTATTTGGGATAAGTTGTGTGGTACGTATCGGGCCCAACCTGAGCTTGGGCATGATAAAGTGGTGATTGGCTTGCCTGATTTACAACACGCACCGACACACCATCTGTTTTGGATGCTGCGTTTGCCTTTTATCGGTAAAATTCAAGCAAATAAACCTGCCAATAAGGCATAACGCGCCAGCTTTCCTAGACTAACCAATACAATAAACCACAATAATGGGCTACGTAATAAACCTGCGACCAGACATAATGGGTCACCGAAAATGGGCAACCATGCAAATAAAAGAGAGGCTTGCCCATAGCGACCAAACCATGATTCAGCGCGCTCAACCTTATGCTCATCCATACGTAGCCACTTTTTGTGAATAGCTTCACTGCCCAGGCGACCCATAGCATAGGTAATAAGACTGCCAAGCACATTGCCAACGGTGGCAATCATAACAAGCGGCAATACAGGACCCCCTTCATGAAGACGGTAGAGCAGCAATGCTTCCGAGCCACCAGGGAAAAGGGTGGAAGAAATCAAAGCAGAAAAGAATAAAGGCCAGTCCAAGTCGATTGCTTGCATACTGGCTAATGTACATTATGCAATGCTCACAGCAATATAAGCTCTGGGTTTATCATTAAGGGGTAGGCATGGCATATATATATTTAGCGATTGCGGTGTTTGGAGAGGTGGTGGCAACGAGCTCTTTAAAGGAATCGGCGGAGTTTACTCGGCTTGTACCAAGTATTTTGGTGGTTGTAGGTTATAGCGCAGCATTTTATTTTATGATGCTCACATTGCGAACGATTCCTGTTGGTATTACGTATGCCATTTGGTCAGGGCTTGGTATTGTGTTGGTTGCGGTTGTCGCGGCTGTTTGGCATAAACAAATTCCAGATGTTCCAGCAATGTTGGGTATGGCTCTTATTATTGCAGGCGTTGTGGTTATTCAGCTATTTTCGAAGATGGTTCAACATTGATATATCGTTTTCAATCACCCTTTGGGGTCATTGATTATGATTGGCATGACGGTTTGTGTCATGCAGTGCTTTTGCAACAATCAGAGGAAAATTATGCGCAACATGATGATCCTGTTTCGGCGTGGTTATCGGGATACTTCTTAGGAAAGACCTTACCACGGCCAGCTTTGGCGAAAGCGAAAACTGACTTTCAAGGTAAACTGAGGCATGGCTTATGCGCTATCCCGTCGGGTAAAGTGAAGAGTTATGGTGAGTTGTCCAAAACATTAAATACTGCACCGCGTGCGCTGGGACAAGCTTTGGGAGCCAATCCCTTTGCCATTTTAATTCCATGTCATCGTGTGGTTGCGGCGCACAGTTTGGGTGGTTTTCATTATGGAAATGGCTGGAAGAAAAACCTGCTTACCTTTGAGGGGGCATTAAAGCCCTAAGAGTTATTTATTAGAAGGCAGGGACAATAGAATGTTGGTATCTGAACCCAGTATAGTTTTTGGGTAAGCACCATCCCATGTCTCAATGGCATGCTGCTTGACCAATAAGTTTGTTAATGAAACAGATACGCGTTTGTTGGCATCAGCAGTCGCTTTAGACTGCAAGGTGATACGTTGCGCTTCGGCTTTGGCAGCAATGACTTTTTGTTCAGCATCAGCCTTAGCGGCAATAACTTTTTTCTCAGCCTCACGTTTAGCATCAATCACCTGAATACGCTTTTGCACCTCGGCTTGTTTTTCAGCCATTTTTAACCGCTCTTCTTCTTGTTTAGCCTCTTGTACCTGCATAATTTTTTTCTGTACGGTACTTGGCAAACGAATATTGCGTAGGACCACATCATTTAACACAAAAGGAAGAGCTTCAAAAGCTTTAACTAGGCCTATTCTTAGCTCAGTGCTTATTTTTTGGCGTTCAACAGCAATAGTCTCGGCATCATACTGACCTACAACATCTCGGCTAATGGCGCGAATAATAGGATTAATCTTTTTTTCAAAATAATTCTTGCCCAGTGTTCTTAGAATAATAGGCATATCATTTTTATTGGGCGTGTACTGTACAGTCATTTCAATGCTAATGGGCAGGTTCTTTTTATCCATCACCGTAATAGATGGTTTGTTTACAATGCCCAAATCATCGGGCAAATCTTTGCTGCCTTTGTAATTACCTGAATGCATTTTAACATCTTGAATAAAGACATGTTGCACCAACGGAATTTTAAAATGAACACCTGGTTTTTTTACCTCATTAGAAAATTTTCCGAAGGTTGCCAATACCCCAACGTTACCATCTTTAATGGTATATATGGATTGAAAAACAAGTAAGGCCACGATAGCTATAGCGAGATAGTTCCACTTCCCTTTGAGTGAGAATGGGGTTTCGTTCATCGTCAAATTCATAATGTATATATCCTTCTCACAAAAGTATCACATGCAGTGTAGGGATGCTTTCAGATGCTGTCTATGAATGCGCCTATGCGTAAAATTTGTTTACCTAGCAAAATAAAGTCGGATAATGCGCCTCCCAATATAAAAACGAAGAGGTAGATATGTCCAGAGCATGCGCACGCCATATTTTGGTGGACACAGAAGAAGAATGTAATGAGTTGAAAGCACAGATTGAGAGCGGTGCTGACTTTGCTGATGTGGCAAAAGAGCATTCAAGCTGCCCATCGGGTCGCAGTGGTGGTGATTTAGGTGAATTTGGTCCGGGTCAAATGGTGCCTGAATTTGATGCGGTGGTATTTTCGGCTGAAGTTGGCTCTGTTGAAGGTCCTGTGAAAACACAGTTTGGCTACCACTTATTGGAAGTAACTAGCCGCCGTTAATTATGATATGGCAGGTGCTTTTCACCTGCCATTATTTTATAGAATATGACATAAAGGGTAGAGAAATATTGCCCGAGACAGTCACGCTGATTTTCCCTTCACCTGAATTTAGGCTGGGAGGTCCACCTGCAGACTTGCTCATCAGGCTCCTTGTTTGTTGCATACGATAAACAGGCTGTTGTTGGCTTGTTTGCAAATTTACAATATGGAATGATGTTGCATCCAAGGCTTTAGCAAGCGTATTCGCTTTATGACGAAAAGCTTGGATAGCTTGTAAACGCAAGCTACTTTGTGTTTTTTCCATGGATGTATCTGAAATTCGAAAGCTTAAATTATTTAGATGTGCCCCCGCTTTTTCTATGTCATCAACCCAGCCAGGCACAGCATCAAGCTGGCGGCTAATAAGCTGCTCTGTTTGCACCAGTTTCCAGCCAGTACGAACTTGTCGACTATTCAACTTATCATATCGCCAAAGTATTTCCATGCGGCGGCTCAATGTGGTTTGTTTGATGCCTTTCTTGCCTTTCAACTGTTGCTGAATAAGCCAGCTGATGTTGTTCACCTTTTTACGCAGAGCATTGGCATCTGTGCCCGTAGCTTCCATACGATAATTCACCACGGCCTCATCATTGGGCAAGGTGATACTAGATGTTGCAGATAGGCTTATTTGTGTTTCTTTTTGCTGTGAATTTTCTTCGCCCCAAGCTGGGGGTATAAACATGAGAGATAGAATAATAAGGTATTTCATACCTTTAAGCATGGAAGACAATGAGCTTTTCAGCAAGTTTTTATTCAGGGATGCTAGACATATCAACACTTACAATGCGTGAGACACCAGGCTCTGGCATGGAAACACCAATCAATTGATCTGCTTTTAACATGGTTATTTTATTGTGACTAATAGCTAAAAATTGCACATCACGACAGAACTCAGCAATCATGTCGGCAAAACGGGCTACATTGGCATCATCCAAGGGGGCATCGACTTCATCAAGAATACAAAATGGTGCAGGGTTGATACGGAAAATTGAGAATACCAAAGCAACCGCTGTCAGTGCTTTTTCACCGCCAGAAAGTAATGTAATATCCTGTAAGCGTTTGCCTGGTGGCTGAGCGATGACCTCCACACCTGCGGTCAATATATCATCTGAATCCAGCTTTAATTCTGCGCGGCCGCCACCAAATAGGCGTGGAAATGTTTGTTTGAAATAAGCATTGGTTTTCTCAAAAGTATCTTTAAAACGTTGACGGGTAGTACGGTCAATACGGCTGATGGTGTCGTGCAAGGTGTTTAGACTGGTTTCCAAATCGGCGACTTGTTCGGCAAGAAATTGCTCGCGTTCGGAAGCCTGTTTGAATTCATCAATAGCCAATAGATTCACCGGTCCAAAGCGTGATAAACGATCTTCTAATTCACGACTATGGCGCAATATATGCTCAATATCTTCGTTGCTTAGGTTGTCATATTTCATTAGCAACTGTTCACTGCTTAGTTGGCAGCGCTGCTCAATCTCATTATCTAAATCTTGCAAACGTGCCTGCTCACTGGCTTGGCGAATAGCAGCTTGCTGCTTGGCTTCAGAAGCCTGCTGCACCTTTTTACGCGTTGCTTGTTCGTCGTGTTCATATTGATGCAGCTGCTTTTGTAGGGCGTGCCCTTGTTGCCGCATATCGGTTAGTGCACGGTGTGCTGCCTCGACATGTTCATGTGCATGTTCCAATTGCATATCAAGATCTGCATGAGCCTGACTTGCTGCAATATCAACTTCAGTTTTACTATATTGCTGGGCATCTTGTTGTCGCCTTTGTTGCAGTTGATCAAGCTCTTGCTGAATACGTTTTTGATCGCGTTCAAGGCTTTGGACGGTTTGTTTGTGCAATGCCAAGGCTTGTTCGGCATGAGCTTGTGATGAACGCGCCTGTTGCCATTGTTGGTCATACTGCTGTTGGATTAAGCTCTGTGCATCCAAGGCTTGTTGGGCTTGGGTTAATTGTTGCTCATCCATGGCTCCGATATTGCCCAATTGTTGTTCCCAGTGCTCTAATTCTTCAGCACTTTCTTGCGCATCTTTCTGCAACTGCTTATGACGTGACTGCAAGCTTTGTTGCTCATCCTGTAGGCGTTGCAATAGTGATTTTACGGCTTGTGTTTCACTTTGAGCTTGCGTGGCAGCAAGGTGAATACTTTGCCATTGTTGCTGCTGTGTTGTTAGAGCTGCATCAGCAGTGTCAACGGCTTGCTCAGCAGACCGCATGCTTTTCTCAGCAGTTGTTCGTTCCGATTCACAGACTTGTAAGCGCCGCTTTAGACTTAATCGTCGAGCAGTTTGGCTTTTGGCAGGAGGAATAAGCCAGCCATCAGGCTCCAAGCGCCAACCATCGCGACTAACTAGGCAACCATATTTGGGTATGTTGCTCGTAAAAATATCGTCACAAAGTGAAGCGTGAGAAAATAGCATAAATAAAGGGTGCGTGGTCGCTAGCTCTAAATGTGTAGCTAAATGATGATTCTCTTTTTCGTGCAAGTGCGTGGGGTCGATATGTATGGCAATGGAGCAATCCTTTGCTTGTTGAAACATAGCTTTCCAATTGGAGAGCTCTGACCGCTTGGGTAGGCATAAATCACCTTCTTGGCCACGCAAAACAGCAGCGACTGCCAACTCCATTCCTTCAGGAACGTCAAGATTTTCATCCACCCATAAGCCACCTTTATCGCGGATACTTTGGCGTAGATCCTGTGGCATGTTGTTCTGTTCTAGTTGAGCTCGAAACTCTTGAATTTCACCGTTTAGGCCGCGTAACACTTGTTCGACTTGTTGGCGCTCTGATGATGCGAGTTGCTGTTTTTCACGACATTGGTTGAGGTTTATTTGCCCATCATGAATGGCTATTTCAGTATCTTTCTGGCTTTGCGACGCTTTGCCTGCTTGTTTATTTGCATCTGCCAATGCCTGTTGAAGCTCTTGTTCTTTATTGACGAATTGTTGTAGCTGAATGTTATGTTGCGTTTGTTTATCCAATAGGTGCTGCACATGCAATTCGGCTTGCTGGTGGCGCTGTTTAAGGTCGTTAAAAACGCTACGCAGTTGCTCCAATTCACGTAGTAGAACATCGCGCTTTTCACGCACCTCTTGCAACATATCCTGAGCACTGTGAAGCTGGATTTCAGCATCGCTACGCTGCTTTTGTAAATCAGCATCAGTTTGTTCCCGCAGTTGTGTTTGAATATCATTTACATCATGTTGCAACTGTTCTTGGCGTAGCGCATTTTCATCCAAGCGTTGTTGCAGCATATCTTTGCGTTCCAGCAATAACCGTCGCTCACCAGCGCTACGTTCGGCTTGCTGTTGCAAGCTAGCGCGCTGTTGTTCAAACATGCGTAGTTTCTCTTGTGCCTGTTGTACCTCTTCATCATGCAGCACCCCTGCGCGTCGACTTTGGGTGAGCACACGCTCGGCGTGGATATGTTTCGCCTCTTCTTCCTCAACCTGTTGTTGGGCTTGTTCAAGCTGTTTTTGAAAGGTGAGTAACTGTTGCTCTTGTTGTTGAAAACGGATCGCCAGAGTCTTGGATTGAGCATGTTCAAATTCATTTTGCATGGTTTTAAAACGCTCAGCACGCGAGGATTGTTGTTTCAGGCTACGGCATTGGCTACGTACTTCTTCAAGTAAATCTTCAATGCGGTCCATGTTTTGACGTGTGCTGTTCATTTTTCGTTCGGCTTCTTTTCGGCGTGAGCGGTACTTCATCACCCCAGCAGCCTCTTCCAATAATTGTCGGCGCTCTTCCGGCTTGGCAGTAATCATGCGCGCAATAGAGCCTTGTTCGACGATGGCATACGCGCGTGTTGAAACGCCGGTATCAAGAAATAAATCAACAATGTCTTTCAGGCGTGCCATTTTACCATTGATAAATGCATCCGAGCCACCATCGCGTATGAGACGCCGTCGAATGCGAATTTCATCCATATCATGATAAGGGGGAGCCAGCTTTCCACGCTGTACGGCAAAGGTCAGTTCTACATCACAAACTGCCACAGGCGGCCGTGTTTCCGAGCCTTGGAAAATCAAATCGTCCATCACCCCACCGCGCAAATGACGCGCGGAGTGCTCGCCTAAAACCCAGCGAATAGCATCGACAATATTAGACTTTCCACAGCCATTTGGGCCGACAATCGCATTAATGCCATGTCCCAACTCAATTTTGGTTGGATCCACAAATGATTTAAAACCAGAGAGCTCTAGTCGTTTGAGTCGCATGACTGATGGGTATTAAAATAATCTATTATCACCAAGCTAAGCATACACAGCATATAAGCATATGCCACAGCCATCACATAGTTTGTTATGATGTTTGTACGCGAGCCTTATCGAAATACTTCATTATTAGAAAGCTAATCATGCAGGCTGAAAAACTAGATGCCACAATCATATATAATACAATCAATTGCGCTGATGCTGCGGCAAGGGGGGCGCTGCCTGCTAAAATCATGCCGACAAAAACGCCGGGCATATGTACCAAACCAACCACGCGTAGGGTATCAATGGTTGGAATCAAGGCGGTGGACATACCTTTTTCGATATTACTACCAGAATTAAGGCGCTCAAACATAATCGAAACGGCATTCATGCCATTGGCGGCAACCATACTGCCTAATGGGATTAGCGTTCGGGTATCACTATCAATGACACCAGCGAAAACAAGCCATGGTAAGGTAAGTAAGCAGGCGAAGCTTAAACCGATGGTCGTGGCAATCCATGCTTGTTTGCGGTGTTTAGGGTGATAGCTGGATGAGGTTTGTGCTGCCAAAAGGCAGAAAAAGAAAATAATACCTGCTTGTGCCCAGTGTGAGGAAATATCGAATATCCAGTGCAGGATAAACGCCAGTGCCAATAATTGAATGGGGCCGCGAATAGAGGCGATAAGCATATTGCGTGAGAGCCCAAGCTGTTGACGATGTGAAATATAAGCCACGCCCGCTAGTAATAACCATGCCGCCATTAAACCAATGAGTGCATCTTCCCAGCTACTAATCATGGGCGGTGTCAGTGAATGCTAACTGCATAAGGATGGCATCCTCTCGTGGTTGGCCATTTATTGCTGGAATGTAATATGCTTTGCGGCGACCAACTTCTTTGAACCCTAGTTGGCTATAAAGCGTTTGGGCGATAAGGTTTGAGGCGCGAACTTCAAGTAGGGCAAGTGCATAACCTTGTTTATCGTTTAATAATTGCTGACTGAGTTGCGTGGCAATGTTTTGACGTTGATAGGCAGGGGAAACAGCCACCTGCATAATATGTATTTCATCCAAAATATCTTGGCTTAAAATATAGCCCGCAAGTTGATCGGATGTTTGGCATACATATAAGTCAAAGCCAGCCTGCATCACATCTAAAAATGACTTTTTTGACCATTTTTCCGCAAATAACTTCTGATTTAGCTCAAAAACTGCATCAATATCATCCACAGTGCCCAAACGATATGCTGCAGTATCCATTGCTATTCGGGTGCTTTGATCTGTTCAATCCAAGTACAAACTTCAGAATCACAGACATGCTGTGTGCCATTACGCTTGGTCACTTTTTCGGTAACATATGGTGCAGCACATTCAGGACAAGGTTTATCAATTGGTTTATTCCACAGTGCTTTTTTGCACTTAGGGTATTTTGAGCAGGAGTAAAAAATCTTTCCACGCCGTGATTTTTTCTCCAAAAATGTGCCTTTACCGCATTCTGGGCAGCTTATGCCTGTATCCTTGGGTTTTTCCAGTGGTTGAATACCCTTACACTCGGGGTAGTCCGAACAGCCTAAGAATTTTCCATAACGGCCTTGTTTGATAAGCATAGGTTTGCCGCAGTCATCACATTTTTGATCAGACACTTCAGGCTCTGGCGCTTCACCATCACCACTGAGAGGACGTGCCTGTTTGCATTCAGGATAACCTGTACAAGCCAAAAACTTGCCATAACGACCCAATTTAATGGCCATCGGTTTACCGCACTCGCTGCAAATCTCATCGGTCGCTTCATGCGTGACATCGGAGCGCTTTACATTCTCCATCGTATCATCGACACGGGCTTTGAACGGTGTCCAAAACTCATGTAATAATGGGCGCCATTCACGTTCACCGCGTGCGACAGCATCAAGCTTATTTTCAATATCTGCTGTAAAACTAGTTTCAACAATATCGGTGAAATAGGTGGTTAAAAAACGGCTAACAATTTCACCGACATCGGTCGGTACAAAACGTTTTTTGTCCATTTCTACATATTGTCGTGTTTGTAATACATTCAAAATAGAAGCGTAGGTTGAAGGACGACCAATACCATGCCCTTCTAACTCTTTGACCAAGGTTGCTTCACTAAAACGAGGCTTTGGTTCGGTGAAATGTTGCTTTGGTTTTACTTCGTTGACTGTAATAACATCACCGACAGCCATCGCAGGTAGTAAGCGATCTTTATCATCTTTTGCAGGCTCATCGGTGCCTTCAATATATAAAGTACGGAAACCTGCAAATGCCAGTACAGAGCCTGTGGCACGTAATTTTAAATCACCTGATAGGATATCTACCCGCACTTGATCAAGAAGGGCAGGGGACATCTGAGAGGCCAAGGCGCGCTTCCAAATCAGTGTGTATAACTTGTGTCCATCATTGTCCAAAACCGAGCGCATGGCTTCGGGTGTGCGGGCAGTCGATGTTGGACGAATTGCCTCATGCGCTTCTTGGGCATTTTTACTTTTAGACTTAAATACACGTGCTTTAGCTGGCAAATACTCGTTGCCCCAGCGAGTAGAGATGTATGAACGCATATCTGCCAGTGCATCATCGGATAGTGCAATTGAATCGGTACGCATATAGGTAATCAGGCCAACTGGTTCACCATCAACCTCAATACCTTCATACAATTTTTGTGCGACTTGCATAGTTTTTCGCGCTGTGAAACCAAGTTTGCGTGAAGCATCCATTTGTAGGCTAGAGGTAATGAATGGGGCGGCGGGTTGTTGTTTTGCTTGTTTCTTCTGAATATCGGCAATGCTAAAGGAGCCTTGCTCCACTTGGCGGGCGGCATCACGGGCCGACACACCGTCAGGCAGTGCAAACTTACTTAGAGGTTTGCCATCCATGGCATTCAAATGGGCTTCAAATGTACCTTCTTCTGATTCACATGCGGTCTCAATGCTCCAATACTCTTTGGGTTTGAAATCTCGGATATGTTGCTCACGTTCGCAAATCAGGCGCAATGCCACTGATTGTACGCGACCCGCAGACAAGCCACCACGAATCTTACGCCATAGTAGAGGTGATAAGGTGAAGCCTACCAAATAATCCAAGGCACTACGTGCTTGCTGGGCATCCACCAATGGCATATTTACTTCCAAAGGGTTTGCCATTGCCGCATCAATAGCCTTTTTGGTGATTTCATTAAAGGTAATACGTTGAACTTGTTTACCTTCCAGCGCGCCACGTGATTTTAATTCATCGGCTACATGCCATGCAATTGCTTCACCTTCACGATCCAAATCGCTAGCAAGAATCAGCGTATCGGCACGCTTGAGGGCTTTTTGAATATCACTGATGCGTTTTTCTTTGTCTTCAATAACCTGGTATTTGAGTGCAAAATTGTTATCAGGGTCAACAGAGCCATCTTTTTTTGGAAAGGCGCGAATATGACCGTAGGAGGCGAGAACTTTGTAGCCTTTACCTAAGTATTTTTCAATGGTCTTCGATTTTGCGGGAGATTCCACGACTACTACTGCGCTCATCTATCAGCCTCCATTATATTCAAAAAAGATGCTGTCGGCTTAGTTTACCGCTGATTTTGCTATATTTTTAACCAAATCAGGGGTAAACCAAGCTGTTCTAGCTTCCAAGTGTATAACGGCTACCAGGTAAACGTTCAATCACACCCCGTAGCTCAAGGTCGAGCAAGATGGGGGAAAGCTCAGGCACGGTCAAGTCACAAGCCTCTGATAAGGCATCTAAATGCAAAATACCATGTTGCAAAGCATCAAATAGACTCACTTCATGCTTGTTAGCTGGTTCAAATGTAATTGGACTTGATATTGATTCACTATGCCAACCCAACAATTGCAAGACTTGCTCGGCAGAGTCCACAAGGCTTGCACCATCGCGAATTAATTGATGACAGCCAGCATGACCATTGTTTAATACCGAGCCAGGCACAGCCAGTACCTCTCGTCCGTATGCCAGAGCGTGGTTGGCAGTAATCAATGAGCCAGAACGAATATCTGCTTCAATGACCAAGGTGGCTTGTGCCAAGCCTGCAATAATACGATTGCGTTGCGGGAAGTTTTCAGGGCGTGGTGCTTGCTCTGGTAAAAATTCACTTAATACGCAACCGCCATGCTCAATAATAGCGGCCACCTGCTCTTCTTGACGCTGTTGTAAACGCAGAAGCCCGCAGCCTAAGACAGCCACCGTCGGTGTGCTGCCAAGTAAGGCACCACCATGGGCTGAGGCATCAATGCCATAAGCCATGCCGCTAATGACCACGGTGTTATGCTCTGAAAAATAATGGCTCCAACGACGGGCAATAAGCCTGCTTTCGCGGCTGGATTTACGGGCGCCTACAATGGCAAGGCATTGGGCATGGGATAATACGTTGATATCACCGCGTGCGAATAAAACGAGCGGGGCATCATCGTTTGTTGTTAAGGTGTCAGGGTAAGTATCATCTTCACTGCACAATAATTGGATGCCAGCTTGTTCACATTGTTTGGTAATATATTGGGCTTGCTTTACATCCGATTGGGCTAATGTCGCTAATAGTTTTGGACCAATACCCTCAACTTTTGCCCACTCAGAAGAGGGTGTGCTCCAAATGCCCTCAAAAGATCCGAAGGCATCAACAAGCTGGCGACCAAGACACACTCCAACACCACGCACCAATGACAATCGCAATGCCGCCATTGCTGCTGCGGATGTTCTTATCATACAGGTAAACTTGGAACGCCCAGCAACGTAAATTATTTAACGTGAGGCTTTATTACGTACCACGTCCCCCACATTAATTGACGATGATGAACGTCTTACCAGTGCCAATGAGGCACCTTTATGAGCTACAAGCACCAATAATTCGCCAATTTTTTCTTCGGGAAGAAGGATGTTATGGCCTGTGACGCGATCTTTAATCGTACGACCTGCACGATGAATAGATAATAGGGTTCCCGCTTTGAGTCCAGAATCTAGCCCAAGGCTAATCGCAATAACCTGATTTTGACCGGCCTCGGCAGCATCATTACGAATATACAAGACCTTGCCTTGTAGCTGGATTTTTGGAAAACTTGGTTGAATCTTTGTGTCAATGTGAAGCGCTGGTTTTAAGCGATCACCACGAGATATTTCTTCAAAAGTTTTAAGAATCACACCGCGATAAATGCCATCTGTTTCAGAAGTTATTTCAACTTGACCCAAGTGCTCTACCAAGATGCCTATGGCTTTGCCTGTATCAGGGTCATAAATCGTGTCACCACTGCGAAATACATCAAAAAGGTCACCGTCATTGGCAGGCTGTTGCATTTTAATATACACACGATCATTGGCACCGTAGTTGATTCGTTCATCTTCGGAATCAAGCAGGTAGCCAACGCCATCGATGGCTTCTGGGCTTACAAAACCTTGCCTAGATAGAGCCGTGATTAAAAGACTGGTATCTACTTTTCCTTCTAGCCGCTCAACTGGTTTAGAGATAATGGTGGGCTGTGGACGCACAGTGCTTATGCCACCCTGTGCCTTTTTCTGTGGATTAAACCAAATTTCATTACCTGGGTAAATAAGATCGGGATTGGTAATATAAAGATTTTTTTCCCATATTTTCAACCATTTATATGGATCTTTGAAAAAGTAGTTGGCAATATCCCACAGTGTGTCGCCCTTCTTAACGACATATGGCTGTGGTAAATTAGCTTTCACATCTGCTGCAGTGACGCTTTCAGGCAGGCTAAGATCATCAGCCTGAGCCAGATGTGATAGTGAAAACATCATGAAACTAACAATAAATGCTATAAAAAATCGATGCGACATATTAAATATCCTCTTTATAATACTTTCAATTACATACATGACTAATGCAGCTTACACGTTAACGCAAGCATGGCACGCTCGAACCCGCTACGCAACTTTAGACAATAAGAAAGCATGATTTTTCTCTTTAAGAAACACCTGTTTTAGGCTCTTCTCCAGTCAAAATACGGCGCATATTTCCAACATGCCGAGCGATGATCAATAACCCTAAAATGATACAGGCAAAAAGTGAACTTGGTTCGCTGTTAGACCATAGCAATATGCCAAATAACCATGTGAAAATTGGCAAGATGGCCGCTGCAACAACAGATGCCAGTGATACATAGCGTGTTAGTTTAAACAGTAAGAGCCACGTGATAAAGCTTGCTACAGCAACCCAAGGCAGCCATGGTATAAGCACGCCAAACATGGTTGCTACGCCTTTTCCGCCTTTAAATTTTAAGTAGACTGGAAAGATGTGGCCTATAAATACTGCCAAAGCAACGGCAGCAACCAATGCCATATCATCTTGTAAATAATCAGCCAAAGCCACGGCAAGTGAACCCTTACCAATATCAGCGAGTAATGTGAGAATGCCTACTTTTTTGCCGCTTGTGCGCAGCGCATTGGTTGCACCGATATTACCACTGCCATGTTCTCTTGGATCTTTACCAGTCAGCCAGCGAGAAAATAACAGCCCAAATGGAATGGCTCCCAATAAATAGGCTGCAAGTATGGCTGCGATGGCGATACATGGGGCTTGAAATATATCCATTAATGTTTGCGATAGCGTGTGCGGCAACCATCCAATTGCCCTTGCAAACGCTCGATTTGATTGCCTAAAATATAGCTCGGAAGTACAGATTCCAAACTTGCTGGGGAGCCGAATTGTGAAGGGAAAGATTCCCCTTCTGTAACATTGTCATGCTGCAACAATAACAATTGATCAGCTGTTAATAAGGGTGTTGGCAGCAACCGTGAAATTGTTGCCAATAGTTTGGCAAACATATTTGGGACAGGCAATAACAGACGTTTGCGCTTTAATGTTGTCATTAGCAATGTCATCAGGTTCATAAAACTATACGCTTTAGGTCCAGCTAATTCATAGGTTTGTTCATGGGAATGGCGGTTGCCAATACTTTGTACAAATACACGCGCAACGTCTTCCACCCAGACTGGTTGAAAACGTGCTTCGGGCTGAATAACTGGCAGCACAGGTATGATGGCAGACATAGCTTTAAACTTGTTGAAAAATGAGTCGCCTACGCCATAAATAATTGAAGGGCGAATCAGTGTCCATGCCATACCACTTTGTCGTACATAGCCCTCTGCATCACCCTTGGTACGAGAATATGAGCTGGCTGGAATCGTTCCGGCGCCCAATGCACTCATATGTAAATATTGTTTTACACCGCGACGTTTGCAGGCGGCTAAAACATGCTCTGTGCCGTGCACATGTACGGTATCAAAATCATAACGACCACGCTCAAACAACAGGCCTACCAAGTTAATCACACAGTCAGCATTTGCAATGGCTTCATCTAAACCGCGGCCATCGCTTATATCAGCCTTTATCAAACGTACGCCTTCTACGCTCAGTGAGCGCGCTTTTTCAGGGTGCCGGCAGGCGACGGTAACATGATGCCCTGCACGTATTGCTTGCCTAACGATGACGCGCCCGACAAAGCCACTTCCACCAATGATACATACACGCTGTGTCATGCTTGCCTCCTAAGGCTTCATATATGCAAGTATGCAAACTCTAGCGCTTTAGTGCAATGGCATTGATATGAAAAATAAGTATTCAGTTGTATTTCTAGGGCATAAAAAAAAGGTGCCGAAGCACCTTTTTAAAAAGCGATAGAGAGCCTAAGCCAAGGGCTGGATCTCAGGTGTATTGGCAAAGGTTTTCAATTTTTCAGACCTAGAAGGGTGACGTAATTTACGCAGTGCCTTGGCTTCAATCTGACGAATACGTTCACGTGTTACGCCAAACTGCTTGCCTACTTCTTCCAATGTATGGTCGGTATTCATGCCAATGCCAAAGCGCATACGCAGAACCTTTTCTTCGCGCGGACTTAAATTATCCAATACGGACAAAGTCGCTTCTTGTAGAGCTTCTGCAATTGCTACATCCAATGGGTTTTCAGCATTTTGATCTTCCACAAAATCACCCAGTTGAGAATCTTCATCATCACCAATCGGTGTTTCCAATGATACTGGCTCTTTGGCAACTTCAAGGATTTGCAAAACTTTTTCCAATGGCATCTCTAAGTGGTCAGCCAACTCTTCTGGGGTTGGCTCACGACCAATTTCCTGCGCGATTTGGCGTGAAACACGCATCATTTTATTGATGGTTTCAATCATATGAACAGGAATACGAATGGTGCGTGCCTGATCGGCGATGGAGCGTGTAATAGCCTGACGAATCCACCATGTGGCATAGGTAGAGAATTTATAACCACGACGCCATTCAAATTTGTCTACAGCCTTCATCAAACCAATATTGCCTTCTTGAATCAAATCTAAGAAGCCTAGGCCACGGTTGGTATATTTTTTGGCAATTGAAATTACCAAGCGCAAGTTTGCTTCAATCATTTCACGCTTGGCTTGACGCATTTTGGCTTCGCCCATGGTCAGCTTACGTGCAACGCTCTTCAGTTCAGCGATACCAAGCTCACTTTCTTGCTCCACACGTTTCAAGCGGCGTTGATTTTCGCGAATTTTTCCAGCTACAGGCTCAATTAGTTCTACCCAAGGCCGATCTGCATGCTCTTTGCTTAGCATGTCCAACCAGCGTTCGTTGGTCTCTTCTGGAGGAAAGCTTTCTAGAAATAATTTACGTGGCATTTTCGCTTTGAAAGCGTGATCACGAATTGTACGTTCATATTTACGTACGCGTTCAACAGCATTTTTAAAGCGTTGAACCAAAGACTCTAGTTGTTTGGTTGAAAATGGGATCGCCACAATTTCACCAAGCATTTCTTGTAAAACATCATATGTCTGCTTGCCCAGAACTTTATCGGCAGGCTTTTTATCGGAACGTTTTTTTAGTTTTACAAAATCATCGTGCAACACTTTAGCTCGGTCAAAGTGGACAAGTGCCTCTGCCAGCTGTTCTTCTTTGGTGATGATCGTTTCTTCCATTGGTGTGCCATCAGGTGTTGCGCGTCGCTCCTGAATGGCTTTGGATAGTTGTTCGGCATCCATTTTCTCTTCTTCAGGCTCTTCATCATCATCTTCAGATTTATTCAGGCGCTTTTCGTACTCTTTGATCGCAGCGGCATTGACTACTTTATCATCAATATCAAGGATATCGCGGAAATTCATTTCTTCTTCGCTTTCAATCGCCTCATCGCGAATTTGGATGACACGCTCACCAAGCAACATAATTTCACGGAAGGTGGCAGGGCAAAGGCAGATGGACTCATGCATTTGCAAGCGACCTTCTTCAATACGACGGGCAATTTCAATTTCGCCTTCGCGTGTTAAAAGCTCAACGGTACCCATTTCACGCAAGTACATGCGCACAGGGTCATCAATACGAACCACGGTTCCAAGTTGTGTGGTATCTGCGCGTAGGGCTGAATCTTCCTTGCGTAGTCGATCTTTACGCATGGCGTATTCACCGGTTGGCGCGCGCTCAGGATCAACAACTTCTACACCCATTTCAGTGAATAAATTGATAACCTGTTCAATACGGTCAGCTGAAACCAAGCCTTCTGGCAAATGCGTATTCAGCTCTTCATAGGTGATGAAACCGGCTTCTTTACCTTTGGCCACCAAACCGCCAAGTTCTTTGATTCGTATAGGTGCCTGTTTTGAACGTGTCATTCATTACCTCTGCGCTGCTCTTCAATCTCAGCGTTTAATTTTATCAACTCTTGTTTCAATTCAGTTTCTAGCTTTGCTAAGCGTTGCCTTTCAGCGAGGTCATTTGGTGCCGCCATTTGACGTTGTAATAATGCCTTGCGCATATCTAATATAGCACCAGAAAACTCTATATCCAAAACAGGCTCTTGATTCATCCAGCGAGCAACCTGATCTGCAGCTTCGGGAAACTCCCGCTGCAATTGCTGCGCCCATGCCATACCATTGTATGCTTCGGAGCCTTGCCATGAAAAAACGCGCGTGTATATCCGATTATGGCCTTCATTGTCAAGAAAAAAGAGCTTTGCTTCGGGGGGCAATATGTCAAGTCGATCTGGTTTTTGTAGTAAACCAGCCAAAAAGCTCTCGTGTAGAACATGTTTGACTGAATGTATTTTTGCCCGTGGCCTGGGCAGTGAAATTGGCCCTTTTTGCCTTATATTTTGCCTTTTATTCTGTAATTGGATGCCTGTTTGAGTTTCAACTTTTTGTTTCCATGCCTGTTGTAAGTATGGATCTGACATTTTAAGCAGCATTTCATCGGCTTTTTTTGCCATGCGAGCCAAGCCATCTGTCCCGCTCCCTGCTAAACGACTTAAACCCAGCAGCCATGTTTCAAGCACGGGTTTTGCTTGTTCGCTCATTCTACGCTCAAAGGCTTCGCGACCTTCTTTTTGCAGCAGGCTATCTGGATCTTCGCCATCAGGCAGGTACAAAAATTGTGGGCGAAACTCTGGTTTTAATAATGGTAACATGCGCTCCAATGCACGCCATGCGGCCTGATAGCCAGCACGATCGCCATCAAAGCAGAATATAGGCGATTCACACAAACGAAAAATTTCGCGAATTTGGCGTTCACCCATGGATGTGCCCGATGCAGCAACAGCAATTGGCAAGTCAAATGCTGCCAGCGCTAAAACATCCATATAACCTTCAACGACCATCAGCATTTTGCGTTTGCGAATCGTATCACGATGCTCTGAAAATCCATATAATATATCAGATTTATGATACCATGATGTCTCAGGCGAGTTTAAATACTTGGCTTTATCATCGCCCATGCTTCGACCGCCAAAGCCAACAATATCACCACGTTTGTCACGAATGGGGAACATCAAACGGCCACGGAATCGATCACCGTAACCTTTATCACCTTTGAACAGTAAACCCACCGCCTCTAATTGCGCCAAACTACGATCATCACTGCCAAAGGTATGCTGCATAAAACCATAGCCATCAGGCGCAAAGCCCAGCTTATAATCGGATATAATATGTTCAGGCAAACCACGTTGCTGAATATATGCTTTGGCCTTTGTGCCTGCCGCGCTGTGCAACTGCGTGGCAAAAGTATCGGCTGCCTGTGCTAAAAGAATGAGTGCTTTTTTACGTTGCGAAGCTTCTTGCTGGCTTTTGAGTCGATCAGCATCATTTTCTTGTGGCAATGCCAAGCCTGCTTTTTCGGCTAGATATTCAACAGCCTCAGGAAAGGAATAGCCATCGTGATCCATCAAAAATTGGAATGCGCCGCCGCCTTTTCCGCAACCAAAGCAATAATATAATTGCTTATCGGCAGAAACGGAAAAAGAGGGACTTTTTTCATGGTGGAACGGGCATAAACCCATTAAATTGGAACCGCTTTGTTTCAGTTCGACATGCCGAGCCACAATCTCTATCACATCGCTTCGTGATAAGACTTCATCAAGAAAGCTTGGAGAGAAGTTTGGCATAAGGTTTATATAGCCCTTAATATGCTGATATTCAAGTGGGTCTAGGCTTGTAGTGCTGCTTTAACCAATGCAGAAGCAATACCCATATCTGCACGACCATCAATTTGTGGACGCAAAACACCCATCACTTTACCCATATCTTTCATGGAGTCAGCTCCACTTGCGGCAACCGCTTGTTGTACAGCTTCAGCAATTTCAGCTTCGGACATTTGCTCAGGTAAATATACTACCAAATGCTCAATTTCAGCCAATTCTTTGTCTGCCAAATCTTGGCGATCCGCATCGGTATATTGTTTGGCGGCATCTTTACGTTGCTTGATTAATTTTCCAGCGACAGCTACAACATCGGCTTCTGCCAACTCTTTTCCCAATTCAATTTCTTTGTCTTTCAAAGCCGAACGTAACATACGGATAACACTTAATTTTTCTTTATTCTTATCGCGCATTGCCTGTTTCATGGCATCGGTAATCTGTTGCATTAACATGGTTGTTCTCCTTTATGTTTGTTAAATTATAAACATAATTATTCAGATTACTGTGTTTTTTCTGAAATCAAGGCGAAAAAGCACAGTTTACTACTGTAAGTGAGCACTTTTCAACGCCGTTACTAGGAACACAACGGTGAACTGAACAGTTGACTACAAACAATAATGCCGAGCACATAGGCCCGGCATTATCCACAATCTATCGAACACTAGGTTTGTTAAAACTTAGTATTCGCGATTCTCACGCATACGTACACGACGCAGACGTTTCATCAAACGTTTGCGAGCTGCTGCTTCTTTGTGTTTACGTGCAATAGAAGGTTTTTGATAACATTCGCGACGACGACACTCAGAAATTACGCCACCACGCTCCACTTGTTTACGGAAACGCTTAATCGCCAATTCAATTGGCTCATCGGAATTTACTCGTACTCCTGGCATATTACATCACCCCCTTGGCATTAAGCCAAATAACTGAATGAGCTAAAAAAGCCCAAGCTGCAATCTTGACGATTGCAATCCCTTGCTTATCTCTGCACGCTTGCCACTGTTATTATAAGAAACACAGCAGGCAACAGCTAAGACGAAAAAGGGTCGCGCATTATGAGTTCAGACAGTCATAAGTCAATTAAGCGCGAAAATAGTATGCTTCGTGCTGCCGCAAAAGTAAGCAGTTGGACCATGCTTTCACGCATCCTTGGCTTTATTCGCGATATTTTATTGGCACGCTTATTGGGTGCAGGAGCACTGGCAGATGCCTTTTTTATCGCCTTTAAACTCCCTAACTTTTTCCGTCGTATGTTTGCTGAAGGTACGTTAACTGTTGCACTTGTGCCTGTGCTTGCCGAAGAGCGTAAAAAAGGTGAAAAAGATGCCCGCGCCTATTTGAATGCCCTTGCGGGATTGTTGCTTGCAGCATTATTGATTTTTACTATTTTGGGAATCGTATTCATGCCATGGCTGCTTTTATTGTTTGCACCGGGCTTTCATGATGAGCCCGATCGTTGGCAACAGGCTCTGCATCTGGCTCGTTGGATGTTTCCCTATCTTGCCATGATTTCATTGGCAGCGATGTCTTGGGCTGTACTCAATGCCTATCGAAAATTTTCTGTGGCAGCTGCTAGCCCTGCCTTGTTAAATGTAGCGCTTATTTTTGCGGCGATTGTGCTTGCGCCATCTTTTAAAAATCCTGCTGAAGCCTTGGCGATTGGCGTGGTTTTGGGTGGTTTGTTGCAGTTGGCGATTCAATTTCCTGCCCTAAAACGCATTGGCTGGGTGCCTAGGCCAAGCTGGCGACCGCGTATGCCAGCGATTACGCAAACCATGACACTATTTGGCCCTGCGGTGCTTGGTGTTGCCGCAGTTCAGATTAATATTCTTGTCGGCACAGTTTTGGCAACATTATTACCCACAGGGGCGGTATCTTATTTATATTATGCTGATCGCATTGTGCAGCTACCTTTAGCATTGTTTGGTATTGCCATGGGCACGGCGTTATTACCTGCACTTTCTGATCATCTTGCCAATAACCGGCCTCAAGAAGCCAAAGATGAGCTTTGCCAAGGTTTAACCTGGCTCACATGGATTACATTGCCTGCCATGCTGGGTTTATTATGGCTCGCTGAGCCGATTATTCGCACCTTGTTTGAGCATGGTAAGTTCAGCTTAGCAGATGCCCATGCCACAGCCCAAACCTTGCAAGCTTATGGCGTCGGCTTGATAGCTTTTTGTTGGGCGCGGGTATTATCCATGGCATGTTATGCGGAAAAAGATGCCAAAGCCCCCATGCGTTTTGCCGCCATCAGTGTTGTTGCCAATATTATATTGGCATTGCTATTGATTAAGCCTCTGGGTTATGTAGGCCTGGCTTTGGCAACGGCATTGGCATCATTTATCAATGTGGCATTGTTATGGTGGAATATTCGTCAGCGACAGGGTGGGGTTCTTGATAGAAGCAGCTTGTATCGCATGGCTCGTGCCGTAGTCGCCTGTTTGCCGATGCTGGCAGTATTGTATGCTCTTGAGCAGCAATGGGGGTTTCCAGTATCGGATAAGCTATGGCAAGGTCTATGGCTAACTATGGCTGTATGTAGTGGAATCATTGTCTACTTTGCTTCGGCATACTTGTTGGGTGAGCGATTGTGGCAGAAAGGAAGAAAACATGCGTAGAGATACCATTATTTTTGATATTGAAACGATTCCCGATGCCGCAGCCAGTCGTCGCCTGCTCAACCAGCCTGATGTGGATGATGTGACTGCCCGCGATGCATTGGCTGACTATTTTATTGAGAAGACCAATGGAAAAAATGATTTTCCACGCCAGCCCTTTCATCAAGTGGTCGCCATTAGTTATATCCATTTGATTCATGAGCCGGGCGAAGAAGGTATGGAGCTTGTGGTGCGCCAAATTGCCAGTGGTGGCGAGGCTGACAGCAGTGAAGAAGAATTATTACATGGCTTTTTTACACTGATTGAAACGCGTGCACCGCGCTTGGTGAGTTTTAATGGCCGCGGTTTTGATGTTCCTGTTTTGAAATATCGTGCCATGGTGCATGGTATGTCTTGCCCACGCTGGTTTAGCGAGGGTGATAAATGGAACAATTATGATGCCCGTTATTCATCCACATACCATGTGGATTTGTTAGAAGTGTTATCCGATTTCGGAGCATCAGCGCGTTGTTCTATGCATGAGGTGGCAACATCTTTGGGCTTTCCCGGAAAATTAGAGACCGCAGGTGATGATGTGCGCGGTATGTTTGAAAGCAAAGATCTCCAAGGCATTCGCAATTATTGTGAAACGGATGTTTGCACGACCTTATTAATCTTTTTGCGCTGGCAGTTATTTAATGGTGCCTTAAATGAAGGGGCGTATGCCCGTGCTGTATTGGGCTTGCAGAACTACATGAGCAGCGAAGCAGAGGCTAGGCCGCATTTAGCAGAGTTTATGACAGCTTGGGATAAGATGTAATTGTCATGAGTGAGTTGAAAAAAATGCTCACAGGCGAGCCATATAATGCTTTAGATCTTGAACTGAGACAATTGCGAGAAAAAGCCCGATTGGCATGTGCAAAATATCAAGCGCATCCAAGTGTGGGTAATATGAAGCATATCAAACGCTTGTTCGGGTCATTGGGCAGCGCCGTGTTAGAGCCGGGATTTCAGTGCGATTATGGCATGAATATCCATGTGGGTGAGAATTTTTATGCTAATTTTCAGTGTGTATTGCTGGATGCTGCAAAGATAGAAATTGGCGACAATGTATTGCTTGGTCCAGCTGTTCATATCTATACATCTGACCATCCAAAAGATGTCGAGAAAAGAAGGCAGGGTGTTTGCTTTGCAAGACCTGTGAGTATTGGAAACGATGTGTGGGTTGGTGGCGGAGCGAAAATACTATCGGGCGTAAGCATTGGTGATGGCGCGATTATTGGAGCCAATGCTGTCGTGACAAAAAATGTTACAGAAAATGCGATTTTTTATTGATTTATAAGAAATTTATGAAAATGAGGGTATTTTTACAGTTATTTTTCCATTTTAAGCCCTGGAATAGCCTTTTTTAGAAAGATACGTTCATTTTTTGATAATACCGCAAAAGGTTGCCCTTTTTTGTTATTGCTAAAGTCTTTGTTTGTGGCTATTAATCTCAATAGTAAGTAGTGAAGGCTATATGCAGGAGTGTCATAGGTGGAAAAGCAAGGACATGCATCACCAAGCTATAAGTTTAGGGAGAGGATGATTGAATAATGTTTTAGAGAGTCTATTGAAGAGTGTAAATGACGGTAACATAGCCGTTATGATACCGGTAGCTGTAGCTGCAGTAGCACTCTTCAGGTTCAAGAAAATTGTAGAATTTATTGATGGCAGGAAAAAAGTGCGAATTACAAAGTTAAACGAAGCCCTATCATGTGAATTTGTAGATGAGTTTACCCAAAAACACCTACAGCAGGAGCTTGCTAAGGAGCATTGTAAGTTAACCACGGGGATTGGCGTAGAAAGGCAATTTAGAGAGGAAATATTCAAAATTCACAGAAATATGAATGGAGAAATATCTGTTAATCATTTTAAACGAGCGCTGCCGCATTTTAAATTTGAAAAACAAAAGGTTTCGATTCATATTGACAAGTTTGAACGTACTGCCTATTGGTTTCACCTGCTTGGTGGTTACTTGATGGCCTTTATGAGTTTAGCAATACTATTGCTTCTTGCACAAATTCCAAACCCTGCGGTTGTTACAATATTCACAACGTTAGGCATCAGTGTCTCTTTTGCTGCTGTTGCCATCCTCATGGCAGTTCAAACACTTCCTATAGTATCAGCAAAAATGATTGGTGAAAAAATTAAAAGTTTATAATCAATGCATTGAGTGGACTTTGCTTCGCATGCTCCTCAATAAAAATATTACTCATGCTTAATAAGGCAGTTCACTATAAGCATAAATATGGTTGGGATCATTGAATTGTGTAAGTAATTGTAAGGGCTGCAAGAGCTCTTGCAGTGCGGCGTTTTGTAGCAGTTCTGCATAGGTGTTATTGCCCATCCATGTTGCTTGTAACTGCGCCATGGCATCGGTTTCACCAAGTAGTTGTTCGGCAATCATCTCTGGAAAACTTAGTGGTAGTTTCACTTCTTCAAGCTGATAGTTATCTGCAATACCACCACGTTTGGCGGCGGATTTGATAGCACCATTTAATCCGCCAAGCTGATCAACCAAGCCCAAGCGGTGCGCATCCACACCACTCCAAACACGCCCTTGAGCAATCGCTTCCACATCGGCCACTTTCATATCACGCCCTGTCGCAACAAGGTTGATAAAGCGCTTATAAATATGATCCACACCCATCTGAATCATATGCCCAGCATCATCGGACAATGGCATATCTGGGCGCATGGCACTTGCCATTTTTGTGGTGCCAACACCATCGGTGTGAATGCCCAGGTGGTTTATACCGCGGGTAAAATTGGGAATAATGCCAAACACGCCGATGGAGCCTGTCAGTGTGGTTGCTTGCGCCCATATTTCATCTGCTGTTGAAGCAATCCAGTAGCCACCTGAAGCCGCAACACTACCCATCGAAACCACAACAGGCTTGCCAGCGGCACGTAAGCGCATGACTTCTTTACGAATGACTTCAGAGGCGAGTGCTGAGCCGCCAGGGCTATCAATGCGTAATACGACCGCTTTGATTTGTGGATCTTTTTGTGCTTTGCGTAATAACTTTGTGAGCGTCTTGTCACCAATGCTTCCAGCAGGCTGTTGCCCACTTAAAATAGCACCGCTTGCGACAATCAAGCCGACCTTTGGTTTGTCGGATGCCTTGATGTCTGCTCTTACGGTTAAATTCAAGTAATCTTTACAGCTAATGAAAGGAAGGTCTTTCTGCTTTGACCATTTTAGCTGCTTAAGCAAAAAGGCTTCGGCATCGCGGCTGTCGCCTAAATGATCAACCAGATGCTCTGCTTGGTATAATGCACCTGTATCACCTTGATGCTGTGCCAAAAAGGCTGGTTGATGGTCGAGTAGGTTTTGAAAATGCGTTATATCAACCCCACGCATGGCAGCAATACCTTGCTTGTATGCGTGCCATAAACTACCAAGCCATACGCTATTTGATTTGCGATCCTCATCCGACATGGAATCGCGAAGAAACGGTTCAACGGCAGATTTGTATTCGCCAACGCGGAATACATGCACATCCACATTCAGTTTATCCAATGCTGAGCGAAGATAATTGCGGTAAACGGAAAAGCCAGTGAGTTCAATGTTTCCCATGGGGTGTAAGAATACGTCGCTGGCTGCGGCAGCCAGATAATATTGCGACTGACTGTACGCCGAACCCGATGCCAAGACAGGCTTGCCACTTTGTTTGAAATCTTCAATCGCGGCGCGCAACACTTGCAGCTTTGCCAATGAGGTTTTTTCTAATGCCCCCAAGTCGAGCCTTACGGCCAAAATATGTTCATCGTCACGGGCAGTTTCCAAAGCCTTGGTTAAATCACGCAATTTCGACTGATTTGGGTCGGGGATAGCTAGTGGGAAAGCATCGGCAGAAGGTTGTTTTATTTGTTCAACCAATTGCCCCTTGGGCTTGATGAGTAAGATTGCTTCATCAGGTAATTTAGGCTTGGTTTGAAAAATAGTAATAAGAATGACTATCAAAAATAGAGCAAAAAATAAATTAATAAACACGCGGCGAAGGCCGTCTAATATACGTAAAGTACCAGAGAATAATCGTTTCATGTTTTCACTCCATTGAACTTGGCAACGATGGCAGCTTGGCTTGTGCTTCGCAAGACGTAGCATCGCTGTTATAAAAGCGTGCGGAGCAATGTAATATGGATATATTTCAAGCAATCATTCTTGGTTTGATCGAAGGAGCGACGGAATTTTTACCTATTTCGTCAACAGGTCACCTGATTGTTGCCAGCCAATGGTTGGGCATTGCGCAAAGTGAAGAGAACAAGGCCTTCGAAGTGATTATTCAACTGGCGGCGATTTTGGCTGTGGTTGCCAATTATAGTGAAAAATTCTCATTGGCATATCTGGAGCTATGGAAAAAGGTCGTATTGGCATTTATTCCACTTGGTATTGTAGGCTTTTTATTTCACACACAAATCAAAGCCATGTTCACCGTCGAGATTGTCGCCATTATGTTTATTGTCGGTGGAATTATTTTCCTCATCGTGGAATATTTTCATAAAGACAAAGTCTACGCTGTAAAACTCGTAGAAGACTTAAGTTATCGCCAAGCTTTGTGGATTGGCGTGGCACAGATTTTTGCCTTGATTCCGGGCACAAGCCGAGCAGGCGCATCCATTATTGGTGCAATGTTGGTTGGATTAAGTCGTAAGGCGAGTGCTGAATTCTCCTTTTTATTGGCATTGCCTGTGATGATGGCTGCCAGCGGCTTTGATTTATTGAAGCACTATAATGATTTCGTGGGGGCTGACTGGTTGGTGCTATTGGTCGGTTTTGTTGTCGCCTTTATCGCGGCATGGTTGGTGATGCGCTTATTCATTCAATTTCTTGAACGCTTCACCTTTGTCGCCTTCGGTGTGTACCGCATCTTATTCGGCACAATCTTACTATGGATGATGGCATCATGATGGCACCGCATATTGATCCTGTTGCTCTACAATTAGGGCCTTTAGCGATTCATTGGTATGGCTTAATGTATGTCTTTGGGTTTTCTGCTGTTTGGCTGTTGGTTCGCAAACAATTACGCGAATGTGGTGCATGGGAAGTGAGTGTAAAACCAGAGGCTTATGAAGGGCTGTTTACCGCTCTCATTCTTGGCGTGGTACTGGGCGGCCGTCTGGCTTATGTGTTATTTTATAATTTTTCCTATTATGTGGGACACCCCATTGAAATTCTTTATATCTGGCAGGGTGGTATGTCCTTTCACGGCGGCTTGTTAGGGCCGATTGTGGCAGGCTGGTGGTATTGCAAAAAACACCAAATGCCATTCATGTTACTGATGGATAAGTTCTTTGTAGTCGCTCCGATTGGGCTGGCATTTGGGCGTATGGGCAATTTTATCAATGGTGAACTTTGGGGGCGCGTGGTGACAAACCCTGCTGATGTGCCGTGGGCGATGATTTTCCCAGGCGCAGGGCCAGAGCCTCGTCACCCAAGTCAATTGTATGAGTTGGGCTTGGAAGGTATCGCTCTATTCCTTCTGCTTTGGTTTACACGCAAGATTCCTTTGCCAACAGGTATGCGCGTGGCGATATTTTTAATTGGTTATGCCTTGGCACGTATTTTTTGTGAGAACTACCGCCAACCGGATGTCCAACTAGGTTTTATTTATAGCGACTGGCTAACGATGGGTATGCTACTTTCATCAAGCATGCTTGCCATCGGTTTGGCTTGGATTGCATGGCTTTTTATCAAGGAAAAACGCACATGAAAATCACCACATGGAATGTCAATTCGTTGAAAGTTCGTTTGCCACATGTTTTGGAATATTTAGAGCAAGAAAAACCTGATGTATTGGCGCTGCAAGAAACCAAACAACAAGATAAAGATTTCCCTCAAGAAGCGATTGAAGCGGCGGGCTATCATGTTCAGTTTGCAGGGCAGAAGACTTACAATGGTGTTGCCATTATTAGCCTGAAAGAAGCCACGGATATCGTGCTTGATGTGCCCAATTTGGATGACCCTCAGCGTCGTTTATTGGCGGCAACGATCGATGGTGTGCGGGTTGTTGATGTTTATATTCCCAATGGGCAAGAGGTTGGTTGCGATAAGTATCAGTATAAATTTCGCTGGCTTACTGCCTTGCGCGAATTTGTGAAAATAGAGTTAGAAAACCATGAAAAGCTAGTGTTACTCGGCGATTATAATATAGCACCTGCCGATTTGGATATTCATGATGCTTCTCGTTGGGTGGAGAAAATTATGTGTTCCACACCTGAACGTGAATGGTTCTTTTCACTCATGGACATGGGGCTTTATGACACCCTACGCCAATTGCACCCCGATGAAGCCATGCATAGCTGGTGGGATTATCGCATGAATGCCTTCCGCCGTGGCTGGGGTATTCGGATTGACCATATTTTGGCAACTTCCACGTTGCAGATTCAAGCTGGCGGTGTGCACAGTGATTACCGTGCCAAGGAACGTCCGTCCGATCATGCACCTGTTTGGGCAGAATTATCATGAAATATATTGTAATATTAGTCATTAGCTTAGTAAGCGCATCGTGTTCCACTGAATCTGTGTTGATTCATCATGATGAAACTTTTTTTAAGGCACAAATGCATTTTCAACAGGTTAAAAAAGAAGTTGATAAAGTGAACCCACCTTCATCGGAACGTAACCTTTTCTTGCAAGCGGAAGGCTTTTATCAGTATAGATTTTCACCACCTAAGAAAAGCAGTGCAAAGTATTTGGCTGAAGCAGCCTCTGCTATCACTGACTTTCCAGGGTTTCAATCTTTGGCAGGGTCATTGGATATGGAAGATTTGCGTTTTCGCGCTTCTGATAGTGCTGTTCAGCTTTGGGAAACGCTTCTTAAAGAATATCCCCACACAACGTTAAAACCCCTAACGCTTTATCGACTTGGGTGGGCTTATCGTAATGTTGGAGCTCAAGGGCTTCCTCGTTCTTCTCCCAATGATGCTTTTAATCAACTGATTAAAGAAGAGCCGAATTCAAAGTGGGCAAAATTGGCTAAGGATGCAAAAAAGGTGCCGTATAAAACAAAAGAAGAGGCTGGTTTCCGCTCGCTTATTCCTGGCATGGGACAAATGTACTTGGGAGAAACTCAAAGTGGGTTGACCCGACTGGGTGTTGCGATTGCAGGACTTATAGCGGTGGCTGTTCCTATTTATGCTGCGACTCATGGAAATCATAATTCATTAGCATCTACTGCTATTGGTCTTGGGGGGCTTATTGTGCTGAGTTTCGATTTTACAGATTCATATGAAGATGCCATGCATGGCGTTGTTCGATGGAATGAACGTGCTGAATCTGAATTTCAGCAAATTCATCTAACAGCCCCTTAACCGCAAAATGAAAAATCTTGATGTCCTTTCGCGCCCCTTTTGGGCAGAGTTATCATGATACAACATCAACATCGCTTAAATATTTCGGCGACGGGGCGAGGTTTTTATAATATTACCCGTGAAGTGCAGAGATGGCTCAGTGAGACGGGTATTCAAACAGGCATGCTGAATCTTTTTGTGCAGCACACCAGTTGCTCCTTGATGGTGCAGGAAAATGCTGACCCTGATGTGTTGCGCGATATGGAAATGTTTATGTCGCGTTTGGTGGTGGATGGCGATGCTGAATTTCTGCATAGAGATGAGGGCGATGATGATATGTCGGCTCATATTCGCATGGCTTTGACACAGATTTCGTTGAATGTTCCCGTTAGCAATGGGCGACTTGGATTGGGCATTTGGCAAGCGATTTACCTTTATGAACATCGCACTCATGCACTCAATCGGCACGTCCATTTGCATCTGATAGGAGAGGCGTAAACCCCTCCATTTATAGCGGTTGAACAGTATGGTTATGCTTGCTACGTTTGTTTGTACTTGGAGAAAAACATGATTCGCATATCTATTATCGCATTGCTGCTGTTTTTTCCTAATTTCGTGATGGCTGGAGAAAATATAATGACCAAGTACACCAATGCATTAATCAATGAAGCTAGCCCATATTTGCAACAGCATGCGCATAACCCAGTGCATTGGTACCCGTGGGGTGAAGAAGCCTTTGCCAAAGCCAGAAAAGAAGACAAACCGATTTTTCTTTCCATTGGTTATGCCACCTGCCACTGGTGTCATGTGATGGAACGTGAAGCCTTTGAAGATGAAGAAGTCGCTGCTGCGATGAATCACACGTTTATTTCTATCAAGGTAGATCGGGAAGAGCGCCCTGATATTGATCAGGTGTATATGCAGGTTGCCCAGATGATGAATGGACAAGGTGGCTGGCCTTTAAATATTCTGATGACCCCCGAGAAGAAGCCTTTTTATGCTGCAACGTATATCCCTAAATATAGTCGTGGTAAGCGTGTTGGTATGTTGGATTTGTCTGCCAAGGTTGGGCAGTTATGGGCGGAAGATCGTGAGAAATTAGAGCAATCAGCCGATAAAATTACCGCATTATTGGCACAGCGCAGTGGTGAACAGTCCACGACCAGAGACATGGATGTTGCAGTACTGGCGAAAAGGGCAACGGATGATTTAAAGAAAAGTTTTGATGCAGAACACGGCGGCTTTGGAGATGCTCCGAAGTTCCCGAGCCCGCATAAATTATTGTTTTTACTGCGCCAAGCGCAACAACACGATGATGCCGAAAGCTTGGCAATGGTTGAGAAGACCCTTGATGCCATGCGTGCTGGCGGCGTATTTGATCAAGTAGGCTTTGGTTTTCATCGTTATTCGACGGATGCGGAGTGGTTATTACCACACTTTGAAAAAATGCTTTATGACCAAGCGATGCTCATGATGGCATATACCGAAGCCTATCAGTTAACAGGGCATCAGCGGCACGCCATGGTTGTGCGTGAAATTGCTGAATATGTGTTGCGTGATATGCATGATAAAACGGGCGGGTTTTATTCAGCAGAAGATGCCGATTCAGAAGGTGTTGAAGGTAAGTTTTATGTTTGGAATACGAACGAAATTGAAACTATTCTGGGTAAGATAAATGCAGAAAAGTTCGAAAAAACGTTTTTGTTGTCAAAAAATGGCAATTTTCACGATGAAGCCACTGGGGACATGACTGGGGATAACATTCCTCATCTATCCACATGGACCGATGCGGGGTTGGATAAAGAAAGTGAATCTATGCGTCAAAGCTTGTTTGAAATTCGGGAGAAGCGCATTCGCCCATTCCTTGATGATAAAATTTTAACGGATTGGAACGGTCTGATGATAGCAGCGCTTGCCAAGGCTTCGCGGGCATTGGGTGAACCAAAATATTTACAAGCGGCTCAAAAATGTGCGGATTTTATATTGCATACCATGCGTGATAATGAGGGGAGACTGCTTCATCGTTATCGCCATGGTGATGCGGGCATTGCTGGGCATTTGGATGATTATGCGTTTTTAGTCTGGGGTTTAATCGAATTGTATGAAGCATCGTTTGACGCTACATACTTAAAATCTGCATTGGATTTGAATGCTGATATGCTCAAACGTTTCACATCTGAAGCGGGAGGCTTATATCTCACCGCTCACGATGCCGAATCATTGTTGGTGCGACCCATGGAAGCATGGGATGGCGCATTGCCATCGGGCAATGCGGTTGCAGCATCCAATATTTTGCGTTTGGCGCGCATGAGTAGCAATAGCGAATTGGAAGAAAGGGCGGATAAGATTTTTAAAGCATTTTCAGGGTTGCTTACGCAAGTGCCTGTGGGTCTAGCGCATATGATTTCAGCGCAGGTGTTTGCAGAGTCCGATAGTACCGAAATTGTGTTGGCAGGAGATAAACATAGTGCCGATGCTCAGCTCATGAGCAAAGCATTGGACACATTATTCTTGCCAAATGCCGTAGTGATTTGGCGAGATGATGAAAGCATCAAGCTGATTCCATTTATAAAGTTACAAACACCCATTAACGATCAAGTAACTGCTTATGTATGTAAGAATTTCCAATGCAATCAACCTGTGACCAATCGTCAGGCCATGTTGGATTTATTAACTGGTATTCATGGAAAATAGATCTGCTGCAAAGTAGCCACCCATTTCCTTGAATTTGGCTAGGTCATGAATGATTGCTTTTGGCCGTTAACGGATGTTCGGCACTAATAAACATCCGCTATCAGTATAATTTTAGGTTGGAATAGGCTGATACTTTCAACTGTAATCGGGACTTACTCTCAGTAAACTGAACGTAAATTAATGATCGATTTTCTCATTCGTCACACTGATAGCGGGCCTGCCTTCTCCTATTGAAACGGTTCTTCCAATACGAGTTATGGATTTGGGCGGCCTGCATTTTTCGTTAGCTAGATCGAGAAGCGTTTCTGCCCTTTTCTGAGCTAGAGCAAGTGCATATTCTCGACCAGTTCCTGGATCACCAGAAGGATTGAATACTGGGCTATAGCCTGTCCTTTTAATGTAATTGCATAATTGATCGAATTTTTGTTGACCGCTTTCTGTGAGTTCAAATGAGTCGAATTTGAATTCAATCTCTTTTTCGAGGTTTTGTACATCGACAGTATTAGCTTGCAGTAAGGCATTTTCTGCTTGTGAAGAGGCTGCTGTTTTATTGCTGGCTTCGAATTTAACTGAAGTGCTCTTGTAAATGGTTCCAAGTACCGTAATCACGCCAAGAGTGGCAAGAACAAGACCTGGCGATGCAGTTGTGAAAGTTAACTTGTTATCGCCATTTTGTGCTTCAAGTGAGTATGCAGCTTCACTGGCCCGTAGCAGATAGAGTGTACCAAGGAGCACCAGTAGAAAGCCAATGAATATCGTTGATGTTTTGACGAATGCAAAATCCATGGCACGTGAGTAAGTGAGAAGGGCAATGTGGTTTACGGGAGCCGTATTAGTGGCGGCCTCAATGCCAGCAGCATAGTTGTTCCACTGTAGATACAAGTTGGAGATCAGAAACCCGCACAGGATGATCAATAGGGTTGTGACAACAGCAAACAGCTTTCTGTCAATGTGGTAGTTAGTGGTGGTTTGCGGTGCGTCAGTCGGTTGATCCTCTGAAGTCATTGTCCCCTCCCTTTCTTCCTGGGATTAGCTATTTTTCTAAAAAGGTTGTTTGATTCAGTGTAGAATAGATTTTTGAAACCGCAAGCGAGTTAGGCTGTGAAGTATCTCGGCAATGAATTGCTGCGGATTGTAATGATTTCTAAAGCGTATAGTAGTTCCGAAGCATCTAATTTAAACTCTGCTATAGAGTATTTACGAACGACCACTTTTGGGTGTTTGTAGCCACTCGATATCAGAACCATTGGTAAAATTGCAGCTATAATAAGTACCGCTTTGAACCATAACAGGTCGCAACTTCACCATACTATACAAACAGAAACTATATGATGGTCGATGGTTTTTAGGTTATTATAGAAAGGAGGGAAGGCCCCTCTATTATTTACTTGAACCCGCCTGAATCACAGTTAACGCAATGGTATAAACAATATCTTCCACTGATGCACCGCGCGACAAATCATTCACAGGTTTTTTCAAGCCTTGCAGCATCGGGCCAATGCTGACCACATGCGCATTTCGTTGGACTGCTTTATAGGTGGTATTTCCTGTGTTCAAATCTGGAAAAATAAACACATTGGCTTTACCCGCAACCAAGCTGTCAGGTGCCTTGCTTTTGCCCACAGCCGCGTTGGCAGCGGCATCATATTGCATCGGGCCATCGACAATTAAATCGGGTCTCAGTTCACGCACCAGAGCCGTTGCAGTACGCACTTTTTCCACATCAGAGCCAGTGCCCGACGCGCCTGTACTATAACTAATCATGGCAACACGTGGTTCAATGCCAAAGCGTTTGGCAGAATCCGCACTTTGAATGGCAATATCGGCTAATTCTTCCGCATTGGGTTCGGGGTTAATGGCGCAATCACCATATACTACGACTTGATTGGGCAAACACATGAAGAAAATGGATGATACCAATTTGGCATCAGTATTGGTGCCAATCAGCTGAAATGCAGGGCGCACCGTATTCGCCGTAGTATGTAGTGCACCTGAAACCAAACCATCGACCTCATCAAGTGCCAACATCATGGTGCCCAACACGACGCGACCATGTAGCTGATCTTCGGCGGAAGCCTGAGTTAGACCTTTGTGCTGGCGTAATTTGACCATGGGTTCAATGTAGCGATGACGAACGTCATTTGGATCAATGATCGTGATGTCCTCAGCAAGCGTTACGCCTTGTGAAGCTGCGACTTGATGAATTTTATCAGGGCAACCCAGCAAGATACAATCAGCAATACCCCGTCTTTGACATTGATCGGCGGCTTTAATCGTACGAGGCTCTTCCCCTTCAGGCAAAACAATGCGGCGACGTTTTTCTTGGGATTGCTGTAGCAGTTGATAACGAAAAGCCGCGGGTGACAAACGCGGTTGCCGCTTAATCGCACAACGTTCTTTAAGCCAGTTAGCATCCAGATAATTGGCAACATGGTTCATGGCATCTTCAACCAACTCATAATCATCAATGGGAACTTCTTTTGGTCGCTCAGCCAGTTTTGTGGCTGTTTGATATGAACCCAGCTCAACTTGTAATATAGGTAGGCCAGTTTGTATGGCCTGTGCACATAACTTCATGACTTGGTCATTGGGCTCATAATCGCTCGTTAGTAGAATACCAGCCAGTGGTACACCGTTCAGTGCTGCCATACATGCAGCGATAAACACATCATCGCGATCACCAGGAAAAATAAGCAATGTATGTGGCTGATATACACTTAAGGTATTTTCCACCGTACGCGCACATAGCTCAATGTGTCTGGCGCGGCGCGTATTTAATTCACCTTCAAACAATACCTTAGCATTAAGATACGTTGCAATATCAGACATTCTTGTTGAATTTAAGGCATTCCGATACGAGACAGCGCCGATAAAGTGAAATTTTTTCGCACTTACTTTTCGACAAGCTTGCTCACTGAATAATGTCTGTACTGAGAGGTTTTCAGCATTGAGCTTCATGCCCACTTTATTGAGGATAACACCAATTAAAGCTGTGCCGTGATCATGTTTAAAAGCATTGGCGGTAATATCAATATAAGCACCAATCTCTTCTTCAGGCGCGCCCACTAAAATCACTTCTGCATCAAGGGCTTTGGCAATAGCCGTGTTTAAGTGCGTGGCATAGCCTGCATGCCCATCTGCAACCAAACCTTCAACGATCATCGTATCGGTATGTCGTGCAGACTTTCGATACAAAGCAATCACTTCTTCCATTAACAATTCTTCTTGCCCAGAGCCTAATAGCGAGATAGCTCGCTTGATGTTAATGGGTTGAGGCGTTTTGATGTCGGTCATATGCTCAATCAGTTGCGTTGAACGCTCAGGCCCCGTATCGCCATTACGCAGTTGAGCAACGGGCTTATAAAATCCAGTACGAATACCCAGCCGATCAAGAGCCCTAACCAGACCTAGACTTACGGTGGTTAAGCCGTTGCCTGTGCCTGTGGAAACAAGTAAAAAAGCGTGGCTCATTGTTACAACTCCTTAACAGCACTGCGATGCTTGATCATATATCTAATAGCGCTGAAACATAATCAGCAATCATTTTTTCTTCATTGGTTGGTACCACCAAAACTGCCATATTGGAATCAATAGCACTGATGTAGCTATTTGATGATTTCCCGTCTGCTTGATTGTTTTTTTCATCCACAATCGCCCCCAAAACCTTTAGCTGAGCTAGAGTCTTGCTTCGAACCAGTGCCGCATGCTCACCAATGCCGCCTGTAAAAATAATGGCATCCAATTGGCTAAGGCCAGCCGTCAGACCTGCCAAAGCTTTGGCTAAACGGTAGCAGAAAATATCAACGGCAAGCATGGCTCGCTCATCACCTTCTTTGCTGGCTGTAAGTAATGTACGCATATCATTGCTGCGCCCCGATAAACCTAACAAGCCAGACTTTTGATTAAGCATGTCGGTAATCGCCTCTAACGAATCGCCATTTTGACGCGATATAAAATCAATAAGCCCAGGATCGACATCACCACTTCGTGTACCCATGACCAAACCTTCTAAAGGTGTTAGCCCCATGGTTGTATCCACACTAACGCCATGTGAAATAGCAGTGGCACTACAGCCGTTGCCGAGGTGAGCCACAAGCAAGCTACAATCTTTAAAGTCGCGACCTAATATTTTAGCGGCTTCCAAGCCTACATAATGATGGCTTGTGCCATGAAACCCATAACGGCGCACACCGTATGATTCATACCAAGCATACGGCACTGCATACAAACTAGATTTCTGGGGCATATCCTGATGGAAGGCTGTGTCAAAAACAGCGATATGAGGAATTTCTGGTAAATACAACATTGCGGCCTTTATGCCCAAGACATTGGATGGGTTGTGCAATGGTGCAAGGTGAGAAAGGGCTTCAATATCGGCAATAATTTTTTCATCTAGCAAGGTTGGCTCTACAAATGCCTCGCCCCCATGAACCACACGGTGACCCACAGCGACAATCAATGTTTGATCGATGTTCGCAAAAATAATATTTAACATTTGTACCATCGCATTCTGATGGGTTGCCTTGGGTAGCTTGTGCTCAATTTCTTCGTGCGCAATCACCCAGTTCAATGTCGCAGCATCTTCGCCCAATCGCTGCGCCAAACCTTCTGCCAAGGGCTGTCTAGATGATTGATTGAGCAATGACATCTTAATGGATGAGCTGCCAGTATTAATCACCAAAATCATATTTTTACCATTTTCTTGCATTATTTAACCTATCTTTATAATTGGCGTAGCGTACTTATTTAAGCACCTTGATCGAATGAAATCTTATTGTCACTTTCTAACGACGATCAAGCAATGATGACTCAATTATTTTAAATCATTTCAGTATTTATTTTTGGTTGAAACGTATATTCATCATGAATGAAGACATATTTTAAGCAAAATGAGAGATAAACCCTGTAATATTCCATGCGCCCTGTCGACATAAGGTGCTATGATGTGATTTGTATATAACTCAGGGGTATTTTAGATGATAAAGCGAAGTCTTTTTTTAATGATGGTGGTGTGTGTTGGTATACCCGCACAAGCAAGTGCACGTATTTCAGCGGTGGGTTCAACCACTGTGTTGCCTGTCATGTCGCAAGCTGCTGAGGCATATCACCAAACACATCCCGATTTAACTATCACGGTATCAGGCGGTGGTTCAGGTGTGGGCATCGCTGCAATTATTCAGGGTACAGCGCAATTGGGTATGGCTTCGCGAGAAACGTCGCCTGAAGAACAGGCTAAGTTAGATGGTAAGGTCGATAATATCATTGTTGCCTCGGATGCAGTGGCAGTGGTGGTATCAAAAGCAGTGTATGAAAGTGGTATTCATCAACTATCCATGGCTCAAATTGCTGACATTTATCATGGTAAAATTAAAAACTGGCAACAGCTTGGTGGCCTAGATAAACGGATTCTGGTGATTGATAAAGAGGCATCACGAGGTACGCGCCATGTGTTTGCCAAAGCGGTGCTAGGTAGTTCGCATGCACGTGCAGAGGGTGCTTCGATTATTTCTGGTTCAAACAATGAGGAGCAAATGATTGTGTCGCGCAGTGATAACGCCATAGGCATGCTCTCCAATGCTTGGCTCAATGATAAAGTGCGTGGTGTGGATGTGTTGGTAGATGGTAAGGCGATTGCACCAACGATTGAGCATGTGCGCGATGGTAGTTATCCCATTGCACGTGGTCTGCATGTATTGGTGCCGCATACAGCAAGCGCCGCGACCAAAGATTTTGTACAATTTCTACTTTCCAAGCAAGGGCAAGATATTGTTAAAAAGGTAGGTTATTTACCTGTCCGCTAAAGCCTCGCATTTATACCGATTGATTGCAGGTGGTTGTGTCGCTGCAGTGGTTAGTATGTTTGTATTATTTTGGTTTTTGGGTGATGCATCATGGCCTTACTGGCAACATTTTGGCATATCATCTGTATGGGCTGCTGAATGGTATCCCTATGAATCGTTGTACGGTTTATTGCCTGCCATCATCGGGACAACTTGGGCGATGATGATTGCCATGATGATTGCCGTACCATGTGGTTTGGCAGCGGCGATTGTGAGCAGTGAGATTTTACCTGTCATATGGCAGGGCTGGATGCGCGTGGGTATGGAGTTATTAGCTGGAATTCCATCGGTGGTGTATGGACTGATTGGTCTATGGGTATTGTTGCCATGGCTGCAAAATACCTTTGATTTACTCACAGGGCATAGCCTGTTGGCAGCAGGCATGATTTTGTCGCTGATGATTTTACCAACCATCATGGTGATGTCGCAAGATGCCTTGCGTATGATTCCAACGGAGCAACGCGAAGCCGCGATGAGTATGGGGATGAACTGGAATCAACGTCTGATGAGGGTGCTATTACCACAAGCATGGCCGGGAATTCGTTCAGGTATTTTATTGGGGTTAGGACGTGCCTTGGGCGAGACTATGGCGGTGATGCTGGTGGTTGGCTCGCTGGATCGTGTACCACAGCCGATTTACAATATTCTTGAACCGGCTCAAACCCTTACCTCACGTATAGGTCGAGAAATGGGTGAGGCGGTATTTGGCTCGATGCATTTTTCAGCTCTGATGGCATGTGGTTTGGTGTTGGCAGTGACCGCGATATGTTTGAGTCTATTGGCGCAACGTAAGTTGAGTGTGGTTTTATGAAGGTTTTTCTAAGTCTATTGGCATTACCTGCTCTGTTGCTGCCTTTGGCGTGTTTCCTGTACGTTATTATACAAGCATTACCGGCTCTGAATTGGGAGCTGATTGTAGGCTCAGACACGACAGGTAACCTATTTGGTGATGCACCCAATGCAGGGCATGGTTTATGGAGTCAAATCAGCGGCTCATTATTAATGATGGCTTTGGCATGCCTCTTGGCAGCACCTATTGCCCTGAGTATTGCCTTATTCCATGCGCTCTGGGCATCAGCACGCCAACAGCGGCTACTGATGATGTTGCTGCAAGCCTTGCAAGGCATTCCACCCATTGTTTATGGTCTGTGTGGTTTAATCGTATTGGTTCACTTGCTGCATTGGGGCATCTGTTTGGCCGCTGGTGGTGTGATTTTAGCCGTGGTGATTCTGCCATTGTTAAGTAGCAATGCGATTCATGCTTTGCAACGTATTCCTGTCGAACAAACGGAGTCTGCCAAAGCGTTGGGCTTAACATCTGCTGGAATCATTGGGCGTGTTTGGTTGCCTGCGGCATGGCCAGGCATGTTGACTGGTCTTTTACTGGCTATGGCGCGTGCTTTATCTGAAACCGCACCGGTTTTATTTACAGCCACGGTTTTTTCAGGTGTTACATGGCCTGACTCTATTTTTTCACCTGTCACCAGCTTGCAAACCCATATTTTCTATTTGGCGCAAGAAGGCTCGAACCAGCACGCTGTGGACGTGGCATGGGCATCAGCAACTATTTTGCTTGGTTTGGTGGTATGTTTTAGTTTAAGCGCACGCTTCTTACGGCGATATGAGGAGTCTGTATGAATACGTGTATAGATATTGAAGGTGAAAAAGATTTAGAACTATGTCCGTCATCACCCTATGTTTGTCTCGATAATGTATCGCTGAGCTTGTCTGGTAAAAGTATTTTAAAAGATGTGTCTTTTTCCGTACCTGCTACAGGCATCATCAGCTTGATTGGCCCATCGGGTGCAGGTAAGAGCTCATTATTGCGCTGTGTAACATTATTGTATGCTAACTGGCAGGGCGCTATCTCTATAGATGGGATAGCCACGAGCGCGTGGCGCGGAGGCGAAGATGATTTACGCCGTCATATTGGTCTTATTGCCCAGAAACCAGCTGTGTTTCCTGCATCGATTTATCAAAATGTTATTTTTGGATTATCGCGCAAAGAACGCAAACAAGATCAATCCGAGCTTGTGGAGCAATGTCTTCATCAAGCGGCACTATGGGATGAAGTAAAAGACCGTTTGCATAGTCCAGCCAACACCTTATCTGTTGGTCAACAGCAGCGCTTATGCTTGGCGCGTGCCTTGGTTCTTAAGCCGAAAGTCTTATTGCTTGATGAACCCACCGCCTCGCTTGACCCACGCTCCAAACAATTGATTGAAGCCTCACTTCATGATTTGGCAAGGCATATGCCTGTGTTATGCGTGACCCATGATTTGGAGCAGGCTCAACGCCTACAAGGGCAGGTGATTTTTATGTGTGATGGCAAGATCATTGAAATCGCAGCGGTAAACGATTTTTTCCAACATCCTGAACGACTGGAGGCGCGTGAGTTTCTACGTTGGTCTGTGTGTGACTGTGATTAACGTTGATCATATCGCGATACTTCAGGCTAACTTGCAACGCTTTACAGGGAAAATTTGATGAATGTAAGCGGACAAGGTGAGCAGCTTGCCAACGCTGTATTTGAAGCGCGATTTGCCGCTTTATACAACCTTAAAGTGCAATCCCCTTTTCTTCGTTTATAATACGCTCCACGTGAATTTTGCACCATTGCATAGTCAGTTGATGGAAAAGAAAAATTACCAATTTGTGAGGGTTATCCATGTGCGAATATTGGAGTTCGATTGTTCACAAGTTGACGCCATATGTTCCGGGCGAGCAGCCCAAAGTAACGGGCTTAATTAAACTAAATACGAACGAAAACCCTTATGGCCCTTCACCCAAAGTGTTAACCACTCTGACTAGTCAAATTTCGAATTCATTGCGTCTTTATCCTGATCCTAACTCAGAACTGCTAAGGGATGCGGTGGCTAACTATTATAATATTGAAGAAAGTGAAGTATTTGTAGGAAATGGTTCTGATGAAGTGCTGGCTCATGTTTTTCAAGCTTTATTAAAGCATGACCTGCCAATACTTTTTCCAGATATCACCTATAGCTTTTATCCTGTTTATTGTGGCCTTTACGAAATTTCATACAAAACTATACCCCTATCGTCTTCTTTTGAAATTCAAATAGAAGACTATGACCAGGCAAATGGCGGTATTATTTTTCCAAACCCTAATGCCCCCACTGGGATTGAATTGCCATTAGAATTTATCGAATCGTTATTAGAAAAGAATAAAAATTCTGTTGTCGTGGTAGACGAGGCATATATTGATTTTGGCGGGTCATCTGCTGTTGCGCTGATGCAAAGCTACCCCAACTTACTGATTGTCCAAACACTCTCTAAATCTCGATCATTGGCGGGATTAAGAGTTGGCTTCGCGATGGGAAATAGCAAGCTGATTGAGGCGTTGGAGCGTGTAAAGAATAGCTTCAACTCATACCCGCTTGATCGACTTGCAGTTAGTGGAGCCGTTGCTGCTATGGAAGATAGGACATACTTTGAGGATACAAGACAACGCATCATAGCTACTCGACACAGCCTTGTTGATGAGCTTAAAAAACTGAATTTTATGGTGCTACCATCAAAGGCAAACTTTATTTTTGTTAGCCACTCAAAGATTAGTGCTTTTGAGCTTCATAGCGCCCTTAGACGCAAGGATATTCTCGTTCGTCATTTTGCACACAACAGGATTGATAATTTTTTACGAATCACTGTTGGTACTGACTCTGAATGCGAGGTTTTAGTTCAAGCACTGCAAGACATCACTGCCTGAAGAGAAGTCTTTACTCTAGGTCGTAACTGCTTGAAAAAAGGCGCCCAAGACAATAAAAATTTCCACTCCAATGGCTCTTAGGCTTGTCTGGTTTGGGGGAATAAGAAGGTATATTTCATGACCGATTACACATTACTTGATACCAGCACCGAACACGGAACGACTTTGCGATTACTTCAAAGAGATGATGAGTTTGCGATCCGGGTCGACCATCAAGATGGTGAGTTGATGCATAGCAGTGTGCATAACTCCGAAGATGTTTTGGCCGAAATTGCCTGTAAACATGTTGCAGACAGGGAGGCCCCACACCTGCTTGTGGGCGGT
>Ga0316202_10000227_pt1 | contig 79127 bp, 78 predicted proteins | sample 3monrhotite_MG_FD_204934 | JGI IMG/M metagenome (GOLD analysis project Ga0316202, IMG submission 204934) | Microbial mat bacterial communities from mineral coupon in-situ incubated in ocean water Damariscotta River, Maine, United States -... | ecosystem: Environmental > Aquatic > Marine >...
TTCCTCTTCCATACCTTGTAGAAAGTGAGCCATCTTGGCTATCCCATTCATCAATGATTTGAGCATTCCGTCCAAGAATTAGGCTTAGCTCATAGCTGCTACAAGCTGCATTATCTTGATCAAAGGTCCAAACTTGTTTAACGCGTTTCCCACCTGTTGTAGGGGTGAAAGCTTCGAGGTCTTGGACTCCAGAGGCTTGAGCTTGCAAGCGCCATAATACTTGCATCTCATCACTCCCAGCGATGATACGCTCTATCGCTTCTAATTCACCTGTTAAGTCGTTTTCTTTAGCTGCTGCAATTCGATGACGTCTACTCTTAGATTCATTGCGATTGCTAAGGACGACAGCTTGACCAGATCTCATGGCTTGTCTTACAGCACCTGCAAGAAGAGAACGATTAGCAAACAATCTAAAGTCGTCTCTGGTGAGGTTAGTTTTTCCACTCGTAAGACCTAGAAAGTCTAGAAGAGCATTCGCTTCAATGGGGCTTAAGAATGGTTCACGCTTTAATTTCATGGACATTTAAAAATAGCCCAAATTAAACACTGGTACCTAGTTTTTGTCAAGCAGCTGAAGGAATTCAGCTCGAGTCTCCGGGCGAGTTTTGAATAATCCGTGGAGTGACGAAGTGGTCACCATACTGTTTTGTTTTTGAACACCTCGAGACATCATGCAGTGATGTTGAGCCTCTAAAACGACAGCCACCCCTTTCGGGTTGATGAGCTCCATCATGGATTTAGCTATTTGTGTGGTGATTCGCTCTTGGTTTTGAAGTCGTCGACTGAAGATGTCCACAAGTCGTGGCATTTTGGAGAGTCCAACGATCTTTTCTCGAGGAATATAGGCAATATGAGCTTTCCCAAAAAATGGGAGCATATGGTGCTCACACATCGAGTAGAACTCAATGTCCTTACATAGAATCATGTCATTGTAGCCTTCGTTAGCGAAGGTGGTGATCATGTCGGCTGGATCTTTGTCGTAGCCATCAAATAGATGAGCAAAAGCCTTGTCTACTCGTTTAGGAGTGTCCACAAGTCCCTCCCGATTTGGATCAGGATCAATACTTTTGATCAGTTCTTGTATGAGGTCTTCTCTGTTCATAGCTCGGTTTAGCCCACGTAAGTCTTCCACGGTTCAATTTGTAGATCATCTACATCGTATCGTTGAAGCGTTTCTACAAGCATTTCTGCTACTTGAATATTGGTAGTGAGTGGGATGTTGTTGTCGATAGTGAGTCGTCGAATATTGTATCCAGTTGTTTCCTCTTCATGTGAGTAGTTCCGAGGGATGTTGATCACCCAGTCTACTTTTTTCTTCTTAATGACTTCATCGTATTCGGTTTCTTCTCCATTCCCTGAACGTTTTTCAACAGAGGTAACTGAGATTCCATTTTCTTTAAATAGTGCAGCGGTTCCTGGAGTTGCGTAGATTTTGTAATCCATATCGATCAATTGTTGAGCGGCTTCTAGGAAGCTGGCTTTATCTTCAATTTTACCAATAGAGATCAATACAGATTTCTTTTTTGGAATTACAAATCCTGTAGAAATCATGGACTTGAGGAAGGCTTCGTAGACATCGTGTCCAAAACAGGCCACTTCCCCAGTTGATGCCATTTCTACGCTGAGAACGGGGTCGGCACCCTTAAGTCGTGAGAATGAGAATTGAGGCGCTTTGACTCCAACATGATCAAGATCCAAAGTCTTGTAGGCTTTCTTTTCTGCCATTCCAAGCATGGCTTCCGTTGCAATTTCAATGAAGTTGTAACCCGTTACCTTTGAGGCAAATGGGAAGCTTCGACTTGATCGAAGATTACATTCAATCACTTTAATTCGGTTCTTCTTTGCAAGGAATTGGATGTTGAATGGTCCGCTAATATTTAGTTCTTTTACAATTTTTTTCGTGATGTCTTTAATTCGTCGTACCGTTTCTAGGTAAAGTTTTTGAGCAGGGAGAACGATAGTGGCGTCTCCACTATGTACTCCAGCATGTTCGATATGCTCAGAGATTGCGTAGATGATCAGTTCCCCATTTTGGGCGACTGCATCTACTTCAATTTCTTTGTTTCCAATTTCAAACTTACTAATCACCACTGGTGCTTCGGTAGAAATCCGAGCCGCTTTCATTAGGTAAGCTTTTAGCTTTTCTTCGTTATGAGCCACAGCCATAGCCGCACCAGAAAGTACGTATGATGGTCGTACTAGTACGGGGTAACCCACTTCATTAGCAAAGGCGAAGGCTTCTTTTGGATCAGCAAAATCTTTCCATCGAGGTTGGTCCACTCCAAGGTCATCCAACATTTGGGAGAATTTATGTCGGTCTTCTGCTCGGTCAATACTCTTAGGGTCCGTTCCAAAAATTCGTACTTTTTCTTTATCGAGTTTCATCACCAAGGTATTTGGGATTTGTCCTCCGGTAGAAACCACTACTCCATCTGGGTTCTCAAGGTCATAGATGTCGAGCACTCGTTCTAATGACAGCTCATCAAAGTAGAGTTTGTCACAAGTGTCATAATCGGTAGAAACCGTTTCAGGATTGTAATTAATCATGATGGTTTTGTAGCCCTCTTTCTCGAGTCGTTTAGCGGCATTTACACAACACCAATCGAACTCAACAGAAGAACCAATACAGTAGGCACCACTTCCAAGCACCAAGGCTTGCTTTTGCTTTTCATCAAAACTGACATCATGTTTAGTCCCATGATAGGTCATGTAAAGGTAGTTGGTTTTTGCAGGGTATTCCGCAGCCATCGTATCGATTTGCTTCACCATTGGAAGCACTTTCATCTTCTTACGAGTCGCACGAATGTCCATTTCATCTTGATTGGTCGCTAGCGCAATTTGCTTATCAGAGAACCCATATCGCTTGGCGCTTCTCATTAAAGGTTCGTCCATTTCGTCTTTTCTAAGACGATCACTCATATTTACAATGTTTTGTAGTTTTCCAAGGAACCATGGGTCGATTCCAGAGAGCTCTTGTACTTTTTCAATGCTCCATCCTTGATGCAGCGCTTCCGCTACCGCAAAGATTCGTTTTGGAGTTGGTTCAGCGATCGCCTTTTTAAGGTTGTCTGTATCGAGTCCAAGACGTTCGTTTTCTGTTAGGCCAATCATTCCAATTTGTAGCATTCGTAGTCCCTTTTGAACCACTTCTTCAAAGCTTCGTCCAAGGGCCATGATTTCACCAACCGATTTCATTTCACTTGTGATCTCGTGAGAAACCTTTCGGAATTTGTCGAGATCCCAACGTGGCATCTTAAGTGCCAAGTAGTCGAGTGAAGGTTCAAAACAAGCGGTCGTTACTCCTGTAATTGCATTCTTCAATTCTGGAAGTGAGTAACCAAGCGCGAGCTTCGCAGCAACGTAAGCAAGCGGATAACCCGTTGCTTTACTTGCCAAGGCTGAACTCCGTGAAAGCCGAGCGTTCACTTCGATCACACGGTATTCTTCTGAAACAGGATCAAGTGCGTATTGGATATTACATTCTCCAACAATTCCAAGATGACGAATTACCTTAAGCGCTACTTCTCGTAAGTTGTGATATTCAGCATTCGTTAGCGTTTGTGATGGAGCCACCACAATACTTTCACCGGTATGAATTCCGAGTGGATCGAAATTCTCCATATTACAAACGGTAATACAGTTGTCGTAGGCATCTCGTACTACTTCATATTCAACTTCTTTCCATCCCTTCAAGTTTTCATCAACGAGAACTTGGGGAGAGTAAGCAAAAGACACTTCAAGCATCTTTCGTAGTTCATCTTCATTGTGACAGAAACCACTTCCCTTCCCTCCGAGAGCAAAGGCCGCTCGAACAAGTACTGGGTAGCCAATTCGCTCTGCCGCTTTAACGGCTTGTTTGATGGTAGTACAGGCTTCACTATTTGGAACCGCTACATCAATACTCTTCAAAATATTATTAAAGACTTCTCGATCTTCTGTTTTTTCAATCGCTTCAACCGGTGTTCCGTAAACTTCTACACCGTGCTTCTTTAGTATTCCTGAATTTTTCAGGGCAACTCCACAGTTCAAAGCAGTTTGACCTCCAAAACTGAGAAGGAGTCCATCCGGCTTTTCTTTTTCAATCACTCGTTCAACAAATTCAGGCGTTACCGGTAGGAAGTAAATCGTATCGGCTAAACCTTTACTTGTTTGGTTGGTCGCAATGTTTGGATTAATCAAAATAACCTCAATCCCTTCTTCCTTGAGGGCCTTGATGGCTTGCGATCCAGAATAGTCAAACTCCCCTGCTTCACCAATCTTGAGTGCCCCCGATCCTAGGATCAGAACTTTTTTAGGCAGCTGAAGATTTGAGCTTTTTGCAGGCAAGAATTAAGGGGAAATGTCTTCAGTGAATTTAAACCCTAGTGCAGAATGGCGCAAGGGCTAATTTAAAAAACAAATCTTACTACACTTGTAGTAGTGTATTGCTGTGGTCCTTTCTATCAGTTGATGATCTTAGATCATAATTTTCGATAAGCCAGAGCCTCCTGAATAGCTTTGGTATCAATAACTCGCCCATCCAAATCAGCAATGCTGAGGGCGAGTTTTATTGTCTTGTGGATCCCCCGTCCTGATAGACCAAGACGTTCTGTGGCTGTTTCAAGCAGCGTTTGTATTTCTTTGGACATGTTGAGCTTTTGTATCGCCTTTCCTGTGAGTTCATGGTTCAGTTTTCCTTGCCTTTGGATCTGTCGATCTCGAGCGAGGCGAACTTGTGATCTTAAGTCTTTCAAAGGAATTTCATCTTCTTGATTGAGTTCAGAGTAGCTAAGGCGAGGAATGTAGACGAATAGGTCGAGTCTATCCATGAGTGGTCCAGATAACTTTTTTTGATAACGAGCGATCTCATAAGGATGACATGAGCAGGAGTGTTGTTGGTCGCCATGGTAACCACAGGGACATGGATTCATTGAGGCAATCAGTTGGAAACGACTGGGGAAACACAGGTTTCGTTGCTGTCGAGACAACATGTACTGGCCATCTTCCAAAGGCTGTCTCAGGCTTTCCAGCACCTCTCTTTTGAATTCAGGGATCTCATCTAAAAAGAGAACACCTCGGTGCGCGAGGCTGAGTTCACCAGGCTTTCCTTGGCTTCCTCCCCCCATCAATTGAGCACGGCTAATGCTGTGGTGCACTTTTCTAAATGGTCGAGCATGCTTGATCGGTTGACCTGCTACAGAAGAGATTTGCATCACTTCAGAGGCTTCATTTTTTTTGAGGTCTGGCAATAGAGAAGGAAAGGCTCTAGCCAAGAGACTCTTCCCTGTTCCAGGTGGCCCATGCATCAGTATATTAGGGTCTTAAACTTGACCAAATGTAAATATTGGAATAGTGTGACATCCAAATTAAGAAAGTCATATGTATGAGAAAGCGGTAGGCTACATCAGGGTATCAACTGACAAACAAGATTTCGAACGGCAGCGCCAAGAGATTATGGATTATTCAAAAAAGAATGACTTTTTGATTACAAAAGTATTTGAAGACAAGCAGTCAGGATCTGATTATGCTGATCGAACAGGCTTTCAAGACCTTCTCCTCTATTTGAAGGAAACACCAGAGGTAAAGATAGTAATTTTTGATGAAGTTAGTCGTATGGGTCGTGATACAGCTCAGCAAGTAACCACATATAAGGCATTATCAAAAATGGGTGTAAGAGTATTTACACGTGGAAAGGGGGAATTTGGTGCAAATAAAGAAGACTCGTTGCTCTTCACAGTCCTTTCGGCAATTGCAGACTACGAGAGGCAAACAATCATAGATCGCACCTCTAGTGGAAGAAGAAAAGTTGTAAAAGATGGTGCCACTCAAATCAGTCAGCAGTTATATGGATATGATCTTATACTGACTAAGAAGAAGAACAGGCAGGTAATCCGGCGTCAAAGCATCAAGGTGAACAAGGATGAAGCGGCTGCGGTCAAAACCATGTTTCAGATGGTCGACAAGAATGGTTCTGTTAATGACGTTATTAGGTGGCTCAAGGAGAGCAGGATTCCCTCCCCTAAAGGTGGCAAGGTCTGGGGTAAAAGCACTGTCTTACGAATCCTACATAATACCACTTATCACGGTGAGTGGAGGTTTGGAAAATTCTACAAAGATGGAAGAACTAAGTTTTCAATGTCTAGACGCCCAGATAAGGAACACATAGTTGTGAAGGTACCAAAAATCATATCTAAGAAACTGTTTACTAGCGTTCAAGACAAGCTTGAGTCCAACCAGGTTAAATTCAACCCAAGAAACCAGAAGTACACTTACCTACTCAAAGGCTTAGCCAGGTGCCAGTGTGGAACAACTATTCAATGCCTCTATGAGTCGAAGTCTGATAGGAGGACATACCGCTGCCCACAAAGGAACATCAATGGTTTACAGAAGAGGACCTGCCCTATCCGTGTGCTACAAGCGGACTTCATTGAAAAGATTCTCCTGCATGAGTTGAAAGCAAAGATAGAGGATCCAGACTTTTTTAAAGACCTGAAGCTCCAGAAACTCAAACAGTACAAGACGCCACACATTAAGTTACAGAAACAGATTGATAAGATGGGTGATGAGATAGACAAGAACGAAAGCCTCATCAAGAAGTACTACGAAAAGTCAGTAGGTTTGATACAGAAGAATCCAGACAAGGCAGAGTTCTTTGAGGCACTTGCAGATGACAAGTTGAAAGAGAACCGTGAGAGAAAAACGGAGGTGACAAAGCTTCGCAGTGCTCTTGAGAAGCTAAAGGGTCAGAAGGTGAATCTAGATATGTTCAAGGACATCAAACGTGGGTTGGATTTCATCACCAGTCAGGAGGTGGATAAGTTCAACAAGGCCAGTCAGGAGAAGAAGCTAGAGTTTGTAAGGACTTACATCAAAGGGGTAGACATCAAAGTCCTCCAGCCTGAAACTAAGAAACTACTTGAGAAAATAGGCCAGTTAAGAGATATGGGTTTATACAAACAAGGCAATGAAGCATACAAGGGACTTTACTATTCAGCATTTGATAGACAAGGTAATCCAAAGGAGAAATTAGGCTTGAGTGTCATGCGAATAGAGGTTGAATTCACGAATAACTACAAGGTCCATATTGACCTACCCTATTTTTATTCAAATCCAGAAATTGCTGTTAGTTATCTGACTAATGGTGTTTTACAGTTGACGAAGTGACAGTGTTCGAAGATTCTAGTGCTAGATGAAAACATATGAAAATAAAATTGTAATCAATAAGCAAATTGAGGAGCAGCTCAATAGACTTTTTGATGTCGCTAGATCTCTTCTTGAATCATCTGAAATGCCAAAGGAAGGAGGTTGTGAAAATGATGAGGAGTTTTTAGCCCCATTTAGGGCGGTTTCAGCTTATATGGAGTACCATATGAATAGGGATTTGATGGAGCACCTTTTCAGTGTCGAAGTTGGTGCTAATTATCAGAGATCAGTTAAGGTACTTTTCGAGATTCGCAGGCAGTCACCTAGCGGATTCGAAGGCACTAATCCTTGGTTAAGAGGAGACTTACCTAATAGTTATAAAGCTGCTTTAACAGCTCTAAGTAAGGTACATAATTTTACAATTATGACCATTCATGAGCAGATTCAAGAATTGCTTTTGAAGATTGAAGAAAGAATGCAAGGGTACATACCAGATAGGGTAATCGGGCCTACTGATGTGACCTTTGGAGATGGGTATCTCATCACTGTAATGGGAGTTATATTTAATGAGAGAGGTGAGGAACTTGTTAAAGTGGGGAAGACTGGTTTTTATTTGATCAAGTTATTGAAAAAGGCAAAAGGGAAAGCTTTTGGAAAGTGTGATTTCGAAACAAGAAATCAAAACTGGAACACAATTAAAAAAAACAAGTGTAGTATTAATAAACACTGTGGTGAGGTTATCAGCACTAGTGGCCCCAAACATGATCAAAAATATCATTGGTCATATAAAGGGTAATAGTTGGATGACTAGTTCAATGACTAGTTCAATGACTAGTCACAGGTCATCGGTGAATTGTTAAAGGTATAGCTCAACAAAAGTGAGGTTTTGACGAGCTTGCATTTGAGCCAGTTTTCTTGGTTTAGAGGTGGTATTTGGAGATAGATTCTAGGTTTTTTTTGTAATTAAGCTTGATGCTTTTGAAGGTCACCCTAAGCGTTGAGTTAGTTATTAATAATCTTTCTGAAATGAAAAAAAATGTCTACCAGACTACGTGTATCGAAACTTCTGCAGTGCTTATAACTAGCAACATCCCCCTTTTCAGTATGGAGCAGATTGCGCCAAGACGTTATGAGTTTGTCTTTGAGAGAGATGGTGATCGCTTGGATAAAGTTTTAGAGATGTACCACAGGCAACAACTCTCCTTACCTGCCTATCCCCTTTTAGCGAATCTTAAGTTTCTTAAAACTCAAGTAAAAAACCGATGAACCGAGCCATAACAAAAAAATACGAATCCATAGATGCTTTGAAAAAGGCAGAATTTACAAACGTATTTGTATTCGAAATTCATGGACAATTCATAACCATTAAATTATGAGAAGGAATTTTATCCCACCATAAAAGGGGCCAAATTTATTGAAGAACAACCCACATATAAAAATTAACCCCATAAACCATGAGTGATCATGACCTTATTATTAAGTTACTAAATAATCCCTTTCTGCACAACACAACGGCCAGAGAAAGGCGCGCTGCAGTCAGTGGAGGACGATATGCACCAAATACCTTTTATACTTACTTGGTAAAAACTGGACAGCTACCATTGTAGCTAAAAACCTTGGGGGCTGGCGATGCTGACCCCCTATCTGAACCAATTAATAAAATACATGCTTAAAGATCTAATCAAAATCAATGAACCAATCCATTACGCATCTTTATCAGGTGTGATTTTAGGAAAGTATTACCGCACTGTGTTCCCTCGGTGTGGAACAAAGTTCCAACCCTATGTGCTGTTTCAGGATGGGAGTAGTGCAAAAGTTCAACTTTATAAAAACAAAGAAACTAAAGAAGAGTACAACTTCTTCAACTATGAAAACAAAAGATACATTTATGATATTCAAGAGCCTATATGGTTTCAAAGTAATCTTGTGAATGGAGTAAGTAACGAAGGAATTGAATCTTTTTTAAATGACTCTATTCAAGACCGAACTACTTTGTATGAAAGGCTACGAGAGAAAATCATGGAATATTATGACTTCTATCATGAGGAGGAGTTAGATCTTGTTATTGCACACGCCATACATACCTATCTCCTAGGACTGCTTGGAAAGGCTGTTTACATACTTCTTGATGGAGAAAGGAATACAGGTAAGAGTACGCTGCAAAACTTGTTAGCAATGCTTCAATATAATGGTTGCTTTGTAGGCAAGTCATCAATTGCGGCAATGGTGAGAAAAGTTCATTTTTTAGGTGCAGCAATCAATCTAGATGAGTTTGAGAAATTAGACCCAAAGGAGAAGGCAGTTGTAACCGGGATCTTAAATAGCGGGGCCTATAAATCAGGTACTAGCGAGATTACCAATATGGACGTTAAGAGTGGAGCCAATCAAATCACAGTGTTTCATACCTTTGGTGCAAAGACATTCAGTGTGAATAAGTCTCATTTCCATAATAGTTTTATTAGTCGCTGCATAGTGATCAATACGATAAGAAACAGGAAGCCTGTGAAGAATATCTATGGGCTCACAGAACGTGAAAAAGATGATTTCCAATCTCTTCGGGATGATCTGTTCTCATATACTTTGAAGCACTGTCAGGATATACAGGCGGACATAGGCGTTGAGAAGTGCCTGCTTGATGAGAGAAAAGCATTTGGGAGACGTGCAGATATTACGGCAATTGTTTTAGGAGTAATCAGGCATTTCGGAGGAGATATAGAGAAAGTAAGGGGGTATTTGTTGGCTAAGGAGGAGCTGGATACTGAGGACGAAGCTCAACACGACAAAATGTATTTGGTTCTTAAGTACCTGACGGAACTTTATGAATGGAAAGAAAGTGAGTATTTAGAGTTTAGCAATCAGGAGTTGCTGGATTATATTGAAAGAGAAATCAATACAGAGGACAGTCGTTATATGCCAACAGCATCCAGCGTTGGGAAAATGTTAAAAAGAAGCAAGCTTGTAATAGGAAAGAATGACCGAAAACGTGTAGCTGGAAAAGGTAACTATAAATATGTCATTCCTAGGCAAAGGGTTCATGAAGTTATAGATAGATCTGGGTTTGAGGATTTAATTCGATCCATGCCCCCCATACGGTCATTCACTAGTTCACAAAAACCTCATTTAACAGATTCAGAGGCATGTGTGAAGGATAGTGTGAACAGTGTTGCAGGTACTTCACCCCCTTTTTAACAGGTGTGTGCGTCCTTATGTGTGAACTAGTGAACTACAAATAACCCCTACCCTATGAGCAGTATGAAAGTTAAGAAACTAAAAGGATCAAACGCGAAAAATTATGTAGAGGTGATGGATCAAATTGGCGATCTTATGTTGGAAGGTGGTCCAGAAAACATTCTGAAAGAGTTCAGTAAGGTTTTTAAGGGTCAGCAGAGTGGTGAATTGGATGATCAGTCACGTCTTCTAGCGTCACAGGCAATACTTATGGCAAACCTTGATAACCAAGCAATTCTATTACATGTGACTGTTAAAGCACTCAGACCGTTTTTAATGAGGTTCTCTAGTGATTTAAGAGAAGAGTATCAGTGTCAGACTGCGTCAGAGAAGGCTATGGCTCAAGCAGCAGCAGAGGCTTATGGGAGGGTGATGCGTTTGAGTATGGATTTGAATAACAACCTCAGCAGAGAAGAGTATTCAGACCTCAGCCTCTTAAGATTGAAGCTTGTCGGGAAGGAGCTAGATCGTGCTGAGAGGCACTTCCTGACTGCTATACAAACTCTTAAACAACTCAAGTCTCCACAGATGAACGTAAAAGTCAGTGCTACAAACGCATTTATCTCAGAGGCTCAACAGTTTAATAACAACCAACATGAAAAAGATAAGCAGTAACAATTCAGGAGTATTTTTGGTGGAACAGTGTCAGGCTGTTTCAGTTGATTCTTACGTGGCCCAAGCAAAGCAAAAGTTGAAAGAAGATTTCATTAAGCTGTGCCTTTCAGTTGATGATTACGAACTAGAGTTAACAAGCATAAAACTTCACCATGGAGGGCTGCGATACATGTTCGTGGCTCCTTGTTGCTCAAAGCGTGTTTTCAAGCTCTACAGGCATCCTATGACTCAATTGTTAGCCTGTAGAGAGTGTAATCAACTTGAGTACAGGTCTCGTGTATATAGTGGTATGATTGAAAGCTGCTAGTTTAATCACTAGCCTTCGATTTAAGGTCTTTTTTCCCATTGTTTGAGCTCTTCCTTGTATAGTTCCTTGAGCTTCTTTTGGTTAGGGTCTCTTAAGTTTTTATCCATGATTTTTTTCTCATATTCAGCATATGCACATTCAACACTCATACCATTTATAACGGCTATATTCGCCTCAATCATGGCGTCACATATATCACCAGCATTTTGGCCGATTAAAAATTCATGGCATTTCCTTCCTAGCTCTTTTTTATTCTTCGCAAGCCCTATATTGAAAATTCCATCAACCGAAGAGTGGATACGATATGCATATGCAATTTGTGCTTGTGAGAATAACGGATGCATAGTGTCTGGAGTCACAGCCCTTGCAACTTCTACCGACAAAGGAAATGCCAGGCCACCGGGTCTCATACTTGGGAATGGCAAGCGATTTACATAGGCAATTGCGTTCTCATCAAACTGAGTTCCCTTCTGGTAGGAGTGCACTTTTCTAATTTCAAAAAAGACAGCACTCAGGGCAATCAGAATTAGCATCAATAATATCTCCATAGAGCTAAGTTAGCATTAAAATTGTATTTCTTTACAATATTCGGGCAAGAAATGCGCTATTCGTTTTTCGCGCATACCTCTTAAATCAGGAATATATATCGATACTAGTGAATTCCCATACCAAATAGTTTGGTCATAATTAAATGAACCTAAATCTTTGAAATTATTCTTGTTTAGTATTCTCTCTCGTTTCGATTCAAAAGCTTGCATGATCTTATCCCATTTCCGAATTCTACTAAATCCATTCTGTTCATCTGCATAGTTACAGAGGTATGAATATTGTGCTACATCATTGTGAATTTGACTGAGAGCCTTCCACCTATCCTTGCTTAGTCTTACGTGTTCAAGCAAACCATTTAATGACACATTTAGGTATTTGGTGGGAATATCCACATATTGACCAAAGTACATCAGTGGGAAGGCCAAGACAGAGATGAAATGTTTATATTGTCCGCCGGATTCATTAGAGCTAAATTTTTTAGGGAATTCACCGATTTGTAAATAGATTTGACCATTTAAAACCACTGTACGTACAGTAATACCCCTATAAAGATCCTGTGTTTCAATAAGTGAGTGAACTTTGTCGAGCTTACTTATTATCTCCTTTGAATATGGAATAAATACTTCGTGGAATATATCATCCACAAATTGTACTTCATCGTTCTTCCACAGTAGTCCGCTTTTGATATTGAATTTGACTCTCTCGAGTTCAGATTCATTGGGATATTTTTTTTTATAGGATTTAAGGAGATTATCCCTCCATGTGTTTACATGAGCCTTCTCCCCAACCAAGCCTTCTTCTTTTAGTTTCAAAAAGATTTGTTCAAAAACTTCGTGCTCGAGAATATTATTAAGATTCAGAGTGATCTGCATTTGAAAATTTGTCCTAGAATGGACTGATTTAACTTCAAGTAATTGTAATGTCCATTCGGATATTAGTTTGAGTAGATTTTGTAAAATCCATAAACTCGAAATTACAAGGATTATCACACCTACCGACTCTGAAAGGTCAGCATAGACGTATATACCAATGATAAGAACGATGAAGGGTATTATTTTATTCATTATTTTGCAGCTTTTTTAATATGGTCAGGTTTTCTTCGGGTAATAGCTTTTTGTCTAACATGATGAAGGTTTTCCCTCCGCTTTGACCGTTTAATATTTTTGCTCCTTTCTTAACGCCTTCAACCCATTCTGAGTTGTCGATTCTTGGCCCGATTTTAGAGCCTGGATACTTAGCTAGCATTTCTTCGTTGGTCATAGTCATGAATTGAATTTAGAGATTAGTTTACAGATTAGCCTTCAGAGGCGCAATACTCCTTATGATAAGCGCTTCCCTAGCGTTTCGTCATAGTCAAATTTGCATATTATAAGAAAAATTTGATTAGAAATGCTATGAGTAAAATTGAGAGAAGAACAATAGTAGTATTTAACCTTTGGATGGTTTTTTTATGTAGTTGGCAGCTGTCATTTAATTTTGTTAATAGATTTGTATCTGAGAAATTTCCTATTCTGCCTTTTAGTTCATTTAGTTTCACCATCTGTAATACAAACCCAATTTCTTCTTGTTCTATCCTTGTAGATTTAAGGTATGACTTAGTTAGTGTATCTAGTTCTGATACAGTGAGTTTATGGTGCAGACCCTTAGCTATTAGCTTTTCAGTTTCTTTTTTCATAGTGATTAGGGTAGTAAACTTGAGTACAGGTCTAGTATAAAAAGCGGTATGGAGTAAACAGGTAGACCTATTCTTTGTATAAAAGTATTGCAATGATGCAAATCAGGAGAGCAATAATGATTGACGTCGGATTTATGCTGCTGATAAGTCCAGCCATAAGTGCAAATAAGCCAACTAATAGGAGAGCGGAAATTCCAACACCTATAAGCTTTAAAAAAAGATTATATTTTTGGATCCAATAAATTTCAGCTTTTGTGAATTTGATCCTTTCACCTTGTATCCACTGCAGTGGTAAAAATGGGGTGACTACAAGCAGCCACCTCCAATCAAAATCAACGTACTCAAGCAACACAAGTATAAAATAAACAACGATAAAGAGGTAGAACAAGTACCCTATACACGACCCCTTTGTATCTAAAACAGGTGCATCATAAATTCTTCCAGCAAGCATATCTTGTTCGTTTTGTTTTTTTGCCTTCAGTTTTAAGACTAGTTCATTCTTTCGGATCTCTGCTTTTGTTTTGCTCACCTCCTCTTGCTTTAATTTCTTCTTGTAGGATGCCAAGACTTGTATCTCCGTATCTGTAAAGTGTCTATTAAGCGACAATCTTATGTGCTCGATTATGCAGTAGAAAACTAAGCAATTGATAATCGCCAATACGATCAAAAATACGTACCTCCAGACAACTGAGTCTGAGAGTATTAGGTTTCTTAACACGGCTGGCAAAAGCATCAAATCGATTATGATAGTCGGAAGCAATGTTAAGTAGCCAAACCAAAAGACCAGATCTTTCCTTTTATGCCACGTAGATTCCTTTAGGAGGACTGTGTTTAGTGTTGGCTTTTTGTTCATTTCGGTCAAATTAATGTTAGTTGAACACTAAAAGTAGTGCGATCAATCCAGTTAGGCATGTCAAAACCATGAGGATCAATTTTATTGAATGCAATAGATTTACCGTTTCATAGGTTCGAAACTCAATGCCCATGATCCTATTGTATACAGACTGATTTTCCCCCTCTTCTTGAAGAGTCCATTCTATATTTGAAAGCCTTCCGACATCTTCCATGATCACATGCAATAGTTCAAGTTCTGTATATTCCTTCTTTGTAATAGGGGTTTTCATATGACTCAATGCTACAGGGTTCTTGTGTCAACTCAAATAGTTCTAGAAATGTCTCACTAGCCCGACCATTCGTCCAAATCAAACCTAGCAACAAAGAAAGCATGCCCCTTTTCATCATGAGCGAGTACCACTAGTCCTTTGTTTACAAGATCTAGGAGCGTGTCTGTCACCCACCTCTCCGTTTCTTCAAAAGTGTCTTCATTCATGTGAGAAGTCTGCACTTACATCCTAGGTTTAACAAACCTTCTCTATTAATTGCAGGTTGAGAATATGTTGTTGGAGTTGTGATAACTATTTATTATAGCAAGACCCATATTGGGAGTGGAAAAAACGAGGCGCTAGTATATCGCCCACTCTTCTTCATAAATCGATGCCAACTGTTCTAGATAAGAATGTAACTTCTTTAAATCTTCTTCAGGATTGATGTCATATTTCTTTTTCTCTTCCAAAGAGTTCTTATCTAACATTCTTATTGTGAAATTTGGAGGGGTGTTGCCAATTCTAGACACTACGAAAAAATTCTGATCATTAACTGGATGGTTGGCATCATCTCTGAATCCATTAAATCTAACAGCCCATGCCTTTTCCTTGTTTCGCAATATTCCCAATTTGTCATTCTCAATCTCATCATTAATTTTTTGGCTAATTTGAAGACACACTTTCCCATTAGCATACATTGACAAGACTGCAGCAGTCATATGATGCTCGACTTTTTCATTTTCACTCACCCAAAATTCCATATATTTCTTAAAAGTTTCATACCCGGCATTTGCATATGCAAAGAAATGGATCAATACTTGGGTTCTCAATATCTGATCTTTATCAGTTAATTTGGAATGTAATTTCAAAAAATTTTCAATATGCATGAGCTGTGAAGGTTAATTTAAACGGTTTTCACACAACTAAAGCTTATATGAGTTTTCGTATTTAATAAATCGACGTCAGGCACAACACAAGCCAGGAGGTGACCTCTTACATTTAGCTCTCTTTAAGAGCCTAATACGAGAAGATGATGTCCTCCCGTTGCGGCAATCATAAGGGCACGTTTGGCGTGAGGATGACCACTAATATCAGTAATGGCCCAGGGGTGTAAATTTGGAGCCTTGTTCTGATGTGGCACTATGGTTTGAGGGCTCCCACTTATGGACTGAATAGCATCCTTTAGGCTGCGTACGGGAATGCACTTTACGTTTTCAAGGAGGCGAGCTTCTTCGTGATTGGCTTGTGGGAAAATGATCGTATGAATTTCTTTAGCCATGCTTGCTCCTGGAAATAGTCCAGTAACAGCGCGAACTCCGCCATGAAGACCCAGTTCACCAATGGCCATCATCCCTTTGGGCAGTGCCTCAATTTGACCTGAGGCCACAAGCAACCCCAGTGCCATGGGCAGGTCAAAATGGCTGCCTCGTTTAGGCGTTTCTGCAGGAGCAAGATGGACAATCTTACGAGTCATAGGAAATCGATATCCACTAGCTTCAATGGCAGAGCGTAGTCGGTCTTTAGATTCTTTTATACTCGCGCTCGGCATGCCAGTGATTGAAAAGTGAGGCATTCCTCGCGCTACTTCTACTTCAATAGAAACGGGTTCAGCTTGGATGCCAAATAAATTGTATGATGGAAGGACGGTAGACATATTTATTTAATTAGATTCTTGTAGAGGCCAGCATTCAAAGTGCCCTTTCTCGGAAACACACCACAGTTCTAGATGCCAGGGCCCCCACCCTTCTTTTTGCATCCAGCCTGAAATACATTTTATAAGTCGTTGGAATTTTGCTTGAGTTACAAGCTCAGGACCACTCCCAAATCGATCACCTCGTCTGCCTTTCACTTCAATGAAGCGCCAGGCTCGGCCGTCGTGACATACGAGATCCAGCTCTCCATACCGGGAGTAGACATTACGAGCAATGACTCGCCATCCCTTCACATGTGCTGCATAATCTGCAGCCAAGCTTTCACATTTGTGTCCAAATTGCATAGAATGACTATGACAGAGGAATCTGACAAAATCCTGAAATTTATCTGACGCAAGCTACTTTTCTTGCCGGTGACCGCCGGCTCGTGAATAATGGCAAGCCCAACCCAAAATATGAGCAACAACGTACGAATCCCCCCCCACAATTTAGAGGCTGAAAAGTCTGTTTTGGGGTCCATCATGATTGAGAAGAACGCCATCGTAAAAGTGGCGGATCTTATTACACCCGAAGATTTTTATTACGACACTCATGCTCTGATTTATAAAATCATGACGGAGCTCTTTAGCCGTCGTGCACCTATTGATCTACTTACGGTAGGGTCAGCCCTTAAGGATCAGGGGCAATTTGAAACGATTGGTGGTCCAGGTTATTTGACTGAATTGTGTAATGAAGTGCTTACGGCATCTCACATCTATCAATACGCATTGATGGTGAAGCAGAAGTCGACACTTCGAAAATTAGGAAATGCAGGATCAAAAATTTCAGCTCTTGGTTTTAAGGAAGACGAGAATGTAGATGAATTGGTAGACCAGGCTGAGCAGGAGCTTTTCCAAGTTTCTCAAGCTTTCATGAAGAATAAATTCGTCCCGATCAAGGACGTTCTGACTCAAACTTACGAAAAGATTTCTGAATTGCATGATCCTGAAATGGCTGAGAAATACAAAGGACTTCAAACAGGTTTCAATGGAATTGATCATATTCTTACAGGACTACAGCCTTCAGATTTGGTTATTCTTGCAGCTCGTCCTGCGATGGGAAAGACCGCGCTTGCTTTGAATATTGGAATGAATGCGGCGATGAAAGGAAAGAGTGTTGGATTGATTTCTTTGGAAATGTCGAAAGAGCAGTTGGTAGAACGTCTCTTTGTTTCTCTTCTTAGTGTAGACAGTTGGAAGATGAAAAATGGACAGCTGACTCAAGAAGATTTTATGAGAATGGGAACCGTTATGGATCAGCTCAACCAGTGTAAAATCTTTATTGATGATTCTGCGGGGTCTTCGATTCCTGAGCTTCGTGCTAAGGCCCGGCGGCTTCAAATGGAGCATGGTCTAGACCTGTTAATGGTCGATTACCTCCAACTTATGTCCTTTGGAAGTGGAGTGAATTCCATCAATAATCGTGTACAAGAAATTTCAGAAATTTCACGGTCACTTAAAAAATTGGCGCGTGAATTGCAGATTCCAATTCTTGCCCTATCACAGCTCTCTCGTGCGGTTGAATCTCGACCTGTTAAAATTCCTCAGTTGTCAGATCTTCGTGAGTCTGGAGCGATTGAGCAAGATGCCGATGTGGTATTGATGATGTACCGAGAAGACTATTATGAAGAGGACACTGATCGAGCGGGGATTACTGATATTTTTATACGAAAGCATCGTCATGGTTCTGTTGGACGAGTGGAACTCATGTTCAAGAAAGAGTCACTTCGATTCTACGATATTGAGAGAGATCAGATGTCTAGTGTAGATTACGAGTAGTTGTTAAAAACTCATGAATGTGGTAATATGTCAAGATTGATGCCTAACCCACATTTATGAAAAAGAAGACAATCATTATTGCAGCCGTTGTTGCAGTGTTAGCAATTGGAGGAGCTGCTATTTCAAGCAACCCTGATATGCTTCAAGGAAGGTTTACTAATATGACCCGAGGAGGGTCTTCTTTTCAAAGTCCAAGTTCAACGATTTCAACAAGTCCTGTTTCCCCTAGCTCTGACTCGATAGATATGGAGCAAGTAGAGTATCATTTTGATCGAGTGGAATACTTATCAGGTCAATTTGAAGACGCTATGGGTCAATTGGACAGCTTAGTTTCATCTTTTGAGAATGCTACGAATGAAGAGTACTCAATAGATGAGTCAGAACTTGATGAGCTCAAGGCTGAACTAGACCTTGCTTATGCAGGTCGACTCAATGTGAGCCAAATGGCTCGTGAAATTGAATCTATGGAGGATGAAATTGATGACCGATCTGGAGCTCTACCTGCAAATTACTTAAGTCGTGCAGAAGATTACTATGATGAAGCCAATGAGGATCTTATTGAGTTTGCAAGTCTATATGAAGAAAGCCTGGCCATTTATAACAGTAATGTTGGCCGAGCTGGTGACTTAGAAATTACTGATGTAAACGCCTTTGCAAGTTCAACAGAGCTCGTGCTGAATTTGGATATTGTGAATAATGTGAATCCTGATGTCTCATCAGAAACACGTTCAGTTTATCCAGGTGGAGTGCTTTATTCAGGTGCACTGACAGCGGGTTCCCAACTTAAAACATTCTCAGGAAGTCAAAATTTCAAAACTACCATTTCAGGTGGTGGCTCAGAGGTTTTCACTATTTATCTTGATGATGATGAAGTGAATAGCTGGCTTATCAATAAGGTTCTCTCAGGAGAAACTATTGAATTGAGTTTGGCTGCTGAAGTGGATGCAGCAGATAATATTGCTGAACACAATGAACGGAATAATGAGTTCACAATGACATTAGCGCTCTAATAACTGTTCCAATTCGTGTCTTTGAGGCTCCAATCTCTTTCGGGGGATTGGGGTCTTTAAATTGAACCTTAACTTCACTTGGGCATTCAATTCGAATTCGATGGCCATCAATAAGTAGATGAATAGGGTGCTCAATATGAGGATCTGTGAATAGATAATGACCTGGCTCCAGCATCATCCATTGAGTGTGAAGGTCTTGTATGTGGAATTCCATTGGAGCACCAGTTCCAAAGAACATTGCCGTACCAAGTGAGCTATTGCGACTAACAAAGTCCACTTGCATACCTGCCTTTAGGGGAAGTATGTGGCTTGTTATTTCTAAAGGGTTTTCTTTTAATCTCATTTGATTTCTATGGTTTCAGGCTTGTTTAAGGTTTAATTCAGGTTTCTATAAAGGTCAAGACGTCTGTTATATTGGAGCCAAGCAATTTCCCCCTACATGAACAACTATTATTACGGACGTGGGATGAACTCCTCTCACCGGCCTACACCTGAGGAGCCGAAAAAACCTAAGACTCAGTTCAAGTGGCCAAAGTTGAAACTCAATTTAAAGCCATCCAAGAAATCGACAGGTAAACGAGTGCTTCATTGGGCAATCGGAATATTGGCGATCGGGTTCTTTGTCACGTGGCTTCTCCTAGGATCATTTCGATTCATGTTATGGAGAGCTCCGGCGTTCACAGGCTTCCCTTTTGGGAGTCGTACTTATGTGGTTCTTTTCCAAAATAATTATGAGCTTCGACCAACAGGTGGATTCATTTCTACTTATGGAGTGCTTCGTTTTAGTCATGGTGTTTATAAAGGAATTGAATTTCAAGATGTGTATGGAGAGATCGATGAACATGATTACGTAGAACCACCACTGGTTCTGTCTACTTTGCTCGATGGTGAAGGCTATCAAGGGCACACGTTTCGTGACGCCAATTACAATCCGGACTTCACGCTCGCAAAAGATGATCTGATTGAATTTTATAATCTCGCCTACCCCGATGAACGAGTGGATGGTGTGATCGCAGCAGATTTCCATTTCTTGGAAAAGTTTGTCGGTCTTTACGAGCCAGTTATTGTAGATGGTTATGAACTCACGGAGCAGAATTTGTTTGAAACTTTGTCTACGGTGGTGTCAGATATTGACCGTCATAATGAAGAAGCTCTCGCTAATCGAAAAGGAATCACTGCCCCATTGGTAAAACAGCTTATTTCAAAATCACTACTGCCTTGGCGGATCCCAGCCGTCTTAGATCTTGTAGAAACGGCTTTTGATGAGAAGCATATTATAGCGAGTTTCAATCGAAACCGTCTCGAGAAAGCCTACATGAAACGTGGCTGGAATGGTGCAATGCCAGAGTCTAGCGCAGGAGATTTTCTTGCCGTAAATGACGCCAATTACGGAGGAATGAAGTCGAATCGTTACATCACCCATGATGTGAAATACGAACTGGATGTGAGTGAAGGAATCGATGTATTAGGGAATCCAGTGGTAACGGCTACAACTTATGTGACCCTGTCGCATGAAGGGATTTGGAACATTCCTCTCAGTGGTGCTTACACGGGTTACCTTAGAACCATGGTCCCTCTTGGAGCGGATATTATTGTAGGAAGCGACATCATTGAAGAGACCGATTCTGCGCTTGTGATTGGTGAGCTGGTTTCACTTCAACCAGGTGAAAGTGTGACTTATATTTACAGTTATGAGCTGCCAGAATACGTCTGGCAAAATGGAGAGTATGTACTTCATTTGCATAAACAGCCTGGGACAGATGCCGATCATTACGAGGTTGTCGTGCGTGTTCCACAAGGAATGTCCTTTGATGCTCAAGGCTTTGATGTCCGAGAAAACGTCGCCTTCTATAGCGAGAATCTTCTTGTAGACACCAACCTTAGATTCGCCATTTTGGAAGATGAAAATCCACCTCGAATCGTGATGCACGAAATCACAGACTTCAACGAAATCACTTTGGTCTTCAACGAGCCATTGGCGCCCGACTACGCGGGTGACCCCCTGCTCTATCAAGTGGTGGATACGGACTACACGGACCCTACAGCGACCGACCCACTCATCATTACAAACATTCGAGTGGATGGTGCGGCGGTGATCATTTCCACAGAGGGTATGACCATTCAGCCTGATGAACGTTATTCTGTGACCATTCAGGGACTTAGAGATCTCAATGGAAACGTGATTGATCCAAGCCCGCGAACTCTCACGGTGATTCAACGAGATGATATTGAAGTGCCCGTTGACGAAACAGAAGAAACTAGCGATACTGAGACCCTATTATCACCTGATCCCGAAACCCCTACCGATGGATAAAATTGCAATTCTCGACTTTGGAAGCCAGTTTTCGCATCTTCTTGCGAACCGTGTACGCCGACTGGGGGTTTATTCTGAGATCCTCGATCCAGATACGGATTCAGACATACTCCGTCAGTACAAAGGACTCATTCTTTCAGGAGGTCCTGCCTCTGTGAATGATCCAAGTTCACCGCAAATTCATGCTGGTGTGTTTGAACTCGGGGTGCCTATTCTCGGAATTTGTTACGGTCACCAAATCACCATGCATAAGATGGGTGGTCGGGTGCAAAAAGGAGTGGTGGGAGAATATGGACTCACTAACTTTCATGTGAAAGAAGCGCGTGGAGTCTTGGCTCAACTCGATCCGGGTCATTACCAAGTTTACGCGAGTCATTTTGATTCAGTAGCGGCCGTGCCAGAAGGCTTCGAAGTCATTGGTTCAACGCCAGATGACGACTTCACCGCGACCATCAACGAAGAGAAGAAAATCTACACGATTCAGTTTCATCCAGAAGTGACTCATTCGGAAGGAGGAATGAAGATTCTTGATGAGTTCATTAATATTACGGGAGCCAAACGAGACTGGAGCATCGACAAATTTATTGAAGAAGAAATCAACGCGATCACTGAAAAAGTAGGAGATAAAAAAGTATTCCTTCTCATCTCTGGAGGAGTGGATTCATCGGTGACCTATGTCTTGCTTGCCAAGGCGCTCGGGCCAGAACGAATCTACGCCATGTACGTGGACACTGGATTCATGAGAAAGAATGAAACGTCAGAAATCCAAGCCTTCCTCAAGGAAGCGGGTGTTCCAAATCTTCACACTTACGACGCGAAAGATCGTTACTTTGATGCGCTTGAAGGAAAGACAGACCCAGAAGTAAAACGAAAAATCATTGGAGATCTTTTCCTAGAAATCCAACGAGAAGTGTCTGCTGAACTTGGACTCAATCCCGATGAATGGCTACTTGGACAAGGAACCATTTATCCAGATACGATCGAGTCTGGAGGGACAAAGAACGCCGATAAAATTAAGACACATCATAATCGAGTTCCTGAAATTGAAGAACTGATCAAACAAGGAAAAATCATTGAACCTATCTCTGAACTCTACAAGGACGAAGTTCGAATGGTGGGACGAAAGATGGGACTGCCTGACAAAATGGTGGACCGACATCCCTTCCCTGGACCCGGACTCGCCGTTCGTTGTCTATGTTTGGACGCCCCGGATCCTGTCGATGTAGACGTGGACGCCGGTGAATACGCAGCGACCGCTCTTCCTGTGAAAAGTGTGGGGGTGCAAGGAGACGAACGAACTTACCGACACCCGGTGGCACTTGAAGGTCCTGCTGATTGGGACAAGCTTCGAACTCACGGACCAAAACTCACGAACACTTATAATGAAATCAACCGAGTGCTTTACACGGTGGCGATTGAAAATGGTGACAAAATTGAAACCGTGTCAGCCACGCCAGGAAGCATGACTCGGGATCGGATCACAATGCTCCAGGAGGCCGACAAACTCGTGATGGAGACCATTTACCGTATCGATAAAGATAAGCTCGTATGGCAGTGCCCTACGGTGCTCCTCCCCCTTTCTGTGAACAGCGAAGGCGGTGAAAGTATCGTGCTCCGTCCAGTGAGCTCAACGGAAGCCATGACCGCCAACTTCACGGAACTTCCGTGGGACGCGATCAATGAACTCGCTAAAGCACTCCTTCAGATCGAAGGAATCACGGCGGTGTTCTACGACATCACAAACAAGCCACCAGGAACCATTGAGTGGGAGTAGTTTAGATCCCCATGTCTGAGTAATCCCCTGAGGAATCTAGCTTGTCATAAAGACTTTGGAATCCGGTGTCTTCGTATTGCCAACCTGTATCTCCCGTGTCCCCTGAGTTCTCTATTTCACCATCCCCATAACAAGAAGGTGGGTATTCGCAATTTGGGAAACGTTCCATCATGTTGTCACAATCAGGCTCAACGGGAACTAAGAAATCCGATACAACACTAATCACACAATCTTGGCTGAAACTATCAAATGAAGCATCAATGATTCCCTCTTCATCTGAGAATAAAATAATCCCATGAGGATTGACGGGTGCCATAAAGTAGCCATCCACGTATTGACTCGTCTGAGCACAAATAAAATTAAGTCCAGAAAAAGTACATTCAACTCCAAGGCCTGTATCGCTCATTTTGCCTTTAATCATATCTAGACGGCCATAGCTATCGATGGAGCTTAATGTGATGTTTACGCCATTTTCAACAAGGGTTTGTTTGATCATTTTAACTCGTGGGTCATTCCATGCAAATGCGTATCTTGCCGCTACATCCCAACAAATATTAATGTAGGTTGGATCCTCTTTTAATTCCTTTATTTTTTGTGAGATGAGTTGGTCTAAAATGTCACACTCATCTTTTTTTGCAAAAACATTACAACCAAGCGAAATTGAATCATTTTCATAGAACGCTTGTGCATGAGTTCTTAAACAAGAGTTGTAGGAGCTTGTAATGGAATCGGAGCCTTCCAGTCCAGTGTCTTCTTCATCTATAACCGTTTCAACAGCTCGGCTAAATGTCCGGGTGGGTAGGATGCGCTTAATTTTTTCTACTTTTATGCGAGGAGGTGCTTGCTTGTTTTCTTCACAATATTCAAGCCCTTTAAGGGCCCCTGTTAGGGCGATGGCTGCTAGGGCAAATTGTTTTACACGTTTGTTCATTGGACCTACCATAGCATAAAAAATATAATCGTCAAGATTCTACTCTATATCAAAGTCGGTACGCAGTGGAGGGTTTGCTTGCCAAATTTGACGAAGCTTTGGCAGAAGCGTCTCTACTCTATCTTGGTCAATGGGAAAGCAAACACTATCTTCATCAATATACATGGTTTTAACTCCAAACTGACTTAAAAGCTGAGAGCGAACGTGACCCAGCTCAGTTTTTATTTCACCAGAATAGACAAATCTAATCACTACACAGTTCGCCGGGATCTCTTGAAGGCCATCAGGCATTTTACTGGCACTTTGGCTCACGCTGTCATCCTCCCCCATGGGTACACGCCTTTGTCGCCGTCCTTCATGAACACGTCGAGCATTTGGCACCTCACGATCCAGGTCATCTCCAAAAGGTTCAATACTTCGTTCACTCATAGTAATTCTTTTACATTTTCTGGGGGTCGTCCAAGCACGGCACGCTTCCCTTTTACAACGATGGGGCGTTCAATCAATTTTGGGTTGGCAGCAAGGAGTTCAAATACTTGTTCGTCCTGCATGTTCGCGGCTTTGATTCCGAGTGATTTGAATTCAGCTTCTTTCGTTCTAGTGAATTCGATTGGCCGCATCTTCAGCATCTTTGCGATTGCTTTCAAATCATCCACCATTAAGGGGTCTTCCAGGTATTTTACAATTTTTGGGCTTACGTCAGCTGCTTCAATAAGAGCGAGTGTTTCACGACTTTTTCGGCAACGAGGATTGTGATAGATGGTGATCATCAGTCGAGTGAGTTAACGGCGGCTTGGAATTGCTCACCTTTGTCTTTGTAGTTCTTAAATAAACCGTAACTTGGCGAGGCCATAGAAAGCAAACAAATCTTCCCTTCTTCTGTATTTTCAGAGGCCCATTTAACAGCGGCTTCCATGCTGTCGGTTTCAAAGGTATTGGGTTTGTAGTCAGTGGGCCATGAGGCTTGAATAGCTTGGCCTGATTCTGGGAAAAGAACAATATTTTGAATATTTTGTGCGGCTAATTCAGCGCCCAGTTTTTCAAATTTATAACCTCGATCCAGTCCTCCAAGGAAGAGCGTTCCAATCTGTCCATTAAAAGCCTGTAAAGCCGCGAGTGTTCCTTCTGGAGTAGTGGCATTAGCGTCATCAATGTAAGTCACTCCCTTGTGTTCGCGCACCGTTTCAAGCCGATGAGGCAGAGCCTTAAAGTCAGCAATTACTTCATCTACTTTTTCACGATCCAGCTCCAATAAACTCGCAGCAGCACGAACCAGAGCAATATTGTCTTGGTTGTGTGCTCCAGGAAGTGGGCTTTTTACAGCTTCATAATTCTCAATTGCTAGTCGATTGGCTTTAGTGCTCATGTCTTTCACCCCGCTGTATTTTCTGTGGTAGATCAAGAAATCTTCAGGTCCTTGATGCGCGGTCACTCGTGCTTTTGCCATGGAGTAATTTTCAAAATTCCCATGGTGATCCAAGTGGTCTGGAAACAGACTAGTGATGATCGCAATGTGAGGTTTGAGCCACGCGTGCTCCAGTTGATAACTTGAAATTTCTACAACAATAATGCTGTCTTTAGCTTTCACATGATTCAGCATTGGCTCTCCAATATTTCCTACCAAGTGCACGGGCTGGTCCGAAAGTTTAGCCACCTCTGCCATCAAACTGGCGGTGGTGCTCTTCCCTTTTGAACCTGTTACCGCGATCACGGTATTGCTTGGGTCCAATTGGTCAAAAAAGAGCTGAGTGGCCGAAGTGAATCGGTCATCGTGTCCTTCAAATTCTTTTTGCCAAGGAATCCCTGGCGACTTGATGATCATGTCGTAATGAGCGAGTGCATCCAAGTAATCCTCACCAAGATGTCCCGTGACATCATCCGGTAGGTCCACCGAGTTCTGGTCAGACACCCCCACTTTTACCTGAGGAAGATTTTCTTTTAAGTAGTCGTAGACACTGCGTCCTTCTTGACCAAATCCAAGGATCAAAAATTTAGGCTGAAAGCAGTTGAGAAATCGTCCAGGAAGCAAATGTTCTCGATGGAAAACCATTAAATCTTTACGTTCTGGTTCCAGTTCAAAATTGTCCACAATGATGTTTCCTTCGTAGTCGCCTCGCTCCTTTACCCACGTAAGGGCAGTTCGCATTTCATCCGGTGTTCCCACACATTCAAAGGGCTTAATATCTTTCGTTCCGAGCAGTTCATCATAAAGGTCAGCGAGTTCCGCATCGGCAAAAAGGTTCTTTCCAAACATGTCTACGAGTCGCTGCTTCTCCATAAAAGGAGCCAAAATGGCAAAGACAAAGGCGCACTTTGGACACTCTCCGCACCAACGAGTTTCGAGTCCATCGCCATGAATCTTAAAGTTCCGATTACAGCTCGTTGCCACATGATGGTATTCCGTTAATTCAGCAAATTTCCTTGCGATTCTAAGCTCATACCACGGACGTAAAAGACTGAAGTAATTCACGCTCGGTGTGAGGAATTGCATCAGGTAGCCTTTCAAATCTTGTTCAAATTCTAAGCTCTTACTGTATTGATGGTTGATTTCCATTCCATACATTTCTACGTTTCCATAATTGGCACTCGCTTCATTGGCCAAGACAATGCTGTCGTAACCATAGAGCAGCCCCATCACCACCGACAAAAAGGCAATATAGGCCGAGATGGGTATGTGTCCATTCATGGCTCCTGCTTCGTTGAGCATAAAGAGTTCGTCCGATAGTTTTCGAGTCACAACGGCGAGTTCCTTCCCCATCACTTCAGCAACGTCATGCGTGACTTTGTAGCCCCCCATGTTAAATAAATCAAAGGGATGACCTCCTCGTTCTAAGAGGTGACAAGCCACGATCGAGTCCTTCCCTCCTCCAAGAGGAACCAAACTGCGATGAGGCAATTCAACGGCAATGGCTGAGAAAGATTCAGTCGCTTCAGCAGGGAAATTCACCAATCCACGGAAATCCAGATCGTTTTCATAGAAAAATTCTCCTAGTCCTTGAGTGTAGAGTTTGTTCCAAAAGCAGGCTTCGTTTTCACTCAATTGACCTGATTTGATCACAATTTCACCTGGACAGTGAGCTTTATAGTAACTGATCCCTCCAATCAAATGCAGATTGAATAAAGCCCGGTCTAACAGGTTGGGATCAAGCTCTTGCCAGTCTCCTTCTGGGAGCCGGAGGACCTCTTCAAATTCAATTTCACCGTCAAACGAATAGCGGAGACGAATCTTGCGCGATTCAGGCTCCAATACGTAGGATTCGAAGATGAATGATTTAGGGTCCATGTCATTGAGATTCAACCTGAAATAAGGTATAATGTAAAGATTACAAAAGACTAAATGGACTTTCAAGAAGCAATTCGAAAGATCGAGGAACGTGGCGATTTCAATCGTTACGCTGAAGTTAAACCTATTTTTGAGGACCGTTTGGATGAACTTCGACCTGGAGATCACACTGAACGAGGGATTTGTAACTACTACCTTTTGGTCAGTTACATGAAGGCAAATTTAGTGCATGAAACTGCTGAAGCCATCAAATACTATGAAGCCATGGATGATTCTTTTATGGCGCAGCTGGAGGTGTATCGAGCTCAAACTCATAAATTCTCATGGTCTGAAATTCAAGATTTCTTCCGACTCATGGAGCGTTGTTATGGATCGCTTGAGTTCCTTTACTTGAAGCATGATTTCAAAATTCGTAAGGCCAAGTCTCATCTTAGAAAAATGGAATTCCGAAAGGATGGTCATTTCTTCAATCGAGATTACTGGTCGTGGTTTGAGTATAAAGTGCTTGAAATTACCTCTCTCTACACAACCAGTATTGTGCGGTGGGCAAGTACAACTTTTTTCTTTGCAATCTTCATGGCTCTTGTCTACGCCGGTATTGACTACTTTGTAGTAGAGTCCTTGCAGACCATACCCGGAGATTCACATTGGTACGACTATCTCTACTTTTCAGTGATCACAATGACGACCGTTGGGTTCGGAGATTTTGCACCAACATTTTTTGCGGCAAAACTAGCGGCCACTATTGAGGCCTTCCTTGGGTTCTTGATGTTGGGTATCTTCATCTCGCTGATTCAGAAGAAACTATAAAGATAACAAAAAAGGAATCACCACTCCGCGATCCCTTTTTCGTATAATGTCTTAAAGTCCTTCTATCCTTGCAACAAGAGCCAAAGCAATGGCTGCAACGCTAGAAGACCAAAAAGTAAACCAATGTAAATGTTCTTGTTCAGTCGTTCACCTTTGAGTTCTTGCTCAATCATATCGAGCGCCTCCTCTTGGCGTTTAACTTTTGAACCAATCACATTTTCTTGTTCTCGTAGCTTTTCTTCTTTTGCTTGGTAGTCAAGTAGAGGCACTGAGTGCTTCATTTGAGTTTCAAGCTGTCCAAGTCGGTAATTCGCAGCTTCAAGTTTGTTGTGGTACTCACGAATTTCTCGTCGAGAGAGTCCGTAGAGTTCTTCAAACACTTCGTCACGAGCCGCATTCTTTGTAGAAAGCGCGGTTTCCGTTTTTGGAGTTTCAACGGTTCCCGTTGTTCCGTCGATAGTGGTTTGACTCGCTTGGGTGCTGTCAATATGTCGGTGCGCTCTTCCTTCAACAGTCGGAGAAGCTCCGTGCATGTTTTGGAAATTGGCAACCTTAAGGTTCTGAAGTTCTTCCTCATTGAGGAGTACAGCTCCACCCTTCTTGCGAGCCGACAATCTTTTTGAGCGAATGTAACGATCGATTGATCGTGTAGAAACGTCCAGGAGAGTGGCTGCTTGCTTTCGGGTGACCGTGTATTTGTTGGTCGTAGCAGGCATGGCGTGTGTGGCTAAATTGTCGAGATTAATCTTATCATCCGCTGTCTACATTGACTACAGTAAGGACTTGCGAGGTCTTAAAATTGATGAGAAAGCATACTCTGATACAATGGCCATATGTTCAAATGGGCTCAACGCATTGCCAGATTTCTCATTGTCCTTGTGACAACGATTTTCCTTATTTTCTCAGCAATAACCGCTTGGTATGCCTTTGGTTTTCATAAAGCAGACCGCCTTTCAGAGCCTGAGTTGGCTTTTTGGATGTCTCATGATTGGTCGACTAGTCAACGTGGTGATTACTTAACGTTGGCTAATCAACTTGATGATTTTCCTCCGACATCGCTCTACTTTCATGTTGGACCAATTAGCTCCAATGGTGGACTGGCGACAGATCTAGAAATTGTTCCTAGTCTACTAGACACTCTACCCAGTACTAATTATGCATGGATCGGACAGATTCGCAGCGAGATAGATTTAGATGACCCAGCAGTGCGAGCTAGCATTGTGTCTAGTTCTGGTTGGCTACTGGCCCAAGGCTTCGATGGTCTTCACGTTAATGTAGAACCTGTTCGTGAAGATGACATGGGTTTCTTTGCTCTGATCCAAGAACTAGACACGGCCTTCCCTGACACCTCAATATCTATTTCCATGGATGAGTGGCAGCCTGATTTAATCACAGAGCTCATTGCCAAATGGTTCAATGCGGTAAGCATCAGTTATTGGCCAAGTTCACAGGTTGTTGATCTTATGCCTTATGTGGATGAATTTGTAGTCATGACTTACGATACGGGGTTTCATGATCCAGGTTTTTACAGCTGGTGGGTGGAGCAACAAACCATCGCACTTTCTAAGCTGATGGATGACGAGACACGTCTACTTATTGGCTTGCCCGTGTATGAAACGGGAAGCAATATTGATCCAGAAACAGAGAACCTCGAAACGGGGCTTGTTGGGTATACTCGTGGTCTTAGTAATGTTCGTTCAAATCTAGATGCTATTGATGGCGTGGCCATTTACCCGTATTGGGAGATGGACGAACTGGAATGGCAAATTTTAAACTCCTACCTCAATGAAACTCATCTTCCTTAATCAGACCGACCAGAAAGTAGACAAAGCCATCTTTGAATGGGTGCTTGAACGACTGCCAAAGCACCTGCCGAAAGCTAAACACGAGGACGTTGAACTACTTATAACCGATAATGACAGCATTCAGCTTATGAATAAGCAGTATCGTAAAAAAGACGCGCCTACGGACGTTTTATCATTTGGCTTTGAAGACCCTGTCCACTTAGGGCAGATTGTCATTTCATTGGAGCGAGCTGCTGAACAAGCTAAAGAGATTGGCAACTCCTTAGAAGATGAATTGAAGTTCCTCTTTTGCCATGGAGTCCTTCACAATCTTGGATACGATCACATGACTCCTAGTGAAGAAAAGGAGATGATGGACATGGCTTATAAGATTTTAGAAAGGAACTAGTCCTTCATCTTTTTAAGTCCAACGGCAAATAGAATCACAAGGAAGATTCCACTGATCACAAAGTGAGCAATGTTATCGAGGTATTGAGCGGCTCTTCCCCATCCAATAAGAATGGAAAGCACGCCTCCATACATCAGTCCACTTGAGAGAGCGGCGGGCAAAGTCATCCAAGCTCCAATCACAAGTGAAAGGACACCGGCCGTCACAAGGACGATGAAGTTCAAACGTTCAACAGGTTCATTGGCTTCTTGAGAAAGACTCCAACAGTCAATTTTTTCATCACAGTAGGTGTAGCCTTCAGTTTCTTCGATCCAGTTCCCTCCGTGTTCTTCACAAACGGCTTGATCGCTATTCATGGTGTCTGGGCAAAAATCTCTGTAATCGGTACCCGGGTTGAAAACGGCGAGCCCCGTATTAAAGAATATGTTCATCATCACAATTACGGCGAGAGAGAGGGCAAATTTTCTTAAATTTTCACCTACTTTTTTCTTAGACATGGGGTCGTGGTTAATTCCATCCCAGTATATCAAAGCTATCCCAATGAGAACAATGAGGATGAGAAGGATGAGCATAAGAGAGATATTAGATTTTTGATAGCATATCAAAAAGTCCTAAATGGTCACCAACTTAATAAAGGTTACTTTCTCATCACAATGACTGCCACCCTGAAAAGAGGCATGCGAGGGAATAGGTTTTACTCCGAACTTAAACAAGAAGTCCGAGTTTAATCCATAGCCATCGTATGCTTGTTCTTCCAACGATCAGGTTTGCTCCCTAGCCACGTCTGCCTGCGAACTTCCATGCCTGCATCACTATTCACAATCCATAAAAATTCATCTGCTGGCCCCAATTGATCAGGGAGGCCAGTGAATCGTACAGCCATACTGTCACGATCAGTATCACTCCATGGAGCATGTGTGCTCAGTTTTTCACAAACAGCATATTCTGCTTGATCAAGATCAGCCATACTTACTTGATCTAAGTCTATTCCAATTGAGCGCAAAGCCTCTAAAACATCACCAGTATTTGGCAAATCAGTTTTTAAGTCTGAAATTGGACTACGTGAGCCAAACAGATGAGTTGGAAGCGCATCAAAGGGGCTTTCTTCTTTAGCCATAATTCAATTTGTTAAGACATGATTGTACGCAAAATTCCATCAATTTGACAAGCCATAAGTCTTTAATAAAAACAAAAAAGTCCTAAATGGTCGGGGTTACAGGACTCGAACCTGTGACCTCTCGCTCCCAAAGCGAGCGCGCTAGCCAACTGCGCCAAACCCCGACGGTAAGACAAAGCGGAGTATAGGTAACGACTCCGCTTTGGTCAACCTGAAGCTTTAAAGTCTTTATTCTCCTTGAACGGGAGTCAAAACTAGAGGAGCGGTTGGGTAGCTTTTGAACCGGTTGGCCCAAACAGCTTTTCCTTCTGGTGTAGATTTATCAGGTGTGTAGGCATCGCTATCCTTATATTTTTTAGCAATTTCTTGCTCAAGGAATGGGATGTATGGCACGTCGTACCATTGATCGCTTCCTTCAAGTTTAACTTGTCGACGAGTCACACGAATGACTCCTTCTCCATCTTTTTCACCATATTGTCGGTATTCATGGTTGCCAGGTTTTTTTTCATATTGTTGCCAACCCTCTTCTGTTGGAATACTAAGGGCTCTAATCTCATCAAAGACGGTTTGTCGTTTGGCCCATCTAAGAGATTGTGGACCAGCAGCGGCAGGCGCCTCAGCGGCTTCAACTCCGACAGGTGCTTCACCATCAGTAGCTTCTACTGCCTCAATGGCAGCTTTTGAAGGCTCAACCACTTCACCTTGGTTGTGGTCTCCAAGGAGCCATAGGTACATTTTTCGAACGGCTGGCTTGTGAACATCCTTATTCAGTGCGGTTTGGATTTCAGGTCCACTCATATCTCGAAGATCGAGAGCAAGATTTTCTCCTTCTTCACCTTGAGCACTCATGGTGTCAATGGTGTTCCCGTGTTCTGTAATAGATCCATCTTCATTTCTAACAGTAAGCTTAAGCGTCAGCTTACCATCCATCAATGAAAGTCCACTTATGTGGAAATCAACTCCATTTTGATACTTACCTCGAAGTTGTCTTAGCAACGCGTCATGATCAGTATGTCGTCCTGCATCGCTATCGAGTCCCCCACTAAAGAGGTTTCCAAGAATAGTTGTGGTTCGTTTATTTGATCCTGCCCATTCAATAACTTCTTCAGCTTTTTCTGGAGCTTTAATTTCATCAACTGGAGCTTCAGGTGCAGCAGGTTCAGTAGGTTTAACCTCTGGAGTCGCAGGTTCTACCGGTGCAACTGCCTTGGCTTCAACGGTGAAGCTAACAGGTTCACTGTAGAGTTTAAGGTAACCATCTCTTCCTCCAGCCCAATTTGTTCCATCCCATTCATATGAAGTTTCACCAACTTTCACGACAAGATCTTTAGGGTCTTTCCCTTCTAAGAAGAAATCATTAAAGTCAGCAAATTTACTCCATTGAACATCATTTTTTGTTTCTAGGTCGATTGTGAATTCACCGTTTGATCCAGAGATCAAATCACCTCGACGTCCCATAAAGGATTCACGAGTATTGGCTGCTGGTCCTGCCGCCACGACATCTGGAGCTTGAGGAGTCTCTCCTACAGCTGGTACAACAGGTTCAGGTGCTTCAGGTGCTTCTGGAGCTTGAGCAGCTGGTGTTACTGGCAATGCTTCACTAGCAGCCCCGTCATATGTTCTAGGAACAACTTTCCAGTTGTCTTTACTGTCTGGTTCAGCCCAAAGGTGTCCTTCAGGTGGAAGAATCCTACCATTATCAGGATTTTCTTGAGCCTCTGCAGTCATACGTAGGTACGGAAGAGCTTCCTCTTTTGTCCAAGAATCTTTCTCTGCCATTTCAGCAGGAATAGCAGCGACTTGTGGAGCAAGATAATCAGCCGTAGCTTCAAGAAGATCTGCCTTCACAGCAGCTAAACCATCAAAATCACCAACTTCTAACGCATCATTGCGTTTGTCTATTTCCATTATTCGATTAAATTCATCACTTCCAGATTCAACTTTTGCAAGTGCATCACTAATCATGTTTGTAACTTCAGCTCGTCGTTTCCCAAAGGCATCTTCTTCAAGAAAATCAGGGTATCCACTATTATCTTTATCCATATCCTCAGGCGTTTCTGCTTGTGGTGGTACATTTGAAAATCTATCAACTGGATCAGCAATTCCATCTCCATCTTCGTCACCACTAATCTCAGGTTGATACATATCATAAAGACCATCTGCATTCTGATCTAGTAATGTTGGTTTTGGCTGAGTAAAGTCAATTCTTCCATCGCCATCAAGATCTAAAGATCCTAGTTCAGCGTCTTCTTTGGCAGGAGTTTCATTACTTGGTTTGGGTTCAGTTGGTGCCGCCACACCTGTTGATCGTCCCATGAGTTCATCAACAGTTAGCTCGCCATCTTCATATTGCATGTCCGCTTGTTCATCATAAATGACAGGAGACTCTGAATCATCTGCTACCACCTCATACGATCCCGATTGGTATTGAGCGGTAAGATTTTCAACTTCTTCAATAATGGCAATTTCTTCTACTCGAGGAACCCACTCTCCTTCCATATGTTCACCTTGAATTGCGGTGAATTCACGAAGAAGTGCGAGTTGATCTTCATCACCATTTAAGGCGAGATCTTCAAGAAACTTTCGATCAATCTTATCATTTTCACGTGAGGCCGCATCGATTTTATCGGCGGTTTCGTGTGCTTTTACTAGCAGGTCTTCACGTGCTTCGTGAGACATTTCGGGAGATGCCATACTTATAATTGGTTAAGTTCTTGTAGAAGGCGTTCGGCTTCCGCTTCTGATTCGAGGTGTTCTTGTTCCTCGGCAGCGTGGAGAGCCTGGGTAGTTTTTTCTTTTTGTTTGGCTTCGTAAAGCCCTTGCATTGCCTGACGTGTATCGAGTTCTTTTTGCATCTCTTCCACGTGTTTTTTCTGAAGTCGTTTCAATGTTGCGTGCAATTCAGCACGTTTGTCCTCAGGCATTTTGTTCGCAATTCGATGAATGCGTTCAATCTGCTCGTCACGGAGTACACCTTTAAGGCTATCCGTTAAGGCAATGAGTTCTTCAGGAGTAGGCATGAATTTATTATTAGTAAATCTTTACATTTTACCACAATAGGGAGATTATCTCAAGTGTGAAGAAATACTGGGCACAAATTTCGAAGCTTCCTATCCATCTTGAAGAAGAAGGGGCCTCCTTTGGACGCCTGAATGGAGTCTTTATCAATCCAGATACGGGCCAAGTCATTGCCTACATGGTGGGCCTAATGAAAGTGCTCGTTCCCGTGGACGTTAGAAAGTGGGGACGTAAATCCATTTTGATCTCAGAAGCAGAGGCTTTGCTCTCTCCCCTTGAGATTCATCGTCTACAATCAGTAGGTTTAAGAAAAGCCTTACTTAATGGGAAAAAGATTCGATCCAAATCAGGATACAATTATGGGTTTATTAGAGACTTTCAGTTGGACCTGACAACTAATATTCTCATCAGCTTTGAGGCTTCCAAGCGATTTCTTGGTTTTGAATGGGGTAAACGTCAGTTCTCATTGCGGGATATTGACCATATGACTGATCATACGATTATTGTCATTCCTGAACCAATGAAGAAGGTACGTGTGAAAATGAAAGCACCCATACACTCAACATAAAAAGACCCCCGAATTTCGAGGGCCTTTTTTATATTGTTCGATTTCCGTTTAGGTAACGGTTGTACCTCCTGAAGCAGCACCAAGAATAGTGTTAACAAGAGCGTAAGATAGGAAGATCACTACAATACCGATAACGGCGTAGAGAAGGATCTTTTTTGCCTTTCCAACAGAATCGTCGTTCCCAGCAGATGTAACGTAGAGAATCCCTGCGTAAATCACCATCAGGATGGAAACAAATCCAAGGAACTGAAGGAAGAAGTTAATAATTCGGTTTGCGAGTGTCTTGAAGTCACCCTCACCACCGGTTGCTCCACTGATTGCACTTGGTGCATCAGAGCTATCGATAAGTGAATTAGCAAGTACAGGGTCAACTGTAAGGAAGACACTTGCTAGAAGAGTGAGACCAAGCAACCCAGAAAACACAAGCGCTTCTCGAACTCGAGGATGCGATAGGGTGTTCATAGCGTAGAGGTTAGTCAGTAATATTTCCTTGGTATTATACGCAGCTTTATTTGGGACGGGCAAGCTTATACCACAACCGGGACTGAGATCACCTCACGCTCCAGTTCAATTCCATGTTTTTCCTTCACGACGTCCTGAACGTGTTCTGCCAAAGCGTTCACATCGGCTGAAGTCGCTTCTCCCAGGTTCATAAAGAAATTGGCGTGATGTTCAGAGATTTTCATTGGGCCCATGACAAAACCTTTCAGTCCGGCTTCATCAATCAATTGACCCGCAGACTTCTCTCCTGCTGGATTCTTAAAGAACGAACCTGTTGAAAGCCCCGGAGGTTGTTTGGTGATTCGTAGTTTTTGTATCTCGTTCATTTTATCTAGGATGGCGGCTTGATCGCCTTCTTGAAGTTCAAATGTGGCTGAAATAACGACGGCTCCTGGATTTTTCTTTAATTTAGATTCTCGATAGTCGTACTCAAACCATTCGGCAGGATAAGTTTGTACCCCTTCAGAAGGCAGCCATAGCCGTGCTTCTTTCAGCACATCTTTGGTTTCTACTCCAAAACAGCCCGCATTGCCGTAAACAGCGCCTCCAACGGTTCCTGGTAGGCCTTTCCATGCTTCTAATCCAGTGAGGCCGTGAGTGGCCGCCATATCAACTAATTTTGAGGCTAAAACTCCCCCATCAGCATGGAGCAAGTTTCCATCTACTTTAAGGTTTCTAGTTCGGAGTCGAATAATGAGGCCTCTAAATCCTTCATCATCAAAAAGGAGATTGGAACCTCCTCCAAAAATAAAGAAAGGAATGTCTCGAGTTGAGGCCCAGTCTAGAGCTTCTACTAATTCTTCTTCACTTTTAGCTTCCACAAAAAAATCAGCAAATCCTCCAATTCGATAGGTCCCGTATTTTGATAAGTCGTGATCTGAGAAGATTTCCATGTGCCGAGCATATCAGAAATACTAGTCTTTGCTAGCAACAGCACTCAGGACAAGTTCACTGAGCTCTTGCTCTGTTGGAGTGACACTTCCAAGGGTGAAATAGACACCATAACTTTTTCCTTCAACTTCCACCGTGTAACAAGAAGAGAAGCCATCACAATCAATTTGATCTGGATTGCTGAGCTCACGAGCCTCTAGTTTTAGATGATTCATATCTGTTGTGCCAGGAATCATGATTTGGGCATCATATCGAGCTTGATAAAAAACCTCCCACCCCTCAGGCATAGTGAAGGTCACTTCTTTGAGTTCAACCAGCCGATCAGAATCTATAGAATTACAGCCCAGAAAAAGGGCGGGAATCATTGCGAGAAGGAGGAGTCGTTTCATAATATTGGGGTCTTTGCTTTATTATATCTGTGTGAAAAAAACTTATCCACTATTGGCGGTTCAGCGACGGTCTCGACTACTTTTAAGTCTGATCTGCTTTCTTTTTATCGTAACCGCACCGTTTGGAGTGATTCTATTGATTCTGAGCCAGAAGAAATTTGTAATCACTGAAAGCCAGATTGAAATTAAACCAATGGGGCGTGTCATTCAAATCAAAGAAATTGATCAATGGGGCTTAGGAGCAATTCAAAACCTCCTTCCTTCAAAAAGTGCTTTGAATCCCTCCGCTTCCCCACAGCGTGTGAGTGTCCGAGTGGGACTGATTAAGCTCAAATCAGGAGGTCAATTCCGCATACCCCTAGCAAATTATGAGTATGGACTTGAAGATGCCTTAAAAAAGGCGATCAAAAAAAAAACCTCAACCCTTGATCCAGAAAGGATTGTTTGGGTTGAGTTTGAAGTGAAATGGAGCCACCTACCAGAGTCGAACTGGTGACCTACGGGTTACAAATCCGTTGCTCTACCAACTGAGCTAAGGTGGCTCGTGTTCATTGTGGTGGGCCGGGAAGGATTCGAACCTTCGAAGGCAGAGCCAGCGGATTTACAGTCCGCCCCGTTTGACCGCTTCGGTACCGACCCACGATTTCAAAGTGCTGTCCAGACATCTGGATGCACCGCGGATTATAGCGAATTTGATCCGAAAGGCAAACTGTTTTCAGACTCTTTTAATTTTGGGTCTGCCTTGCTAGGCTGTCTCTACATTAAACACGACTCGATGCCTCAATTTCTCGTTCAAGGTGGTGCTCCTCTGTCAGGAGAAGTAACCATTGGTGGATCAAAGAATGCCACACTCCCTATTTTAGCTGCTACATTGCTCGCAACAGGAGAAAGTGTACTGAATAACGTACCGGATATTTCAGATGTACACGCTTACATTGAAATTTTAAACAGCCTAGGCGCAAGTGCCACTTATGAAAATGGAACAGTCCGGGTGGATGCTACAAACATTTCTCCAGCTGATGTGGATCCTAATTTGGTGAAGCATATGAGATCGTCGATTCTCTTATTGGGGCCTCTTTTAGGACGATTTGGAGAAGCCAAACTCGCCTTCCCTGGTGGGTGTGTACTTGGAAAGCGATCGGTGCACGCTCATGTCCATGCTTTGTCTGCATTGGGAGCAGAACTCATCGAGAGTAGTGACCATGTCCACATGCGAACCGATGGGCTCAAAGGAACTACGTTCATCATGGCGGAAGCCAGTGTGACAGCGACTGAAAATGCACTTATGGCTGCCGTGATGGCAGAAGGACGAACCGAAATCAGATGGGCCGCAATGGAACCTCATGTGCAAGATTTATGTCACTTTTTGGTGGCACTTGGAGCAAAGATTGAAGGGATTGGAACGCATACTTTGATTGTAGAAGGTGGACAGCCTCTAACAGGAGCAGAGCACACGGTGATTTCAGATTATATTGAAGCAGGAACCTTTATTATTGCAGCGGTTTTGACCAATGGAGATGTTCAAGTGAAGCGCTGTCCAGTGCCTCATCTAGACAGTTTTTGGCAGAAACTCACGGAGGTGGGTGCTAATTTCGAGATCGATGGAGACACGGTGCACGTGAAACCTCATCAAGGACTCAAGTGTATTGAGAAGCTTCAAACCTCGGTTTATCCAGGTTTCGCAACAGATTTACAGGCTCCATTCACTCTTCTTCTTACACAATGTGAGGGGGCAAGTAAGGTGCATGAAACTTTGTTTGAAGGACGGCTCAATTATCTTGGAGAATTGGAACGAATGGGAGTCCGAGTTGAGCTTCTCAACCCTCATCAGGCTGTGATTCATGGAGTAGCTCGACTAAAAGCCGCTCCGATTGTGAGTTATGATCTTCGTGCTGGAGCCGCCATGGTTCTTGCTGCATTGATTGCTGATGGAGAAAGTACTATTTCTGACATCAATTACATTGATCGAGGTTATGAACATTTCGAGGAAAAGTTAAGAGCTTTGGGAGCCAAGATCGAGCGCATCCAAGACTAAGACTGACCCTTCCCTCTTGATCAGTACGATAGACTGTAATGTTTCGGTCTGCGATTTTTTCTAATGTTTCAGGATGAGGATGACCAAAATCATTATCCAAGCCTGCTGAAATCAGCATGATTTCAGGTTCAACGATGGCCAAAAAAGCGTCGCTACTGCTGGTTCGACTCCCATGGTGACCTGCCTTCAAGACCGATGCATGTAGGTCCAAGTTTAAAAGTTCTTCTTCAACTTCATGCTCTGCATCACCTGTGAGTAATAGCCATTCGTCTACTTTGATGACTGGTGAGGCATTGTTGATGTTTGCCATGACCTCCCCACTTCGTGCTTCAAAAGGATAAAGCACGTCCAAGTTGAGGTCTCCAAATTTGAAATCTGTATCCGCTTGAGCAAAGTAGACAGGACAATCTTCCTTTCTCACGGCCTCAAGAAAAGCTTCATATACTTCACTATTATAGTTAGGGGCACTCATTAAAATGGCTTGAACATCAAAGCGTTCAAGGACAGGTATTAAACCTTCCATATGATCTTGATGTGGGTGAGTCAAAATCATGAGATCTATCTCACGAAAACTTTCTGGTAATACTTCAGAAAGCTCAGTAAGTACAGAATTTCCTACGCCTCCATCTATCAAAATATGGTGACGTTCAGAGGTACTTAATAGGAGTGAATCCCCCTGCCCCACATTTAACATATGTAGCATTGTGACGGGTGGAGACTTCCAAAGAGCATGGATCATGGCTAGGTCTAGACATAAAAGCGCAATGAGAAGGAGCTGTTTAATCATGTTCTCAAAACTACTCATTCATTCTGAAGAAAAGCTGAACTTTTCCTGAACCTGATGTGATAAAATTCTGACGAATAACCACGCCACTCCATGAAGACATGCAAAATTAAATCAAACTTTAGCCAAGAGTTTAAAGTTGCCATTATTGGTTGTGGAAATGTTGGTGCAGCCACGGCTCACGCCATGCTTTTGGATGGCTCACCAACGGAACTGGTTCTTATGAATCGTTCCTTGGATATTGCGGAAGGATTAGCACTCGATTTTGAGCACTCTTTATCCTTTTTTGAATTCACCAAAATCCGTCCTACAGACAAGTTAGAAGATTGTGCAGGGATGGATCTCATTGTCATTACCGTGGGGGCTAGGCAAAAAGAAGGTGAGACCCGTCTCGATCTAGTTGAAAAGAACAAAGCCATTTATCGAGACATTATTCCTAAACTTGCCGCTGCTTCTCCGGATGCGGTTTTGCTTATTGTTAGTAACCCAGTGGACATCCTCACCTATGAGGCTTGGAAACTGTCTGGTTTTCCAAAAAATCGTGTCTTTGGAACAGGAACGATGTTGGATTCAGCACGATTTCAGTTTCATATTTCTGACCGACTTTGTATCAGTCCAAAAAGTGTAGACGCTTTTGTTCTTGGGGAGCATGGAGACACGTCCTTCCCTGTTTGGAGTGTGGCGAACATTTCAGGGATGCCTTTGCTGCAGATGGAAGGCTTCGATGAGGCGGTTGCTGGAAAGGCCTATGAAGAAACAAAAAATGCGGCGTATCGAATCATCCACGATCTTGGTTATACGTGTTACTCGATTTCAACCGTGGTTTTAGAGATTATGAATCACTTGATCAATCATTCACGCATCGTACTCCCGTTGTCTACTGTACTTGAGGGAGAATATGGACACGAAGGTCTTGCCATCAGCGTGCCTTGTGTTTTGGACAGCGATGGAGTGTCTGGTATTATTGAAATTCCTCTAAATGATGGGGAAAAGGCGCAATTTGCGCATTCAGTCGACACTCTTAAAGCCCTGCTCTAATGCCTCTTTGGATTCCAATCACATTAGCTGTCATGCATGTTTTGTCTCACCTATGGTTTCTTTTGGTGATCAAAGACACTCGGAAATTTGTCGATGGCCAATTGTGGGTGGTCAGTGACGCTCATTCACAAATCATTCAAACGAAAGGACTGATGTGGATTAAGCGTATTTATGGTGGGACTCTACTGATTTGGATTCCCATTACTTTTATTCTTCTTTACTCATGATTCATCCTAGACTTGATGACGGAGAACAAATGGTGGTGGCCCTTCAGGACCACTGGGTTACCTTAGTCATGCCTATCTTTATTTATATTGTTGGTACGCTCTTAGCGGTGACTTTAGGGGCCGTAGGGATGATTTTCTTCCCTGAGCAGGAAGTAACTAGAGGACTTTTTATTCTTGGGGCAACCGCCGTGGGTTTACTTTTTCATCATTGGCTATTCATCTATCTATTTGAGCATGAAATTTCAGCGTGGATCATCACTACTAAACGAGTAATTTCATTCAGCTTCCTCCCCTATGTAAAGCATGATGTAAGTTTCATTATCATCAGTGAGCTTCATGAAATCGATAAGCGAAAACATGGTCTGCTTCAAAATATTCTCAATTATGGTGACGTTGAGATTAATCTAGCAGCAACCCCTGCGCCTGTGACTTTTCATTATGTGCCGAGAACGAGTGCCTTTGTGAACTTGCTTGAAACCTTACACAAAACACCGCCCGACAACATAGTCATCGAGCGGCTTAGAAAGAATTATTTTGCTTAGCTTATTGCTTTCGTCGTCGGCTTACGACTCCAGCTCCAAGGAGTGAGAACATTCCCATAGCCATCATTCCAGGACCTGATTCAGGAAGAGTAACGGTTGTCATTACTCCATCTGATTTGTTTCCGTTGGCATCAACGGCTGAAACTTTGAAAGTATAAGTTTGACCAGGAGTCAGTCCATCCACAGAAAGTTGTGGTTGGTCTCCCATTTCTGAAGCAAGGTATTCCATCGCTTCACCGAAGCTGAGTCCTCCATCTACACTTTGATAAACAAAGTATTCAACGAGGTCACCTTCACTGTCGATACTTGGATCCCAAGAGAGTAAGACCGTGCTTTCATTCGTGATATTAGCCAATAGATTGGTAATATCTTCAGGAGCAATTAGGTCTGCTAGGTCAAGCACAGGAGCTTCGAACTCCATTTCATTTCCATCGATTGAGATAGATTGCCCATCTTCATTGAGGACATCCGTTTCAACAGAAAGAATGTAGTCAGCACCGGCTTCCATTTCTTCAGTAATAAGAGTGAGCATCATGGCGTCGTCTTCATCGACAATCACACTGAGTACTTCCACTTCTTCACTAGCGTCGTCAGCCATTTGAATAATGAAGTCTTCAGGATCGGCATCACTTACTTCTTGAGAAAAGAAGAGTTCAAGTTCAGTTAATTCAGTAGCATCGATATCTTCAAGCATGAAGTCAGTGTCTACTGTGTCTTCTTCCTCTTCCTCATCTTCTTCTTCAACTTCAGGAGCTTCAATCTCGTCGAGTGAGCTTCCTGTAAAGACAGCGGTATCAGAAGTTCCGCTTTCAACTGGGTTTCCATTGAGATCTTCAACAGTAATTCCAGCGGTCAAAATGTATTGGGCACCGGCCGTTTGTTCGCTCGTCACAAGCATTACAATAGAGGCATCATCTGTAGAAACGTAAGCGTCGATAATATCGAGTCCACTTCCGTCACTTGCTTCTAGACTGAAGGCAGTAGCGCCGTCATCCTCAGGAAGCATTACTGGTTCTGAGAACTCAACCATTACGAGTGAGCTAGTTAAAGCTTCAGCATCGCTTACGGTTGGAGCAGTAAGGTCCCCCACTTCAGATTCTTGCGGAGTCACTTCTACTTCATTTGAAAAGTCTTCAGATTCGTTTCCAGCTTCATCGTAAGCCGTTACCGCAAAGTAATAACTTAGATTATTTGTGAGGCTGTCTACAGTGTAAGTAGTGAGACCATCTTCAACAGAGATAGATCCGAATTCGTAATCGTCATCGTCTCCATCAGCAGGATTCACTCCTACGTAAAGGTAGTATCCAAGCACACCCATGTCATCGGTGGCTGGATCCCAACTAAGGGTCACTTCACTGTCACCAGGGACAGCTTCAAGATTCTCCACCATCGAAGGTGGGTTTTTGTCGTCTTCAACGACTTCCGCAAAGGCGGCATTGGCCTGCATACCGAGCAGGCTTACGGTGACAGCGAGAGCCATCAGTTTTCTGATATTTGCCATACGTGACGAGGTTTAGTTTTTATTTATCTCATCATTATAGCAAATTTTGGGGAAAATTACAACTCTGACCAGGGGTCATCCAGATGGCCTTCCAACCAATCCCAGTCAAAAAAATCAGTGACTTCGTCGAGATTGGCTTGAGAAAGCGACAAATTAGGATTCTCACCGTCTCGCATTACCGTGGCTACTAGTGAAAAGCTTTGTTTGCCTTCACCAAAATAAGCTCGAGACCGGTCACTGTAGAATCGTAGTTTGAGCCATCCATCACTTAGAGATTCACCTTGGGCAACTTTATTCGAGTAATCAATGTGATCTTTTTCAACTTCATAAACGGTCCAGTCATGGATCTGTAAATCTGACATCTCTACATCAAAACTGAGGTAACGGAGGGTGTAAGGAAAACCAGCATCGATATCAAAACGATGTAGTTCCACACTCGTACCAATTTTTAGGGGGAGGGCCTCATGATCTATGACGGTCAATGTTTCGGGACCGTCGTCCACCCCAAATAGACTCGTTTGAAAACTCTCAGAAACAAGAGGCTGATCAGATAAGATCCGAGCCGATAAACTAGTTAGAAGCACCACTCCAAGAGCGGCCGCAATCCATTGGGCAGAACGATTCATAAATGTGGTTTGGCGTGTGATGCTATGTTATCATGTGCCCCCTGATTTCCCAGCCTATGTCACTTATTTTAGAAGCTTTAAACGAGAAACAAAGAGATGCGGTTTTAGCGACCGATGGTCCTGTACTTATTATTGCAGGTGCTGGGTCGGGTAAGACCAAAGCACTCACGCACCGTATTGCGTACTTGATTCAAGAAAAAAACATGATGCCATGGAATATTCTGGCAGTGACTTTTACGAATAAAGCAGCAAGTGAAATGAAGGAGCGGATCAGTAAGCTCCTTGGAGGCGAGATCAAAGAAATGCCTACCGTTGGAACCTTCCATTCGGTTTGCGCACAGATTCTTCGTCGTCATATACATTTGATGGGATACGAAAATTCCTTTGTTATTTACGATGGGAATGACCAAGTGGTGCTCATGAAACGACTCATGAAAGAGCGTCATATCAATGAAAAAGAGATCAATCCAAAAGCAGTTTTGGGACATATTTCCCAGGCTAAAAATCAATTGATGACTCCTGATGAATATCAATCACGTGGACATGATTATTTCACTCAAAAAGTTGCAGAACTCTATATCCCTTATCAGAGAGAACTGGCCAAGTCGTCGGCCTTAGATTTTGATGATCTCATCATGAAGACCGTACAACTTTTCCAACAATTTCCTGAATTACTCGATAAGTATCAGGAGCGTTACCGTTACATTTCAGTTGATGAGTACCAAGATACGAATCATGCTCAGTACACCTTGGTAAAAATGCTGGCTGAGAAATATCGAAATATCTGTGTGATTGGAGATCCAGATCAGAGTATTTACTCCTGGCGAGGGGCAGACATGCAAAACATTCTCGACTTTGAAAAAGACTACCCTGAAGCTTTATCAATCAAGCTTGAACAGAATTATCGATCAACCAGTGTCATTTTGGACGCGGCTCATTCGATCATTACAAAGAATAGAAATCGAAAGGAAAAGCAGTTGTGGACAGATCGTGAAGGAGGAGAATTGATCAGTGTTTGGAACGCCATGAATGAGCGTGATGAGGCAATTAAAGTAGCCAAAGCCATTACGGAACACATTCGTGGAAGTGAAGCTCCTGCTTACAATGATTTTGCGGTTCTCTATCGAACCAATGCTCAATCTCGAGCCATTGAAGAGGCATTTATGCGTTACGGACTGCCGTATAAAATTGTGGGAGGAGTAAAGTTTTATGCTCGAAAAGAAATTAAAGATATCATCGCTTACCTCCGAGTGATTGTGAATCCAGATGATTCTGTGAGTCTACTTCGAATCATTAATACACCGGCACGAAAGATTGGGAAGAAAACTTTAGAACAAGTTCAAACTTTTGCCGCTCAACAGGATGTGGCTCTTTTCCGAGCTCTTGAACGAGCTAATGAAATTCCAGGTATTGGTCGTAAAGCTGAATTACTTGAGAAGTTTGTACGTCTGATTAAACGCTTTCAAGGAATCAATCACGAGTACGCAGCCGCCGGGGTGATCAAGCATGTTATTGAAGAATCGGGCTACAAAACAATGTTGCTGGCAGATAAAACCCCAGAAGGTGAAGCTCGATTACAAAATGTCACTGAGTTGGTGACAGTAGCTGATAAGTATGAAGCGCTTGAGGCGGGTCTTTCTCTGTCTACTTTCCTTGAGGAGGTGGCATTGATTTCTGACCTAGACAGTGTGGAAGAAGGACACAACGCCGTGACACTCATGACTTTGCACAGTGCCAAGGGATTGGAGTTTCCTGTTGTCTTTATCTCAGGTTTGGAAGAAGGAATTCTTCCTCATTCACGTGCGCTTTACGAACCAATGGAGCTCGAAGAAGAGCGACGACTTATGTATGTGGGAATTACTCGGGCCAAGAATCACCTTTATCTTTTGTACGCTCAACAGCGAATGCTCTTTGGGGAATTCAAACAAAGTGCCCCCTCACAATTCCTACATGATCTTCCAGAAGAGTTATTGCAAGGAACTGGACAGGTGAATCAGCGTGCACAACGAAGCTTTGGAAGTCGACCTATCCCAATGGAAGATGAAAGTGGATTTACTGAGACGATTGAAGATCTCAAAGATGGAGATCGTGTTCGTCATCGAACTTTTGGTGAAGGAGTGGTACTCAGTGTGAAGGGTGGGGTAGCGACTATTGCTTTTAAAGATCCCAAGGTAGGAGTGAAAAAGCTAGCAACCAGCATTGCTCCTCTAGAGAGAATCTAACGGAGTCGAGTGAGCGCTTCTTTGGCTTCTTCTGATAAGGCTACGACCTCAAAGAGGCCTTCTTCTTGAACTTGAACCACACAGTTGAAAGCTAGACAGAAGCTAGTGATATTTGAGTTTTCTGCTGCGATTACAGTGGAACCTTCAGTAATACTGAGTTCTTCATCCCTGAAGCTGAATGTCATTTGTAGTTCATTACTTTTCCACAATTGATGTTCAAAACTACTTGATTTAAGTTCCCAGTCACTTGGGACTACAACACTGAAGGGGAGTTCCGTGAGTTCAAGAATCTGTTCATCAAAATCTTCTACATCTATGGACGTGGGTTCTATTTCATTGATGCTGGCAGGAGCACTGCACTGACAAAAAAGAAGAGCAAGTGCTAAGTATTTTTTCATAGGGCTATGGTTATGGGGTAAAGGTTCCGCCTGCCAAAAGACAGACGGAACCAATCTGGAGTTTCGACAATCGCCGATTGCTCCACTCCTCTTGTCCATATCCTAGCATGACTAGGTTTGTGAACAGAAGGAGGGTGCTCATTGATTTTCTAGTCCAGACGCAGCCACTCCACGGGGGAAGTAGACACGCTTTCACCGTTGTAGACTTCCATCCAGAACGGATAGGTAGTCTCATCATCCAGGCTCTTCTCGTAGCTGGCGTCCCAGGTGTCACCATCGTGCCACATGTCCATCTCAAACTGAAAGATGGTCGGGTGGTACGGATTGACGATGGAGAGCAGGGTTTCTTCGGGAGCAGGATCGCTCTCAAAGATCACCCGCCACTCGAACTCATCGCCATCCATGGACTCCGTCCAGGAAGCCAGAATCTCAGGAGCGTCGTAGCTCCGAGAGTAGACTTCAAGGGAGGCAGAAGGTGAGGTGTCATTGCCATCGCCATTGTCAGCGCTGACCCAGTAGTCGTAGTTGCCAGTATCCCGCAGGTTCTTCTGGAAGATGAAGACCCAGGGGCTCTGACGACTTGCAGACTCCATGGTGAAATCGTAGGTCACCTCATCACGATCATTGTAGATGTGGAGGGTGACGTCCGGCTTCATGTCAGGACTGTCGACCTGGGCAACCCAGACAAACTCAGTCTCCTGAGCGGTGCCATGAGTGGGAGAGTGATTCAGCATCTGAACGAGCAGAACGCCTTCATCATCAATCGACTCATAGTCACCAGGGTTGCTACCGCAGTCTTCCCAGCCTTCGCGGGAGACCCAGCACCCCTCCTTGACGGGAGAGAGACCGGAGAGCGGTTCGGGTTTGATACCCACGCCGTCCTGGTAGAGAGCCAGGTGCAGGTGGGTGCCCGGATGGTCAGAACAGGCAGTGCCCACGGCGTAGCCGGAATTGCCGACTTCACCAATGGGGGTCGTGGTGTTCACCGCGTCACCTTCATCCACCAGGATGTCAGAGAAGTGGCCGTAGCGGCTCACCAATCCATCACCATGGTCGACAAGAACGGAGTTGCCATAGCCATGATCGCCATCACCATCGGTGAAGACGCGCATGACCGTACCAGGCTTGATCGGGGTGACGGACTTTCCGTAGGCATCGCAGCCGCTCTGGCTGAAGTCGATGGCGTAGGTGTCGTCTCCGTACTCGAAACCGTAGTCCTGATGGCTACCGCCGTCGTAGGTCTGGGTGACGTACCAGTACTCTCCCGAGGGGAAGGGCATGGTGTAGGGGGAGCGAGGCTCATCCGAACCACCAGCGCCGTAGTCACTGCTCGAAGAGTAGTTGCCGTCGTAGGCCGAGGAACCGGCCGGGGGTTTGGCACAGGCCGGAAGGGCCAGGAAAAGCGTCATCAGACGCGCACAGTGCAGCATAATCACCTCCTATGGTGTTACTGCGGGTTGGACAGAAAAATCAAAGATCACTCGTGACCGAAGTCTAGACGAGCGACCTTTTTAAGTCCTGAATTTTTCCTGACATCCTATGAGAACCAGCGGCTTACTGTCTTTTTAGCTCTGCTAAACCAGCTCTTTTTAACGGGTTTAATTGGTTCTTCAGGAATAAACCAATCATCGTCTAATTCTTCAGCCATTACTTCAGTAGTTTCTGGCTCAAAAGCCTTAACAAATCGTGGTTCTGGTGGGAGGTCTGAAGCATCATCCATGATTAGATTCACATCAAAACCGTCTTCATCTAATGGCTCAAGAAAGCCAGTAAGATCTTCATAGTCGTCACTTCCAGTGATTTCATCAGCAGTGTCAACTTGGTCCGTTTCCGAAAGGTCATAGTAACCCTTCTCAGAAAGTTTTTTGACTTTAGTCTTGGCAAGCTCATCAACATCACCCTTGAGGATCATATCCATACTAGATGTGAGAGCTTCTACAGCTTGTTCTTCATCAAGTGTAAGCGAGGGAACCGTTCCAAGCATTCTATCAATGAGCATAGCTGTACCAGGCCCACCTGCTTCAGGATTATTCTTTACGAAAGTGATGAAATCTCCTGTATTAAGGTCATCTTGATCTAAATTTTCTTCTTGAAGATGATTATTAAAGGCTAGAATTGGAGTGTAATAACCCGTCCAAGTCTCTAAATAATCGATAGCAAGTTCTGCAGGAATTGCTGGATTAACGTGAGGAGCTTGATCTTTTGATAGTGCCATGATGGCTGTATTTGTAGAAGCAGCAGCTAAACGTGCTTGATGAGTATCAGATAGTTCTGAATGACGAACTTCCACAACTTGCTGAGCAAGAAGTGATGGATTTGGAGCGTCGTAATCTGATGAAGTCTCATTAGTGGTTTTGAATTGTACAGGGTAGATGGCGTCCGTTTTCTCAGTAAGACTTTGTCCACTATCTGCAGCATTCACTGCATTTGAAAGAGCCTCATTCATATGTTCAGCTTGGGATTTGAGTCCCGTACCAGTTCCAAGAACAAAGGCAAAGAATCCAGCTGCCATAGCCATGATTCCTGTGACATTTCTAACGCGTCGTCTCCTTGAGGCAATCCGATTTAACTGATGTGTTTCTAAAAGATCTCTTTGGGATTCTTGAGCTTCTTTCATTCTCTTTCGAGCTGCATCCATTCGGCCATCAACGACAGGGTCAAAATTTCCATCTCTTACCGTGACTTCTTCCTTTGTTAAGATTCTATCTGAAAAATCAGTTCGGTAAGCGTCTGCTATTTCTGTAGGCATTTGAGCAAGAAATTCATCATCGATTCTGCTTTCAGTATGAGCTTGAACCATTCGACTGATTGTAATGATCAGGCTTCTGAATGCAGTCTCATCAAGTTGAAAATAGTGAGTGAAGGCATCTTTGTTCAGGTAGCATGTCTTGAATATGGAGACATCTCCTACTATTGCTTCGATACGTTTCACGCGTGCATTTAGCTGACGAAGGAGTGCTACGCTTTCTGTAGGCAGCCCTAGGTTATCAGCCCAGTTTACAATTTCTTCATCAATATGTCTTTCTATCAAGTATTCAATGAAGTCAGAGTCCGCTTGAGAAGCAATATTGCTAATCAGAGAAGGAGTATTCGCCAATTGTCTTTGAAGATGTGGGGCTTGTTGTGATAGTTTTGCTAGTCTAGACATTAGTTTATCTACTTGTGCAGCAGCACGTCCTTCAAGATATCTCTCAGGGTGAATAGAGGCATTAGTTCTAAGGTAGTCGAGTGCTAAATTGTATACGTCTTTTGAAATTAGACCTATCTCCAGGAGTGGAGCATTGTTTCGAATAGATCGCTCTAGCTCACGTGAAGCTTTATTCCTACTATCAATACGAACAGGTAATTGTGGGCTTATAATGGAGGCCCCTAAATAGTTTAATCGATCAATTGCTTCTTGAAGTTGATCAATGGCATGGAGGCTGAGTACGTCAGATTTCTTTTTAAGAATATTAACTATTTGTGATCGAAGCTCGATGCCCTCATAGCTTTCTGAATCGCTAGCAATTCTTTTTGATTCGGCTACAACTTGTTCAACTTCCGCTTTAATATAGTCTGCAACTTCATCTGGAACTTCTGCTATAACGTACTCGTTATAAGGGTAAGCCTCTACAAGAACAGGTGTGGAAGAAGGGATTTGTTCTAAAATTTGGGTTTTAAACAGTTCTGCTAGTGCAGCTACATTGTCAGACTCTTCTTTGTCATCAAGACGCTCTTGAATCACAGCGAGTGCTTTTTCAATCTCACGGCATTCTGCTTGTTGTTCTGTAGAAAGTGAATTAGTAATATCTTCTAGATAGGCTATGCGCTGCTCAAGTCGTTGAGAGAGAAAGCCTAGTTGTGTTTGGATAGGGTCATCCCAAATACTGGCCACACGAGTTGGTGTGAGGGCGATGTGTAACTCACTATTTGAAAATGGCATTTGTGGTCCTACAGGAGCTATACCTAATTCAATGGTGGTGTCTTTATCAGGGCTTCCATTCATAGTTGAATGAGTTTGGTTTTAAAAGGCTTGAACTTTACAACTTTTCACTGAAGTTGTCAATGGTCCTTCTCCTATTAAATTACCTTAATTCAGGCCTCTCCGCTACAATATTTTGGCTGTTTTAACACAAGAAAATGCCTAAAAAATTAAATGATCGAAAGCCAAAAGGGTTTGCACTCTTAATCTGGGCTCTTATTGGAGGTCTAGTGGGGTGGCAGGCGAATGCTTTGCTTGATGACGATCCTAGTCTCATATTAACTGGAAATGCGGCGGAAGCTCAGGAAGAAACGGATTTAGACTTGTTCTGGGATGTATGGTCTCTGCTTGAACAAGATTATATTGAAATCGATGCTGTTGAAGACAGCTCAAGAGTTTATGGAGCCATCAAAGGAATGGTGGATTCTTTGGGGGATCCGTACACGGCCTTCATGGATCCTGAAGAAAGCACGGCTTTCACTCAAAGTCTTAATAGTGAGCTCGAAGGAATTGGTGCTGAACTTACAGTGAGAGATGGACTTCTCTTGGTTGTAGCACCACTTAAAGACTCACCTGCTGAAGAAGCTGGAGTACTTCCTGGAGATCACATTTATCTTGTTGATGGAGAACCTACTTCTGAAATGTCACTTTGGGACGCCATTATGAATATACGTGGTGAACCAGGTTCAGATGTGGTTTTAACTATGGTTCGAGAAGGTGAAGAAGACACATTAGACATCACGATCACTCGATCAAAGATTCATGTGCCGAGTATTGAAACGACTTTTGTAGAATCTGAAGGAAAGACACTGGCTCATGTGGCGCTTTACTCTTTTGCCGATGATACTTACATTGAATTCCTTGATGCCATTCGAGAAGTTCAATTAGAAGATGCTGATGGGATGGTCTTGGATCTTCGTCTTAATGGGGGAGGCTTTCTAGATGTTTCTATCGAAATTCTTGGAGAATTCTTTGAAGATGAAGTGAAAGGAGTGATAGTTAAAAATGGAGATGGAAGCAACGAAATTCTTTACACCAATGGGAGCGGATCAATTCCAGATTTACCGGTGGTGGTACTTATTGATGGAGGGTCAGCCTCTGCCTCAGAAATTGTGGCGGGTGCTCTCCAAGATCATGGACGTGCACTCCTTATGGGAGAAACCAGTTTTGGGAAGGGAAGTGTTCAAGAACTTACTGATTTGATGGGAGGCTCAAGCATTCGAGTGACGGTAGCAAAATGGTTCACTCCAAAGGATCGAACCATCGACAAAGAAGGAATTGAACCTGATGTTTCTATCGAAATGGAAGTTGTGGCTATCGACAGCGATGAAGATGTTCAACTCAATGCCGCGCTTGATTACTTAACTGATCTTGAATAATGGGCCCTTTTGATTGGTCTGCCATTACTGCAAATATCATTGTTCTTTCGATCACAATCGGAGTAGCTACGCTGCCAGTCTTTGGATTGTTGGCCTACTTCCGTTATCGAGATAAAGGTGAAAGGGAGCCTCGTAAACTTAGGCGGAAAATTTTTTGGTGGGGGATTGCGGTTACTCTTGCTGCCGCCACCATTGAAGGTTTAGTGGAGTTCAACGTCTATGATTTCTTTAATGGACAACCTCCTTTGCTTTACCACATGCTCATGCCTTTCTTATTGGTGGCATTGACCGAGGAGTCTCTTAAGTTTTGGGTGGTTAAGAAGTTCGCTTTCAACCATAAAAAGTTCAATGAAATTATGGATGGAATCACTTATTGTATTATCGCTTCCATGGGATTCGCCATTTTGGAAAACATTGTTTACACCCTTCAATATGGGTGGCAAACAGGGGTGATGCGAGCCTTCACGGCGGTTCCAGCACACGCTCTATTCTCAGGAATAATGGGGCACTATATGGGAATCGCAAAATTCACAAAAGATCCAATTTTGGCAAAGAAACTCATGCGTCGTGGTCTTATTGCCGGGATCTTCTTCCATGGGCTTTATGACTTCCTCTTGATGTCAGGAGTCGTTGTCCTGGCTCTCATGGTATTCCCATTACTGGCGTACATGTGGACGATTTTGAACCGATCTATCCGGAGCTCAAATGGACACAGTAAAGAAACAATTAAGTATATTTAATGAAACGATTTCTCCCTGTTCTCGCTATCTTTTTGATCGGTTGTTCAAGCATGATGACCGCATCAGAATTTGATTTAGATCTCTCTTACGTGGATGGAGATGAAAAGTTTAATCATTACCTCAATGAAGAACATGATTTTGAGTTTTATTATCCTCATGAATTCATTAGCCATGAAGGGGAGTATAAAACGTCCAAACTGATTGATACGGGGAGCCAGATTAAACTTGTGACGAGTGATGATCCTGATGAGTTCTACTGGCCTATTTATTACGCTCACGTTGAAGATGAGTCTGCTGTCTACAGTTGGGTCTACACCATGTTCCATCAAGACTGTGTGATTGAGGGACTGACGCCTCTTGATGATGGGTCTTACAGAATTGATGTCCAAAACCCTCAAGATACAGAAGATCCTTTTATTTGTTTGGGACCGGTGGGACATTCCTTGAACTATCATCCTGAACACCAGACAGTGGTTTATTATATTGGGAAGCCAAATGACTCCCACGGGAATTCAGTCCACGATGAGAGTCAAAGGATTTCATTACGTCCGTACGTATTCAACTGGCTGGATTAAGGCTGAATGATTACGGTTTCCGCTCCTGAGAGCTGCATGTTGTCAGGTTCTTGGTAATGCTGGAGTAACGCGGGTTCCGCGGTGAATTCACCTGGATTGATCACTCGAGCGTAGTAGTAGAAGCTCACGGTACTACAGTCTCTACAGTAGATGTAGAAGCTGCTTTCTTGACCGTTATTGCTGTAGGGCGATCGGTAGCTTCCCGTATTGCTCCACCATGAAACATAGCTTCGCGTCATGGTTTTGAGTCCACTTGGGAGAAGGTCGGTCACTCGGTAGCCTTCATTAGGAGTCACCTTAGCGGTGAGATGAACTTCAACAATGTCTCCTGAATTGATTTCCTCAACGGCACGACCATTCACTTTGTAAGTACGAGTCAGGCTGAGGCTATCGGTCACATCCAAGCTCGTGTAATCCACGGCGTCTTGGTAAGTGCTAATGGCCAAAATATCACCCTTCACATTACTGATTTCTACGCTGTCGATTTCATCTGAGCTGTAGGATCGACTGAGACTGTTCCCCGCTTCGATTTCAAGATTTTCTCCATTGAGACTAAAGCTCACGGGGTCACCACTAATGTGAGTCAGTCGTTGTTTCACATAGAGTAATCCTTGAAGCACGGTGTAGTCATCGCTCTTCACGGCCGCTTCGTAATAGTCTTCACGAGCTTCATCAGCCACGTAATCCGCGAGTCCAGCAAGGAGCATGAGTTCTTCACCGCTCCAGTCTTCTTTCTGAGCTAACTCAAGGTAAAGACGAGTCACATCTTTTCCAGATCCCATTTCACTGTAGGCAAGTGCCGCCCACAATTTGTCCTCTGTGCTGAGTTCAAACTCTCGTTCAAAGATGCTCATTTCAAGCAGCCTATTTTTACCGAGCCCAGCAAGACCGTAAATGGCCTGCATTTTCTCTGTAAGCGTCCGTTCAGGTGAATAGAGCTCTGAGTCAAAGTAGTCTTCTAAGTTAGCCTCATTGAAGCGGTCAGGGGCCAATGCGGCCAACTGTGCACTCAGGCCTAGGTCCGGATCGGAGTAAGGGAAGAGTGACACCCCTGCGTCCGCCGTTCCACGATTGTCTTGGTAGTTCCCGGCATTGAATTCAATCGTTCCTTGGTCATCATCAAAGACGTCGGTGAGCCAGTCGGCGGCAAGGCTGCGTCCAATCGCTTGATCCACTCGTTCTCCATCTTGGTAAAGCGCATGAATAAGCTCCCAGTAAATAGGTCCATTTTCAAGATTGAGGAGGGTCACGGTCGTTCGTGAGTTATCGCTTCCTGGAATGGACACGCCATCCTTCAATTGTGTTTCTTCTCGGAATGGCATGGTGAAGTAACTGTTGAGCACATCCGTGCTAAGTAGAATGGCATCTTCTCCTGACTCACTTTCCATGGCGTATCGGAAATCGTGTTCACCTTCACTGAGCGTTCCGGCGTCAAAGTAAGTGGTTTCAAAGGCTTCTCCGTCAGCAGACAGATCAAGGTCCATGGATTCACTTTCCAGGTAAAAGTTCACGGTTTGCCCCACGCTGAGTTGGCTTCCGTAAGCTCGAATAGGGAGCATAGGTTCATCACCATCCAAGTAGGTGGTATTGAGCACCGGCACCGCAAAGGCGTCCTTAGTCACAATCACTGGCACGCTTGCCGCTCCAGCTTTGATCTCATCACCTGAGGTTACGGCCGCCACGGCCACTCGCCATTCAGTGATGCTGTCTGGAAGATCAAAGGTGAAGCTAGCGTTTCCATTGGCATCCGTTTCTCCGACTTCAAAGTAAGCCGTGATAGGGAAGTCTGAGCGAGCGCTTCCTCCCTTGTCATTATGAACGTAGATTCCGTCCGCAAAATAAGTGTGCAGTCCAGCCACTTCAAAGTTGAAGACCTTTCGATTTTCCGTCACAGTTTCAATTCGATTGATCACTTCATAGTCCCCAGAATCAGTGAGAAGAATGTCTCCTACCTTCATCTTTTTAGCTTCGGTCCATTTCCCATTGAGGAAGATAATATGATTGTCGGTGAGCCCTAGGTTTCCATTCACAAGCAGGGTCTCACGCACCACTTCTCCATGCAGTCCACTCACGGTGGCCACAATCAGCCGGTCACTGAATTCATTTTCACGAGTGAGAATTTCATCTCCAATTTGGATTTCTTCAATGTTCTTGCTGCTTCCATCGGCCATCAAGATTTGTGTTCCAGCAACGAAACACCCTCCTTTACCTCCGTCGAGTTCTTCCAACTTATGAGAAACGGTAACGGCATCGATTCCACTTCCAACTGTGGCATAAAGGTCACTGAGTGGATCGTAGAGGTCCTCGTCATAAAGTGAGTAGTAGGCTTCATCCACCAACTGGATTTGTAGATTGGTGGCTTCGTCCGCTTTCACCTCAATGCTGATTTCTTCACCTGGTGTGTATTCGTCTTTGTCCGTGCTGACAGCGAGTTCAATTTCTTTGTCGAGCGCTCGGAAACGAATGCTTTCATGATGAGTGGTTTGATAAGCCTCTCCATTAAATCGTACGGTTGAAATGTAGACATTCGGCACATCCTCCTCTTCAAACTTAAATCGATAGAGAGGGTCGCTTTGGATCGTGGTTTCTACCACTCCTTGTTGAGCTTGAATAAAGAGGAATTGATTCTCATCGTCAGCTTCAAAGCTTCCATCGGTAAGTCCCGCTTCCACTTCCACATAGTCTCCAATTGAGTAGCCATCATCGGGCTCATTCATGATCTCCATTGTGAGGTACGGTGTGGTTCCTCCTCCTGAGGTTTTATTGAGCCAAATCGATTCTTTATAAGTTCCACCCTTTCCATCATTCACCCAAGCAGTGATTTGGTAGTTCTTGGTGTCGTCGAATTCAAAGTCGAGTGAGTAGTGTCCATTGCTGTCAGGAGTAAGTGTCCCTTCAATTTCTGGATAGTAATTGGTTTCCGTTTTGGTTTCTTGTCGAATAACTTTGTCCACTTCATCGTAGTATTCACCGGTCACAACGGTTTCAATCTCTTGTCGTTCAATGCTGTAGTCCACACTTCCTGAACTGGCAACCACATCAGAAATATGGCTGTTTGAATAGAAGTCAAAAGTGCTTAAAGTAGAGTAGTCGTTGTGCACGTCTACTTCATAGAGAGAGAAGTCCCACGCACTATGATCCAGTTCGTATTCCTCAAGTGAGGCAGAGGATCGATAAACTTCAAAATTGAAGTACTCGCCAATATTAACCAGTTCTTCTTGCACAGGAGAGACATAGAAAGAGTCTCCATAGCTGAGTCCACAGGAGTAATTGCTGTCACAATTGTCGAGTCGTGTGGTGCTGGTCCAACTGACACTGGCTTGTCCTTCATCGTTGGTGGTTACGGTCACTTCTTTATCGTCAGGATTGTTCACGCGGAGTTCGGTGTGGCCCACGGGAGTTCCATCAAAGAACCGAGCTTCAATGTCCACGTTGATCGTTTCACCCGCCATGTAGCTGTCTCGATCTGAGCTCAAAACAATCTCATAGGCAGGCAGCTCAAAGTTCAGAACTTGGAAGTAGTCGGTCAGTAGAATTTCTTCATCTTGAACGATGTAGATGGCAAACTGATTTTGGCCAAATTCCACTAGGTCGAGTTCACCTTCAAAGAACTTTCCATCTTCAATGGTGATGTCTCGCTCTTCAATGATGTCATCAAAGTCATTGATTGAGCTTCCGTACCAACCATAGAAGAAGCCAGAAGTTACATAGAGTTTGGCGTCTCCATTAATAGGAGTGTCTTTCCCTTGAATCATTCCCCAATATTGAACCGTGTCATTGGGTTGGTAGAGGCTTCGATCGGTTTCAAACACACTCCACACATCCTCGCTGGTACTTGAGCTGTTTTGATGAAAACTTTCTTCGTAATAGGTGGTGTCTTTGTCTGATTCCACCACAAACTGAACGCTGCTTTCTTTCTCATCGGCGATCCCAAGTTCATCATAAAGCTCATTGAAAATTGCGATTCCATCGGCATCAGTCTTAGCGCTGAGATTGCTATCAGCAACGCTGACTTTAGCTCCTTTAACAGGCTCTCCTGTTTCAAGGTCATTCACCCACACTACGGTTTCTTTGGGGGACATGGCCAGGTAAGTAGCGGTGTCAGATACTTGTAGGAAGGCTTGTTCTTCTTCACCCGCGTAGCTCACATTCATAAGGTAATGTCCTGGCTCAAGGGCCGTTGGGAGTTGAATGTAGTCACGGTAATTTTGTTCAACGAGCGTGATTTGGTCGAGGCTCACTACTTCTGTCAGTCCAGCATTCGAGGCTGTGAATTCTTCCTTGGCTTGGTAGGTCCAAGCAGGAGCAGAGAGGTGGTAGCCTTGCACCGCATTAAGATAAGATTCGTCATCAGGGTAGGCGTAGACTTGAACATCAAGAAGAGGCTCATCGTCACTGTCCTTACTCCAAGCGTAAGCCTTCATTAGGCTTGCGTCATTGGGTGCCACCGTAAGGAATCGGTCTACCGTGAGGTAAGCCCGAACGTCCGCCTCATCATCGGTTTCAAACTGCCATTCGTAGCTGTCTCCGATTGTATTTTCAGAGTCCTCAATGGCTAAGTCGCTTCCAATGCTCACAGTATAAACGGTAGACGGTCGTAGGTTTTCAGAAGGAATAAAGGTCAGGGTCTTTCCATCTGATTCAAAGCTTCCATCAACGGCAGGAGCAATACTGAAATTCTTTTCAAGATTACTCACTCCTGTGTGAGACATACTGATCTCAATTCCTGTGTTTATAGGCGCATAAGTTGTTTGATCTCCAGGATGCGTTCCCGTAATTCTGAGGCTATCCGAAACGGAGTAAGCCCATCGGAAGGTCTTTTTATAAGGAGCGTCATCCAAGTTTTGTGCCGCGAGTTCAATTTGCACAAGTTCTCCAGAATCGAGGCTCGTGTCTGGAATCAAGATCACCGTGTCATTGTCCACTTGGTCTATCGTAAAGGTGGTTTCCGGCGTGATGCTGATCACTTGAGCGATCTCATCGGCGTCCAGCTCTCCCTTACTGTCTAGAGTGAAGTAAGCGTTCGCATCGATTCCTGCACCATCTTCCTCACTAGGAGTCAGAGTGTAGTAGTCTTGAGCTTCCGCTACATTCACAAGTTCAATAGGCAAGGTTCCAATTCCACCTGGACCCAGTACTTGGACCATAATTCCAATCACAAGCACGAAGCTCACTGCGGGAATCATTCGTTGTCCAAATATTTTCTTCCAATCCCAGCTGGCTTTGGCCGGCTGATTTTGCATTTCCTCAGCTTTCTCACTTATTTTCGCACGTAGCGCATTCTTGAAGGAGTCATTACCTCTTTGCTTTCTCATTTTTCCTAAGTTACGGAGTTCATTCGACAATGGTGTGTTTTCTTCCATCATGCTTCTTGAGGGTTATGCAGGCGTTGTAGGCGTTTGAGCGCTCGGTTGATCCGAACTCCCACATTGCTCACACTGATATTTAAGGAGTCAGCAATCTCCAGGTACGAAAGGTCTTCAAAAAAACGAAGAGACAAAATATCTTGCTCCTTGGCTTTCAGTTTTCCAAAGGATTCGTTTAATCCTTGAATAGAAGCTAGGGCATCCTTCTCATCCTCTTTGTTCTTAAGTTCCAGGTCAGCACCGTCAAAGTTTTGGGCTTCGTCGTGCCATTGTTTAATGGCGACTTCCCGTTCCTTTTTATGTTTGCGGTAGTAATGGTTCAACTCATTGAGAGCGATCCGGTAGAGCCACGATCGTAGCGGTTTACCGGTCCACTTATATTTAGAGAGCTTTTCCAGTGCAATCATAAAAGTGTCCGAACAAAGATCTTCTGCCAATTGACTGTCACTACAACGACTCACTAGAAAGCGATGAATCGCATCAAAGTGAAGGTCATAGAGAGCCACAAACTCGCGAGGGTCCGCTAGAGCAGCTTCAATTAGTTTACGTTCTTCGTCGGGGGTAACGGTCATTTGCCTGGGTTACAGGATGATTGTACACCCCTATAATGTCAGGTCGGAAGTTTTATTACAGTTTTCTAGATTTCTACTATCAACGTGCTTCTCTACCGACAAATCTTGCAAGCACGGTTTTGACAAAATGGAAGTTATTGGTATGGTAGCCTCCATTCTCAAGCATGTATGAGTTCAGAAAGCACAAATTTAAGAAAAGAGATTATTATCCGTGTGAATGGTGAACTCCGTCAGTGGGTTACTTTGATTTATTTAAAGTTGAGTATTTCGGGAATAGATAACTCTGAGGTTAGAGCGCTAAGTAAAGCTACGATTGATGAGATGTCTGACTTGTCTATTTTTGAATTTAGAGATGTATTCCATGGGATGTTCGACTCTATTAATAGTAATGCTGAAAGATTAAATGCTGTAGCAGAAAGCTTAGACACCGTGCTTCCACCGAATGGACAGGCGGCTTTGGGCTTTGAGTTGAATGCATTGGCTAATAAGAGAGAATCAGTAAAATCAGCTAACTTGGTAAAGCCAATAGTGGAGAAGACGGCGAAAAAGCTTGGAGATGTACAGGAAGCTCCTCCTGTATATAGTGGTCCTGATTTGGGACGACTTCCTGTTTATGTTGAAGATTATTTCAGATTTACTGAAACTGCTCGGGAAAAAGAAGCAGCTATTGTTGATCATTCACAAAGAAGAATTGCAGAGATGTTACTGATTCTCGAGCGCATTAGTCGTTTTGATCTGAGTAGACAGTATGAAGTTTCTGATGAGTTTATGGCTACTTACCCGCAGTATACGGGAGTGGTTTTTTTAATTCTTGCGATTGATAACGCAGCCTATGTAGATACTGATTTAGAGCTCTTGAAAAGATACAATCTAAGAGGATTGATTCTTGTTCAAAGAGTTGATGGTCAAACTCCATACAGGTTAAAAGCAGAATGCTTGGTAGAAATTAGCTAAGCTAAAATGGCGGAGAGACAGGGATTCGAACCCTGGAGACCATTGCTGGCCTAACGGTTTTCAAGACCGCCGCATTCGACCACTCTGCCATCTCTCCGCGAGTAGCCTGCATAACTTACCCGTTCATATCTAGGATTTCAACGTCTTTTTTGCTAAGCTCTGCGTATTATTTCTAAACCTAATGTATGGCAAAAAGTGGATTTAAAATCCCTAAATGGGGATATGGTCTCGGATTAGTGATTGTTCTCGGAATGTGGCTTATGGGTCAATACAACACTTTGGTGGACCTTGATGTGAATGTAGATAACAGCTGGGCAGATGTAGAAGTTCAATATCAACGACGGGCTGATCTCGTACCTCAACTTGTATCTACGGTTGAAGGAGCGGCTGATTTTGAATCAAGCACTTTCCTTGAAGTTACTGAAGCTCGAACCAACTGGTTAGACACTCAAGGTGACGCAAACGCCAGTCGAGAAGATCAAATGGCAGCAGCGGGCTCATTCGATTCAGCTTTCTCAAAACTTCTTGTTACCGTTGAGGCTTATCCTCAGCTGACAGCAACGGAAGGATTTGTGACTCTTCAATCTCAATTGGAAGGAACAGAAAACCGTATTTCTATTTCTCGTGAAGATTACAATGCCGTGGCTTCTGATTACAATCGAGCCACTCGAAAAATTCCAATGGCTTTCTTCGCAAAACTGTTTGGATTTGAACAAGTGTCTCTCTTTGAATCAAATGACGGTTCAGAAGACGCACCCGTTGTAGACTTTGACTTTGGAGACGACGAATAATGAAAAAACTATTTAAGAAATTCAGTGCCGTGGGATTGATGCTTATGATGCTCAGTCCTATGGCTATGGCCTTGGAATCAGAGTCGGGATTTTATTACCCGGCTCCACCTGAAGAAGGCTACATTGTGGACGAAGCAGACATTCTCACAGCCGAAACAAAAGCAAGTTTGAATGAAAAGTTGACTTTGCTTGAAGCTGAAACCAGCACTCAAATGGTGATTGTAACCATGGCTGATCTGCAAGATTTTCCGATTGAATCGGTATCTTTAGAGATTGGACGTGAATGGGGAGTGGGTCAGGAAGAGTACGACAATGGACTCGTTTTCTTGATTGCCCCAAATGAACGACAGGCTCGGATCGAAGTGGGCCGTGGGCTTGAAGGAGCCATCACCGATGCAACGAGCTCAATGCTTTTGAGTCAGGTGGTAGGTCCAAATTTCCAAGCAGGTGATTACGATAAAGGTATTGTGGACACAATGTATTACCTGGAAGGTCTCGCAAGAGATGAAGGGTTTGATATTTCAGCACTTGAATCTTCAAGCTTAAGTAACGACACCATAGATATCATTACTTTTATTGCAACATTTGGAATTTTCTTTGTATGGATTGGACTCAGTCTGATGTCTCAAAGTAAATCATGGTGGGCTGGAGGAGTCTTTGGAGGAATTCTTGGTGCTGTTTTATTTGGAACTTTTGCAGCAGCAGGAATGGCTGCCGTGATTGGTTTATTTATGGATTACATTGCTTCAACGTATTTTTACAAAAAGATTAAATGGAGTAGCGGTGGATCAGGAAGCGGTGGTTCTTCTGGAGGATTCTCATCAGGAGGCGGAGGAGGAGGTTTCTCCGGAGGAGGCGGAAGCTTCGGAGGAGGAGGTGCCTCAGGTAGTTGGTAAGAAGTAAAAGGACATAGATGCATAATCTATGTCCTTTCTAGTTAGTATTACCATTTCAGAAATGGGCTTACTTCTTGCAGCTTTTGCAATTCATTGCCATGTGAACAAGAAGGTAAAGTCCAGAGAGTCCTACAAGAATGTAGACAACTCGCTCAACAGATTCCCATTGTCCAAGGAGTGAGTTTACTAAGTTGTAATCAAAGATTCCAACAAGTCCCCAATTGAGAGCTCCTACACAAGCGAGTACAAATGCGAGTGTCCAAAGCTTTTTACATGATCCGTTCTTCATATGTTGCGTGGTGAATAATAAAAAAGATCTAGAGTGAGTGTATCAGGTCTAGATCTTTATTGCGAATGATTCCTATTAAGAGCTTAACTTGGCCAAACGGCGAGTATTACTCCCATCACTAATGCCGTTGCTAACATATTGCTTGATCCAATAAGAAATAGTTTGAGGGAGCGTTGTTCCCAAATCACTGATCCTAATTGAGTCGTAGCAATGAATCCAAGCCATATCCAGAACCCAATTTCTGCCCCTTCAGCGGCGCTTGTAGCCTCTGTAAGGAGAATGAAGTGCCCAAGAACATAAGCGGTCACAAGAGAGATGAGAAGCCCCATTCCATAAGCTTTTAACATCATAGATTGTTGAGCTTTCTTTTCTTTTGGAAATTTAAGTTTCGCAAGCTTCATCCACACGTCTCCAAACAGGAGTGGAGAGTACCAAATAGAACCAATAATCATTGAGGCAATGGCTGCAACCAGAACTGCAAGGAGGCTGACTGACATATTTGAAAGGGTTAATTCGTGGCTAGTGTATCACAAAAAAACCTGGCGGAGAGAGAGGGATTATCCATTCGCTAAAGCGAATGTTTTACTGAGGTCGTCACTCGGTCATGTGAAAGTAAACTTTCCCGCGACTCTCGTTCCTACTCAGCATCGACCCTACGGGTTCTCACACCTCTTGTCCCTGTCGGGACATCACAAAGTCACCGGACCATGACGGCCCGTTGTCTTTCTGAATTCCTGGCGGAGAGAGAGGGATTCGAACCCTCGAGCCCGATTGCTCGGACTAACACCTTAGCAGGGTGCCGCTTTCAACCACTCAGCCATCTCTCCGTACGGGTTTTCAATGCCCAAAAGGCCTCAGTAATATAGGGATTTGAACGGACTCGGGCAAGAGCTTCTCCAGGCACTTGATTAAATCTGTAAAAATGCTATAATGAATCGATGGAAAAACTACCAGAAAACTCGGATCTTGATTTAACTGGGCTCACTCCTGAGCAACTTTTAGGATTAAAAGAACAAGTAGATAATCGAGTAGATAAATTAGAGCTTAAACCCGTTGAAAGGCAGAAGTTTCTGACACGTCAGCGTCTTCGACGGTGGTTTATTACGGCAGGAATCACTCTCGGACTTGGAGCGGGGGCCATTGCAGCCAAACCTCATATTGAAGAAGTATTAGGTGACATTGCGATTGAAACGGCTCAACGAGCGGCAAATCGTGAAGTAGATGAGCGAATGGACGCCATTCGAATCCATATGACAGATTTCTTAGGCTTGGTCACTCAAGATCTTTACCCTGCATTGGATCATTTTATTATCACTTTGCAGTCAAAAATGGACAATTATGAAGACCTTTCAAAGTTGGGTTCTCACCTTTATGAAGGTTTGAAGGGAGATGCGGTTGGTTTCTTTGCAAACTGGACAGACACTTCGCCAGATAGTTTGTTTGAACAAATGAATGCGTTCGTAATGGATGACGAAGAGCTGAAGGCGGCTTATGAGCAACTCACAGATGTGGCTGAAAAGATTCAAGAATGGGTATTGGGTCTCCCTGAATTTGCTGAAAGACAAACAGAGGTGACTGATGCCGATCGAAAAGAAGCCTTGGAGGATGCCAAGGACGTAGCAGGTGAAGTCATTCGAGAGAAGTTGGATGATCTTAACCCTCTTACATCCGCTCAACCAGAGGAATCCCAAGAATAGATAGACCAAACTTCATCTGATGAATGAACGCCTGGATGATCCCTACACGGGTTCTTTTTTGTTCTACCGTTTCTGCATTCATCACATGCACTTTGCTATAGAAACGATTGAATTCTGTTGCTAGTTCATAGAGGTGAGTACAAATGAGATGAGCCTTTCGTTCTGCTGTGGCTTTTCTTAAAACTTCAGGGAATTTAACCATATGACGAAGTAAAGAAATCTCATTGTCCTCGGTGAGTACAGGCATTCCGTTCAAAGGCATGGCGCCAATTTTACGAAGAATGCTGTAGGCACGAGCCGCCGTGTAAAGAAGGTAAGGGGCTGAATTTCCTTCAAGAGTGATGATTTTATCCCATTCAAAAGTCAGATCTTTATTTCGATCTTGTGAAAGAATGGCATATTTAATGCTGCTTTTCCCAAGTAGCTCTGAAAGTCGAGCGTACTCTTCACGAGTTAGATCTGTGCCTCGATCAGCAGCAAGTTGAGCAGCACGTTTAGCAGCTTCATCTAAAAGCTCTTCAAGTTTGATTACGTTTCCTTTCCGAGTGGACATTCCACTTCCTTTAAAGCTCATTCGTCCAAAGGCAATGTGTTCAAGATGAGTGTCCCCTTGGTATCCAATAGATTCAGCGATCTTAAAGTTTTGTCTGAAGTGTAGAGATTGAGCATGGTCAACCACGTAGAAAATACTTTCTGGGTTCCATGTCTCTACACGATACTTGATGGTTGCAATATCACGAGTGAGGTAGAGCGTGGCACCATCTCCTTTACGGATCATGGCTGGGACTTGATCTTCACCCATGTCAAAAATTAGAGCTCCTTTTTCTCCTTCAATAAATAATCCCTTCTTTATTCCTTCTTCAATAATTTCATCTGTCATATTCCGGTAAAAACTTTCACCCATGGTGTAGTCAAGTTCGACACCCAATCGAGTGAGTAATCGTTTTAAGTCTTCAGTGCTTTCATGAACCACCCACTCCCATACGGAAGTTCGGAGTTCGTCCCCTTTTTCAAGGTCAGCAAAGATTTTTCGTGCGTCATCATCTAGTGATGGATTTTTTTCTGCTTCTTCATTGAACTTTACATAGAGTCGAGAAAACTCTGCATTTGGATTCTGATGGATGGTTTGTTCGTCTCCCCAGGTTTCCACAGCATAAATGATCTTACCAAAGTTGGTTCCCCAGTCTCCTAGATGGTTGATTCTTAAAACTTCATGTCCCATCGCTTCATATAGATTCGCAAGGCTGTCTCCAATAATAGTCGTCAAAATATGATGCACGCCCATTGGCTTGGCGGCATTTGTGCTTGGGTATTCCACAATCACAGGTCGATCTGATTTATTCTGTCCTTCTACACTAAACCCAGATTCTAAAGTTTTTAATTCTTCTTCAAGAAATTTGGCACTGAGTCGTAGATTTACAAATCCTGGAGCTACAAACTCGACACTTCCCACTCGATAGTCTTTGGGGAAACTGTCTACAATGGCCTCGCCAATAGCTTGAGGTTTCTTTTTAAGAGCCTTTGTTAGTTTGAAAGCAACTGGACACGCAAAATCACCATGAGAGACATCTCTTGGTTCTTCAACGGTAACTAAATCAAGAAGGTCCCCCTCTGCTAGTTCTGGGAAGGCAGAGTGACACGCCTCAATAAATAGTGGCTTAAGTTGTTGAGATAGGATTTTCATTACCTGGAGTGTAAAGGAGGGTTCTTGACTAATCAAGACAGCTAAGGAAGAATGAATCTTAGTTAACAAAACACTTTTGGACCCCGACCCGCAGATACTCATCACCATTTTTGTTCTCCTGATATTCTCAGGAGTCTTTTCAGCGAGTGAAACCGCACTGATGAGTTTGAGCCCTGCCAAGGTTAGAACTCTGGTTGATGGACGAAGAAAAGGATCAAAGTACTTGGCTAAGTTGAAGCATGAGCATCACCGAACACTCATCACTATTCTGGTGGGGAATAACTTCGTGAATATTGCAGCGGCTTCCTTAACCACCGTGCTCTTTACACAGATGTTTGCCTCTTCAGGAGTCGGTTTAGCCACGGGAGTCTTGACCATTGTGGTTCTCATTTTTGGAGAAATTGTACCTAAGTCTTTTGCAACGACTTACGCCGTTAAAATATCACTGATATTGGCAGCTCCTCTCTATTATTTGGGGCTGATTTTGATGCCAATCATCTTCCTCCTAGATCTATTAGTAAAAGGACTGCTCATCCTTACAAATAGTCAGACCAAGCAACTCGTAACAGATGAAGAGCTGATCGCTATGGCCTCCATTGGAGAAGAAGAAGGTTCTCTTGATACACAAGAACGTGAACTGATTGAAAACGTTCTGGAGTTTAATGATATTCATGTAGGCGAAATCATGACACCTCGTGTTCATATTGTGGCCATGCCAGAGGTTTATGACCTGGATGAAGCGGCTCGATTTATTGTGAACCATCCTCATAGTCGTATTCCTGTTTATCGAGAAACACTCGATAACATCGTGGGGATTTGTTCCGTTAAATACTTGCTCTCCCAGCGCTACGATCTAATGGATGATGAGTTGGATGAAACAACCTTGAGACAAGTGGATCTACGGTCTCCCTTGAGAGTGCCAGGAACCATGACGGTTCAGGATCTCTTCAAGAAGTTTAAACAAAAGCGAACTCATATTGCACTTGTGACAGATCCCAAAGGAAAGACGATCGGACTTGTGACAATGGAAGATCTGATTGAGGAAATTGTGGGTGATATTTTAGATGAAGAAGACGAAGAAGAAACAACTCGAATTCAGATCATTAAACCTGGTCACTACTTGATGTCTGGACGAGTTGAAGTGGATGAACTCAATCAGCTGACAGGTCTAGAATTTGATTTCCCTGAGTATAAAACACTCAGTTTTGTATTAATCGAAGAGCTTGGTCGACTGCCAAGAAAAGGTCAACGAATCATTATTGGACACTGGTCGTTTAAAGTTTTGCATCTCTATAAAGACACCATTCTTAAGGTTGAAGCCCGTCGGATGAAGAAAAAGAAAGACTAGTTGTGGATTACAATTGGAGTTCCGATTTCAGTGAAGTAGTAGAGTGTTTCTGCGTCTTCAGGAAGCGTACGCACACAACCATGACTCACTGGAATCCCAATATGGTCATTGGCTTCTTGCCAGAAGGCACCACCATCGGTTCCAAGATAAGGAAGTCCATGAATCCCATATCCACGAGCGTCCCAATATTGCCACCATGGCATTCGGTAATGAGGATATTCACCTCCAATGCGGAGTTCTTGTTTTTGGAAAATTGTGTAGCTTCCTGGTGGAGTGGGTGTGTCCCAAGCTCCCGTTGAGGTTTGCATCTCCCACACGGCAATATCTCCAAATTTGGCGTACAGAATCTGTTCTGAAAGATCCACTTCAAGGTTCTTTTCGAGTCCAGAAAGACTGGCGGCATCAATAGCGGTTCGAGTGACGTATTGAATATTGTCCTTCATTTCTTCAGTAGCTGTTCCTACTTCAATATCGAGAGCAAATACTTCGTCAATCCATCCATAGTCTTCAATAACGGGTTGGAAGAACTCTCGGTAAATATTATCGCCTTCAGGAGCTAAACTTTGAAAACTGATGTGAAATTCTTCTCCTGGATCAACATAAGCTTCTTGCATTTTGATTCGATCAGCGCTGAGCCAACCTGAAATTGAATGATCGCTATCACCAAATAAACTTTGACGATCTTGATCCATTTGAGTTCCTAAATTTATTACAGGCACGTCATCACACTCACTATCAGATGAAAACAGTCTCGTATTCCCTGTATTTTCAAAGGTGAAATCCACATAAAAAACATCTCCACCTATAAGGTCGGTGTCCATGGTTTCAGTCAACATGTCCACTTGGTAGTCCACTTCTTCAGGAGCTTCATAATCGCAATAACTCCAGTCACCAGATTTAGCGACGTCCACATGGATCATTGCCGGCATAATAAATCCTCTACTTGCAGTAGTGACGTTACCAAAAAGGCTCGCCTGAACATTAGAGTTTGTTACTATCCCAACAAAGAGAGAAAGACTCACAAGGAAGGAAGCTATGGCAATCGTCAAGATAGGCCGCCGAATCATTTTTATTTTTGTTTAATCCGATCATTATATCAGATTAAAGCTATTTATTCAACATCTTCTGGAGTTCGTCTACAAAGCTCTCCACATCCTTAAATTGTCGATAAACCGAAGCAAAGCGAATGTAAGAAACGTCATCGATGGTTTTTAAGGAGTGCATCACATCTCGACCAATAATATTGGCTTTAACCTCTTTCCCACTAGTGCTCCAGGCTTCTTCTAGGTTATCTAGCATGTGCCGAATCTGTTCTTCAGTTACCGGTCGTTTTTCACAAGCTCGCCAAACGCCTCGTTCAACTTTAAGACGATCATAACTTTCTCGTGCACCATCTCGCTTCACAACAATAAAGTTAGCCGTTTCTACTCTTTCAAAAGTAGTGAATCGGTAACTACAGGCCTCACACTCACGACGACGACGAATACTGCGTCCTTCATGAGCGTCACGAGAATCCACAACGCGGGTACTTTTACTGCGACATTTTGGGCAAATCATGTTTCCAGCATAGCGAGACCTTGGTCATTTGCAAAGGCCCTTGTACAATGTGGCTATGGAATTTTTCTCTGATTGGACCACGCAACATTTCATCCGTTTAGCTATCGTTGTCGCTTTGGCAACGGCACCTACAGTGATTTGGTTTACGATCATGTTTCGTGGACGAAAAACCTCTCGATTACCGCTGTTCTTAGCCTTTTTCTTGGGGACTCTTACGGTAGTTCCCATTATTGTTCTCGATTACATATTTCTTAAAAATCCTGAACTCGACATTTATAATGCGGTTGAAAGTACCTTTACTACAGCTTCCATTGCTGCATTTGCTGGATTGGTTCTTGCGGCTTGGTCAGAGGAAGTCTTTAAGGGATGGGTGGTGAAGTTTATTAATAGAACTAAGATTGGAATTCAAACCGTGAATGATGCGGTTCGTTACTCTATTCTGGCGGGATTAGGTTTTGCGTTTACTGAGAATATTTTTTACTTCTACCTTATTTGGCAAGGGGATGGATTTTTGGGGCTGCTCTTTCCTATGATTTTCAGATCTATGTTTACCGTGTGTGGGCACATGGTTTTCTCTGGAATTTTTGGTTATTACTATGGGATGGCAAAGTTCGCTCGGCCTATTGTTGAGACCAAGCTATGGATGGGAGAGGCCAGCAAGGGGCTTCGTTTTTTCTCTAAAATTCTTGGGCTTGATGAAGCAAAATCCTTTGGAGAGTTGCAAATGCTAAAAGGTTTGGTTATTGCGGCTTGTATTCATACCGCCTTCAACTTCATGGTTGATTTAGGTCAGTTCTTAGTTGTTCTAGTGATTGTGGGAGGAGGATTCCTCTTTTTGAAATATCTTATGGCTCACAAGGCAGGGGCGATTGCTTTTGCTGGTTTAGGCCGTGAATCAACCATGCAAAAGAAAGATCAAGATGTGGTTTTGGAGCTCTTAGCAATGTGGTCAAAAGAAGGCCGTCATCAGGATGTAGTGGACATCTGCCAACGTCTATTGATGCGTGATCCAGATAATAAGGTGGTTCAGCTCTTTCAAGCAAAGGCTATGGATGCCGCTAAGTTAAAGAAGGTAGAAGATTCATTTGGAGCCTTGTTTAAAAATTCTGAATCTGAAGAAAAGAAAGAAACCATGCGTACATTAATGAAGCAGAAGGTCCTTATGGAAATGCTGCATGACAAAAAAACTACTCCAACGACAGCCCCAGTTCCTTCACCTGGAACTCCGCAAAGCGATCCGTCATCCCCGCCAAGTAGTCCTTCAGTACCAACGGTTCCATCCCCTGGGCAAGGTAGTGATCAAACAAAGTCCGAATAATGGATTGTCCATGTTCAGATAAAGCTTTCACTTCAGGATGGAAATAGAGCCGGTTCGTAAGGAATTCTTTTAGTGCCGTATTTCGTCGTCTCATTTCTACTGAAAAATCCACGAGTGGTGTTTTGCACGCGTAGACATCTTCGAGCGTTTCTATCTTGTGTTCTCTCAGTCGTCGTTCTGTTTCATCGTGCACGTCTTTAATCATCATACTCATCATATGACTGACGATTCGAGCTCGTCTAACAGGTAGATCTAATATGTCACCATATTTATATTGCACTTCTTCCATGGCTTGCTCCCATATTTCGACCTCTCGCAGGTCTTTTTCATTGAAGAGCTCACTACGTAGGCCATCATCCACATCGTGGTTCTGATAGGCTATTTCGTCGGCTAAATTAACGATCTGTGCTTCAAGTGAGGGTCGAATCATGTCGCCACCTGTGGGATGATCCCATGACGAGTGATGTTTCATGAGTCCTTCAAGCACTTCGATCGATAAATTTAAACCTGAGAACTTGGGGTAAACCATTTCAAGTTCTTCTACCGTGCGTCGGCTTTGTTCATTGTGCTCAAATTCCAGTCCATGTTTTTGTAGACATTCGTGAAGCGCATGCTCCCCTGCGTGTCCAAAGGGAGTGTGTCCAAGGTCATGTGCCAAGGCAATGGTTTCCGCTAGGTCTTCATTTAGACCTAGCCACCGGGCTAAATCTCGAGAAACTTGTGCCACTTCCAATGAGTGAGTCATTCGAGTTCGGTAGTGATCTCCATAGCCAACCACAAAAACTTGAGTCTTTCCTTCCATTCTTCTCCAAGCACGAGAATGCAACACACGGTCTCGATCCAATTGGAATCCAGAACGTTCATCATCAAGAACTTCGGCGTGTCGCCGTCCTTTGGCTACCTGGTTTGAAACGGCAAATGGCTTGAGCATGGTGTGAAAAGTGCTAATTGTAGTGTATTATAAGATCTATTTACAAAAGACCCAATGGGTAATTCAGACAGACTCAAACAATTTGTAGACACGCTTCGAGCACATCCTGAGGATTGGGATGGTTATGAGCTTCCTAGAGATTCTATTGATTCAACAGAAGTGTCACTTGCTTTATTGAAGGCTATAATTCCTCGTTCTGAAGATGAGGAAATTTCAATTCCAATGACTCTTCAGGAGTTTAGAGAGTTTTTTGTTGAGGCAGGTTGGCATTTCGATGAAAGCTGGTCTCAATTTCCATCAGTAAAAGTCACCACTGAAGATGGGAGGCATGTAGTTGTTAGGTTTGGAGATACGCTTACTTGTGAAATCGTTGATGTACCTCGCGCAAACGGCGATTGGTCGTATGAGTGTAAATCTGTGTCGTAGTGATAGAAGAGTGTCCCAGCATTTCTTGAACATCCCGGATATCTGCACCGTTATAGAGCAGTTCTGTGGCAAAACTATGACGAATCACATGAGGCGTTACTTTCTTCCCTATCCCTGCGATTTTTGCTGTATTCCTCACCATTGTCTGGACAGTGTAGGCGGTCAGTCGGCGTTTTTCTCCGAGTCCAAGTTCTAAATCATCTCGATTCCGTCCAAAGCTAATAAAGAGAGGCTCCCAGTTATCTTCTCGTTCTGACATATAAAGTTTAATCCATTTCACACATCGTTCAGATAAAAAGACCAATCGAGGTTTTTGTCCTTTTCCCCGAACGGTAAATTCCATTCGTTGTAGGTCCACTTGAGAGCGATCCAGACTGATCAATTCACTCACCCGTAAACCTGTTGAGTATAAGGTTTCCATCATGGCACGATTCCGCATTCCTACCTTGGTCGAGAGGTCGATCACTTCAAACATGCGTTCCATTTCTTCTCGAGTCAGAAAGTCCACGACTCGATCGCCAACTTTTTTAAGGTCAATTTTCTCGGGGGCCAAACAGGGAATGTCATTTTTCACTAAGTATTTTAGAAAAGCCCGTAAGGCAATCAGATGATAATTCTGGGTTTTTGGTGAAAGCGTTCTCTCCCGTTCATCCACATAGCGATTCAAAAAAAGCTGATACTTGTGAAGGTCATCTAGATTGAGTGCGCTCGGATTTTTTTCTTCTGTAAAATCAGCAAATCGTTGGAGGTAGTGGTGATAGTTCTCAATGGTTTTCACCGACTTATTTTGAGCCACCTCAAGGTGTTCTAGAAATCGGGTGATCAATCGTTGTAGTTCAGATACGGTGGTCATTTGAGTAGCGTGTATAGAGCTTGTGCTGCTTCACGACGAGTGACACTAGAGCTAGGGTAAAAACTCTGTCCAATCACTAGTCCATTCTCAGAGGCAAAGCCGGCTGCTTCAGCATACCAGTCCTCATCATCGACATCACGGTAGTCATCATTGTAGTCAGCTTTTTCTTCACTGACTCGAAGCAACATGGTGAAAAACTCAGCTCGGTTCAGCTCATGTCCAGGTAGAAATCGTCCATCTTCATGCCCCTCAACCATTTCAATTTCAGAGGCTTTATTCAAGTACTTCAGGTACCACGCGTCATTTGGCACGTCCCAAAACTCACTCTCAGACTCATCATCAGAAACGTAGTCGTAGCTTTTTAGGAGCACTTTCACCATCTCAGCACGATTCAGTTTTGCATCGGGGTAAAGCATTCCATCTGAACCAAGGAATATTCCTTCTTCTTTTAAGAACTGGAATACGGTCACATCTTCATCGGTACTGGGAAGATCCAGAAAGAGTTGCTCAGCAAGCACCTCATCCCAGATTAAACCTGAATCAGTTTCACTGTAGCGAATGTCTAAATCGTTCAAATACCCAATCATACTTTCATCAATAGAATCGTTTGGGAAATCTCCAAAATAGAGTTCCGAATCTGATCGTGGTTGAGACACATGACAGAAAGCCGTGCGTTCACCATTGAGCAAAACTTCAAGCCCTCCCACTCCATAATGAAAGGTCACTTCATTCCATTCATAAGCTTGCATGGAATCCTCACTTTCAATCCGATACCATCCCGCTTGTTGAGGGCAATCAGAATCAAAAAGAGGGGCGTAAATCCCTGCAAATAATCTCCCGTCATGATTCACATAAAGATAGAGGTCTCCTTCTTCAGGATCTGAAATACCAGAACTATCGAGTATCGTTCCAACGGCTCCTTCAGGTTCACCAATGTATATATCGAATTGAATTTCACCGTGTTGAGGAATTTCATAGAGTTCGCTCAAATTCAGACTGCTGATCTCACTTTTAGTGGATAAATCGGTACTCGTAGGAGGAAAGAGTAAACCAGAAGCCAGCTTCATGGTGTCTAGACTGTTGTATAGAATAGTGTAGACGTCACTCGGGTTGGCAATGGCATCAGCGTAAGCCTCTGCCGCTACAATATCCGTGCCTTCATCAGGTCTATAAATACTACTTTGATAGAGTAGATTCCCATTCACATGAATCAAATGATAGGCGTAGTATTCAGCATCAATGCTTCCCAAAACATCAACAGAGATCCCGGTTTCTGTTCGATAATAAATATAATGATCATCGGCATTAATGATGGTCTTTGTACCGTCTTCAAAAGAGGGGAGTTCTAGAATCTCATCAAAAGCCGTGTGTGATCCTTCCTGAGTATTGTAGGAGTAGACTGTGATTTTAAGCTGAGGAAGTTCATTGTCCACCCAAGGGTCATCTAAAAGGCGCGCCTCATATTCAGCGGTAATTCCACCTGTTAAGTTGCTACTTTCTTGAATTTTAAACTCACTATAGCCGTCCAGACTACCCATGGCAGTGCCACTGGGCCATAAAATATCTTTGGCAACTTGTAACTCTCCTGAGCTAACGCCAATCACAGCGAAGGCTAAGCCAGGGAGCCCAAAAACCAATAAGGCGGCGAGGAGAATTTGGGGAAATCTCATGGAAGGATTATAGCACAATCTATATACTGCGAGCAGATGATTGAATTTCAAAACGCCACAAAACAATACGGAGAGCGACTCGTTCTCGACAACATTAACCTCCAGATTAAAGGAGGGGATTGGATTTGGCTTACTGGAGCTTCAGGAGCAGGGAAGACGACCTTGGTTCATGCTTTGATGGGGGCGGTTCGTCTTACTCATGGAAAGGTAGCCATCGATCATTATGATATCGGACGGTTTAATCGACTGGCGCTTCAGGAGTTTAGACGGAAATTAGGTATTGTTTTTCAAGATTATAAATTGCTGCCAAAAAAAACAGTTTATGAAAATGTAGCCTTTGCCATGGAAGTTTGTGGTTACAGTGATCGACAAATTGCCAAGCGAGTGCCAGAGGTGCTTATGAAGGTAGGTTTGGCGGAGGCCAGACATCATTTCCCACATATGCTTTCAGGGGGAGAACGGCAACGTGTAGCGATTGCTCGAGCTTTGATTCATGAGCCACGATTGATCATTGCTGATGAACCAACAGGGAACCTTGATCCTAAAACAGCAAAGGAGATCATACTTCTACTTCAAAAGTTCAATGTTGAAGGGGCAACGGTGATTGTTGCTACTCACAACCATTCACTCATAAAGCTTGTTGAAGGGCGTCATTTAGACATGGAGGAAGGAAGACTTGTGGAGTAAAATTCAGGAATAATTCAGGATTTCCGAAAGAATTCTCGCTAATGTAAAGCGGCTCTTTGACCAATGCAATTGACGGTGAGTGCGCACTCACCTAAGCTTGGATAAAACGCTTTATACCTAACCTCCACACAAATGGCGAAAGCAAAAAAAGATATCGCAGTACCTGAAAATACTGAGAAAAGAAAAGCTCTCGATCTAGCTATGGCTCAGATTGAAAAAAACTACGGAAATGGTTCTATTATGAAATTGGGTGAGTCCAAGCACATGGATGTTGCGACGACTCCAACAGGGTCTTTATCTCTTGATATTGCACTTGGAGGAGGAATTCCTAAAGGACGAGTGGTTGAAATTTATGGACCAGAAAGTTCAGGTAAAACCACTCTTACACTTCATATGATTGCTGAAATCCAGAAGTTAGGAGGAATGGCCGCTTTTATTGATGCAGAACATGCACTTGATCCTGCCTACGCAGAAAAGATTGGAGTCAATGTAGACGATCTTCTTTTATCCCAACCTGATAACGGGGAACAAGCACTAGAAATTACGGAAACGTTGGTTCGTTCTAATGCGGTTGATGTAATCGTAATTGATTCTGTTGCGGCACTCACACCACGTGCCGAGATCGAAGGGGACATGGGAGACGCACAAATGGGTCTACATGCACGGCTGATGAGCCAAGCCCTTCGTAAGCTGACAGGAGCTATTTCTAAGTCAAAATGTACCGTGATCTTCCTCAATCAAATCCGAATGAAGATTGGAGTGATGTTTGGAAATCCTGAAACAACAACAGGAGGACAAGCACTTAAGTTCTACTCTTCTGTACGAATGGAAATTCGTCGTATCGGAAAGATTGAAGGTAAAGATGATTCCGGTGATAAAGAAATGACAGGGAATAGAACACGAGTAAAGGTGGTTAAGAATAAGATCGCTCCACCATTCAAGGTGGCTGAGTTCGATATTCTCTACAACCAGGGTATCTCTAAGGAAGGAGACGTTCTGGATCTAGCGGCCAAGTATGAACTTGTTCGTAAGGCAGGAGCTTTCTACAGCTATGGAGAAACTCGTCTTGGACAAGGACGTGAGGCTTCAAAGCGATTCCTCAAAGAAAATCCTAAGATGGCTAAGGAAATTGAAAAACTAGTAAAAGATAAGTTAGCCGTAAGCTAATGGAAGACGCCTCTTACCAGTTACTGATGGACTACAGTTTGCGTGCGCTATCCAGGCGTGCGCATACGGTCCACGAGATGAAAGATAAACTTAAGAAACGCCCTCACTATACTCCGGAATACTCACAGAAAATCATTGCTCGTCTTATCGAGCTGAACCTTTTAAATGATGAAGATTATGTTCAACATGCTATCGAAAGTGCCGCCTCATTCCGTCACCAGGGTCTCTATAAGGTGGCCCAAAGACTCAAACGGAAAGGTATCCCTTTCGAGCAAGTTGAGCGTCAGTGGAAGGGGTTGGATCTATGTGAAAGAACCATTGCCAAAAAGGCTTTGAAGAAACTTAAGAAACGTTTGGAGCGCGCACCTAAGGAAAAACACTACCAGAAGCGCGTTCAATTTTTAGCAGCTCGTGGATTTTCTCCTACTGTCATTTTCGACCTTGCTAAAGATGATGAACACATGTAAATTCTCAGTGTCAAATTCAATAAATCATACAGTAGGATTGTTAAAGTCCTGCTGGTTTTTTTATAACCCTAACCCTAAGGCACATGCATCAGCAATTCATGGCCGCGGTACGACAACTCTGTAATGAGAAGAATCTTCCAGAAGAAACTCTCATGGAAATCGTAAAGGCGGCTCTAAAAACGGCATATCGTAAAGATTATGGTAGTCGTGAACAAAACCTAGACGTTGAGATTGATTCTCAAACGGAACAAGCTTCTATCTACCTCGTTAAGGAGGTTGTAGATGAGATTGAAGATGAAGATCTTGATATCACACTTACAGACGCGAAAAAGCTCAATAAGGAAATCAAAGTTGGAGATGAAATCCGAATGGATGTTACTCCTACCAGTTATGGACGAATCGCAGCTCAGGCCGCTAAACAAGTGATCATTCAGCGGATTCAAGAAGCTGAGCGTGATCAAATGTATGAAATGTTCAAAGATCGTGAAAACGAATTGATCAATGCACTGATCCATCGAGTAGATAACAACCATGTATATGTAGAACTTGGAGGAATCACAGCACTTCTTCCAGGACGAGAACAAATCTCATCTGAACAATATTATGGAGGACAACGAATCAAGCTTTACCTTGATCGAGTAGAAAAGACGACTAAAGGACCACAACTATTAATTTCACGAACTCATCCTAAGCTTGTTGAAAAGCTTATGGAGCTTGAGATTCCTGAAGTTAAAGCAGGAACGGTTGTAGTGAAAGGAGTGGCTCGTGAACCTGGAGTTCGCTGTAAAGTTGCCGTTATGTCTACAGATGAACAAGTAGATCCAATTGGTGCTTGTGTGGGACAAAGTGGTGTACGTGTACAAAGTGTAACTCAAGAGCTTTCTGGTGAACGTATCGACATCATTCCTTGGAGTGAAAACCCTGCTGAATACATTAAGGAGGCACTTAAACCCGCTAAGATTCACCATGTAGTGGTTGATGAAGCGACTAAATTAGCTAAAGTTTATGTGACTCAAGATCAACGTGCTCTCGCTATTGGACGAAGTGGTCAAAATGTACGACTTGCTTCAAACTTAACTAAGTGGGAAATCGACATTCTTGATACAGATGAAGGAACACCTTCGCCTGCTGCATCAGGTGTTGCAGGAGGAAAAGGAAAGGCAGCAGCTCCTGTTGTTAAAGAAGAAGTTATGATGATTTCTGATCTAAATATTGCAGATGAAATCAAAGTGAAACTTGAGGCTGTAAGTCTTGAACAAGTTGAACAGCTTAAGGGACTTTCAGTGAAAGATTTCTCACAAGTGGATGGAATTACTGAAGATGAAGCGAAAGAAATTGTTGAAGCGGTGAAGAGCGTTAAGTAAGCAAAATTGGCTTATTGAAGAGCCCCGTTACGACGGGGCTTTTTATGTGTCCACAGCTACTGGATTTTTTAGGCGTTTTCTGCTATAATTAACAGATTAATGCATTCAATTACGCATGGCTGACAAAGACTTCGCAACTTCACAGGTTCAAACCGACGCTACCAGACAAATGGCTACAGCCACTGGTGCAAACCCGGTTACGGACATCAATCGTGATTTTGAAGAACGTGCAACAGCGGAGCGTGCCCAAAAAATGGGAATGAGCTATGTAGACATTGCTCATGTGAATATCAATACCGATCATCTCAAAGTGGTTTCTTCTGAAGATGCCCATCAATCTTTGGTGATCCCTTTTTTCAAATTAGGTAAAAAGGTTCGAGTGGCGATCGTTCATCCAACGAATCCTGGTACTCAAGCGGTGATTCGTAAATTGAAAGATGCTGGCTATAAGATCAATGTGAATCTTGCCTCTGAAACAGGTTTACGAATCGCTCTAGATCAATACAAAAAGATTGAAGTGGCTCGTCCGATTGAGACAAAGACGATCATTGATGAATCTAAGATTCAATCCTACCAAGAGGAAATTGAAAACCTTGGTGCACTTAGACAAAAGATTGGTGAAGTGACCGCTGAAGAAGCGCTTAATTTCATTAGTGTGGCGGCGCTTAAAACCGGTGCCTCTGATATCCATTACCAACCTGAAGAACAGCAAGTTATTGTTCGATTCCGTATCGATGGAGTGCTCCAACAAGTGCTCGAAATCGACAAAAGCACCTACAACTACATCAGTAATCAACTGAAGTACAAGTCAGGTATGAAGTTGAATGTGACGACCATCCCTCAAGATGGACGATTTTTCTTCACGGTAAATGAACGAAAGATTGATGTTCGTGTTTCTTCAATTCCAACCGAATACGGAGAAAGCTTCGTGTGTCGTCTTCTTGATTCACGAAAGAAAAGTCTGAAGTTCTCAGACCTTGGTTTTGAAGGACGAAATCTAGAAATTCTCAACCGGGCACTTACGATTCCAAATGGAATGGTGCTTGTGACTGGACCTACGGGTTCAGGTAAAACAACCACGCTGTATTCACTTTTGAATGAGTTCAATCAGCCTGAAACCAAAATTATTACTTTGGAAGATCCGATTGAATATCATCTTCAAGGAATCACTCAAAGTCAGATTAATGAAAAACGAGGTTACACCTTTGGATCAGGTCTAAGAGCTATTCTTCGTCAGGATCCGGACATTGTGATGATTGGGGAAATCCGAGATCAAGACACCGCTGAAACGGCGTCACAAGCGGCTCTAACAGGTCATGTCTTGCTGTCTACTTTGCATACGAACAGTGCGATTGAATCGATTCCACGACTGATTAATGTGGGGCTTAAACCATTCATGGTTGCGCCTTCACTGAGTATTGTTGTGGCTCAACGTTTGATCCGTAAGATTTGTCCATATTGTGTGGTACAAGAGCCTCTTAATGAGGGTGAGCGGCAAACACTCACGTATGCAATTGAACAAATTCATAGTATTTACCCAGATTACCAGCTGGGCTTACCTCCAAGTTTGCCTCATGCACCAGGTTGTGAGAAATGTAGCCAAACAGGATTCCTAGGACAGCTTTCTATCGCAGAAATGTTTGAAAATAGTGATGAGCTTAAAGATCAAATCCTATCCGGAGCGAGTACGAGCGAACTCTTCGAAATCGTACGAAAACAAGGAATGTTGACCATGGGAGAAGATGGAGTGCTTAAGGTGCTTCGTGGACTCACCACGCTTAGTGAGATTGAACGAGTGACCGATATCTCAAATAAGATGGCTCTCAGGCGAAGCCAAGATGCGACTGAAGTCGGAGAAGTGAGACCCGTTCATCCAGAGGTTATTCCTCAACCTATCCCTGAAGAGCATCCAGAGCCACCTCAAGCAACACTATAATGACCGTAGGCGTCTCGTTTAAGTAATCCATCCAATTCCATCTGAGTCAGAATGGCGTGGGGAAATTGAAGTGCCGATTCTGGTGATGCAGTCAGTGCGTTGTAGATTTTTTGCTGTTCAACGGGCAAATTCAAGTGAGGTTTATCCTTCCATTCTAACCCAAGCACTTTCAAAACACCCTGAGCACGAGTTACGAGCGCCGCTCCGCTTTGGATGAGTCGATTACAGCCCTGACTGCAGGGGTCATTTATACGACCTG